>Ga0307374_10007385_pt1 | contig 16770 bp, 21 predicted proteins | sample OX3MG_FD_202532 | JGI IMG/M metagenome (GOLD analysis project Ga0307374, IMG submission 202532) | Soil microbial communities from Risofladan, Vaasa, Finland - OX-3 | ecosystem: Environmental > Terrestrial > Soil > Coastal area > Acid sulfate soil | place: Finland: Risofladan, Vaasa | collected... | reverse complement strand
ATGTCCCAACTGTTGCCGGCTTGCCATTCTTCATCGTGATCGGCTGAGGGTCTTTCATTTCGACCTTTCTCTTGTCCTTCAAGCAGTAGCCTTCCAACTGGTCACCGTCCTTATACGAGATTCTGTGCGGGGTCGGACTAGCCCATTCTAGGGGCGCGTCTTTACCCAGCACAACCCCAGTTCAGCTCGAATTCAGATCACGGGGCTGGAGGTGGGCCCGAATGCGGCCCAAAACGGAGCCTCAAAAGCCTGTTTTGAGGCTGCCCCAAACAGCACGAAGCGGACCTCTTCGGGTTCCCAACCCTGCTGTTGCGAGGTGCGCAAACATTCGGCCATGACGCGGGCGCACTCATTCATCCGAAAACCCGCGATGCCCGTCCCGACCGCGGGGATCGCGATGGTTTTCACGCCGTTGTCGCGCGCCAGTCGAAACACGTGGTGCATCGAGGAGGTCAGTGACGTCCTCGTCGTTCGTCCTCCCAGACCCATGCTCGCTGCGTGAATCACATGTCGCGCGGACAATTCGCCCGCGCCGGTGATCGCAGCCTCGCCGACTCTGATGGGACCGAGCGCGTCGCATTCCGCCTGGATCGACGGTCCTCCTTTGCGGCGTATCGCGCCGGCGACTCCGGCGCCCAGCACCAGGTCGTTGTTGGCGGCGTTGACGATCGCATCGACGTCCTGGTCGACCAGGTCGCCATCGATGATCAGGATTCGTTCCGCATGCACGCGGCGACCTCCCCGAGACGTCCTTGAAGCAGTTTCGGCGTTGCCGTACCGATACCACGCGTCCCGATCGATTCGATGGCGAGCGATGCGCAGGCGACCCCGCACGCAAGTGCATCCGCCAGCCCGGCGCGCTCCGCTCCAGTGCTGACCCAACGCGCCAGCATTCCGCCCGCCAGCGCGTCGCCCGCCCCGGTGGTGTCGATGACCGGCCGACCTTTGACCGCGGGCACGTGAAAGCTGCCGTCAGCGGTGTAGGCCGTGACGCCGGCAGCCCCGGCTTTCAGCACGAGACCGTCGAGCCACCACTGCCGCCGGAACTCCTCCGGCTCTTTGCCACCCAGGGCGCCGAACTCCTCCAGGTTGCAGAAGAACCAGCCGGTCCGGCGCAGCACGTCCTTCGATTCCGGGCGGCGGTGGACGTAAGAGAGCATCGCGTCCGCCGCCACCAGTCGCGCTCCCGAGAGCATCTTGATCGCCTGCGCCTGCCGGTCCGGCCGCATCGATCCGACGAAGGCCCAGCCCGTGAAGCCATCCGGGATGGCCGGCTCCCAAGCATCGTAGATGTGGTCGGTGCTGCCCAGGTCCACGTTGTGCCCGTGCTCCTGGTGCGCCTTCCAGCGGTAGGTGGGTGCCTCGAGGATCTCCACGCCCGTGGTGTCGATGGCGCGGCCCTCGAAGGCGCGCGCGACCCGCTTCGAGCCATCGACACCGACCGGTGCGACGACCTTGACCGGAGCGATCAGGCTGGCCGCCAGCGCGAAGTAGACCGCCGAGCCCCCGAGCTCCTCCTTGACCTGCCCGAACGGACCGTCTCGCGTGTCGAGGGCGATCGAGCCCACGACGAGCAGCTCGAGAGGATCAGGCACGTCGCCCGGTGCCGCTGCTGGCGGTGACCACGTGCCGCGCATACCTCAGCTTTTCCAGGAAATCCTGGGGATCGCCGAACGCATCCACCTCCATCCAGCTGCGGCCGAGCTCGTGCGCCGCGTGCGAATCCGAGCCGGTGGCCGTGACCTTGCCCAGGTCTTCGGCGAGGCGCGCGGCCGCCTGGTTCACAGCCGCTTCGCACCACGGGTTGTAGGTCTCGATGATGTCGATGCGGTCCGCCAGCTCGGCCATTCGCTCAGCCGAGAAGTTGGCGCGCCGCCGGTCCAGCGGATGCGGGATGTACGTCAGCCCGCCCATGCCGTGGATGAGGTCCATGACCTCTTCGGGTGGTAGATACGGAGCCACTCGCGATGTGATGAACAGCCCGACGACCTCGCCCTCGAGCGTCTTGACCTCCTCTCCGACGATCGCAAGCTCCGGGGCCATCTGGGCCAGTGTGATCGCTCCTTCGACGGTGTTGTGGTCGGTGAGGGCGATGCGGTCGAGGCCGCATTCCTTGCAGCGGGCGACCAGCTCTTCCAGCGAGCTGCGTCCGTCGTGGGAGAAGTTGGAGTGAAGGTGCAGGTCGACCTTCACTGGGTTGGAGCTATACGGTCGCTTCTCTGAGCATCCGCTCGCGAGCGCGGGCGAACAGCGGAATCACTTCCGCGGGGCCGCGGCTGCGGCACGCCTGGTCCATCAAAGCGGCCTGCGCGTCGTAGATGATCTCCATCACCGGTCCGGGCCGGCGCTCGCGTCCCAGCCGCCCAGGCAGCTCGGGGTGCGCGTGGCGAAGGACCACCATCAATCGCGATATCAACCAACCAGGGACGATGCGGATCTCCTGCACGACGCATTCCTCGACCCAGTAGAGGAGCTCATCGGATTCCTGGAGCAGGTGACGCGGCGTCATCGCGCGCTTTCTCCGGCGATGCCAGCGTATGTCGCGCTCCTGCTCTTCGATGGTCTGCTGAAGCATGGCCTGAAACCCACTATATCAGCGGCTTGCCGCGACTCTACCTCTTGTCGGGTAGCACAATGTGCGCCATCCTCCCGCGGCCGGGACGAGATGAACCTGGCGGTCGAATGTCCACTCTCGCCACTGCTGGCGAATGCGGTAGCGCATCACGAGCTGCGCGACGTTGCTGTACGTGCGCTGGTGCGCCTGGTCGGTCCAACCCTCGAGGACGGCGACGCTGACCGGCTGCATGTCGAGGAGCTCCGTACCGTCGTCGAGCCGAGGCATGTCACGCATGAAGGACTCGCGTCCTCCCCACGCGCGCTGCGCGTCCTCGGCGAGCATGTCCCACATCTCGTCGAACCTGCCCTCCGAATGCAGCTTCATGAACCGCATCTCGAACGTCGCCGGGGCCATCGAGCTCGGCGGGGGCGGGCGCAACGGCTCGACGGGAGGGGGAAACGTGGCGGCGCCTGCCATCCCCGTACCCACCGACGCGCCCACGAAATCGTCCGCGGGCCACGTCCTGAACCGGCCCGCCACCCGGGCGAGGAGCGCTTCAACCGCGGGCCAGCGACGGAGCGGCCGAAACAACTTCTTGACCATTGGCGCTAGATGTAGTGTGATATCCCCAGACTGTATACAGAATGTGGATAACTAGCAACCCCCTGAGGTCTCACGCCCACCGCTCCGTTCAGCGTCACGCAGGGCGCGCGGGGTTGCCCTTGGCGCGTCAATCGCCGGGATGCGGCCACGCCAGGAGATGGGCAGGCATCTGGATCATCGCTGTGCGGAGCCGGTTCGACCGGTGATCCGGATGGGAGCCGCGGCCTGGCGCGTGGCTCCTCGGCCTCAGCCCTGGCTCAACCGCCGCACGATCGCCGCCACCTCTGCGAGCGGCACTCCCACCGGGCAGGCCGCGGCCGCAGCCCCCAGGTCGGGATCGTCACCTTCGACATCTGAGGACGCCGCACCCAGCCGCGCGTAAAGGCGCATGTAGGAAGCCGCGACGTCAGGCAGCCGCGATCTGCCCATTCGTCCGGCGGCGAACGCGCACAGGCCGCAGTTGATGCAACCGACCATGCCCGGGTGGCGCTCACGCTCCGCGGGCTCGAGCGCCCTGATGCCGTCGGCCGCATACGTGTCGAGAAGGTCCGTCAGCTCGGACCGCTGACGCGTGATGCGCCGTCGCGTCTGGTGCAGGCCGTACGCCCACGCGAGCTTGACCAGCGAGTCTGCGCGTCCCATCAGGCCTTCAAGCCTCTCATCGCGCCCTGTGCCATCTCTTCCTGCACCCATCCCGCATGCCCGAGGACCGGCGCGCGCCCGAGCCACGAGCCCTGCACGAACTCCCGGACGGCTTCGAACCTCTGCGATGCGCTCCAACCGAGCTCGTGGCCGATCACCTCACCGGCGCGCATCACGCACGCGGCTCCGGCGCAGGGACCTCCGGCCAGGCCTACTCGCCGAAACGCATCGGCGAGGGACCGGACCTGTTCGTGGCGTGTCGCGAACGTCAACTCGGCCTCGGTGATCGGCTCGCAGCGGCACAGCAAGCGACCCGTGCCGCCTTCCTCCAGCACTTTGCCCGCGTTGGAGCCGTGGCGCGTCTGCAGCTTCACCGCCGCGAGCGCGGGGACTCCACAGCGCCGCGCGAGGTCGGCGGGCGGCTCGACGTCCGACTCGTTTCCAGGCAGGGGCCGGGTCGCGGTGGTGCACGGCGCCTGGTGTCCCAGCTTGCGGCACACGGCATCCGATGTCTGCTCCGCCATCAGCCGGTACATCGAAAGCTTGCCGCCTGCGATGGTGACGAAACCTTCGACGCCTTCGCCGGCGTGATCGATCACCTCGTACCGCCGCGAGAGCTCGTCCTCGTACCGCCTCCATTTATAGAGCGTCGGGCGCACGCCGGTGGTCGTGCGCACAGGTCGGTACCGGCGGATCGTCGGAAACACCCTCTCGATCCCTTGCAGCAGGTAGTCGACCTCATCCTGCAGCACGTCGATGGAGTCCAGGTCGCCGTAGAAATCGTCGTCCGTGGTCCCGAGCAGCGTGAATCCGCTGTGCGAGACCATGAGCAGGTCGCGGCCGTCGATCGACTCCGCGCTGATCGAGAAGTTCGAGATGCGGTGGGGGTAGATGATGTGGATCCCCTTGGCCGGTCGCAGCTGGACCGGCACCCCAGCCATGCCGCTCACCTCCGGCGACCACGGCCCTGTGGCGTTGACGACCACCCGCGCGCGTGCCTCCGAGATCACGCCGTCAGGCCCGCGGTAGCGGACCCCGATCACCTTGCCTCCATCTCGCACCAAATCGACGACTCGCGTGTGGTTGAGCGCGCGGGCGCCGTGGGCGACCGCGTCCTGGACGTTGGCGTACACCAGCCGGTGCGGGTCGACGCCCCATTCCTCCATGGTCACCGCGCCGATCAGGTCCGGAGTGAGGCCCGGTTCGGCCTGCAGCGCCTCGGCGCGGCTCAGGCGGCGGTGAGGGTGTGCCTTCTTGAGCGGCTGGAAGCGGTCATAGACCTCCATCGCGGTCTCCATCCGCTCGATGTTGTTGCGATCGTGCGGGAGGACCGGGATCAGGAACACCACGCGGTAGACCAGGTTGCGCGCGATCGAGACGATGTATCCGGCGTCCTTGGTCGAGGTCCGGGTGGTGTCCCAGTCGAACTCCAGATAGCGAGGTCCGCCGTGGATCATCCAGCTCGAGGCGCCGCTGGTCCCGCCACCCCAATCGCCCTTCTCGAGCAGCAGCACCGACAGCCCACGCAAACAGAGGTCGCGCGCGATCCCCGCCCCGGTTACGCCGCCGCCGATGACGCAGACGTCGTGCGCGCTGGACGGGCTCACGTCCGGATACTAGAGCTGTCCGGCGGTCGAACCACTAACCAGCCGCTTCGTGCTGCTTCTGGAACTCCTCGATGATGCCCTTGGCCAGGTGCGCCGGCATCTCCTCGTAGTGCGAGAACTTCTTCTGGAAGCTGCCCCGGCCCTGGGTGATCGACCGGAGGTCCAGGGCGAACCGCAGCATCTCCGACTCGGGTACGGTCGCTTTGACGTACTGGTAGCCGTCGTCCGGCTCGGTGCCGAGGATCTTCCCGCGCCGTCCGTTGATGTCGGACATGATGTCGCCCAGGTTCTTCTCCGGCACCCGGATGGTGGCCTCGACCAGCGGCTCGAGCAGCACCGGCCCGGCGTCGAGGGCGGCGTGGCGGATGGCCAGCGAACCCGCGATCTGAAACGCCATGTCGTTGGAGTCGACCGTGTGGTACTTGCCGTCCACCAGCGTCACCCGGACATCCACCATCGGATACCCGGCCACCACGCCCTTGGCCATGTTGTCGACGATGCCCCTCTGGACCGACGGCCTGAAGTTCTGGGGGATGGCGCCGCCGAAGATCTTGTCCTCCCACACGAACCCCTCGCCACGCGCGGTGGGCGCCACCTCGATGACACAGACCCCGTATTGGCCGTGGCCGCCGGACTGCTTGACGTGGCGTCCCTCGGCGCGCGCATGGCCGTGCACCGTCTCGCGGTACGCCACGCGCGGGGTGGAGGTGGTCGCGTCGACGCCGTACTTACGCTTGAGCTTCTCGAGCGTCACGTCCAGGTGCACGTCGCCCAGGCCGGCGATCACGAGCTGCTTGGTCTCCTCGACGCGCTCGACATGGAGGGTCGGGTCTTCCTCGCTCAGCCGCGCCAGACCACTGGAGATCTTCTCCTCGTCGCCGTGAGTCTTCGGCGTGATGGCCAGGCTGAAAGCCGGGCCTGGCAGATCGAGCGGCGGCAGCGGGCCGCCGTCCTTCAGGCCGAGCGTGTCGCCGGTGAGGGCATGGGCCAGCTTGGTCGCCGCGCCGATGTCGCCTGCGCGGATCTCCGTGGCGGCCACGTGCTCCTTGCCCCGCGGGTAGAAGATCTGCGCGAGCCGCTCCTCGCCGCCTCGCGTCAGGTTCGGCAGGTGGGCGTCGACCTTGATCGAGCCGGCGACGACCTTGAAGTAGCTGACGCGCCCGAACTGGTCGCCGCCGGTGCTGAAGATGAACGCCTTGGCGGGCTTGTCGGGCTCCACCGCCGGCGGCGGCATGAGCTCGGTGATCGTCGACATCAGGGTCCGGACTCCGAGCAGCTTGGTCGCCGAGCAGCAGATCACCGGGGCGACCTTGCCCTCGAGGATCCCTTCGCGCAGGCCGCGCTGGATCTCCTCCTCGCTCAGGGTGCCGGCGTCGAGGTACTTCTCGAGCAGCGAGTCGTCGCTCTCGGCGGCGGCCTCGATGAGCTGCCCCCGGTACTCCTCCACGCGCTTTTGCATGTCGTCCGGGATCGGCGCCTCGCCGCCCTTGCCGTCGGGGGTCGAGATGAAGGCCTTGAGGTGGAGCAGGTCGACGATGCCTCGGAACTCGTGCTCCGAGCCGATCGGCAGGTGGAGGGGAAACGGCCGCGGCGAGAGGTGGTCGCGCATCGCGGCCACGGCGCCGTAAAAGTCGGAGTTCTCCTTGTCCAGCTTGTTGACCACCACGATGCGCGGCTTGCTGGTCCGGTTGCAGTGCTCCCAGGCGACCTCGGTGCCGACCGCCATCTGCGGGCTGGGCCCCACGACCACGACCGCGGCCTCCGCAGCGCGCAGCCCGCTCAGCACCTGGCCGGCGAAGTCGAAGAAGCCGGGCGCGTCGAGGATGTTGATCTTGAAGCCGTTGTGCTCGGCGAAAGCCACCCCGAGGTTGATCGAGATCTTCCGCTTCTGCTCCTCGGGCTCGAAGTCGGTCGTGGCGGTCGCCTGGTCGGGCGAGCCGAGCCTGGGGATGGCGCCGGCGGCGAAGAGCATGGCCTCGGCGAGCATGGTTTTGCCATCGTGCGAATGGCCCATGAGGACCACGTTTCTGATCTTGTCGGGAGCGTAGTCGGTCGGCATCCGTACCCCCCACCACATGCGGCCGCGACAGTGACGGGTACCAGTCTAAAGGCCCGGCGAAGACGGATCGCCCGCTCCAGGTTTTCGCCCGCATCCCTTGTGGGTATGATCTGGAGCGTATGGCCAAGAGAACGGCTTCGATCGAAGAGGTGCTCGCCGCGGTCGAGTCCGCCCGGGACAAGGTGATGGCCGACGAGGTGAAGTCGCTCACCAAGCTGGGCATCCCCAAGGCGATGGCCTACCAGATGATCGCCAGCAGGTTTCACCAGAAGGTCGGGAACCAGGAAGAGGCCGAGCCGGACCCGTTTGAGGGCAACGCCACCTCCTGGGAAGAGATCGGCTAGAAAAGCGCGGGTAAGGACAGATGTCCTCCCCCGCGGGACCCCCTCCTCTCCCGCAGCACGTTAGGAGGCGCTTGGAAATGCACGCCTGGGTGTCGGCCGGAATGAATCCGGCCTGAGGCTCCACTTGGCATTGTTTGATCTAGCGGGCGGGGTGTGAATCGCGCCCGCCGTCTTGCCCGGTTGCTGCGCATCCTTTCCGTGGTGATCGCAGAGCCCGGCCTCAACCCACTCGAGCTCTCCGAGCGCGCCGGCGTCTCCGAGCGAACCCTTCGGCGTGACCTCGTGCAGCTCCGCGAACTCGGCTACGAAGTGGCGTACACCGGCGGTTACGAGGTGCAGGAGAAGCTGAACCTCGAGGGCCGGACCGGTCACCGCTCCATGGGCAAGGTGTATGAGCAGCACCTCGAGCTGATCGGCAAGCAGCTGCCCAAGCGGATGGCCGCCCAGGTCACCGAGGAGGTCGACTCGCTCGCTCCGGCGGTCCTCGCGTCCCTGTTCGCGACCGCGATCGAACGTCACGCCGGGGCGCCCAGTTGAAACCGCTCGTGCTGATCCCCAGCGGCGAGGGCGACGCCGACTTCTTCTACGCGTGCGGCTTCGATGTCGAGACGGGTCTCTACATCAGGTTCGGCGACGGGGACGACGTGCTGGTCGCCAGCCCGCTGGAGTTCGACCGGGCGCGGACCCAGAGCCGGGCCGGCAAGGTGCTCGTCGATCGGGAGGCCTACGTGAACGAGGGATGGGCCGGGCTGGCGGCCAGGATGCTGCGCGAGCGGGGGATGGCGGAGGCGCGCGTGTCGCCCAACCTCCGCGCGGTGCACCTCGAAGACCTGCGCGCCGCGGGTCTCGAAGTGGAGATCGACCGCGACCTGTTCCGCGACGAGCGCCGGCGCAAGACCGCCGATCAGGCGGACGCGATCCACGATGCGCAGCGCGCCGCGGAGGCGGCGGTGGTCGAGGTGGCGCGTCACCTGGCGCGGGCCGAGATCAAGGACGGCGAGCTCTGGCTGGACGGGAGCCGGCTGACCTCGGAACGGCTCAACGCGGGCGCCCAGCGCGCGCTGGCCGAGCTGGGTTTCGTCTGCCCCGACATGATCATCGCGGGGTCTCCCGAATGCGCGCTGCCCCACTACCGCGGTGAGGGCCCGATCAGGGCCAATGCGCCCGTGATCATCGACATCTTCCCATCGAGCCGGAGCACGCACTACCACGGCGATTTGACCCGAACCATCGTCGTGGGCCAGGTCTCCGAGGACGTGCGGCGCATGCACGCCGCCGCCGTGCAGGCGCTCGATGCCGGGATCGAGTCGATCCGGGCGGGCGTCTCTGGCCGCGACGTGCACAGGGCCGTGTGCCACGTGCTCGTCGACCGGGGCTTCGGAACGACGACGAAGGGCTTCGAAGGTCCCGACGGCGTGGCGAAGATGAACCACAGCACGGGGCACGGGGTCGGTCTGGACGTCCACGAGCAGCCGGGCCTCAGGGAGGCCGCCGAAGAGCCCTTGAGCGAAGGCGATGTGGTGACCGTGGAGCCCGGCCTCTACCTCCTGGGCCTGGGGGGGGTTCGCGTCGAGGACACGGGCATGGTCACCAGGCAAGGCTTCCAGAACTTCACGACGCTCACTCGCAGCCTCGACCCCCGAGACTATTTGTAAAGCAGGGCTTTACCATACTCGTCGATGGCTGACATCGAGACCCTCGGGCAGCGCATCCGGCGCATCCGCCACGAACGCGGCATGAGCCTGGCCAAGGTCAGCGGCGGCGATTTCAGCCGCGCCTTTTTGAACCAGGTCGAGTTCGGTCGCGCCCAACCCTCGACCCGGGTCTTGCGCGTGATCGCGGTCCGGCTCGGCGCCGACGTCGACTACCTGCTCGAGGGCCGAGAGCCCGCCCTCGAGCGCGAGCTCGCGCTCGAGAAGGCCAGGGTCCTGCTGGCCCGCGGCGACGCGCGCAAGGCGCTGCTGTGCCTGCAGCCCGTGCTCGCCTCGACCGAATGGCCCCTCGGCACGGACGCGCGACTCTGCCAGGCCCAGGCCCTGTACGCGCTCGGTCGCTCCGAAGAGGCGGCGGCCGTGGCTGCGCGCGAGAAGGCGCTGATCACGGCGCGCTCGGATCGCCACCGGCTCGAACGCCTTCGGGCCATCCAGCGCGGCGAGCCCTTTGTGTTCGCGGGCGATGCGGCGAAGGAGCACCTGCGGCTCGCCGACCGGGCCCAGCGCGCGGCCAACAACCGCGACGCACTGGAGCACTACCGGGCGGCCCGGGTGCTGCTCGAGACCGGGCCTACTCCCCGCTCGGGAAGGTGAACGCCGGGGGCGTCGGCACCTGGGGCGGCGTGATCTCCAGAGTGATTACCTCGTGGCTCTTGAGCACGATCGAGTTCGGGTCGCCCGTGAAGAGCTGCGGGCCCTTGCCGTCCTGGAGGTCGATATAGGTCGCCAGCGCCTGGCCTGGCGTCAGAGCGATCGTGGTGACATGGGTCGAGTCGAGGCTGGGGACCGCGTCACCGTTGAGTTTGGCCCAGTTCGCCCAGATCGCGATGAACTGGCCCAGCGTGAAGGTCTGGCTGGCCGGCGATTCGATGTGGATGACGTTCTTGTCGTTGGCGTGGACGTGCAGCCAGTAGAAGCAGGTCGCGTTGCCGGAGGAGTCGGTCATGATGCCGATGTTGTCCGGCAGGTCGACCACGTTGCCCTGGTACATGACCTGCAGGGCGGCGTGGTAGTGGACCTGGGTGTGCTCCAGGCTGTCGCACGGGATCCCCGCCACCGTGGTCGGTCCCGGGGTGGGCTTGTTGTTGGCGACGACGTAGATGATCAGGCCGATCACGAGCGCCAGCAGGATGCCGCCGACTGCGATCGGCAGCAGCGGGATGTCGCGTCCGCGGGTGGGTTTGACCTGCGTCCGCCGGCCCTGTTTGGACCCGCTCGGGCGCGTGGCGTTCTTCGGTCGGGTCTTGGCGGCCATGACCACGGTAGAATACCGGCCTGACCTTTCTGGCTTCGGCCGGAGGCTCCCGCCTCCGATCGACCGAGGCCTGAACCCATAGGAAGGAGGCTCCCCTTTGAGGGAATACGAAGTTCTGTACATCCTCCGCGCAGACCTGGAAGACGACAAGGTCCAGGACGCGGTGAAGCGGGTCAACACCGTGATCGAGCGATCTGGTGGAACGATCGACCGCACCAACCTGTGGGGCAAGCGCAAGCTCGCCTATGAGGTCAAGCATCAGAAGGAGGGCTCGTACGTCCTCCAGGATTTCCAGATCGCGCCCGAGCGTGTCCCTGAGCTCGAGTCGGCGCTGAAGATCACCGAGGAGGTTCTGAGGCACCTGATCGTGCGCAAGCCCGAAAAGGTTGCAGTGCCGCCCGTTCCGCCGCCGCCGGCGGAGGTGGTGCTGGAGCCGATCGCGGTCGAATCGGATGCGGTGGCGGAGCCGGCGGGTCGTGCGAATCGGGAGGAGGGGTCGTAGATGTCGAACCTGAACAAGGCGCTGCTCATCGGCCGTCTGACCAAGGACCCGGAGATGCGCTACACGCCTAGTGGGACCGCGGTGACCAACTTCAGCATCGCCACCAACCGTTGGTCGACGGGCCCCGATGGCGAGCGCAAGGAGTTCACCGACTACCACAACATCGTGGCGTACCCGATCGGCAAGCGAAACCTGGCCGAGACGGTGGCCCAGTACACGCGCAAGGGCGCGCTCGTCTTCGTCGAAGGCCGCATCCAGACCCGCTCGTGGGAGGGCCAGGACGGCCAGAAGCGCCGCGTCACCGAGATCATCGCCAACGACGTGCAGTTCCTCGAGCCGCGTGGCTCCGGTGGAGGCGGCGCCGGGGTCCCGGCTGCCCGCGGCGCCGGGGCGTCCATGCATGACGACATCCCCGCTCCGGACGACGCGCCGCGCGACGTCGACCCGGACGAGATCCCCTTTTAGGAGTTAGCGAATGGGAATGAACCGACCACCCCGCGAGCAGGGCTCGGGCGGCGGGCCGAGAGGCCCGAAGCGCCAGCACCGCAAGGTCTGCACCTTCTGTGTCGAGAAGATCAAGTACATCGACTACAAGGAGATCTCGCGCCTCCGCCGCTTCGTCAGCGACCGCGGCAAGATCCTGCCGCGCCGCGTGACGGGCACCTGCGCCCGGCATCAGCGGCCGCTGACCACGGCTCTCGAGCGCGCCCGCGCGATCGCTCTGCTCCCGTACACGACGGAGCAACACTAGAAGTCACGAAAAGGGACGACCTCCCGTCGCCCCTTAAAATCAATATTGCCGCCGCCATCCATCACTGGAGCGCGCCCATGATCTTCCAGACACAGCTGCGAATACCCGGACCGACGCCGCTCCCCGAGCGGATAGTCCGGAGCATGAACCGGCCGATGATCGACCACCGGGGGCCGGAGTTCGCGAAGATCCTCGCCGACATCACGGCGGGCGCCAAGCGCGTGTTCAAGACCTCCAACGACCTCTTGCTGCTCACCTCCTCCGGTACGGGCGGGCTCGAGTCGGCGGTCGCCAACCTGGTGTCTCCAGGAGATGAGGTCGTGGTCGCGCTCTGCGGCAACTTCGGCGAGCGATTCGCGGCCCTGGCGGCGGCGTACGGCGCCGACGTGGTGCGCCTGGAGTTCGAGTGGGGGCAGCCGGTCGACCCGGACGACCTCGCGCGCGTGCTCGAAAGCCACCCGAAATCGAAGGTTGTCCTGCTCACTCACAACGAGACGTCGACCGGGCTGACCAACCCCCTGCGTGAGCTCGCGCGAGTTGCACGCGACGCGGATCGAATCGTGGTGGTCGACGGGGTGAGCTCGATCAGCTCGATCGCCATCGAGACCGATGCATGGGGGATCGACGTCGCGGTCAGCGGTTCCCAGAAGGGTTGGATGGCACCTCCGGGTTTTTCGCTCGTCAGCGTCAGCGAGCGTGCGTGGGCCCAGCAGGCGAAGGCCCGGTCGCCGCGCTTCTACTTCGACTGGAAAGAAGCCAAGTCGTGGGGCGAGAAGGGCATGACGCCTTTCACCCCTGCGATCTCCATCGCATTCGCGCTGCAAGAAGGTCTCCACATGCTGGAGGAGGAGGGGCTCGACCACGTGTACGAGAGGCACGCGCAGCTGGCCCGCGCGACGCAGGACGGCCTCAAGGCCCTCGGCTTCCAGCTCTTTGCGCAGGACGGATATCGCTCCAACACCGTGACCTCCGCGCTGCCGCCCCCGGGCCTCGACGTGGCCGCGTTGCGCAAGCTCCTGGACACCAGGTTCGGCGTCGTCATCGCCGGGGGCCAGGGCAAGATGACCGGCAAGATGGTGCGTGTCGGACACCTCGGCGCGGTCGCGGCTGGCGACGTGGTCCAGGTCATCTGGGCGATCGAGCAGGCCCTCGAAGAGCTCGACGTCGCGCCGGCCGACGGTCGCGGCGTGGCAGCGGTCACCAACTCGATGCAGGGCGTCGCCGCCGCGACACGCTAACGGTGCCCCGGATCCTGGTCGCGGACCCGCTGGCCGAGGACGGCCTGGAGCGGCTGCGCCGGGCCGGGGAGGTGACGGTCGTCAGCAAGCTCGCCGAGGCTGAGCTCGTTGAGCGCATCCCGGATTTCGAGGCGCTCGTGGTGCGCAGCGAAACGAAGGTCACGGCGTCCGTGCTCGAAGCGGGACGCAAGCTTCGCGTGGTCGGCCGGGCGGGAGTGGGGGTCGACAACATCGACGTCCCCGCCGCGACCCGCAAAGGCATCCTGGTCGTCAATGCGCCGCGCGGCAACATCGTCGCCGCCGCCGAGCACACCATCGCGCTGGTGCTCGCCGTCGCGCGCTGGGTCCCGCAGGCCGACGCGTCGGTCAAGCGCGGCGAGTGGACGCGCGCAAAGTTCATCGGGACCGAGATCCGCGGCAAGACGCTCGGGGTGGTCGGGCTGGGCAACGTCGGCTCGGAGGTCGCCAAACGCGCGCACGGCCTGGAGATGGACGTCATCGCTTACGACCCGGTGGTCTCGGTTGAGCGCGCCGAGCTCTTCAACGTGCAGCTGGTCACGCTCAACGAGTTGCTCGAGCGGTCCGACTTCGTGACCGTCCACGTCCCGCTGGTGGACGCGAATCGCAACCTCATCGGCGCCTCGGAGCTGGCGCTGATGAAAGCGACGGCGCGCCTGGTCAACACCGCTCGCGGAGGCGTCGTAGACGAAGCGGCCCTGTACGAGGCGTTGAAGTCGGGGCGCCTCGCGGGCGCGGCGGCGGACGTGTTCGTGAGCGAGCCGCCGGGCGAGAATCCCCTGCTCACCCTGCCGAACTTCGTGGCCACTCCGCACATCGCCGCATCGACCCTCGAGGCGCAGGTGTCGGTGGCTTTCGACGTGGCCGAGGAGGTGGCGGCCGTCCTCGCAGGAGACCTGCCCCGGTTCGCCGTCAACGCCCCGGCGCTGCCCCCGGAGGAGCTGGCCTACCTGCGGCCGTTCGCCGACCTGACCGAGCGCCTGGCGGCGCTCCACGTGCAGCTCTTCGGCGGGCGCGTCAGCGCCATCGAGCTCGATTGCGAGGGCGAACTGGCCGAGCACGACATGAGCCTGCTCGTCGCTTCGGCGATCAAGGGCGTGCTCCAGCCGTTCACCGAAGACCGAATCAACGCGGTCAACGCGCGCCTCATCGCAGCCAGCCGCGGGGTCAAGCTCGTCGAGCGCCGGAGTCGCGCGCACGGCAGCTACGCGAGCCTGGTCACGGTGCGGATGCAGGGCCACGAAATCGCCGGCACCGTCCTGATGGGCGAGCTGCGCGCCGTGCACATCGACTCGTTTCGGGTCGACCTGGTGCCCGAGGGCCGCTTTCTCGTCAGCCGCCACGAGGACCGCCCCGGCGTGGTCGGCCAGTTCGGCACCATCCTGGGCGAGCACGACGTGAACATCGCGAGCATGCAGGTCGGGCGCGACGCGCCGCGCGGCAACGCGATGATGATCCTCGCGGTCGACGACCGCGTGCCGGAGGATGTGCTGGCGCGACTGCGTCAGGTCGCGGGGATGTCGGACCTGCGCTATGTCGAGCTCGGCGCCGTCGGGCAGGGTCGGTCCGATAGCTGACGTTCGCGCGCTGCCCGGTCTCCGCTACCAATTGGCGCGAGCAGGCGACCCGAGCACGCTCGTCGCGCCACCTTACGACGTCATCCCCGAAACGGAGCTGGCGCGGTATCGCGCGCTCTCGCCTTACAACGTCATCCGGCTGATCCGGCCGGGTACCGACTACGAGGGCGCGGCGGCCACCTTCGAGCAATGGACGCAGGACGGCATTCTCCAGGCCGACCCGCCTTCGATGTACGTCCACGAGGTCGAGTTCGACGGCAGGCGGCGCCGCGACCTGATCGCCGCGCTTCGCCTGCAGCCGTACGAGGACCGGGTGGTCCTGCCTCACGAGCGCACGCACCGCGGGCCTAAGGAGGACCGCCTGGCGCTTCTGCGCGCGACCGGCGTCAGCCTCGAGCCGCTCTGGTTCATATATGAAGGACGAGGCACCGACCTTGCCGGGTTGGTCGCGCGGGTGGCGGCGAGGCCGCCTGCAGTCTCGTTCACCGGGCCCGAGGGCACCCGGCACCGCCTCTGGGTGATCTCCGACCCCGCCATCCACGCCGCCGTCCACGCCGCTTTCGAGACCCTGCCGGTCCTGATCGCCGACGGCCACCACCGCTACGAGACCACCCTGGCCTACTCACAGGAGGTGGGCGGCCCCGCGGACGCAGCCTCGCGCTTCACCCTCGCCCTGCTCACCGACCTGGACGACCCGGGGTTGGAGGTCCTGCCCACCCATCGCGTGCTCAGGTCGGGCGTGGCCGTCACCGGAGGGGAGCCGAAGGGCTCGCTCGAGGAGACGCTGGCGGCCCTGCCGGGAAGCGTTGCGGCCGGCGCCTACCGGGATCACCGGTTCCAGGTCATTCCGTTGGAAGGGATAGTGCCCGTGGTGGAGTTGCACGAGCAGGTGATCGACAACATCCTGGGCAAGCGAAGCGCGGAGGAGCTGCTGGTGTACACCCGCGACGCCGCGGAGGCGGTGCGGTGGGTGGACGACGGGGTCGGAGCGGCCGCGTTCTTTCTCGGCCCGCCCGACCTGAGGCAGGTTTTGAAGCTCGCGCAGGAAGGGAAGACTCTTCCCCAGAAGAGCACCTATTTCCATCCCAAGCCGCCCTCGGGGATGGTGTTCCACCGGCTCGATCGAGACCGGACTCTATAGTTAGGAATCCAAGCAAAATGCCAACTTACGGTTACCGCTGTGGCGCCTGCGGCCACGAGTTCGAGATTCAGCAACGGATTTCCGCCGAGCCCCTCAAGGTGTGCCCGAAATGTCAGGGCCCGCTTTCCAAGATGCTCTACCCGACCGGGGTGATCTTCAAGGGCAGCGGCTTCTACAAGACCGACTACAAGAGCGCCAGCTCGAGCTCGTCGTCTAACGGCTCGGAGTCGAGCTCCTCCGACAGCAAGTCGGACACCAAATCGGAGACGAAGTCCGAACCTAAGTCGGACACCAAATCGGAAGGCAAGACCGAAGGCAAATCGGATTCCAAGACGGAGAAGGCTTCATAAATGTCTGACATCCAAGCGGTCACCGACGCCGAGTTCGAGAATTCGGTCCTGAAGTCGAACATCCCGGTCCTCGTCGACTTCTGGGCGACCTGGTGCGGGCCGTGCCGCATGATCGCCCCCATCGTCGAGCAGATCAAAGGCGAGCTCGGTGACAAGGTCAAGGTCGTGAAGATGGACATCGACGAGAACCCGTCGACGCCGATGCGCCTGGGGATCATGTCGATCCCGACCGTGATCATTTTCAAGGACGGCAAGCCGGCGGAGCGGACGGTGGGTTATCGCCCGAACATGAAGGGCGACCTGAAGGCGAAGCTCGAAGCGCTAATCTAGCCCCGCCCTTCTAGGCTGGGGATGATCGGGGGCTGGTGCCCTCCGCGGTCTTCAAAACCGTTTGCGGGGCGCTGTTGAGGCGTC
>Ga0307374_10007384_pt1 | contig 16770 bp, 9 predicted proteins | sample OX3MG_FD_202532 | JGI IMG/M metagenome (GOLD analysis project Ga0307374, IMG submission 202532) | Soil microbial communities from Risofladan, Vaasa, Finland - OX-3 | ecosystem: Environmental > Terrestrial > Soil > Coastal area > Acid sulfate soil | place: Finland: Risofladan, Vaasa | collected... | reverse complement strand
CTGGTGGGTCTGGTAGTTGAATTTCGCGATGCCGCCCTGGTTCATCCTCGCCATCCACAGGTTCCCCTGCTGGTCGAATTCCAGGTCGAGGTCTCCCTTCGCCTCCTTCGGGCGGCTCACGGGGACCGGGTATTCCGTCACCTTGCCCGTCCTCGGATTGAGCTGCCCGAGAATCTGCCCGCCGAAGTCGCTGAACCACGCCCTGCCCCAGCGGTCGACGACGACATCGTGCGGCTGGATCGTGGGCTGCGGGAGGGCATACGTCGTATAGATGGCGTCAGTGCCCCGGCCCGTCGGGCGCGGGAGCGTCTTGAGCCGGTAGTTGAGCTTGCCGGTCGCACTCTCATTGATGCTCGCCATGAACTTGGCGAGCGTCTGCTTGCCCGTGCCCCAGTTGCCGGCCTGGCTCTTCGTCAGCTTGAGCCGCATCTGCGGCTTGAGGTCGAAAGACTGGTTCGCAAACAGGCTCATCAAGTGCATCACGTGCATGAATTCCGGTGCCGTGAAGCGCGAGGTGACGATGCGTTCGATCGTATGGCACGTCGTGCAGTTGCGCAGCAGATTCTTCTGCTGGACGTTTCCCGGCATGCTGAGCAGCCAATCCGAGTTGGTCATCTGGTCGTTGATGTCGCCGGCCACTCGCAGCTTGAGGTTTGCGGTAGTCATCGTCCCGCGCTGTACCATGACCTCGCTTGGGGCTGCGAGTGCATAACCGATGGCGCGGATTTGCAGATGGTAGCGGCCCGGGCCGACCTCTGAGACCGGGAAGCTGTAATGTCCGGCCCGGTTGCTGACCACGCTGATGGTGATCGTCGAGCCCGTGCGGGTGGCGTTGACGATCACGCCCTCCATCGGACCCGCGCTTGTGGAGGTGACCTCCCCCGAGAGCGCCGCCCGGGCCGCGGCCGCGTGGGCCGCGGGAAAAAGAAGAACCGGCCCCAGCACCGCGAGCGCGGTGAGCGCGGTGAGCGCAAGATGCGAGTTGGAACGCATCATCCTCGAAAATCTGCCCATCACGGAACCTCCACGTTCGAAGCGAAAGTCGCCTCGAAGGCGGCTCCGCGGATCAAGGAATTCGTGTGCGGACCTAGAATCTGATCCGGTCCACCGCGGTCGGCTTGGTGTGCTGTGAGACACGCGGTGCGTGGGTTAGATACCAGGCGGTCGAAGCCGGCGCGATTCGGACCGCCTTCAATACCGGAGGCGGCGGTGCTTGCACCTGCGACCACTCCTGGACGATATTTCTCGCGCACGCCGGCCCGATCGCCAGGCACAGTGCCGCGAGCACGCCAGCGACCGCGGCGCTGCGGGGTGTCTCACCCCTGATGGAATTCATCGTTCACTCCACCTTGCTTCTGACGCATGGCCGCCTCACGCCACTGGCCGCCTCACAGTTTCGCGGTCACCGTGAGGAAGAACTGCCGCCCCAGCGAGTCATAGGTGCCGGTGTAGGCGTTTTCGTCCCCGCCACCATTGCCGTTGAAAATCGCTTGACCAGATTGGATCGGGGGATCCTTGTCGGCCAAATTGTCGACGCCGAAACGCACGCTCAACCATTTGCGGACTTTCCATGCGGCCGACACATCGAAATAATTATAGGCTGGTATCCGCGCATCGGCTGGGTACGTGTCATAGAAGCCAGCGAACAGGGCCGGCTGCGAGCTGTTCTGGTCGAGGCTCACCGAGGACAGATAGCGCCAGTTGAGGGAGAGATCGACGTTCCAGGGGGTGAGCCACGTGAGGCGTACATCGTGGCGCCACTTGAAATCCGGACCCTGATTGCCGCCCGCGCTGCAGGTCAGACCGTAGAGGCCGGCGCAATCATAGGAGACGACCGTCGAAACCGCTTGCTTGATGAGGTAGGTGCCGGTCATATTGACGCCGATCGATCCCCAGTCCCGGGGCAGCGGCCTCAGGTAAGACATGTTGAGATCGATTCCCCGGGTGCGCAGTGCGCCGAAATTCGTGTTCGTCTCGACCACATATCCGCCGGTGCCGAAGAGCTGGCCGATGTTGCCGCGATGGATCAGGGAGCACAGCCCATCGTTGCCTTGCAGCAGACAGCCCTGGACGATCGAGGCGTAGGAGAGATTGGTGATGTAGTCCTTAATGTTGATGTCCCAATAGTCGATCGAGCCAATGAATCCGGGTAGGAAGCGCGGCTTGGCAATCAGACCGAAGGTCACGGTAGTGGCTGCCTCGGGCTTGAGGGCTGGGTTACCTCCGAGAGTAGCAAAGCAGTTTCCCGCACCCGGGCATTGCAGGATATTGCCGTACTGACTCGGGGTGACCCCGCTCTTCTCACAATTCGCCAGACTGGCCACCGGTGTGGCGCCGGCGCACGGGTCGCCGCCGGTTGCCGGCGACTCCGTCCTCGGAAAGAACAATTCGTAGAGGTTCGGCGCGCGCACGGCCCGATTCATACTCGCGCGAAAGGTGAGGTCGCGAGACGGGGCGTAGTCCGCCCCGAGCTTGAAGGTGTTCGTGGAGACGCCCTGGCCCCCCGCGCTGAAACCGTAGGTGGAATGACGGCCGGCCACGTCCACGTTGAGGGCGCGGATAAAAGGCTTGTTCTCGATGAGGGGTACCCGAACCTCCAGATATTCCTCCTCTATGGAATCCGAGCCTGAAACCGGGGAGAAAAAAGTCTGACCTATCAACTGACCCGTTTGAAACAGGTTGTCGGGCAGGAAACTCAGCGTGTCGCGACGCGACTGAAGGCCGAGCGCGACCGCCACCGGATGCTTGGCCCAAGGGCTAGTGCCACCATATGGGCCCAAATTGCCGGAGATACCGGCGTTGAGATTAGATTGCGTCGCGTCGCCCGTCTCCGTTCCCATCGTGTTGAGATAGTTGATTTGAGCCGCGGTATTCAGGCCGCCCTCCTGAAAGATGTTGAGGGGCACGCACGGATGAGCAGCATCTCCAGGATTGGGAGGCGCGGTGCACCCGCTGATCCCGTTCTGAAGTTTGCCGAAGGCGATGTCGTTCACACTGGAGAAGAAGCTGGTTTTCCAATACGTTCCGGACAGATCGTAGTTCCACGCGGAGTTGATCTTACCGCGCGCACCCAGAACGATGAAATCGTCGGTATGTTCGAACTGCTGGTATTGCGGATCTGCAAGGATCCGTATGGAGGGCATGAGAATGGTCGCCACGTTAGGCTGTCCGTTGGCCTGGTAGCGCGGCAGTGGGTTGCCGGCAGCATCCTGGCAGATGTAGGGCTCCTCGGCGTTCGACAGAAACGGGTCGTTGCAGGGCACCTGAATGGTGGCGTTCGCCGGGGCGCCGCCGGCGGGCAGTGTATTTGGTGGCTGCCGGACCGTGGTTTGGTCCTGCATGTACATGACTTTGCCATAGACAGTGACCCAGGGATTGATCTGCTCATGGCCGATGGCGCCCAGGGACGTCCTGGTGTCCTCGCGCTGCAGATTGAACCAGGGGGCGCTGCTGTAACCAAGGTTTGCGGTTGGCGTAAAGGGCACGAACGTCGCGGTTCCGTTGGGGTTCAAGTGCAGCGGTTGACCGCTATTGGTTAGAAAATTGCCGTACGGACCCCCTGATTCGCCGCAGACAAGTGCGTTATTTGCTTGATTGAGGTTGAGCGAGCAATCCTGGAAATCGCGCGAGCTATTGTATACCGGAGTCGTGTCGCGGTATTCGCCGTACATGGTGATGTTGCCGCGGTGATCCGGTGTGTCGATACCCATCAGAATGGTGGTATCGGAAATGAAGCCGTCGAATTGATTTCCCGGGATCTGCACGGGAGTAAGATAGGGAGCGCTCCTGAGCACCGAATCAATCTCGCCTTTCTGGGTGTGCTGGTCACCACTGGCGGTTTCGGTGATCTGGATGCCCTGGAAGTCGTGCACAAGATGGAAATTCACGACGCCTGCGATGGCGTCCGAGCCGTATGCGGCGGAGGCGCCGCCGGTCAGCACATCCACGCTGCTCACGAGGGCGGCAGGAATGAAGTTGGCATCGGCGGCGGGGCCGTTGGCGTCCTGGACATCGCCTGGCCCCAGGCGAAAGCCGTCGACCAGCACCAGGGTGCGGGTCGGACCGAGGCCGCGCAAATTCAGATTGGCGACCCCCGTGGAGTGATTGGCGGACGTGTTGTTCTGACCTTGATGAAATTGCGGTAGCTGATTGAGCAGGGTTTCAACATCGGTGGTGCCCTGATCCTGGATCTGGGCGGCGTTTACCTCCGTAATGGGACTCTCGCTGGTCAAGTTCGGCGCGAGGATGAGCGTCCCGGTAATTTCGACCGTCTTCAGAGCGCCGACCGGGCTTTCGGTGCCGGGGGGATCGCTGACGGTCTCGGCCGCCCTGGCAGGCTCGGCCGGAAGCCGGGCGCCGGGGGGATCGCTGACGGTCTCGGCCGCCCTGACAGGCTCGGCCGGAAGCCGCTTCGCCGTGGGTTTCGAGTTTGCGCCCGCGCTCACTCCGTGCCTACTCAGCACAATGGTATGGTCATTCACGAATCGGTACGCTAATCTCGAGCCGGTCAGCAAACGTCGCATGACTTGTGCGATCGTCAATTCGCCATTGACCGCTGGTGCCGCGAGTCCCGCGACGAGCTTCCGGTCCATGAGGATGTTGATGTCCGTGCTTCGGGCTACGGAGCGAAGCGATATCTCGAGCGGCTGTGCCGGGAGGTCGAATCGCATGCGCGTCTGTGCATCGGCGATGGTGACGTTCCCCAGATAGCCGACCACGATCAGGAGGAGGACGCCCCCCATGCAGTATCGATTTCTCATATCGAGCCCCCATTCGCGCGCCGCTCGCGCTGATTTTTTAATTCGCTGGGGATCTAGACGGATCGGCGGGGCGGAAACCTCACTGGTTGGGCGCGCGATCGCGCGCGTCGGCCGACTTGCACTTTGCGATCACCGTGATTGCGGGGAAGCCGTTGGGCGCCGGACTGGCAGCCCGGTCAGCACGATTGTGTGCGTTCCGCGCACGACCCCGAGCCCGTAGGACTGCGCCACGGCGTCGGCAAAACTCGCGGTATCTCCGGCACGGAAGACGCCGTTCACGCGCAGCTCCGCCGTCGCAGGGCGCTCGACGCTGAGCTTCAGGGTGCTGTTCTGGTTCATCTGCGCTGCCGCCTCGGACAGAGGGATGTCCTTGAATTCCCGCTGTCTGTGCCGCCACGCCGTAATGGCCAGCAGTGCGGGTCGATCTATCTTGGCCGGACCCGCCCTGACGAACGTGACCCGCTGCCCGGGAGCCAGGGTCAATATGTCCGACGGTTCAGGCGCGGTCTCCTGGCCAGCGGGCGCCACCACGACCTTGCCTTCGATCAATGTGATCGACAGCCGCTGGGGATCTACCCGGACGTCGAATTCCGTGCCCCACGCCGTCACGGTCGTGGCGTGCGCGATCACGACGAACGGCCATGCCGGGCCGCGCTTGGCGACCTGAAATATCGCCTCACCGGACTCGAGGTCTACTTGACGCTGTCGCGAGTTATATCTGACGACGATGCGGCTCGAGGCGTTCAAGGTCACCTCCGAGCCATCCTCGAGCGTAACCGTGCGCTGCTCGCCGACGCCAGTAGCCACAGTCTCCGGACGGAGGTAAAGAAGTGCGCCCACGAGCACGAGCGCGACCGCGACGCATACCGCGGCCGCGGAGCGCAGGAACCCCTCTCGGTACCCCTTTCGCTGCCATCGGGTGAGCTTTGGGAACGGACGTCGCTCAATGGCACCGATCAGCTCCCACGTGCTCGATATGGCTTCGAATGACGCGGCGTGACTCGGGCTCTCGGTCAGCCAGCGACGGAAGCCTCGTTCGATAGCAATCGATCGATCGGGCGCATGCAGGCGGGCAATCCACACCGCCGCTTCGTCGCTCTCGGCCGCGGTATATCCCACTTCCGAGTTGGATGACTGCACGCTCATGGCATTTGCAACTTTCGGCCCAGCTCCGCCATTCCCTTGGCGATGTGCTTCTCCACCGCGCTCACGCTCACATCGAAGTGATCGGCGATTTGGCCATAACTCAACCCGTCGAGCCGGTGCATGAACAGCACTTCCCTGGTACGCGGACTGACCGCATCCAAGATCCGTGTCAATTCCTTCAGACGTTCCTGGAGAGACAGAACCTCATCTGGTGTCGGCGCGCAATCCGGGATGTCGAATGTCTCGGCCGGGTTATTGGCATACAGCTCTCGGTGCTCATGCGCTCTCACGTCCCGTGCCAAATTGAGCACAGTTCGCACAAAAAATGCTTCCGGCTCCCGAACCTCACCGCCTTTATCACAATAGACCTTAACCCGCAGGAACGCCTCCTGAATCAGGTCCTCCGCCTCTTCGCGGGTATTTCCGCGACGGCGCAGGAGCTTCTCGAGACGACTAAACTGCGGCAGGAGCCAGTCCACAGCCGAAAGATGCCACGAATGCCATCGTCCCGCCAGATGCGCAAGTTCCGCCGGTCGCGGCGCGCCGATGTTGAGGCAAGAGGTGAGGTTTCGACTGAGGCCGTCCGTCTAATGTCGAATGGTGGCTCGCTCGAGCGCAGTAACTGCTCCCGCTACCCGGGCATCCAGCGTGCGTACCCACTACCGCAGAGGCCGCCCTCGTCAGGCCGGCATTCGTTGAATGCCAGCCGCCGGGGCGCGTGCACGGGCTTGACCTGTGCTCCGCAATAAATCGAATTGTGTAATTGATCCAACGTCGGAAGCGGAACCGGTTGGCAGTATGGCATGATTGAACGATGCCAATGGTCCCAGGGATCCTGGTCCAGCTAATCGGCGACACGCTTCGCTGGTGCCGTCTCGCGTTCCGTTCGTCACGATACAATCCAAGCTGAGAACCTGTTGCTACGCCGTCAGCTCGCCTTGTTCGTCGAACACGGTGTCAAGCCGCGCCGGATCGATCCAGTTACTCGGATCTCCCCCGCATTACTCTCCAAATTCTTCAATTGGCGGGACGCCCTGGTGGTTGTGCGCCCCGAGACGATAATTCGCTGGCACCGGGCGGGCTGGAGGCTGTTCTGGCGCCTGAAGTCTCGACCCCGCCGACCGCGTATCCCAAAGCTAAGTACAGGATCTGATCCGCCGCATGGCGAACGAGAACCCGTCGCGCGGTCAAGAACGCATCGCCAACGAGCTTCTACTTAAGCTCGGAATTCAAATGTCTCCACGAACCGTGCGAAAGTATCTGCCCCCTCGCCCGCGAGGTCGGCCGCAACGCGACTTGCGCTGGTCGACGTTCTTGCGCCTACACGCTCAGGGGATCATTGCCTGTGACTTTTTGGTCGCCGTCACCGCCCATCCGACCGCCGGTTGGACGCTGCATCAACGGCGCGAGACAGTGGGGTTCGAATCGAATCTGCGGCCGATTCTGAAATCCTATATTGCGCATTACAACGCCGGGCGTCCGCACATGGCGTTGGGTCCGGGTGGTCCAGATCCTCCGCCCACCTGTCGCAACTATCAACGGCCTAATTCCCGCCATCGCCGCGAGGAATCATACGCGGTTCGAGCCAATTTTATTCTCGGCGGGCTGCATCACGAATATTTTCTCGCGCCAGCACGTGCTTGACCGGGTTTTTGCGGACTACAGGTCAGATGACTCCGCGACGGATTTGATCGAGCTCGATGGATTCGAACAGCGCCCGAAAGTTGCCCTCGCCGAAACCCTCGTTGCCCTTGCGCTGGATGATCTCGAAGAAGATCGGGCCGAGCACATCGGCGGTGAAAACCTGCAACAAAATGCCATCCTTGGCGCTGCCGTCGATCAGGATGCGCCGGCGTTCGAGTTCCGATAAGTTCTCCCGGTGACCGGCGACGCGGGCGGGAACGCCGGCGTAATACGTGTCCGGCGTATCCTGGAAGACAACGCCGCGGGCGCGCAGCAGGTCCACGGTGCGATAGATGTCGTCCGTGGCGAGCGCCAGATGCTGGATCCCCTCGCCCCGGTATCGCCGCAGGTACTCTTCGATTTGTGACTTGTCGTCCTGCGACTCGTTGATCGGGATTCGAATCTTGCCACAGGGACTCGTCATCGCCTTCGAAAAGAGCCCGGTCGCCGTGCCTTCGATGTCGAAATAGCGGATCTGGTGAAAATTGAACAGCCGCTCATAGAAGCCCGCCCACACGTCCATGTTGCCGCGCTTGACGTTGTGGGTCAGGTGATCGAGCAGCTTAAGTCCGGTGCCATCCCCGGCGCCCGCGTTGGCGATCGGCACGAAGTCCACATCATAGATGCTGCGATCGCCATAGCGGTCGACGAGGTAGATGAGGCTGCCGCCGATTCCCTCGATCGAGGGGATGTTCAATTCCATCGGACCCGCCGATTGCGGCCCGGACTTGGCACCGAGTTCGAGCGCCCGCCGGTAGGCGAAGGCGGCGTCCTTGACCCGGAAGGCCATCGCGCAGATCGATCCGCCGTGCTCGCGGGCGAATCGCTGCGCAAAGCTGTCCGGTTCGGCATTGATGACGAAGTTGATGTCGCCCTGGCGGTGCAGCGTCACGTTGCGCGACCGATGGCGGGCGACGGCTGGGAAGCCCATTCGCTCGAACAGAGCCCGCAGGTCAGACGGATCGGGCGCCGTATATTCGACGAACTCGAAGCCATCCGTCCCCATCGGATTGTCCAACGTCACCATGATTCTCTCCCGAGCGGTGGTCCAAAGAAGGTCATCCGATCGCCTGCCAACCTCAGTCCATAAATACCTCGGTTACACGCCGACCCGCGGCCAAGGCGCATCGGTTCTTATCGACGAGCGCTGGTTTACGTGACCGGAAGCGCTCGACAATGAGCGCTTCAAGATCGGCTGCCGGAAACGGCAGGAAAGTGGCAACCGCGCCGGCGTCCACGGCATAGACGCGAATGCCGGCGGCGCAAGACGAACGGTATTCACCAGAGCGATACCTCCGATTTTCAGGCAGTCTTTGGCGCGCAGGGCCTCGGCAAGTTCAAAGGCGAGCAGCGGGTCGGCGCAACCTGGACCTATCACTGGTGAAAAGATTTTCGGCCCGAAGCGCACATGGGAGGTCACCACCCCCCCGCGCTGCGACATGCCCGCAATCTCGGATTTCTTGCAGTCATGGCCGTGTGCAACCGCCGCCTGCGCGAGTACGTCCGCGGCGGTCATTACGCCCTGGCCACCGATACCGCAGACGAGGACGTTAACGGTCGGCGAAGTTAGCATGTGGCGGACGTCCGGACCCTATAAATTAACCAAAAAAGCTGCCCATCGAGTTTTCGAATAGAACGGCGTCCATGCCAGTATTACGGGGAGCGAATTGTTTCGGACCCCAGCCGATCGTCATATCGTCGCGGCTCCGTGGCTCGCATCCAGCCGCCGCATCAACGGCAGCACGAGCCATGCGGCGGCCAAGCCGGCAACCGCAACCCATCCGAGCACCCAGAACAAATGCGTGTAGAGCGGCAGCGTTGCGGATGGGGCGGTCACGCTCGAGGGGACGCTGGCGAAGTTGGCTACGGCACTGCCCAGATATTGCGACATGCCGGCCGCCAGAAACCAGGCCCCGATCATCAATCCCCTGAGGTTTGGTTCGACGTAGCGCGAGACCATCGCCAGGCCGAGACCCGAGATCAGCAGCTCGGCCACCGATTGAAGTAGATAGCCCCACACCAACCACCAGGGTGAAACCCGGCCGGCGCTGGCGAAATCGCCGCTTAGCGCATAGACGAAAAATCCGAGCGCGAGCAACAGGAAGCCCCAGACGTACTTTCCGGCGACCGAGGGATCCCGCCCGCGTCGGCCAAGCCAGCCGTAGAGGATTGCCAGCAGAGGGGACACCAGCACGATCCAAAACGGATTGAGCACCTGAAACTGCTCGGGCGGCATGTGGTACCCGAGCAGATGAAGCCGCACGTTGTGCAAAGCAAAGAGCGTTAGGGAAGTCGACATCTGTTGATAGAAGACAAAGAACAGCACAGTCTGTCCGGTCAGCACCAGCATGGCAAAAAGGCCGCTGCGCTCACTGGGCGGCCCGCGCGCAATCAACACAGCGAACAGCGCGATGAGTGCCATTGCGGACAGCCACACGATGGCGCGAGCTACCGCGAGATTCTGTACGATAAGAGCGATCAGCACGGCGAGCACCAGCGACCCGCCAATAACGACCGCAAGGCGCTCGACGCGCAGCGGCTTGAAATCTGGCGCGGAGCCGAGATGCGCCACCAGTCGCCTCTGCATGCGGAATTGAGCAATACCGGCACACAACCCTATCGCGCAGGTCAGGAATGCCCAATGCCACCCGAAGCGCACGCGAATCCACGGGGTGAGAGACTGGGATAGGAAGGATCCCAGGTTGACGGACATGTAGTACAGCGTAAACGCTCCGTCGAGCTTGGAGCGGTCATCCTGGTACAGGTGTGAAACCAAATTGCTAGGATTGGCCTTGAATAAACCGCTGCCGGTTGCGATCACTCCCAGCGAGAAAAACAGCAGCTCGCGGGCCCAGAACTCAGGGACCACCTGCTTCCAGGGCACAGACAGCAGTAAGTAGCCGAGCGCCAGCACGAGCGCGCCGAGCAGCGTGGTGCGGCGCGCCCCCAAAACCTTGTCGCCGATCCAGCCGCCCAGCACCGGCACCGCGTAGATCATCGCGGCCATCGCGCCCCAAGTAAGGTTTGCTCGCGCTTCAGTAAAGCGCAGGTACTCGACCATGAACACCACCAACAGCACCTGCATGCCGTAGTAGCCGAATCGCTCCCACATCTCGATCAGGAACAGCGTGGAAAACGCGCGGGACCTAGAGGGCTGCTCTTGGGCGTTCACGAGCCAGGGGTCTCCGCGGGGAACCGGAACGAGAGAGAACGAGAGAGTGCGAAACAATGTCGTTGAGCGGGTATATCCATTCGGCAAAACACTCTGCCTTGCAAGTGGCACGCCGGACAGTACTCGAACATCCTCGCGAGTGGGTCAACCGCCCGTACCCGAAGCTCGATTCCCTTAGTGTTCAACAATTCCGGCAGTCTCACGCCGCCTCTCGCGCATAGGAGCCCAGCATTCCACCAAGGCGAGTACGACGATCGATGGCCTCGGACTTTGATCGTGGAACGCGGAGCGGTACGATCCATTGGTTGCCGATGCCTTGATAGTTGCCGTCGCGATGATCGTGCTCGATGCACTCCTGCACCGTGCGCGGGAGCATCGGGGTGCCGATCGGTATCAGTGTCGATAGGCACTCACTTTTCAAGGATCTGACGAATCGTTTTGCGAAGTCATTCAAGCGGGGTGACCGCGGCGGTAACCGAATCACTTCCGCTACCCCGCGGGCGAGAAACGTCCGGAACCGGCACGCGCCGGAATATTTCGTATCGCGATCGACGATCAGATGACGGGTACCGCAGCCGCTATCGACTGCGCAAGCAAGCGGTCGAACCGGTGGTCGGTCCGATGAAGCAACCGCGTGCCTTCCGGCAATTTGTGCTACGTGCGTTGGACAAGACGGGTGGCAAGTGGAGTCTGATCCGCACGGTTCACAACTTCCTGAAACTCGCCGCGCGACGTTCCGGCCGCACCGTCGTGCCATGAGTGCGCTCGGCCATCGAATAGCGAATTTCAATTGAATCGTCGAACGTGCAACAGCGCTCTGCAATCCGGCCACATTACCGTTACCCGGTTGGGCTCCTAGTAGATCCGCGCATGCACCCCCACAAAAAATTGCTCCCCGACTATGTCGCCATAGCTTCGCGTTGGAAAAGAAGGCAGCTCGTCGGTGAGGTCTTGCACGCCCGCCCGAAACGTGACTTTATGGTAATCGTACTCCATCGATATCGAGTGTATGTAGTTCGCCCTGACGATGAACGGTTCCGGACTGTTGGTAATATTGGCGCCGGGGGCGATCAAGGACGCAGGGAGATAGTATAGGGAGTACAAAAAGCGCATATGGCCGATGGCGTAGTGTAGGTCGAAGCGCGCCACCCACGACGGCTCGGTGATGGTCCCCTGGTATTCCGTGTGGTCGAACCCGGTCACGGATTCCTCGAGCATCGCATTGTGCGTGCCTTCAGCTGAGAACTCGACAACCCCCCAACTCCGTCCGGGGAAGATCCGGTCGAACGGGAGGATGTAGTCCGCCTTGTAGGTCTCGCCCGCATAGTTGAGCGAGCCGGCGTTGAAATACTCAGCGAGCCCCGTATTGAGAAAGCCCTGTGGGGTTCGCGTGAAAGTGTTGCAGATCGATGCCTGCTGAGTCGAGCTATCGTAGCAGGTGTCCAGGAAATTCTGGAGGGCGAATTGTTCCAGAGCCCCATGTAACTTGATCTGGATGCGATCGGCGGTAAGCGACAATCCGCGGATATACGATGGCTTGAATACAATGCCATACGTTACAGTGGATGAGACTTCCGGCACGAGATTGGGATTGCCCTGGGAAGTGACCGCGACGGTGCCGGCGGTTTCTGACGGATCGTAGAAGCTTGCGAGCGGACCGTATCCGGGATGGGCGGCGAACAGCGCCTCACAATTGGCACGGCGGGCCGCGGGATTGGACCCACCGTTGATGTTCGTATAGCTGCACGGATCGGTGGCAGGAAGGTAACCGACGGTGGGCGGTTGGATCAGCTCTCCGAGCGTGGGCTGGCTGAAGTTGCTGCTCTTGGTACCGCGCAACGTAATGCCATATCCGACATTCCAGCGCAGACCGGAGCCCCACACACGCTCATGACCGGATTGGCTGTTATTAACCTCGCGAAATGAGCCGTGCAATGCCACCTTCTTGACAAACGGAATGTTGAAGTTTTTGCCAATCAGCGGGACGAGCATTTCTACGGAGCCCTCGTTGGTATAAAAACTGCCGCTGTTCGGATAGCTGACGCCTTGGGTACCGAAGCCCAGTAAATCGGACTCAAAGGGCATCAATCGCGCGGCCTCGTTGCGATGTTCGAATGAGAGGCTGAACTTGGCGTTGCCGGCCGGCAATGTGATCACGTCGCCTCCCAAAGTCGCAAGGAGCTCGTTCATCTCGTTGCGTACCCATTGGCCCGACACGGTTGAGCTATAGGCTTGCGCTCCTGGCTGAAGAGCACCGGGTGTCGCGCCGAAAATGTCAAATGGCTGGCAAGCAGGGTCGGTGACTGCAACGGCGTTTATAGCGCACACAATTTGCCCAGAGGAATTTTTGACCGCGTCAACTGCATTGTTGAAGTGAGCGGTGTACACGTCCCCGACCTCCATTTTGGAGTTCGTCTGGCTGTAGGCGTCCGATGCGCTCCAGTCGAAATCGCGATCCAGCGCGTGGAAGTCGCCGCTGAGTGTCAACATCTCCCGCCATGTATCAGTGGTGTTTGCCGTATTGCGGCCACTCGGCAGCCAATTACCGAACTTCGACAGATACAATGGCATACCAGCGGCGAAACTGGGGTTTGCGGCTTCTAGCGTAGCGACCTCCGTTGACGAGAGGTAGGCGTTGTTATTATAAAATGGAATCGGTCCATACGGACCGGATCCTCCGACGAAGTTAATGCCCGCTTCGGTACCCAATGGATCGCTGCCCACCTCCCGGCCCCAGAGGAATTGATTGGAGATCTTGAGATGATCCGTCAGATCGAAGTGACCGATGACGGCACCGGTGTATCTCTCCACTCCCGCCAGCAGGGTGGACAGTTGTGTATCGGGAAATCCCTGGCCGCCAATGGCTGAACCGGTCGGGAATTGTATGATCCCTGTGTTGTAAGGGATGATCGCGGACCCATTCGCGGAGAACTGTGAAGGACTTCCGTTAACTTGCAGGAGTCCGCTCGGGTTCGGTAGGAAGGGAAGACCAAAAAAATAGGAGTTGGCCGAGGTAAAGATGATCCCGTTCGAGTTAAAGTTCCATGAGCGGACGTTTGGCGCGTACACCTCGGGCGGGAGGGCACCGGGAACGGGGTTGGCAATCGCTTCGTAGCCCGCGTCGAACGGGGGACGGTCAGCTTCCAAGAGGGCCGGGGACTTAGACCATTCGAAATCCACGGCGATGTTGCCGCGTCCGCCGGCAAAATTAGTCCCGAACGTACCCCGGAATCCGGGCGTGCGGTAATCGTCGCGTGAACTGACGCCCGTCGTCGCATCGAGGACCAAGCCGTGAAAATGTTCTTTCAGAACATAGTTGACCACGCCGGCGATGGCATCCGAACCGTAAACGGCGGCTCCGCCGGCCTCGTCAATCTCAATTCGCTTGATGAGGCCCGACGGAATCACATTGACGTCGATAGTTCGCGGACCGAACCCTGACGCGGAAGTCACCATTCGGCGACCGTCGATCAGCGTGAGCGTGCGTGAGTCGCCCAGACCTAAAAGATCCGGATAGGTCTGGCCGGAGCCTGCGGGGTAACCCTCCGCGGCCGATACCGGAACTTCCGGGGCGTTGGACGTCACGAGGTTGAGCATCTGGCCCACCTCAGTGAAGCCCCGCATGTTCAACTCGCTCCCCTCGATCACCGTTGTGGGCGAAGCCGTGATGGTGTTGAGGGCTTCGGGGATTCGGGAGCCTGTCACAACTACCTCGGCCAGATGGTCGGCAGGATGAGCCGGCGCCGGAGGTCCATTCGTCACTGCGTCTTCGATGTAGATGACGCCCCCGCTCGTGCGTTTGATCGTCAGGCCGCTCCCCGCGAGCAAGCGCTGCAGCCCCTGGTCGACCGTGAAGCTGCCCACAAGCGGCGGGCTCTTCTTGTCGCGTACGGTATCCTCGGAAAAGACGATCTGCTGGTGTGAGATTTGGCCGACCGCGCGCAAAGCATCCCCAAGGGCTTCGGACGGTACATCGAATTTGTAACGCTCGGAGATCACATTCGCCATTGATGGCGGCGAAAGCAAAATCAACGCCATCACAGCCAAATTCGCGAGACTCGCCAGCTTCAGCTTGTTCATAATCCCTGCTCCCAAGTTGCTTCCAATTTTTTTTGTGTAGCAACGGCCCAGATGGCCCCCGTTTCAGAGTAGTACGCACGAGTTTCAAAAAACCGACGGTCAACGGAGCGCGGAGCGTGGCGTTGCCCTCGGATGGCATATTGGCGTTGGAGGCCGTCCTGCGCATGCACGCCAAACGCCGCCGCCAAGCCCCGAAGCGCAGTGACGGTATCCCAGGCATAGAAGACACCCGCTTACCGAAGGTTTGCCACTACAGTCAATGGCCGCGCCCTGTTTGCCAATCGCGGCGAAACCAGGCGACGGTTCAGTGAATGTGGATCACACCCACCGACCCGTCTATGGCGATCCGAGTAGCAAACGGGGCGGAGTATCTCTGTAGAGCGACCAAGATGCGCTGAGCGTCGGCCGGATCGGCCAGATGCGGCAGGCCGCCCCACGCCCGATCGCATGCGTTGCCCAAGTCGAGCGGATATAGCCGCACAGTCGTGGCGTTGCCATCGTCAAAATCGGTCATGGCCACCATGCCGTCGTACCATGTCGACGGCGCAGGTTTCCCTCCCGGTTGCGTACCGTAGCACCCGTTCGAGCCCTCGGCCCTCTTCGAGGGATCGGATTTGTGGCGGGCACTTCCGTGATATCTGCGAAGCGCCGTCTCCTGCAGCACTTTGATGCTGCCATTGAATACGAAGCTGCTCATCCCATAGAACACCGGTCGCCCCTTGTAGATCTCGATCCCTCGCAGGTCGTGAATGCCGGTGGCGAGAAACACATCTGCCCCGGCATCGACCACGTCGTGAGCGAGCTGGATGAGAAAATCCGGCGGTTGCGGGTTGTCGTCGTCCTCGCCGGTCGCGGTTTCGTGCGCATGGATGGTGAAGACCACTAAATTCGCCTCGCGCTTGGCTGCGCGCACCGCCTGCAGCAGCCCGGCAAGATCATAGAGGTTCATCTCGTAATGCAGGCCAGCGTGGTCCGACAGACGGTAGAGTTCCCCTCCGAATCTCACCTCTCGCGCCCCGGACGCAGGCGCCGGCTCGTACGCCGAGGCCCGTTTCACAGCCAAGCGGCGGATCGCGGCCATTTGGCTCTCGGTAACCAGATTCACCGCCCGCCAGCGCAACAGGCTGCTCCCCGGGCGACCGGGCACATCGCCGAAGTCGTCATCGGCACTGGCGTTGGCCTTGAAGGTCGAGGTGGTGGATACGAGGCCGATCACCCCTTTCGGGGTCCGCAGAAAACCCGCCTCCCGCGCCTCATGCAAGTTGCGGCCCGCGCCCGCGTAGACAATGCCTGCATTGTCGAGCAGATGCAGGCAGTCCCTCAGGCCCGCCCAACCCCAGTCCATCGAGTGATTGTTGGCAATCGACACCATGTTGACGCCCATCGCCCGCATATCCCTGCCTAGGGCGGCTTCGCCCCACAACAGCCCATCTCCATAGCCGCTGCCCTGGAAAGTCTTCAGATCGAAAAACACCCCCTCCTTGTTCCCAATGGTGACATCGCCACTCCTGATAAGGTCAAACACCTTCTGGAGCTTCGGATCGGGATCGTTCGCCAATGGGTGCGAATACAGAAGATCCCCGATCGCCACCAGCTTGAAGTGGCCCTGCACGGTCGCCGGTCGCGGCGGGCGGCGCAGGAATTGCGCGGGGTTCTTCGATGGACCGAAGCTTTGTGACGCACCGGCTGTCGGCGCCCAACCGGGCGCCGCCGCGCACACCAGCGCCGCAGCCCCAAGACCGATGATCCCGGCACGACAGCGGCTGATGAACGAATCGATCACGCTTGATTTCCGAGCGCGACCTATCGCAGATACCCGGACTTGCAAGCGCTCTGCGCCACGCCCGGCACGCGCTCCCACTGGTACGCATCGACCCGCTTACCCCGCGGAAGGTAAGTGATCGCGAACGTTCTGCCGTCACGCGTCAC
>Ga0307374_10007383_pt1 | contig 16771 bp, 20 predicted proteins | sample OX3MG_FD_202532 | JGI IMG/M metagenome (GOLD analysis project Ga0307374, IMG submission 202532) | Soil microbial communities from Risofladan, Vaasa, Finland - OX-3 | ecosystem: Environmental > Terrestrial > Soil > Coastal area > Acid sulfate soil | place: Finland: Risofladan, Vaasa | collected... | reverse complement strand
GGGTCATCCCCAGAGGCTGAGAGGTGACAACCCCACGAGGGAAAATCCCCGAGCCCACATCTTCGCAGTGCCAAAGAGGCCGAGGGAAGGGATCCTCAGGTGCCCCTGACGTGCGCATCCCTCAGGAGAACCCTGTTTCACACCACCCACCTAGGACGTGTAAAACGTAAGCGCTAAGCCGCGTGGATCGCGGTAAGTGTCGGGGGTTCCTCGCTCGCCGGCCACCGTGGAGAAGCGCATCAAGGTTTCTTCGTGCCGGGTTGGAACGCGGCCGCTTTCGTGTACTGGCTGACATCGGTCATTACCTCGAAATGGCCGAAACGCCGCCGCCTTTGGCATTGCGTTGGCGCTCGGACTGATACATGCATGCCGGCGGCAATCTGCTTGTTCGAACGTCCAGCAGCAGCTTGTATCGTAGCGTCGAGTTCGCCGGGGGGTGGGGCGCGAATGGGCCGCGATCGCTTAGACGGGGGGAGTCGGCGGCTCCTTCGCACAAAGCCAGGTGTCCCGCCGTTCGCTGCTCGGCTGCCGCCGCTTCTCGGGGCTTGCCGGCACTGCGGAGGACGCCCTGACGATGTTGGCCGACCGGGGGATCCTCGAGCCCTACGACGGGGTGCCTGATCGCCCGGGTCGGCCCGTTGATTCTTGCTGGCATCCGATGTCATTGCTCTGGTCACGAGTTGGAGTCCGGTGTGACCGTGCGCAGATGGAGCGGATGTCGGCCACGTGACCTCGCTCACTGAGTCTCAGCCGAAAATTCGTCGTGCTTCCGAACGCAGTCGTGCGGCGGCCGATCCAAAGCCAGCTCCTCCTCTAGGTCTTCGACATCGAGGAGACGGAGTTGGTATCCGTGCTCATCTCGTGCTCGGCGCAGCTATTTCGAACAGCACCCGCAGCTCGCTGGAAACCGCCGTCGATAGTAGACCGCTCTACTACAGGGACGGATTGGATGGACGAGATGGAAATTGGGTGGACGGAACGCCACTACAGGGCACCAACCGGCGCAGGATGGACGAAAACCGCCACCTTTTTTTTGCCAAGGTGAGGGTCGCGGGTTCGAATCCCGTCTTCCGCTCCAAAATCCAGGTCAGATGCAGTTTTTATGACCGACGGGGCGCCGATCATTTTGGACGCTCTACGACGTCCCTCCTGACGGCTCGCGTGAGTACGTCGAGTTTGACTCGCGGTGGGACCTGGTTCTCGTTGTAATGGCGGACATACTCGACATGGACCCGTTCGAGGCGGCGGTGGTTATGTGCTCCAGGTCTTCATGATCGAGCGCCATCGGGGTGTGAGGCTGCTCTCGGCCAGGTCTCGGTGCGTTACTTTCCACCCGTCGCTTGTCCGGCGAAAGCGGTCACGATAGGTGCCCAGGACCAACAACTCTGGAGACTTCACCATCTCTGCATTGTTGCCAGGATTCTCCGGCTCGTGACCATCGCCCTCCAGGGGCAAGTCCTTGTACATCGCGAGGTAGGACACGGCCTCGGCTGTGTCTGGACCTGTGGATCGAACCAATACCGACGCGCTCAGATGTCGATTGTTACTGCCCGGGCCATGCGTCCCCCTCGACCGGCGCTGGCGGCCGCTCTCGACTATTGCAGCCCGACCCTTCTCGAACGGTCGGCCCCCTATCGTGTAGTCAGCATCCTCGGTGAACAACATGCCCCACTCTTCGATATCGCCCATATCCGACACGAGAGCAAGCGAAGCGATCACATTTCGAATCTCCAGTTCATCCACTGCCCACTGGATCTCATTCTCTTTCATTGGTACCTCCGTCTCACTTGAACGTAACCTCGCCCTTGTCTCTTTAGATGGCGAGTCACTTTTAGCATCTTCGGTCATCGGTTGCAGGCTTGATGAGGTGTCAACGCGGACCGACTGCGGAAGTGAAGGTTGGTACGCGCCGGGCGTCGCCGCACGACCGTCGAGTGATTGTTTTCTGGATCCCACAGCCGACGACCGAGCGCTCCTCGTCTTGTGGGGCGCCGCCTTTCCGTCGGCTGCGTCTTTGCGGGAATGGTCGCCGCTGACGAGCGCAGTTTCAAAGGCCTCGCTGAGGTCATCGAAGCTGGACAAATCGATGGATCGATCAGGGCCGGCGTCAAACCGGGAGCGGCCGCTGTCATGCTCCAGGCCCTCATCCGGGGCGTTGCAGCCATTTATCTGACACACTCCGAGCGGACGCACGTCGACGCGATCCGAGATACCTGTCAGTCGTGGATTTGTTCGGCATTGGCCCCGTGACCTTCTCTGGTCATATTGCCTAGGCCCGACCGGATCGGTGCCACTTCCGCTGTGGGTGGGTGAATGGACCTGCCTTCCGATAAGCACGGGTCGCCACAAATCAGCGTCTGACCCTCCTCTTAGTAGACCGCTCTACAACAGGGGCTGATCCAGTGGACTGGGTGGAAACTGGCTGGAGGGAATCGCAGGCCAGAGGACTGGCTGGGGCTCCGTGGACTAGCAACGCCACCTTGCCAAGGTGAGGGTCGCGGGTTCGAATCCATTCTTCCGCTCCAAAGAAAGTAGGACGAACGCCGACGGTCAGCCGCGCTGTTTCCGGTGCTGTGTGCGGGGAGCGAGTGGTCGAGCGAAGGCAGCGAAGAAGTCCCGATTCCAGCTGGCCGTGAAGTACCGCTCGGGACCAGAGAATCCCGGCACGACCTCGGTCCCATTGAGAGCACTTGCAGGTGCGCCCAACGCCGGCGTGAAGATCGAAAAGTTCGGGTAGACGCCGTTCGCGTCGAGCTCCATCGCGCGCACTGCGCCGGCGCTGGCGATCGCATCGGTGATCTGAGGGACGGTCAAGCCCACCCCTCCGGCGAAGAGCTCTGCTCCCTGTGCGGTCACTCCCAGCGCCGATCGGTTTGTCGCGGGCCCTCCGGGCCAGGTGATGCCCCACGACGAGTACGGCTCCGACGACGTGGCGGGATTGATCACGCCGTTGTCGATCAGAAATGTCATGTTCTGCCGGACGGAGATTACGTTGGGGGCCATCGAGACCTCGCTTCCCCACGTCCCGATCTGCAGCGTCCCGTTTGCATGAATCACTGCTGAGGCAATGCCATTGACCAGTGGAACCTCGGCTCTGCCCTCGACGAAGTAGCCGCCATGAGAGTCCCCATCCTTGAAGCCGGAGTTGAATGCTGCGACGAGGTTGAGCGCATCGGTCTCACGGATGGGTGCGGTGTGGATGTAAGGGCCGCCGCCGGGGATCAGCGAGCCGGAGTAGACCGTGAACGAGAGCAGACGGGGGGTCCATCCAGACGATGGAGACGGTGCCGACGTGCGTCTCATAGAGTGCGCTGCAGCCCGACACCGACCTTCGGATGGGCGCCCAACCCGTGGAGCCCGGCACGAGGTGAGGGACTCGGAGCGCGGTGGGGCAGCGGTCCGGGGCGGGATCGGCTCTGATGGTGGTGCGTGGCGATGAATGCGGCCTGAAGGATGAATGCAGCCTCGAGAGCGGTACGGCCAGCAGCAACAGGCATGAGACGCCGAGGACGACGATCCATCTGCGTGAGTAATCGGAGTGTCGGGTCGGGCAAACCGCTGAAGGTCCACTCTCGCTGAGGTCAATGCTGAGCGAACCTGTGCCCGTCAGACGGTCCTCATCAGGAGCCAGCTGTCGCCGACATGGTGATGAAGTCACGCGCCCATGCCGGGTCAAAGAATGTCGCCGCGTTCTGCACGCTGCCCGGCTGGAGACTGCTCCCGTTCGACGGCGCGGCCAGGCCGTTCGGTGTCGAGGGGTCGTAGGTCGCGAAGACGGGCCAGTTGGGGTTTATGTCGAGCTCCATGCCCCGGATGACCCCCGCTTGCACGAGGAGCTGGGAGAGCTGCAACGGTGTGAGGTCGGGCCCCGCGGTGTATACGAGAGCGCCGTCGGCGGTGACACCAGCACCCGATCGCCACTGGTTCTCTATCCCCGGGACTGTTGAGGAGCACGTGGTCGCAGCACATGTACTTCCCCAGGCCTGCCAGTCGGGACTCGTCGCCTGGGAGGTCGGTTGGCCGCCCGCCACGAGCGGAGAGAGGTTCTGCCGGACGGCGACGACGTCCGGTGCCATGGACACATCGGTTCCCCAAGCGCCGACCGTCACCGAGCCATTGGCGTAGATCACCAAGGATGCAGCCCCCGCGACTAAGGGGACGATAGTCCGGCCCTCCGTGTAGTAGCCGCCCTGGGCGGCGTTCATCATGAAGCCGCCGTTGAACGCAGCGACCAGCGTCGCGGCCTGGGCGGGTTGGATCGGTGCGGTGAACTCGTACGGGCCGCCGCCCGGGCTCTTGGAGCCCGAGTACAGCCGTGCCGAGAGGAGGCGGGTGTCCATCCAGGCGATCCCGGCCGCTCGCGTGCCGCCGGGAGGCACCATCGCCGTCTCGTAGACGGCCGAGACGCCGCTGACCGAACGGCCCGTCGCGGTCCAGGTGCCTTCGCCGCCCGATGCCGGTGAGGTCAAGGGAATCAATGGCGTCGGCGTCGAGAGGGAGACCGGCGTCTTCGGGGCCTGTGACGTTGAGGTGGTCGTGGCGCGCGTCGTGCTAGTCCCGGTACTTGACGGCCGGGGCGAACCCGTGTTCGATCGGCCCGAGGTGGTCGCGTGAGCGGCGCCGCGGGCCGAGGTGTCGTTGCTGCATGCGGCGAGGATCAGGGGAAGGCCAAGCACGAGAATGGTCGCCAGGGCTCGTTGTGCATCGGTAGGGAAAGCAGGGCGCACGATCAGCGGTCGCTCCCAAAAGTTATCGAGGCGTCATGGTCCCGGGATTTTCGCTCGTCACCATCGAGTCGCGGTCTTGCCAGCACGGCCAAGCCTCGTGTGCCTCCAGCGCCTTGAGCCGTAGGCCCGCCATCGCCCTGCAGCTCCATTCGGCCAGAAAGCCGGACCTTCCAGTCGCCGGGGGTCATAGTCGATCGGCGTATCGAATGCTTTGGCCAATGCTTCCTTCGACGACCACACAGACGTCGCGCCGACGATCGTCCATCGGTGAGCGGCGATGGTGTTCCGCGATGGTGAGAATGGATGCGGTCTGTGCGGGCCCCCACGAGTGTACGCATTCGATATCAACTCCCACCGGCCCTGCATGCAGCGCGACCAGAGGCAAGGGAAAGCCACATGAGCAACTCGAAGGTCGCGCGAGCCGTAGGCTTGATGGATCTCGCGGCGGCTCGAAGATCCCGCTCGGCAGCACTCCACGCGGCAACGTCGTGCAGGTGAACTTCCGGTGTGCCCGGGTTGGGGACGTCCAGGACGCGGGTGTCGGGCCTCACATCGCGGTCACGGGTGCGTCGCTCAATGGCGTATCGAGCAGCACGACCCAAGTGGGACCCACCCTCGAGAAGGCACCGACGTCGGTCGGCCCGATACTCATGATCCGGTCCCGGAAGAGGTGGTACTCGAGGCAGGTGTTCCGATTGATGCCACAGCCATCGCCCAGGCGCACCATGTCGAACTCGGTAACGGTCATGGTGTCGCAGCACGCGTCCGCCCACTTCGGCCGCCCATGAATCGGAGAGATTCATGATTGGGGTGTGCAAAGGTTTAGTCGCGCGCGGGCGAATTCTCATATGAAGCACAGAGGCACGGTAAACCTCGACCCTGACGACGAGATGAAGAACTCGTCGAATCGTCGCCGAGGTCTCCGGTAAAGCAGCTCAGAAGGCCAAGGCGCAGAACCTGCCCAGATGCTCACGTCAGCTGGTGGCCGTCCCCAGCAGGTGCCCGACGCCGAAGGTGATCCCGCAGACCTCAGCCGACTGAGGAGGGCACTATGTCAGGTGGCGCCCTCCAATCGACCGCGTTGGGCCGCAGAAATGAGCCATCACGGAACGGGGAAGATCGCTTTGGGATCCGCCACCGCCGGAGGTCGCCTTTACTCGCGAAGTAGGTTCTCGAACGCCATCCTGTCGAAGAGCACCCTCGAATCGAGTGGCTGCCATTGAGCCATGTGGCCGGGGTCCCCTGAGTCGCGTGGGCAGGTATGCGCTTGGGAGCCGCGCTACTCAGTCGGTCGCCGGCACCAGTACCACACGACGACAGCATCGACGACCCCGATGCTCTTCGTCCTGCCAGCAGCCCACGCGCCGGTGACATCCGTTCGCACCAGCCAGCCGTGAGCCGACCAGGGGCTCCCACGGGTGCGACGAGCCGGCTGATGCGCCATCGTTACGCCAATCGTAAGGCCCAACGAAGTGAAGGTGAGTAGTACTAAGGGCAACGGCAGGAGCACTGAGGCCGGTGTCCTAAGTGAGGTGTGTGTCCCAACCAATGGAGGTGCCAGATGGCCGAATTTACGCCTGCGGACAGAATTCTGCTGGCCCACTTCATCGTCTCAGACGATATCGAGCGCTCTCGGCGCTTCTACACGGAAGTACTCGGCGGCAGGGTGGTCTTCTCAGGAGAGGTGACCTATGTGGCACTAGCCAACAGCTGGATCATCATCAATGTCGGCGGAGGCCCGACCGCCGACAAGCCCGCGGTCACCCTTGAGACGCCACGCGACCCCGACCGGGTCAGCAGTTTCCTCAATATCCGGGTCGCAGACATCCAGGCCGTGTACGCCGAATGGAGCGCCCGGGGTGCTGAATTCCTGACGCCGCCGAAGCAGCACGAGTACGAGATCCGTTGCTACATCCGCGATCCCGACGGTCATCTGATCGAGGTGGGGCAAACCACCGACCCAGAGGGGGACTGGGCCCCGGTGGTCCTGAAGGGTCCAAGTATCGGGCGTAGGCCGGCGTCGACAAGGGTCGAGCGCCACCGCGAACCAGCGCTGGGTGAGTTTCTGGTTGGCCTTAGCCGTGCAGACCGAACCCGCCGTAACGGGCGCCGCTCAGGCGCCTCGGGTATGGCCGCGGAGCGAAGTGCGGCGTAGAGATGTTCTCGGTAATGATCATCACGATACGAGCGAGCGATGGGGGTCCACATGATCGTCCACGGGGATGTCGCCGCGGGCTTCGAAAGGGTGCAGCACGCTTTTGGGGCCAACTTCGACCAGCACGGCGAAGTGGGGGCGGCATTCGCCCTCTTCGTCGGGGGCACCAAGGTGGTCGACATCTGGGGCGGCGTGGCCGATGTCAAGAAGGATCGGGAGTGGGACGCCGACACCCTCACCCTCGTGTACTCGGCCTCGAAGGGAATCACCGCCATCGTCGCCCATCTCCTCGCTCAGCGCGGGGAGCTGAATCTCGACGCCCCGGTTGTGAGCTATTGGCCCGAGTTCGGGACCGAAGGAAAGCAAGACGTGCCGGTGCGCTGGCTGCTCAGCCACCGTACCGGTCTGCCCACATTCGAACGCCGGATCACCGTCGACGAAGCGTTGGCGTGGGAGCCCGCGGTGGAGGCGCTGGCCACCCAGCGCCCGCTATGGGAGCCAGGAACCGCCTACGGCTACCACGCCTTGACCTACGGCTGGCTTGTCGGAGAGGTCATCCGGCGGGCCACCGGCCGCAGCCTGTCGCGGATCCTGGCCGAAGACATCAGCAACCCTTTCGACCTGGACCTTTGGATCGGGCTGCCGGCTTCGGAGGAGTCCCGGGTCAGCCGGCTCATCGCTGCCACGCCGCCGGTCCTCGACGAGGCTGCCCTGGCCGTCATTCCCTCCGACCAGCTCCGACGGCTGCGGGAATCGGCCGATCCCAGCTCGCTGGCGTTCCGCACGTTGAACCCCACCCATCCGCCGTTCAACTTCAACAGTCCCGCGCTACACGCCGGAGAACTCGGTGCGGCGAACGCGATCACGACCGCACGGGCGCTCGCCAAGCTGTACGCCTCGACGTTGAGCGAAGTGGACGGGATCCGGGTCCTGGACCCGGCGACCGTCGCGGCTGCCACGAAAGAACAGTCGAGCGGGACCGACTTCGTGATGGGGACGCCTGGCCGGTTCGGCACCGGGTTCCAACTGCCTTTCGACGGCTCGCTGATGGGGCCGAGCTCCTACGGTCACGCCGGCGCCGGCGGTTCGCTGGCCTTCGCCGATCCCGAGGCTGGGGTGGCGTTCGCCTACGTGATGAACCGGATGCGGATCTTCCTCGGTCCCGATCCTCGCACCAGGGGGCTCATCGAAGCGGTCCGCCAGGCCGTGGCCTGACCCGAATCCCTCATACGCACCCGATGACCCCGGCGGCGCGGAGTCCAGCGATGCTCTCGGTGTCATAACCTAATTCGACCAAGACTGACACGGTCTGTTGGCCGCACAGCGGTGCGGGCCCGAGGACGCTTTCCGACCGCGACAAGCGGGCAAGAGGTCCGAGGCGGAGGAACCGGCCGACCCGCCGCCGCCGGAGGTGAGGGAGGCGGCGAAACGGACCTCGGGTACTCCAAGAACCGAGGCCACCTGGGCGGGATCGACCGCATTGGAATAGATGGTGAAACCGTCAAGGTCTGCGACGGTGAGGCCAGCGTCGGCCAACGCGGCGAGGATCGCGGTGCAAGCCATGGAGAGTTGTGTCTCGGGCACCGACCGCCACGTTTGAAATACGGCATGACCCCCACGCCGACCACGGCTGTCTGGCCCGTCATGTCACCCGTGCCTTCCCGGATCAGCTGCCAGTCAAGGCTACCGTCGGGATGACAGGAAGGGAAGGGAAGGGAAGGGAAGGGAAGGCGCATGTCAACCGCGGGGGTTGCCACGTGCACTCAGTCGCCTGAGGGCAAGAAGACGCCGCCGGACGGGACGAATAGCATGAGTCGGGTGAACGTAGCGGACCCGATGAGTGTGGGCTACGACGAGTTCGGCTTTCTCTACGAGAACGCAGAGGAGATCGGACTGGAGTTGGGGGCACCGGCGACGGTGGAGCGACGTGCGACGACTGTCGGGACCGGGCAGCGACTCAGTGTGATCGTCTGGGGAGAAGGCACTCCCGAGCTTGTATTCCTCCACGGCGGCGGACAGAACGCCCACACCTGGGACACCGTCGCCCTTCTGCTCGACCGCCCCCTCGTGGCCTTCGACCTTCCCGGGCACGGCCATTCGGATCGCCGTCCCGACCGCGACTACGGGCCCTGGAACAACGCGGAGGCGGTGGCCGAGAGCATGGCCCAGCTTGCGCCCCGACCTCGTGGTGTCGTCGGCATGTCCCTCGGTGGGGCGACCCTGATCCGACTGGCCGCCACCCGGCCCGATCTTGTGGCCAAAGCAGTGATCATCGACGTCACACCGCAGGTCAACGACCCCAGTCGGGAACGGACCGCCGCCGAGCGTGGAGCGACGACACTCATCTCCGGCCCTCCGACCTACAGCACCTTTGACGAAATGGCGGAGGCAGCGATTGCTACATCCCCAAACCGTCCTCCTTCGGCCGTGCGCCGAGGGGTGCGGCACAATGCCATGCCCCTCCCCGATGGACGTTGGACTTGGCGCTATGACCTTTTCCGGAGTGCAGGCGACCCACCAGCCGAGAAGCGGGGCGACTTCACGGGACTCTGGGAGGATGTTTCGAATATCACGGTGCCGGTGATGCTCGTCGTCGGCGGTGACTCGGTCTTTGTCACCGACGAGGATGTCGCTGAGTTCCGCCGCCGCCAACCAACTGCGCAGATCGCAATCGTGAATGGTGCGGGTCACGCGGTTCAAAGCGATCGACCCCGCGAGCTCGCGGCGCTCATTGATGACTTCGTCGGACTGGCATAGCTGAACGCTAAAAGTCCGTGACGCGAACCTTGTCGGCTTCTCGGCCCTAGCCAGAGGCGCCGATCACGGTCGACTTCATGGGCCACGGATTCTTGCCCGCCTTGAGGTCCTGCGGGCCTATCCCCAGGGCGAACTCTCCGGGAACGCGGCCGGGCGCACCACGCGCTCCTGAACCGTGACGTGGTACACCACGGTGCGACCGCTGCTGAGCCGGAGTTGCCGACGGTGGGACCCTGCGTACTGGTGGCCAGCTCATTGGTCGAACGCTCGGGCTGTCTCATGCATTCGCCCAGTTCACGAGGCTGGGTTGGGTTTTCGGCCGCGCCGTAGGGGAGTAGGGGAGTTCGACGCGCACTAAGCTTCCCCCGCTAGTGTCACACGCTTGGGGCTGAGAGGGGGTTGGGCCTATGACCTATTTCGTGAAGAACCACTATCATTCGACTGTTTGGGTTCCCGACCTCGAGGAGGCGAGCGCATTCTTCGCTCGGGCGTTCGGTCGCGAAAGTAAGATTCTGGGTGAGTATTTCGGTGCGGGTGAGCGCGAGATCGTCGCCGGGTTTCCCCGCGACTACGCCACCTTCACACCGATCGCCGAGGTCCAGCTGGAGTGTGTGGATCCGACCCTCTTGCCCATTGACGGGGCGCAGCCACGCGAAAGAGTTGCCGAACCCCACCTCGGAGGACTCGCGTGGTTTGTCGAGGGGATCGAGGACTTGTGGTCGGAGTTGCGACGCCGAAACATACGTGGCACGGACATGTCCGAACGCATCCATGAGGGAGAAGGGCCACCGCTCGATGTGTCGTCTAGGCCCATCATCTTCACGGTGCCCGAGGACGCCGGGCTGAGCTACGAGTTCTGCGTCTATGTGTCTCACCGCGACCCTCGGGGGTACCCGCCCGTTCCAGCCGTGAGCCCGTCTGATCCGCTCGGTATCGAATGCTGCTCTCATCACACTGTTCTCACCAAGCAGCCGGAGCGAGCACACGAGGTATTGGTCGACGTGCTCGGAGGCCGCATCATCCACGAAGGACGCAACAACGTGCTGGCCACACAGAGCACCTACATTGCTCTTGCCGACGCCGTCCTTGAGGTGGCGCAGCCGCTTGACGAAGGATCGCCAGCCATGGAGGACTGGCTAAGAGGCGCTCCCCAGGACACCTATAGCTCGCTGACGTGGAAAGTTCGGGACCTCGACCAGGTCGCCGACCATCTCGAGAGATCGGGTGTCGGGTTTCGAGCACATACCGACACCATGATCGTGACTGATCCCGCCGACAGCCTCGGGATTCCGTGGGGTTTCTCGACCGCGCTTTGCCCAGGTGATCAGCGCGGCATCCAGGCTACGATGGCCGAATGAGATGAGTGCCGTCGTGGCTGGTCCGTGTTTGAGCTCCTGAGCGCTCACGTCGAGGAGAAGATGAGAAATGACGCTTCCATTTAGATTGGTGTCGGCCGACTCTCACATTGCAGAGCCTCCCGACCTGTGGACGACCCGCATGGATCGCCAATTCCGAGATCGCGCGCCCCGTCTCGTGAGTAACGAAGGTGGTGACGCCTACGTCATCAACGGGAACACCAACGCCACTATCGGTGGACCGATCGGACTGATGGCCACCAAGGCGAAGTACACCAACCCCGAAGCGCGCTTCGGCATGGAAGGGCGCTGGCACGACGTGCCCGAGGGCGCCTATGACCCGGCCGCGCGAGCGGCGGAGCTCGACCGAGAGGGAATGGACGGCGAGATCATATATACCAGTACAGGGCTCGGCTTCTTTGCGCTCGAGGACCTAGAGTTCCGCTACGCCTGCTTCCGGGCCTTCAACGACTGGCTCGCGGAGCACTGTGGAGGAGCACCAAAGCAACTGTTCGGTGTGGCGATTATCGATACCGTCGACGTCGATCGCAGCGTCGCGGAGTTGGAACGTTGCGTCGGTATGGGCCTGCGCGGGGCGATGATCAGCATCGGGCAGCGCTCGGGTGCGAGCTACGGTGATCCGAGGTTTGAGAAGTTCTGGTCGGCCGCAGAAGCGCTTGAAGTTCCGATCAGCCTTCATGTAGCGGCGAGCGAGACAACCTGGATGAACACGGGCAACCGGTTCGTCGACTTCGCCTGTGTCTTCACGCCGACCATGTACACCGTCCTCTCGATGATCTTCACGGGGCTGTTCGACCGCCACCCAAATCTCAAGGTCCTGTCCGTGGAGAATGATGCATCGTGGCCCCTTGCGGTTCTCGAGCGGATGGATGACCGCTGGATGCTCGACCAGATCTGGGCCAACGAAAGAGGGCCGGCAGCTGAAATCACGTCAGGCCGTAAGCCCAGTGAGATCTTCCACGACCACGTCGGCTGTACCTTCATGCGGGACCGAACCGCGATCCTCAATCGTGGGATCATCGGCCGAGAAAATCTGATGTGGGGTGCGGACTTTCCGCACTTCGACGGTGCCTGGCCGAACTCTGGCGCTGTACTGGAAGGGCAATTCGAGGGGGTTCCGGCGCAGGATCAGCTCTTGATCGGTCGAAACAACGTGATCAAGTTCTACAACTTGCCGCTCGAGCTCGCCTCGACGACCTCCGAATCAGCCGCTTAGTGGGTGCAGCTTTTTGGCGTCCCTTTTCTTCAAACGACGATCTGAGGCTGGCACCATTGCGACGATCCGCCGCGTCCTGGGCACTACTCGTCAAAGCCTGGTGTCCGTGCGGCGTCGGCCGCTCCGGGTCGAACGGAGGAAACCAACTGCCGGTTGGCTACAAGAGCTGAGGCATCCACATCCGTGCCCGTGAAGGACAGCGGGTCGTCGTGCGTGCAGAGGTAGCCAACGGCCTTAGCGGGAACCGTCGGCGGGTTGCCGTTCTCGATATTCCACCCATGGGAAGCGTTGTCAACGGCGTCGGCGAGGACGTGTTCGCTGATGACGAACCCGGGGTTGAGTCCGATGACGGCGATCCCTAGATCTCTTACCTCTTTGGCCAGTGCCGAGACGAGTCGCCCAATTGCCGCCTTCGAGATCGGATAACCGAGACCGGTCGAAGCGTCGCCAGGTTGCCGTCCACGCTCGATAGTCCCGGCGAGCGACGTGACGAGCACGATTGTGCCCCCACCGCGTTCGGCCATGTGCGGGACGATGAGCTTGCAGGCGCGCAACGCCGACATCGCGTTCACCCACATCTGGGTCTCAAGTTCTTCGATGGTCGTGTCCAAGAAGCTGTCGTAGGAGCCATGGCCGTGGTACTGGACGCTATGGACCATGATGTCGACCGAGCCCAGCTCGTCGATCGCTTCAGCGACCATGGCGTCGACTTCGGCGCCGATCGCGAGGTCCACCCTGATGGGGAACGCCAGCCGGCCGATGGCCTTGATCTCGTCGACGGTCTCGCCGAGTGTGCCGGGAAACATCGCATCGGTGGGCGTTGTCGACCGTGCTGCGACCGCCACGTCGGCTCCGTTGCGTGCGAGTTCGAGGGCCATCTGCTTGCCCATGCCGCGACTTGCGCCAATCACAAGCGCGTTCTTGCCGAGAAGTGATTGCATAACCCTCCTCCGTCGCGTTCATCCGGGGTGGTTCGGCGCGCGAAGCTAGCACAACCCGCTAGGTTTGGGCCGGCCAAAAGCACGAACAGTCTCGCTGTTGAAGATCGAGGTATCTCAGCGGACGCGTAGATTTGGGAACGCGACTCAGTACCAAATGTCCAGACAGTGGGATGACTTTGAAACATGCCAATTTGTCGATGACACCTGTGGGCCGCAGCTGCGATCAGTCGCGCAACTGTGCTTCAGATGAGACAATCGCCGCACGGTCTTGCGACCTAGACCTGAAACATCCGCAAGCCGGCGGATCGAAGCGCCAGCACGATGCGCAACCCGAATCATAAATTCGCCAATCCCCACTTCTTTGGCTGCCCTTTGCGCTGAGAGGCCCACGACGACCAGTGCGGAGCCCGCCTCGCCCTTTTCAGCACCTTTGTGCTGCTCTATCGGATGGCCGGCAGAACCGTCCACTTGCCATGGCCCAACCGACCGTTCAGCTTGAGCTGCACGGGCTGCTCCCGATGTCCCGGGGGCACGGGGATTCCGTCGAGGAGGACCTGCTCCGGATGAGAGACGTCGTACTCATCCACCTCCACGCAGAGGTTCCCCCGATAGGCCCCGAGGCCGAGCCCATCACGGAAGCCGCCGTCGTAGCCGGTACCGCTGTAGGCCCAGGCAGTCACCGCGGGCCAGGCCTCCATTACGTACTCGTTGTCGTCGTCCGTTCGCAAGATCACTCGACCGCTTTCGAAGGCTTGGGTGCCGGGGAAGAACGACAGGTCGTGAGCCACGTCCACGACACGGGCGGCGGGCCGGCCTACTCCGTCGGGCCAGCGAACGACGCCGTCGAGCCGTACACGTCGCCCCTCGCTGTCCTCGACCAGGATCAAGTTGCCGCCCATCTCGTCGTTGGCAAAGTCGAGCCAGAGCGCGAGCCCCCTCGGGCCCGGGCTCCCTGTAACCGCCGATGTCGACGTCAACGGCTCGAAGCCGCCTACACCCGGCCGGACCCCCCACGAATGATCGCGAATGCCGAACCAGGCGTCGGCCACATGGCGCTGCCCGTGCAGGTCCATCCAGCCACGCACCTTGCCCAGCTGTTTGTAGCGGCGCGTGTCCTCGACCGTGCGTCCGTCCCGCTCTGTGTGGTGGTGGGCCTCTTCGTGAACGGCAAGAAAGCCTTCCCAGAGCAGGTCAAAAGCGGCTGGGAAATCGTTGCTCGGCTCCAGTACGAGGCGGATTGCATGCAAGGGCGTCACTACCTCCTGGCGGAGCTGTCCGATGCGCAGGTCGCCGACCGCTGGCCGTAGTTGGCGGGAGAGGCGGAGGTTGTACTGAACGCCGCCCTGCTGGATGGCGACGTAACCGTCAAGGACGTTCATGTTCGGGTAGCACGCAAGCCCGGTGATGAAGGCCAGTCCGTCGGTCGGGTGATGGCTGCAGAACCAATTGCGATCGTAGAACCGGTGATCGCTAGTAGCGACTTCTCCGAAGGGAGCTGCGACCTGGTGGCATAGCTGTTCGTCCAACTCGCTCAGCACGGCGCGCCTCCATCGGCTTCGGTAAGCACGCGGGCAAGCAGCCGAGTGCCGGGAGTGTTCGTTAGTACGTCGGGATCAGGCACAGTGTTGGCGGCGGCCGCATTCAGCATCCCAATGCGCAGCCCGATCACGCACGTACGCAGGCCAGCGAACACGTCATAGACCGCAAGCGACCGGGCGTGCCGGCCCACCAAGTCCTCCCATCGGGCGATGGTCTTGTCTCGCGACGGGAAGCCGGGCAGCCGAGATCCCCCGATACCCTCGCTGAAGAAACGATCGCTCCACAGCCAACGGCAGAGGTCGGAGGTGGGGTCTCCCAGCCATGCCATCTCCCAGTCGAGCACGGCGCGGCACGCGAAGCCGTCGAAGATCATGTTGCCGATGCGGGCGCACCCCCAGCACAGCCGCGCCTGCGGCTCATCGGCCGGCCGGTGGGCGCCCAGCCATTCAAAGGCGGCTTCTATTGTGGGGCTGCGAATTCCGGCGTGGCTCCACTCGTAGAATTCACGGTAGTAGTCCAACTCCTGGTCGAATCCGCTGGCCCCTCGGGTCGGCCGGTCCAGGAACGAAAGGCCGACCGCCTCGGGGTCCACCCGATGGACTCCGGCCATGGTCTCCAGCCCGCTCCACCACAGCTCCTCCTGCGCGGCCGGCCCGGCCTCCTTCAGCCATCCGGCGACGGAGTGTGGCGGCGAGTCAGGTGGAACACGGCCCTCGATCTTCTCCATTGCGATGAAAGGACCGCCCAGGTACGAAGGGTCGGATTCGTAGTAAAGGACCCGGGGCACGGGGACCTCGGTTTGGTTCCCGAGTGCGTCCAAGAGACGATACTGCTCTTCAAAGCGAGGCTCCAAGAACACCGTGTGACCGGTGGGGCGTACCCGGAGGGCGAAGCCCTGGCGCTCTCGTCGGCTTCCCCTCCACCAGGTGGCATCGAACAGCAGCGTCTCGGAAGAGCCTCCATTGGCTGACGGCGTCGTGACCTCTGAAATCTCGATCCTGGAGGCGCCCTCGGTCACGCTCGTGAGCCAGTTCCGGATACCGGACTGCGTCAGCGGCGGATCGCGTTCGGAGCCAATCACTAGTTCGCACCATACCGAACGGCATCGCGCGTTGCGAGCGAGTCCACTGAGTTATCAATTCGCGTGGAACCCGTTCAGAACGCTTGCGGGTGCGAGAGATCTCCGACAATGAAGGGAACCGGCTACATCGGGTCCTCCTTCGCGATCGGGATTGGTGGTGGATGGTGGAGAGCCCAGGTCGTGCTGTGGTCCGCCCAAGGGATGCGGCCAGATCACCAAGACCGTTTCACCTTTGAGGACCGGGCGCGCGAGGTGCTCGGAGCTCACCAAGCTGGTCGTTCCACGACGCAGAGTAAGGCCGTGGTTGGCCGTTTGTGCACGCGTGGGAGTTCCCAGTGGCGCCGACCTCTTCGTGATCGATGACGGATGCCTAGCGTCCTATGGGAATGACCGGGCAGGCCAGCATTTGGCAGGCGTACTCAAGGTTCATAGCGGTCCAGCCGTCGTAACCTTGGTGGCACTCAAATTCTGCGGTGGCGGCGGATCGGTGCATCGCCAGAGCATCACTGACGCGGGTCCCCGATTCCTCGTCATGGACCGATGGATCCGCAAGCCCACAACGGACTGCAGAAGACCCCATGGACGGAATCTTCACCTTGCCACGATGAAGGGTCGCTGGTTCGAATCTCATCTTCCGCTCTCTTGAACCAGGTCAGAGGCGGTTTTTCAACCCCGGCCTTCTTCTCGAGTCTTCTCTCATGCACCCTTATAGGGTGCAGATCAGATAACCGTGAACTCGCTCACCGAGTCTCGCTGACCTCCGGTATCGGAGCGACGAGGAAAGACTCAGGCAAGTGCCGACACACGGCGCTTTCAAGAGCGTGTGCCAAAGAAAGGGGGGGTCCATGTTCCGAACAAAATCGATGACAGTGGCGGTGTTGGCGGGCTCGCTGGTCTTGGCATCGTTCGTGATGACCATAACGGCCGGGGCCAGCACTCCCGGCGTCTCTGCGAACACGATCACCCTCGGGCTCATCAC
>Ga0307374_10007381_pt1 | contig 16775 bp, 18 predicted proteins | sample OX3MG_FD_202532 | JGI IMG/M metagenome (GOLD analysis project Ga0307374, IMG submission 202532) | Soil microbial communities from Risofladan, Vaasa, Finland - OX-3 | ecosystem: Environmental > Terrestrial > Soil > Coastal area > Acid sulfate soil | place: Finland: Risofladan, Vaasa | collected... | reverse complement strand
CCTGGAGACGCAGATCGCGGCGGCCTGGGAGCGCCGCGAGGCGATCGGCCCCGGGACCGAGGGGCCGGTCCGCACCGCCGTCGAGGAGACCATCGCCCGGCTCGACTGCGGCGCCTTGCGCGCCGCCGAGAAGCTCGACGGCCGCTGGGTGGCGCGCCAGTGGGCCAAGCAGGCGATCCTGCTGTCCTTCCGGCTCAACCCCAACCGGGTGATGCGCGCCGCGGCGCTCGGGGGCGGCGCGGTGGGACCCTGGTGGGACAAGATCGGCTCCAAGTTCGACGGCTGGGACGCCGCCGAGTTCGAGGCGGCGGGATTCCGCGCCGTTCCAGGCGCGATCGTACGCCGCGGCGCCTTCATCGGCCGCGGCGTCGTGCTGATGCCCTCGTTCGTCAACATCGGCGCCCATGTCGGCGAGGGAACCATGATCGACACCTGGGCCACGGTCGGTTCGTGCGCCCAGATCGGGCGCAACGTGCATATCTCCGGCGGCGCCGGCATCGGCGGGGTGCTGGAGCCGCTGCAGTCGACCCCCACCATCGTCGAGGACGACTGCTTCATCGGCGCCCGCTCGGAGGTGGCCGAGGGCATGGTGGTGCGCCAGGGCGCGGTGATTTCGATGGGCGTCTACCTCAACGCCTCGACCCCTATCATCGACCGCCGCACCGGCGAGGTCACCCGCGGCGAGGTGCCGCCGTACGCCGTCGTGGTCTCGGGCGCCCGCCCCGATCCGCACGGGCTCGGACCCTCGCCCTATTGCGCGGTGATCATGAAGACGGTCGACGCCCGGACCCGCGCCAAGACCTCCATCAACGACCTGCTGCGCGATTAGGGCGAGCCGGGCCAGCCCCGCATTGGGCGGGGCGGCGTTTTCGTCTAAGGGATGACGCCATGCCTCGCCTCGCCGCGCTGCTCGTGCTGGCCCTCGGGCTGCTCGCCGCCTCGCCGGCGCTGGCGACGCTCCCGCCCGCCGACGCCGCACTCGAGGCCAAGGCCGTGGCCTATCTCCAGGGCCTCGCCAGCGTCAGGACGCGGTTCGAGCAGATCGATCCGCGCGGCGATGTCGCCCACGGCATGCTCTATCTGGCGCGCCCGGGCCGGGCGCGGTTCCAGTACGCCCCGCCGTCCGGACTGCTGATCACCTCCGACGGCAAGACCGTCACCGTCTCCGACAGCCGCCGCGGCACGTTTCACCATTATCCGCTGCGCTCGACCCCCCTCGGCGTCTTCCTCGCCGAACGGATCCGTCTCGACCGCGGCGCGAAGGTCACCGCCGTGACGCCGACCGCCGCCGGCTTCGACATCACTGCGCGCGACGTCAGAGGCGAGGGCCGCGGCCAGATCACCCTGGACTTCGCCGAGCATCCCATGCGCCTGACCGGCTGGAGCATCGTCGACGCCACCCGCAAGCTGACCCGGGTCGAACTGAGCGGGCTCGAGCCCATCCCGACGCCGCCGGCCAGCCTCTTCGTCCAGACGCGGTCCCGAAGACGCCGCGCCGAGCCGATGTTGCGGGATCGTCACAACTAGCCAGTATCGGATCGGCGCTTGACTTTGCCGATTGCCAGTTGCAATTATACCACTATCGCGACGGTTCATCCGACCTGATCCGTGCGTTTACCGTGCCGGAACCAATCCCCTCCCGGTGGCGGCAAGAGAGACGACTTCGATCGCCCGGACGCCTCAGATGCGTCCGGGCGTCTTTTTGCGATGGACCGAGCGAGCGATGCGCCTGAGAATCGCCTCCTGGAACGTGAATTCGGTGCGCCTGCGCGCCGAACAGGCGGCCCGGTTCGTTCGCGAACAGGCGCCCGACGTGCTCTGCCTGCAGGAGATCAAATGCCGCGAGGGCGAGTTTCCCGCCGAGATCTTCGCACAGGCGGGACTGCCGCACCTGCGAATTAGCGGCCAGAAAGGCTGGCACGGCGTCGCCATCGCCTCGCGCCTGCCCATCGAGGACGCCCCGGCGCTGGCGCTCTGCCGCGAGGGCCACGCCCGCGTGGTTTCCGGCAGGATCGCCGGCGTCGAGGTGCAGAACTTCTACGTCCCGGCCGGGGGCGACGAGCCTGACCGCGCCGCCAATCCGAAGTTCGACCACAAGCTGGATTTCCTCGAGCGGCTCACCGCCCAGATGCGCCGGCGCGATCCGGGCGAGCCGCTGGTGATCCTGGGCGATCTGAACGTGGCGCCTGGCGAAAGCGATGTCTGGAACCACAGATACATGTCCAAGGTCGTCAGCCACACGCCCGTCGAGGTCGAGGCCATGGGCGCCTTGAAGGCCAGTCTCGGCTTCATCGACCTGACCCGCGAGACGACGCCCGAACCCCGCAAGCTGTTTTCCTGGTGGAGCTACCGCGCCGCCGACTTCCGCGCTTCGGACCGGGGTCTGCGACTCGATCACATCTGGATCGCGCCCGGCCTGCGCGAAGCTGCGTTCCGCTCCGGCGCCGCCGCCGCGAGGGTCCATGATGACGTCCGCGCCTGGGAGCGCCCCAGCGATCACGCGCCGGTGAGCGCCGACCTCGTTCTCTAGGTCACGGCGAAAGCCGGTAGCCGCCGGCCTCGGTGATCAGCAGCTTCGGCGCGGTCGGATCGGGTTCGATCTTCTGGCGCAGACGATAGACGTGGGTCTCGAGAGTGTGGGTGGTGACGCCGGCGTTGTAGCCCCAGACCTCGGTGAGCAGCTCCTCGCGCGACACCACCTTGCCGGTGGCGCGGAAGAGGTACTTGAGGATGTTGGTTTCCTTGTCGGTGAGCCGGATCTTCCGGGACTTCGGGTCGAGCAGCAACTTGGCGGCGGGGCGGAACTCGTACGGGCCGATCTTGAACACCGCATCCTCGGACTGCTCGTGGCTTCTCAGCTGGGCGCGGATGTGGGCGAGCAGGACGTTGAACTTGAAAGGCTTGGTCACATAGGCGTTGGCGCCGGATTCCAGCCCGAGGATCGTGTCGGAGTCCCCCGAAGCGGCGGTGAGCATGATCACCGGCGTGGAGACGCCGGCGCCGCGCAGCAGCTTCAGCGCCTCGCGCCCGTCCATGTCGGGCAGCTCCACGTCGAGGAGGATGATATCCGGGCGGATCTCCTTGGCCAACCGCATCCCTTCGGCGGCGTTGGCGGCGCCTTGCGCGGCGAACTCTTCGTGCAGCTCCAGCTGTTCGCCGAGCAGGGCGCGCAGGTCCGCATCGTCGTCGACGATCAGTACGGTCTTGGCTTGCGCCATGCTCACACCCTGCACCTTGCCCCCGTACCGCGAAATCCAGGCTGACGGCTAGTGCCCGGGCCGGCTAAAGGGTCGGGATGATCTTCACCGCCCGCGCCGATGGCCGCTTCGAGTTTTGCGGACGCTCGACCCGGTGCGCCCTCGGGCCGAGCGGCGTCGTCGACGCCGGCGTCAAGCGCGAGGGCGACGGCGCGAGCCCGGCGGGCGTCTGGCCGCTGCGACGCGTACTCTATCGCGCCGACCGCCGCGCGCCGCCGATTACGGCGCTGCCCACGGCCCCGATCGACGCCAGCGACGGCTGGTGCGAGGCCCCCGCCGATCCCCTCTACAACCGCCAGATCCGGCTCTCGCCGGGTGCGCCGGGCGACCGGCTCTGGCGCGACGACCACCTCTACGATCTGCTCGTGGTGCTCGGCCACAATGACGACCCCGTCGTTGCCGGCGCGGGTTCGGCGATCTTCCTGCACCTGGCGCGGCCGGGGTATGCGCCCACCCGCGGCTGCGTGGCGCTCGCGCCCGAGGATCTCGAGGCGCTGCTGGCGGTTGCGCGGCCGGGCGACGCCCTGGCTATCCGTGGCTGAGGTCCCGTTCGCCGAAGAGGGCCGTTCCGACGCGCACCGACGTCGCCCCGAAGCCGATGGCGGTCTCGAAGTCGGCGCTCATGCCCATGGAGAGCTTCGCCAGCCCGTTGCGGGCCGCAATCCTGGCGGCGAGGGCGAAGTGCGGACCCGGCGGCTCGCCCGCCGGCGGAATGCACATCAGGCCCTCGATGGCCAGCCCATGCCCGGTGCGGCAGCGTTCGAGGAAGGCGTCGGCCTCGAGAGGGGCGACGCCCGCCTTCTGCGGCTCCTCGCCGGTGTTCACCTCGACATAGAGCCGGGGCTGGCGGCCAAGACGCTGCGCCTCGCCGGCGATGGCGGCGGCGAGGCTCTCGCGGTCAAGGCTCTCGATGACGTCGAAGAAGGCGCAGGCGGCGCGCGCCTTGTTGCTCTGCAAGGGTCCGATCAGGCGAAGCTCCAGCCCGTCGCGGCGCCGGTCCCAGCGCGCCAGAGCCTCCTGCACCCGGTTCTCCCCGAAGACGTGCTGCCCCGCGGCGAGCACGGCGGCGACGCGCGCCTCGGACTGCATCTTGGAGACCGCCACCAAGGTCACCTCGCCGGGATCGCGCCCCGCCGCCCGCATCGCCGCGGCGATGCGGGCCAGCACCTGCGCCCGCGCGGTCGCCGCGTCGGCTACGGCGCCGGCGTCCGCGCGGGCGCGGCCTGGATGGGGCTCGGCGTTTGAAGGGTCCAACGGATCTCGAGGCTCTGTCTCGCTGGTCGCGGACGCTAAGGGCCGCGCCGGCGCGAGGGAAGGCCCTGCCGCGGCTGTTCTTCTTCACCGACCCGGCGCGTGTCCCCGATCCGGCGCGGGTGGTCCAGAGGCTGCCGAGAGGCGCCGGCCTCGTCTACCGCCCGTTCGGGGCCAAGGACGCCCTCGAGGAGGGGCGGCGGCTGGTGCGCCTCGCCCGCCGCCGCGGCCTCGCCGTCCTCGTCGGCGCGGACGCGGGCCTCGCGGCGCGCCTGATGGCCGATGGCGTGCACATGCCGCAACGCCTCGCCGGCAGGATTACGGGCCTGCGCCGGACGCATCCGCGCTGGCGGATCACCTGCGCGGCGCACTCGGCCTCCGCGATCGCCGCGGCGCGACGGTTCGGCGCCGATGCGGTGTTCGTCTCGGCCGTCTTCGCCAGCCGCAGCGCCTCGGCCGGCCGTCCGATGGGCGCGCTCCGTTTCGCCGCCCTTGCGCATGGCGCGCGGATCGGCGTCTACGCCCTGGGCGGCGTGGACGCGAAGTCGGCCCGGATGCTGGCGCGGTCCGGCGCGGCCGGGCTGGCGGCGGTGGAGGGATTGGCCGGCGGAGATCGCAACGCTCTCCAGCATCTTGCATCAGGCCAAAGCGACCAGACCGACCCGTCGGATCGCATCGCGCTCTAGAACTTCAGGCTGGTCTCCAGCCTCACCCGCGGCGCCGGCCTCTGATCGTTCAGGGTGCGGCCGTCGGGCAACTGCGTCGGGCCGACCATCACGCCCACGCCAGTGCGAAGCCCCGGCGCCACCCGGTAGGTGACGCCGACGCGGGTCTGGGTCCACTGGGTGCTGCGGTCGGGCTGCTGGCTCATGTCCAGCGACAGGCCCCAGCGGCTCTTGCCATAGTCGAAATTCAGGTGCGCGTGCCGCGTCGGCGCCATCGCGTTCGGCTGGGGCGCGAAATCGTCGCCCTGGGAGAAGCTCCCCACTGGCGCGGCGCAGGCGATGCCGGAGGCGAGCGCCAGAGCCGAGACTCCCGCCGCCATGCTCGCCAATCTGGCCGCTCTGCCAGTCACGTTCGCGCGCGCCCCTTCCCCGGACATCGGACCGGAATACACCACTATCCTGCACGTTTGATTAAGGTGGCCAATTGGGGCAGGTCAAGCCGGCGAGGGGCGCGGGGGCGCGCTTTGGCCGCGCCTGTGGCCCCCCCGCCACGCGATTCCCGTTTGGCGCGGCTGCGGCGATGTTATAGACGCCAGCGGTGGGGCGACGTCGTAACCCGTGCGACGCGCGAGCGACGCGATGAGCATCGGAGCTGAGCCAACATGCCCTTGAAGCGTGGGTCCCTGCCATCCGTGGCGATGATCGGATTGGCCGCCGTCGGCCTTTCCAGCATGGCGGCGTGCGGCACGCTGGGTCACCGGTCGGCGTCGGGGGCCGCGCAGGCCAACGCCATCGGCGTCAACAGCTATCTGTGGCGCGCCACGCTCGACACCCTGGCCTTCATGCCGCTGGCTTCCGCCGATCCCTATGGCGGGGTGGTGAACACCGACTGGTACGTCAACCCGGAAAAGCCCGACGAGCGCTTCAAGTGCACCGTCTACATCCTGGACACGCGCCTGCGCGGCGACGGGCTCAAGGTCACGGTGTTCAAGGAAGTGAGCAACGGCCAGGGCGGCTGGATCGACTCGACGGTGTCGGACCAGACCGACATCGACATCGAGAACGCCATCCTGACCCGCGCCCGCCAGCTCAGGCTCTCCAATCTGAACGGCTAGAGCACGATGCGACCGGACGGACTCGTCTGATCGCTGAATCGTGCTCTAGATTCAATACGCTGGAGCGCGTTCCGCAAAGCCGGTTCCACTTCTGCGGAACGCGCTCTCGTGCGCAAGTCGATTGCGCCGGGCCGCCGTTTTCGGGTAGGTTGCGCCGATGCGCACCGCGTTTTCAGGCACGTTCCTGCCGCGACTGGGGCTTAGAAGCCCCTGGACGTAGGGCCGCCGCGCCAGCTCCGCGGGGCCGCGTTCGGGGGTGTTTCATTCGCCTCCCCCTGGACCCCTGGCCCGCGCGAAGGAATAAGACCTGATGTCCCGCTACGATCCCAAGGCGGTGGAGCCGAAATGGCGCGCCCGCTGGGCCGCCGCCGACGCGTTCCGCGCCGACAACGGCTCGGCCAAGCCCAAGTTCTACGTGATGGAGATGTTCCCCTATCCGTCGGGACGGCTCCACGTCGGGCACCTGCGCAACTACGCCATGGGCGACCTGGTGGCCCGCTTCAAGCGCGCGCAGGGCTTCAACGTGCTGCACCCGATGGGCTGGGACGCCTTCGGCCTGCCGGCGGAGAACGCCGCGGCCGAGCGCGGCGTCGATCCGGCGAAATGGACCTACGCCAACATCGCGGCCATGCGCGAGGAGTTCGGGCGTTTCGGCCTCTCGATCGACTGGTCGCGCGAGCTGGCCACCTGCGATCCGGCCTATTACGGGCGCCAGCAGGCGTGGTTCCTGCGGCTGTGGAAGAAGGGGCTGGTCTATCGCAGGGACGGCCTCGTCAACTGGGATCCGGTCGACATGACCGTGCTCGCCAACGAGCAGGTGATCGAAGGGCGCGGCTGGCGCTCGGGCGCCGAGGTGGAGCGGCGCAAGCTGACCCAGTGGTTCCTGCGCATCACCCAGTATGCCGACGAGCTGCTGGAGGGGCTGGAGAGCCTGGATCGCTGGCCTGAAAAGGTGCGGCTGATGCAGGAGAACTGGATCGGCAGGTCGCGGGGCTTGCGTCTCGCCTGGCGCTTCGCCGGCGAGCCGCCGCAGGGCTTCGAGAGCGGAATCGGCGTCTACACCACCCGTCCGGACACGCTGTTCGGGGCGAGCTTCGTGGCGCTGGCGCCCGAGCACCCGCTGACCGAGAAGCTGGCCTCGGCCGATCCGAAGCTGGCCGCCTTCGTCGCCGAGTGCCGCCGCGGCGGCACCTCGGAAGCGGCGATCGAGTCGGCCGAGAAGCTCGGCTTCGACACCGGCCTGAAGGTGGTCCATCCCTTCGACCCCGCCTGGAGCCTGCCGGTCTGGATCGCGAACTTCATCCTGATGGACTACGGAACCGGGGCGATCTTCGGCTGCCCGGCGCACGATCAGCGCGACCTCGACTTCGCCCGCAAGTACCGGCTGCCGGTGAGGCCGGTGGTGCTGCCGCCGGGCGCCGATCCGGCCAGTTTCGAGGTGGAGCGCGAGGCCTACGTGGGGCCGGGGCGGATCTGCAACTCCGGCTTCATGGACGGCCTGGACGTCGAGGCGGCCAAGGCCGCGGCCATCGCTCGGATCGAGGCGCAGGGGCAGGGCGAGGGCGCCGTGGTCTATCGGCTGCGCGACTGGGGCGTGGCGCGCCAGCGCGGCTGGGGCTGCCCGATCCCGGTGCTCCATTGCGCGGCCTGCGGCGTCGTCGCCGTGCCGCAGTCCGAGCTGCCGGTCACCCTGCCCGCCGACCTCGACTTCAGCCGGCCGGGCAATCCCCTTGCCCGCCACCCGACCTGGAAACACGCCCGCTGTCCCGACTGCGGCGGCCCGGCCGAGCGCGAAACCGACACGCTCGATACCTTCGTGGACTCGTCCTGGTACTTCGCCCGCTACGCCGATCCCCACGCCGAGGCGCCGATCAATGGCGCGGCGGCCGACTACTGGCTGCCGGTGGACCAGTACATCGGCGGCGTCGAGCACGCGGTGCTGCACCTGCTCTATTCCAGGTTCGTGACCCGGGCGCTGCGCGACGAGGGGCTCCTCGGCGTCAGCGAGCCCTTCGCCGGCCTCTTCACCCAGGGCATGGTCACCCACGAGACCTACCGGCGCCAGAGCGGCGAGTGGCTGGAGCCGGCCGAGGTCGAGATCCTCGCCGAGGGCGCGACGCGGCGGGCGCGGCTGGCGGCGAACGGCGAGCCGGTGGTGATCGGCGAGCCCGAGAAGATGTCGAAATCCAAGCGCAACGTGGTGGCCCCCGCCGACATGGCCGAGCGCTACGGCGTCGATGCGGCAAGGCTCTGCGTGCTGTCCGATTCTCCCCCCGAGCGCGACGTGCAGTGGACCGCGGCCGGGATCGAGGGCGCCTGGCGGCTGGTGAGCCGCATCTGGGCCGAGTTCGACAGCCACCTCGCCGGCGGCGGCGCATCCGACCCGGACGATCCCCGGGCCGAGGCGCTGCGGCGCGTCACCCACAGGACGCTCGAGCAGGTGACCGAGGCCATCGAGGGCTGGCGCTTCAACAGCGCCATCGCGCGCCTGCACGAGTTCGTCGGCGCGCTGAAGGCCTTCCCGGCCGCCGGCGCCGGGGCTGCGCTCCTGGGCGCGCGCTTCGAGGCGCTCTCGGTGCTGGCGCGGCTGATCGCGCCCTTCGCGCCGCACCTGGCCGAGGAATGCTGGGAGCGGCTGGGGGAGACCGGCCTCGTCGCCTGCGCGCCCTGGCCGCGGTTCGACCCGGCGCTCGCGCACGAGGACGAGCGCATGCTGCCGGTGCAGATCAACGGCCGCCGCCGGGGCGAGATCCGCGTGCGCGCCGGCGCCTCGCCGGCCGAGGTCGAGAAATTGGCGCTTGACGACCCGCAGATCGCCAGGCGCCTTGACGGCGTCAGCATCCGGCGGGTGATCGTGGTCAAGGACCGCATCGTCAACATCGTGGCGACATGAGCGGACCGGGGCGGCCAGCGCCGGCGCTGGTCGCTGCGGCCGCCATCGCCGCGGCGGCCCTGGCCGGCTGCGGCTTTCAGCCGCTCTACGCCACCTCGGGCGTCGCGTCGGGCCTGTCGCACGTCCAGGTGATCGCCCCGGAGGGTCGGGTCGGCTATCTGCTGCGCGAGGACCTGGACGACACCCTCGGCAAGGACAAGGGCGCGAGGCCGCTCTATCGGCTGGAGATGCACTACGACCAGCGCCGCAGCGCCTACGGGCTCACCGTCGCCGGCTACGCCCAGCGCTACGAGCTCGACATGGTGGTCAGCTACACCCTGACGGCGCTTGCGACCGGCGCGATCGCCCACGCCGGAAGCGTGGTGAGTTCGGTAAGCTACGATTCCACCGACCAGCCCTACGCCGGCATCGCCGCGCGCCAGGATACCCAGGAGCGCCTCGCCGCCGACGCCGCGCGCCAGATCGGACTGGACCTGGAGGCCTGGATGGCGCGCGCCGCCACGGGCCGGAGCGGACCGAAGCCGTGAACCTCAGCCGCCGCGGCGACGCCGAACGGTTCCTGAAGGCGCCCGATCCCCAGGTGCGCGCGGCGCTCTTCTACGGCCGCGACCTCGGCGTGGTGCGCGAGCGCGCCCAGGGGCTTGCCGAAAAGGTCTGCGAGCGGCCCGACGATCCCTTCGACGTCGCCCTCGTCGGCGAAGGCGATCTGGATGCCGAGCCGGGCCGGCTCGAGGACGAGCTGATGGCGCTCTCGATGATGGGCGGGCGGCGCCTGGTGCGCCTGAGGCTGGCCTCCGACCGGGCGGCGATCGACAAGCTGGCCGCCGCCGCCCTGGAGAGCCATGCGGCCGGGCAGTTCAACCCCGACGCCTTCCTGCTGATCGAGGCGGGCGGCCTCGGCCGCGACTCGGCCCTCAGGCGCGCCGCCGAGAAGCAACCGGCGGCCGTCGCCATTCCCTGCTACGAGGACGAGATCGGCGACCTCGCCCGCCTCGCCCGCGAGGCGCTGGCCCAGGATCGCCTCGGCCTCACCGCCGAGGCCCTCGATCTCTTCGTGCGCCGCCTGCCGCACGAGCGCGGCGTCGCCCGGCGCGAGATCGAGCGGCTGGCGCTCTACCTCGGTCCCGGCTCGGGGCGCACCGGCTCGGCCGGCGATCTGGCGGACTTCCTCGGCGTCGAGCCGGACGCCTCGCTCGCCGAGGCGGCCGAGGACGCCTTCGGCGGCCGGCTCGCGGCGGCCCAGGGCAACCTTCGGCGCGCCGCGGCGGAAGGCGACGGTGGTCCGGCGGCGGTTCGCGCCCTCGGCCAGCATCTGGCCAGGCTGCGCCGCACTCAGGCGTTGCGCAGGTCTGGCGCCGACCTCGCCGAAGCGGCCAAGGCCGCCGGCGTCTTCTGGAAGAACGAGCGCGAATTCCTGCGTCAGGCGCGCGCCTGGGACCTGGCCCAGCTCGATGCGCTGCAGCCCGAACTCCTGGCCGCCGACCGCGCCTGCAAGCAGACCGGCGCGCCCGACCAGCTGATCGCCGAGCGCCTGGCCCTGACCATCGCGGCCCGGGCCAAGCGGCTGGGACTCTGAGTCTCAGCCGCCGTCGAAGGCAGGAGGATACACCACCGCGGCCAGGTAGAGACCCGCGGCTGGGGCGACGGGGCCGCAGGCCTGGCGCGCCCGCGCCGCGAGGGCGGCCGCGAGATCGGCGGCGCTCCAACGGCCGGCGCCGACCTCGGCGAGGCTGCCGCTCATCGAGCGCACCTGGCGATGCAGGAACGAACGGGCGGCGAAGACCAGGCGCACCTCCTCGCCCAGCCGCGTCACCTCGGCCACGTCCAGGGTCTTCACCGGCGAAACGGCCTGGCAGGCAACGTCGCGAAAGGTGGTGAAGTCGTGGTGGCCGACGAGCGCCTTCGCCGCCTCGGCCATCCGCTCGACGTCCAGCGGCCGCTTGACGCGCCAGACGCGCCCCGCCTCCAGCGCCGGCGGCGCGGCGCGGTCGAGCATACGGTAGAGATAGCGCCGCGAACTGGCCGAGAAGCGGGCGTGGAAGCCCTCCGGGGCGAGACGCGCGGCCAGGATCGCGATCGGCTCGGGGGCGAGGTGGGCGTTGAGGGCGTCGCGCACCACTTCGGGGCGCCAATTGCGGGCGAGATCGACGTGGACCACCTGATGCAGGGCGTGGACGCCGGCGTCGGTGCGTCCGGCCGCCTGCAGCCGCACCGCTTCGCCGCTGAAGCCCTTCACCGCGCTCTCGATCCGCGCCTGCACCGTCGGCAGCCCGGCCTGCGCCTGGAAGCCGTGAAACGGGCGCCCGTCGTATTCGAGGTCGAGGCGGTAGCGCGGCATCAGGCGAGCGGTCCTCGCAGGCGAAAGCCGCGGACGAACTCCGCGGCGTCCTGCGCGCCGCGCCCCTCGCGCTGAGCCGTCAGGATGCGCACGGCGCCCGCGCCGCAGGCGACGAGGAGGCGCTCGTCGAGCAGCTCGCCCGGCCGCCCCTCGCCCGGCTCGACGCGCGACGAGAGCGCCTTGACGCGCACCGGCGCGCGCTCGCCGGGCGCCTCGAACCAGGCCCCGGGCGCCGGCGAAAGGCCGCGGATGCGGCGGTCGACCTCGACGGCGGCGCGCCGCCAGTCGATGCGCGCTTCCCGCGGCCGGATCTTGCGGGCGTAGGTGACGCCCTCGGCGGCCTGCGGCGTCTCGACCGCGGTCCCGGCCTCCAGTTGGCGCAAGGCGGCGATCATCAGCGAGGCGCCGGCCCGCGACAACCGCCCGGCCAGCGACCCGGCCGTCTCCAGCGGCTCGATCGGCGTCGGCGCTTCGGCGAGCACAGGGCCCTCGTCGAGCCCCTCGGTCATGCGCATGACGGCGACGCCCGTCGCCGCATCGCCGGCCATGATCGCCCGCTGGATCGGCGCGGCGCCGCGCCAGCGCGGCAGCAGCGAGGCGTGCAGGTTGAAGGCGCCCAGCCTCGGCGCGTCGAGAATGGCGCGCGGCAGGATCTGGCCGAACGCCACCACGACCGCCACATCCAGCCCCAGGGCCGCGAACGCCTCGATCTGCGGCGCCTCGCGCAGCGTGGCCGGGGTGCGCACCTCGATGCCGCGCGCCTGCGCGAACGCCTGCACCGGCGACGGGGTCAGGCGGCGGCCGCGGCCGCGCGGCGCCGGCGGCTGCGAATAGACGCAGGCCACCTCATGCCCCGCGCCGAGGATCGCCTCGAGGCTGGCGACGGAGAATTCCGGGGTGCCGAGAAAGGCCAGGCGCATGGGCGAGCGGTGTAGCCGTCGCGGCGGGCGGCGAGAACCCCGCGGAACCGCCAAGCTGGACGGCCGTTGTCACCGACGTGGAAAGAATGCCGTCCCTGCGCGCCGCCGCCGTGATCCTCGCGCTCGCCCTGGCGGCGTCCGCCTGTTCGAGGAACGAAGCGGCGCGCACGCGCCACGATCTCGGCGCGACGGGCAAGGACCTGGCGGGCGCGGCGCACCAGGCGGCGGCGAATCCCGGCTGGGCCAGGGCGGGCGCGGCTCTGCGCCGCGTCGGCCGCGACATCGGCGCCGGCGCCCGGACCGGCGCAGCCAAGGCGGAGCTGGCCGCGCACCAGGGCGCCCGGACGACCCGCGCCGAGACCCACAGGCTCGCCGGCGGCGCCCGGCGCGCGGCGCATGAGACCCGCCGCGCCAACGCCGGCTGAAGCGCCGCCCGGCCTCAGATCGCCGGCGCGTCGGCCCTGGCGGCCTTGCGCACCTTGCGCACCGCCTGCTCGCGCTTCAGCCGCGACAGATGGTCGATGAACAGCACCCCGTCGAGGTGATCGATCTCATGCTGGATGCAGACGGCGTAGAGACCCTCGGCCTCCTCCTCGACGAGGTCGCCGTCGTAGTTCAGATAGCGCACCCGCACCCTGGCCGGCCGCTCCACCTCGTCATAGATCTCCGGCACCGAGAGACAGCCTTCCTCGTAGGGGATGGTCTCCTCCGAGGCCCAGAGGATCTGCGGATCGACGAAGCAGCGCGGCGCCTTCGGCTCTTCGCCGCGCGCGATGTCCATGACGATGACGCGCTTGGGAACGCCCACCTGGATGGCGGCCAGTCCGATGCCGGGCGCGGCGTACATGGTGGCGAGCATGTCGTCCATGAGCGCGCGCAGGGCGTCGTCGACGGCGCCGACCGGCTCGGAAATCTGCTTCAGGACGGCGAGGTCGGCATCGACGGTGAGGATGGGCAGGAGACTCATGCCGCCGAGGTAGGAGCGCGGCTTTCGAGCGTCAAGGCAGGCGGCTGGGCGGGCGTCTCGGCGGGCGCCGCCGCGATCTTGACGAGGGGTCTGACCGCCGTCTCCAGCGGCGCGAGTTCGGGGATCTCGCGCCCCTCGTGGTCCACCGCGAGTTCCTCGAAGCGGCGCGCCTGGGTCAGCACCTGGCCTTCCAGCGACCCGGCGAACTCGTTGTAGCGCCGCACCGAGTCGTCCAGCGCCTTGCCGAGCCGCAGCGCATGGCCGCCCATCACCGCGATGCGGCGATAAAGCTCGCGGCCAAGCTCGGCGATCGCCTGGGCGCTCCGGGTCTGATCCTCGACGCGCCAGCCATAGGCGACCGCCTTGCACAGGGCGAAGAGCGAGGTCGGCGTCACCACCAGCACGCGGCGGTCCATCGCCTCGCTCAGGAGCTCGGGCGCGATCTCCAGGGCGGCGGCCAAAAAGCCGTCGCCGGGCACGAACATGGCGACGAAATCCGGGGAGCCCTCGGCCTTGAACTGATCCCAGTAGGCCTTGGCCGAAAGCGAGGCGATGTGGGCGCGCACGCTCTGGGCATGGCGCCGCATCGCCGCCTCGCGCGCGGCCTCGTCCGGGGCGTCCTGGGCCTCGAGGAAGGCGTTCAGCGAGCATTTGGCGTCGATGACGAAGAGCGCCTCGCCGGGCAGCCGCACCGCGACATCGGGCCGGCGGCGGCCCTCCTCGGTCTCGACGCTGGCCTGCTCCAGGAAATCGAAGCGCTTCGTCAGCCCGGCGGCCTCGAGCACGTTGCGCAGCGTCTGCTCGCCCCAGCGTCCCTGCACGCCGGCGCCGCGGCGCAGGGCGCTGGAGAGCTTGCGCGCCTCGTCCTGGGTGGCGCTCGTCGCCGTCAGCAGCTGGGCGATCTGCGCCTTCAGGCCGCCGCTCTCCTCGGCCCGGGCCTTCTCGACGGCGGTGACCTGTTCCTGGAACTTCGCCAGGGTCTCGGCGACCGGCTTGAGCTGCACCTCCAGCTTGATCCGCGCCTCGTTCTCCTGCGCCTCGAAGCTCGCCCTGGCCTGGCGCACCACGGCGTCGGCGACGTCGCGCGCCGTCTGCGCCGCCTGCGCCTTCAGGACCTCGGCGTTGGCGCCGGCGAGCCGCAGCGCCGCCCTCGCTTCGCCGGCGCGGCCGCGTTCGATCACCGCCCAGACGATCGCGGCGAAGCTCGTCAGCACGGCGGCCGCCAGGAGTAGCCCGTTCATGCTCCGCTCGTAGCCGAGTCGAGGGTGCGAGTAACCATGCGGCGCGCCGCTACGCCGGACGCCTGGCGCGCAGCGCCTGGGCGATGGTGCCGTCGTCGAGCCAGTCGAGCTCGCCGCCCACCGGCACGCCGCGCGCCAGCATGGTGACGGCGACATCCGCCCCGGCGAGCCGGTCGGCGATGTAGTGGGCGGTGGTCTGGCCGTCGACCGTGGCGGGCAGGGCGAGGATCACCTCCCGGACGGGCGCCTCGCGCGCCCGCGCCGCCAGGGCGCCGAGCCGCAACGCCTCCGGTCCGACGCCGTCGAGGGCCGAGAGCAGGCCGCCCAGCACATGGTAGCGGCCCCGGTAGGCGCCGCCGCGCTCCATCGCCCAGAGCCCGCCCACCTCCTCGACGACGCAGATCAGCGAGGCGTCGCGCGCCGGATCGGCGCAGATCGCGCAGGGGTCGCGGGTGTCGAGCGCGCCGCAGGCCGAGCAGGCCGTCACCCGCGCCGCGGCCTCGCCGAGCGCTCGCTCGAGGGGCTCGAGCAACTGCTCGCGGCGTTTCAGCAGCGCCAGCGCGGCGCGCCGGGCCGAGCGCGGCCCCAGCCCGGGGAGCCTGGCCAGCGCGGCGATCAGCCGCTCGATCTCGGGTCCGGTGGAAGCGGGCATCTGGCAGGGGAAGGGTCCGGGTCGCCGCGCCGCGCCGTCAGAACCTGGGCATGCCCGGAAGCCCGGCGAGCGGGCCGGCGGCTTCGCGCATGACCTCGGCCTGGCGCGCATCCAGCTTGCGCTTGGCGTCGGCGTGGGCGGCGACGACGAGGTCGGCGACGATCTCGGCTTCGCCGGGCGCCAGCAGGCTCGCGTCGATGGCGACCCGCGCCAGCTCGCCCGATCCCTTCAGCGCCAGCCTGACCATGCCGCCGCCGGCCTGGCCCTCGACCTCCAGCTCGGCGAGCCGCGCCTGGGCGGCCTGCAGCTTCTCCTGCATGGCCTGGGCCTGCTTCATCAGTTCGCCGAGATCCTTCATGGGTCCTCCACGTCGTCCGGCGGCTCGTCCGGCGCCGCGGCGGCCACGGGCGCCTCCAGCTGGCGCACCTCGACGAGTTCGGCGCCCGGGAAAGTCTGCATCATCCGCTGCACGAAGGGGTCGGCCAGCACCTCGGACCGCACGGCCTCCTCGTCGCGCCGCCGGCGCTCCTCGAGGCTGGCCGCCCCGCCGCCGCCTTCCGCGGCCACCAGCCAGGTCTGGCCGGTCCAGTCCTTCAGGCGCGAAGCCAGGCGCTGGGCGAGGTTCGCCGGCGCGCCGGGGGCCGGCTCGAAGGTGATGGCGCCGGGCCGCACGCTGATCGGGCGCAGGTACTTCTCGACGTCGAGCCGCAGCGCGATGTCGCGGCGCGCCTCGATCAGCGCCAGCAACTCCTCGAAGCGCGCCGGCGCGCCCTGGGCGGGCGCGGGCGCCTCGGCCAGGCGCGGCGCGGCGGCGCCCCGCGCCATGGTCCCGCCCCCGCTGGTCCCGCCCCCCGACGGCCGTGGCGCGGATGTCGAGCCCGCGGCGCTCGCAGCGCCCTCCCGCAGCGCCTTCAGCGCCTCCTCCGGACCGGGCAGGTCGGCGGCGTAGGCGAGCCGGATCAGCGCCATCTCCACCGCCGCCGCCGCGTCGGGCGCGCGGCGCACCTCGTCATAGGCCCTCAGCAGCAGCTGCCAGAGCCGCGACAGGCTGGCCGCGGAGACGACCGCGCCGATGGCGGTCAGCCGCTGCGCCTGGTCCTTGGGCAGGGCGAGGGCGTCCGGGCCCAGCGTCTTGGCGAGGCTGGCGCCATGGCAGTGCTCGAGCAGATCGGCGACCACGCTCGCCGGGTCCGCCCCGAAACCATAGAGGGTGCGGAAGGTCTCGATGGCCGGTCCCGCCTCGCCGCGGACCGCCTTCTCGAAGAGTTCGATCGACTGGCCGCGGTCGGCGAGGCCCAGCATGTCGCGCACCGCCGCGGCGGTGACCGCGCCGCCGGCCTCCACCTGGACCAGCGCCTGATCCAGCAGCGACTGGCCGTCGCGCACCGATCCTTCCGCAGCCCGGGAGATCAGGGCCAGGGCCTCGGCCTCGATGCGCGCGCCCTCGGCCTCGGCGATGCCGGCGAGATTGGCCGC
>Ga0307374_10007380_pt1 | contig 16776 bp, 14 predicted proteins | sample OX3MG_FD_202532 | JGI IMG/M metagenome (GOLD analysis project Ga0307374, IMG submission 202532) | Soil microbial communities from Risofladan, Vaasa, Finland - OX-3 | ecosystem: Environmental > Terrestrial > Soil > Coastal area > Acid sulfate soil | place: Finland: Risofladan, Vaasa | collected... | reverse complement strand
CGCCCATCGCTGCTCGATCCGTCCTCTTGCAAAGACTAGAGCGCAGCGTAGCTTCACGTCTCTACGATGTCAAGCGCCTCGTCCCCCGGTGCGGAACCGTCCGGGGGGGGGTGAGTAGTTACCCGCCAACTTATATATCTTTCCCATATCGTACTTGCACTCTTTCCGCGCCTCACCCTGAAGGTCGGTAATCTCCCGCTGCGCTTCTGCGGTCGCAATCCACTCCTTGAATCGCTTCACTCGCTGTACGCCGTGGTCGCCCGCTCCCTTGCTGAGGGCGGCCTGAACGCTAACGTCAAAAGCGCGTTTACCTGAGGCGAACCGCTCCAGGACGTTGCCCTTCGCTTCCACAATTTTTTTCAAGCCGTCTCGCACGTCGACGGCGCGCTCAATCTCTCGCGACCGAATCTTCTTGACGACCAGGTCGTCCAATTGGGGATACTCCCGGCGGGCCTTCTTAATTTTGTTGGACTTCAGATATTCGTCGTAATAGCTCCAGCGATCCACGTCGCGCTCGTTGATGTCGAGCATGAACTGATAGACCTCGATCAGATGAGCGATGAGCTTTCTGCCGATATTGATCTCCTGAGCGAGGGATTCTATAGGGACGTTGTGCGTTTTGTGCCGTCGATACAGGTATCCCGCTTGTTCAAATGGCGCCCAGTCCTTCTTCCCGATAATGTGGTACTCACCAAGAATCGAGAAGATCTCACTCTCTGAGATCGTGTCGGGAAGTATCTTGACCTTGATCCGGCCCCACTTGACCGGGTCCTGCTTTGCAAGCAGCCGATAAGCGGCAAGGCGGCTGTTCCCTTCGAGAACGACGTTGGTTTTTCCTTGAACAATCACCGCGTCAATGAGCCCGCCATTTTCCTTGATCGATTGGAGCAGCCGCTTGACATGGTCCATTTTGCAAAGTTCTTCTTCGATCTCCTCTTGTGTCGGTTCCTCGCCTCCGCGGCGAACGAGTGTGTAGAGACGGGGGTTTTCGAGATAGAACCGAAGATCGAGTTGCGGAAGGTCCGCCAGATCGACTTGGATCTTCCTGTTCCGAAGGACAAGTTCATCGGTGCCGTATGTCGCCATTGCTGCCTCCCTACGCCCGTTCCGGGTTTTCTATTCCTAATATTTCACGAATGATTTCGCCGTAGCTGTATGACATCTGAGATTTGTAGTAGTCGAGCGAAATGTCGCCTTGCGCAAGCTGTGCGGCAAGGCGTTTGGCTTGCAGCAATTCGTCCACCCACTCATCAATTGAATCTCGCATGATGAGGTTGTAGACGTAGCAGGTCTTCTCCTGCGACACGCGATGAATACGATCTTGAGCCTGCAAGTAGTCGTCGAGGCTGAAACCTCGATCGAAAAAGATGACGTGGTTGGCGACGGTGAGAGTAAGACCTTCCTTTGCTGCTCCAGGAGTCGCAACTAGAACCCGGCACTCCGGGTCAGCCAGAAATATTTCTACGGCTCGATTGCGCTGCTCCATAGTGAGCTTGCCGTGCACCTTTGCCGGTTTCGCGCCTTGTAACTTGGTTGCCAGCCAGTCCGCATTTTCGGTGAATGAGGTCCAGACGATGCATTTTTCGCCCGCGGCAAGGATCTCGTCTATCAGGGCTTCTAGCGGCTCCCACTTCCCGGGGTCAATCGTGTAGCTTTCATCGATGAGTCCCGGATTTGAGGTGACCTGAACCAGGCGTAGAAGACGTTTCAATTCTTCCTCAGCGTCATCCTCGGTCGGGAGACCGTCTTTCACGACAACCGCACGCAATTCGTTCTTGATTTGGGTATACAAGTCGAGCTGTCTCGGCTCCCAATCGGTGTCGATGCGGCGCACTACCTTGGCCGGCAGCTTTATAACCTTGCCGTCCTTGGTCTCCCGTACAGAAAACTCGGCGATTCTCTGATGCAGGGATTCAAGATTCCCCTCAAACTCGCTGCGCGCGAGCTCGTCATGCGCGAGAGCGTTTGAGAGATTCATCTTCCGCTGAAAAGTCGCGAAGTCGTCGTCGAGCGCCTTGCCGCCGTCCAAGAAGCGTATTTGCGCCCAGAGGTCGAATGGCCGATTTGCCACCGGCGTTCCGGTCATGATAATCCGACGCTTAAACTGGGGTGCGATCTCGAAAAACACTTTGGTAATCTCGGACTCAGGGTTCTTGATCTTCGTCGATTCATCGAGAATCACTCCGACGACACGCGTTCGCAGAAAAATAGCGAGGCGCTTGCGCTCACTCCGGACTGCTTCATAGTGCGTAAGGATGAGACGTGTTGGACTATTGAGAACGTAGAAATTTCCCTTACGGTCTCCGGTGAGCACTCGTGGCGCCAAATGACTGTGAGCGCGCAATTCGCGTTGCCAGTTGGCGACGAGCCCTTTCTTGACTACCAGGAGAACGGTATCGACCGCTTTCCGCTCAAGCCAGTACAGGATTATGTCGATGGCAATTTTTGTCTTGCCAAGCCCCTGCTCGTGAAAGACCGCGGCATATTCGCGGTCCCGAATCCCCTCAACGGCTTCCCGCTGATAGGCGAACGCCTCGCGCTTGGCAGCGAGGTTCGGCTCCTTCTTGAGAATGAGGGTCAAGCGGTGGCCAGTCGGGGTTAGTTAGCCAGGGAGCATATCGAGGAAAACCGTCTTAACGCCGCCACACCCTGACTCTCGTTGGATGACGCGAATGAGCGATTTTGCTTGGTTGACGACGTGCCAAGGGACCGCAACAACGAGCGTACTGCTTTCAATACGGCTGAGGTGCAAGAGAAACGACGCATACTGCTTTCGCGAATGCCGGGACTCCACGTCGTAGGCTGACTTGGCCTCGCCGAGGACAACACGGCGGCCGTCTATCGTCTTCCAATACACGTCGGGGGTGTAGCCGGAAACATTGGGCGGCTTATCGACCGCGGTGCGACTCGGCTCATCGACCAGTAACAGGCTACCTCCCTCGTCCGCGCAGTTTGACGTGATCCACAGAACCAGCTGCTGTACTAAGTGCTGGTGCGTGGCAGACTCCGGCATTGTCTATTCCTTGTCGCTGATTGTCTGGCATACCTCCGCAAGCACCTCGTGTGCTTCGATTAAGAGCTGCGATCCCTCGCTACCCGGATCGTTCTTCAATACTTCGAGATCGCGCCAGCCCATGGTATTGAGCTTCTCGACGACAACGCGGAGAAGCTGGTCGAGGGGAACGTTGGTAAGTCCAGGCGCCGGAGGCACTTCAAGCAATTTGATCGCCTCTCGGGCTCCGACGGCGAGAAATTTAGCTCGCGCCTGTGTGTTCTTTAGAATTCGCGGTAGGGCACGAACGGTATTCAAAGGATCAATCTTCCGGTCACGGATCCACTCCGAAAAGCTCGTAAAGGTGAAGTTCGAATCGATGATTGCTTCCTTGATGTTCGGTTTTTGCAGCTCGACGAACGCACTGAATCGCGTTGCATCAAAGTCACCGTCATTCTCGAGAACCGGCCGATAGTATTTCTCCATGTCACGGTACGCGGCTACGTAGTCGACGATCTCTCTTCGTCGCCCGCCGCAGAGGTCTACGACCGTTGCGAGAGTGAGGTTCTTGGTGTTGATCAAATCGTCGAGGTATTTTGCTTTCGAGTAGGGATCCCACGGGCGCGGGCCAACAATATGGCATTGCAACCGAATTGCGTCAGCTTGGTGCCCCGTCAACTGGTCATAAATGAATGCGGGAATTGTGTTCCAGGCACCCTTGATACTGTCTGCCACGAATGACCGATATATCGCGACTCGCGTGTTCCCCTCGACAACGCGATATCTACCATCTGGTTTTCGCTCGACAAAGATGGGATTGATGACCCCGCCTTGCGCGCGGATCGATTCCTTGAGGCTCTGAAAGGTGACGGTGCTGCCGCTCTCGGGATCGCTTGAACCCGCGCCAAGGGCAAGAAGCATCTGGTCGAAATTCGGGGTGGTGCCGTACTGCTCAATGAACTTCCTGATCCTAGGATTCTCCACGTCAAGATCGAGATCATCGATCGACAGGTGCTCGACTTTCAGAGTGGTTGACACGATTTCCCCTGGCTGTGCGGCGGGTGGAAACCGTACCTCAATAACCACGTCTTAAGCAAGGAGAATCACGCGCCGGTGTAACCGCGTCACTGCGCCAGCTGCGGCCCCAAAATATCCACAGCGGGGAAGATCTCGTCGATCGGCTAAGGATTTGTCGATTCTGGCATCGCCTCCGCATTTACATGTGATCTTTGCTAATGAATCTATCGTCATCGTCGCGTTGCTTCTGAGTACCAGTAGCAATGGGCTTGGGCAGCTCTCTAACAATTGAACCCACCTCCAGAAAGCTGAGTCCGAATGCAACGGAAAGTCGATCGTAATCTTCACGAATAAGTCCGGGGGCTTGAAGATTGTTAGGTATCGCCAAAGGACGAGCGGTTGCCTTCAGCCAAGATACTCCCTGAAAATGCTTCAATTCCTCCCCAAGCTTCTGGTAGTAAGTCATTCGCATGCCACCGCCGCACAGAAAGACTGGAATTCCCTTAATCGTACGCTGGTCAAGGTAGTCCTTGGCCCTATAGAGCGTGGCTCCTCTTACCTGCGCTACCACGCGTTTCATATAGAACTCGCTATCAGGATGCTCCTTCGCATCACGAAACGCCAAACGAGCTCCCTGCAAATACTCGTCCATACGTTCCGGAATCGTTCCAAGAAAATCGGTGGGGAATTCGTTTTCATGAAGTGACTTCAGGAGATTCGGGGCCGGATCGCGGCGTCCCTTCAACGCGTCCGACCACCATTGCACCCGTACACGATGAAGGTTCATTACGCCACTCTGTTGAACCTGATTCGTGTAGAACTTGAAATTCCATCTACCACGGCTTCCGCGTTGGACAAAGAAAAGCGATGAATCGACAGTTCCAGCACCCACATCAACCATCATGAAAATGTTTTGGGCGTTTCTATCAAACCGATTGGACTTCAGGAATCCGTAGATCTGTGCAGAAAGTTCCGGCACTATTTCGACATTAACTTCTTCAGATTCATCCACAGGAGCAGCACCGTTCAGCAGTTGTTGCGCTCGCTCGACAGCACCATTGGAGGACGCAATATTTACCTCCTCGACGCGCCCGCCAGCGATGAGCCATGCGGCTCGTCCTACCAAGCGAAACCTCTTAATTAGATGCGGTTGTTCCGGTTCAATTTCGTAGTTCTTTGCGGGAATACCCAGCACCACTTTCCATACAATCTTTGTATTCGCGTACGTCTCTGCGTGCTCAGAAAAGAGCCAGCCACGAACATGACGAATGACTAGCGCCAGAAAGGCAGCTGCCCGTTGAATTGCCTCCTGTGCATTGCCTTCGGCGAGGAGAGCTAGTTTCAGGTCACGATGAACCTCCATTCCCCCAAGTAGCGAGAAGCGCTCATTGACCTGCCAAAGGCGACTTGGCAGCAAATAGCGATTTATCCCATCGCTCTTGGAAAAAGGCACCGCGAGGGCGTTACCGGATGCCAAGTCCCCGACGATCACCTTGACGCTGGATGTACCAAAATCGAGCCCAATCACCAATTCCCTGGCATCGCGGGGGTTCCCGCTTCTTGCTATCTGCTCCGCGATACCGCTCAGCGCGGGAGGCGTCACATCGTAGTGCTGTGGCGTTGAGGAGAGAAACGAATGAGCCCTGGCGTCTTTGTCGATTTCCAATGTCCACGGCTCTTGCTGTTTTGAGGATTGAGCAGCGGTAGACGTCACCTTGCTCGAACCGTATGTGCGTTCAAGCTGTTCCAATTCTCGTTGCGATTGTTGGGCGGCTTTTCGCTCCCGTTCAGCGTTTCGCGTCCTGTCTATTGCCTGCCTTGCGTTATATCGCGGGTTCGTTCGCTGGGGTGCAACATATGCGCGCAACTTCGCGGTCAGCGGCACGGTCTCGGCATCGCTTTGGAGAGTCGAACTGGAAAGCGTTAGCTCCGGCTTCGGCTTCGGCTTTGGCTTTGGCTTCGCTTGATGCCCAGGAAGATGAAGCGTTTTCTTGCCAATCGCATCCTTCAAGGCTTCCTTAATGGACTTGCCCATTGCACCCTCCCCTCCAAAATTGCGCTACACGACTCGGATCACGCCACCCGATACAAAGCTGTCCGACGCTTGCAGCTTCTCTCTCAGGCGAAGGGAGGCGATTTTCTCGTCCAACCGGGCGTCTTGTTTTTTCAGGCGCCCCTCTTCTGCCGGAATCATCTTTTTCTGTCTGTCGTTCCCGAATTCGCGATAGCGATTGACACGCTCAACAATCCGCTCTCGTTGCGCCTGCCGATGATGCTCAAGCATGTTTACCATGAGATTGATTCGGTCACGATCCTCTCGCTGATATGACTCCCTGAAGTCGCGGAAATCATTCTCCAGAATCAATTTGCTTCGATCAAAAACCTCTGCTGCGATGCTGTGATTGACTGCATTCGATGCACCCGGCCAGTCCTTGCCCTCCATTGCCGCAATATTGACGACCCGCTCCGCGTCTTCACCCCTGAGTTGTAAGCCGTTTTCGATGCTAGACACGATGTACTCAAGCCGCTCAAGGTCGCGCGACCCGGTAAGCGTCCAGCGCGACACGACGTAGATGTAGGCGCCTGTCGGCACATTGCCCGTGCTGTTCGCCTGCAATTCAACTGCACTGACAGGGAAGTATCCAACTCCCTTGCCTGACGTACGAAGTTGTTCATTTACGAAGCGGACAAGAGGGTGGTCCTGCGTTACCGTCTCCATGCCACGCTTTGGATTGCCAAGTCGATTCTCGAATAGCAATCGTGGAGGTTGAGCGCTGAGTATGACGGTTCTACCCTGCAGCCGACGACTTTCGAGAAACTCGCTAAAGTGCACCCGAGCTTCGATAGATAGTTCCAATGAGATCTCGTTGGGGTTCTTGTCCGAGGCGAGGATACGTGTACCTTCATATTGGCGATCCAGGAAGTCTTGGACGTAGGCCAATAAGTCCTCGCCGCGAATGTAACGACCAAGCTCCCTGGCGGCCCTGACCTTGTTCTGGATGTAATCCCCATGAGCGATAAGTTGAGTCGCCTGATCTTCGAGAGCATCCTGAGTTCGGTTAAGCGTTTCGATTGCCACCCGAGCCTGATTGATCCTGAATTCTTCCTGCTCAGGCGTGAGCGAATGCCGCAGAAGTTCGTAGCCGAGCTCCCGGATTTGCTCGCCCAGAATACCCTCCATGCTTCCTAGCGCTCGCTTGAATATATCTAGGCGCTCAAGAAGGCGCTCATAAATGCGGTCGTCAACAGTGTCGGCATAGATGAAATTCCAGATAAGAATCTTCTCCGCCTCCTGACCAATACGATCAATACGCCCAATGCGCTGCTCGATTCGCATTGGATTCCACGGCAAGTCATAGTTGATTACCAGACTGGCGAACTGAAGGTCGATTCCTTCCGACGCCACTTCGGAGGCGAGTAGAATGTCCGGTCCGTTAGGATCGGCAAACTCACGCAGTGCTGCATGCTTGTCCATTCCACCATAGACCAACACGGACTTGACCCCGTCCTCCGCGAGCCTCTCCCTCAGATAGTCTAGGGTGTGCCGAAAGAACGAAAACAGCACGATCTTCCGTCGCGGATTCTCTAGCCAGTATCCGCGCAGATTCTTGAGCAATGCTGAGTACTTCGAATCCTCTTTCCGTAACGCGTGATAGTTGCCGACTGACTGCGCTGCTTTTACAAGCTCCACAAGAAGTGGCCCCAGCTTTGGGTGCTTCTCTGCTTCTGCCTCAATATCGCCAAACGCGTCAAAGGCGGTTTCGTCTAACTCCTCAGTCGCCGCTTTCCCCATCTTCTCTGACCAGCCACGGCAGGCAGCCGCCATGCAACTCGACATCTGACGCTGAGGTATCGTCAGCATGAAGCCTGTAGAGATCTCCAGTTCCTCGCAAAACGCTCTAACCTTTTCCGTAACGGCGAGGTAAAAAGCCTCTTCCACGGGGTTCATCTGGGCCTTTATCGCGACGGGCTGTCGTACTACGCGCATTTCTTCAACGTCGCGTTTTCGGGTGCGTGTCACCACCTTTGCTAATGGGTTGATCCGGTCGAGTCTTTCCGCCATTTCGGACCGCCCGCGCGGAGATTCCAAGACTTCGTCGCTGGGTGGATTCTCGATCAAATATTCAATCTGGGCGTTGTCTTCAAATATCCGTGCGACAAGCGATTCCCTCAGCGCGTCCACGAACTCTAACTGTGTCATTGAGGATGCGAGCAATCGATCCCGCAAATGCACAATCGGCGCATTTGCTTCCAGCGTTTCCGAGAAGGAATTCTCGTAAGGAAATGCGTCTTCATCGAGAAGGTTAAGAAGATGAAACAGATCCGTGCTGCGCAGCTGAATCGGCGTCGCCGACAGGAAAATCATATTCTGAGCCACCGGTCGCAATAGCGCGGCGAGGCGATGGGTTTGGGTTTCGCGATTGCGCAGATAGTGCGCCTCGTCAACCACCACCAGGTCGGCGAGCGGATCGTCCAGTTCGGCCTCGTCGAGGAACCGCGCAAGCCTGGCCGCTCCGGCCATGCTGGGTTTCTCGTCATCGTCCCAACCGCGCGGCGGTCGCAGGCCCTGCATGCTGGCAATCAGTGCATAGCCATCCTCCGGACGCTCGCGCATCTTCTGAAGTTTTTTGAGCAATTCGCCAGCATCGACAATCTCCGCCTGCACGCCGAATCGATCGGAAAGCTCCATCTGCCACTTCTCTCGCAGCATGGCCGGACAAACCACGAGAAGACGCCGTGCGTCCAATCGGGCGCGCAGTTCCGTCCAAATGAGCCCGGCTTCAATTGTCTTACCGAGGCCGACCTCATCGGCGATCAAGATTCCCCGGCAGGGCGATTCCAGAAAGTGCAAAACTGGTTTGAATTGATAGGCAAGAAACTGTGTATTCGTGGTGTTTAGGCTATAGATCAGGTTCGCCAGCTTGCCGCTCAGGCGATAGTAGGTGACCGCGCCACGAAGATCACCGACCCGACCGTAGAGCCCTCGAGCGATCAGCGCGTAGGGTCCAGGGGTTTCCTTCTCAACCTTCTCGAGCGAGGCCTCGAGAACGAATTGCTCGTCGCCATCAAGAAAATTCACCAATACGCGTTTGCGCGAAACGGGCCCATCTGTCTCGTTGCCCAGGATTCCAATCCGGCCCGGATTGGCCCTCAGTCTGACTTTGTCACCGGGTCGCATCCTTGCGTCGTCTTCGCCACCAAGAGTATCCGGCATGAACCTCTTCCCAGTGATCCATCTTGAACAGCAGAACGTAGCTTTATATGGCGGACAGCAAAAACACGATACCAAAGTCCCGCGCGCATGCGGACATTGGTTGTCGAATCGTTGGTATGTAGAGTCAGCTTACTGCGAATATCTAGTCCGCTAGCAGTAGAAAAGGTTCATGTGCGCACGATCCTTCGGAATCTGTGACCAACCGTCATAACCTCGCCGCCGGGCGAGAGTACCGCGTAGCAGCGCGCGAGGCGCTCGAGGTCCTTGGCGCCGGGTGCGGCGCGGGAGAGGCGGCGCCGTGCAGCCTTGTCGAAGTAGAGCACCACGCCGCCGCAGTGGTCGAAGGCCTCACGGCCGAATTCGAGCAGACGCTCGAGTGCGTCTGCGCGGATGGCGCGCTGCTGCATGCGGGCTTGGGCGTGGCGCGTGACGGCCGGTTCCATGGCAGCAGCCTCATTCGCCCATCAGCCAGAGCACGCCCAGCAGGATCCAGGGCGAGAGGACGACCACGACATCCAGCGGAACGGAGACGCCGAGCATCACTGCACCGCGAAGCCGGCGAGGTGGACCACGCGGCCGCCAGCGGCGAGCGCGCCGCCCGCGACGCCAACGCCTGAGAGGCGGATGTCTTCTCCCTCGCCAAGCGCGGCGAAGCGCTCCGCGCCGGCGGCCTGGATGCGGGCGAGGAAGCGCTCGACTTCCCCGGCGGGCGGAGCGAGTGCCTTGTCGTTGCCGGTTTCGATGGCGTCGAGCGCGTAACTGCGCACGAGCTTGTCGAGGAACTTGGTGAAGGTGGCCGCGGAGTCGAAGAGTTCCAGCCCCACAACCTTGCCGTCGATCGCAGCGACGGCGCCGCGCTGGCGCGGCTCGGCGCGGAAGGCGCGGGTGTAGGCGTCCAGCTGCTCGCCGCGCGAGACGTAGGCGTCGGCCATGGCGCCGGTGGGCGATTCGACCTGGCAGAACGCGACCTTGTCGGCGACGTCGGCCCAGACCTCGCCCTGGTTGGCCTGCCGGGTGCCCCTCGTGCGTAGTGAATCCGAGACGCGGCCCATCTTCTTCGCGCGCGCCTTGGCGAACAGCGAGCGCTTCGCCGTGCCGAATTCGGAGGTGCGGTAGGACCAGCGGCCCTGCTCGACGCAGGACACCGGGATCTGGATCCGTTTGCCGCCGCCCACGAGGATGGAAAGGTTGATGACGCGGTTCTGCTTCGCGCCAATGAGCTCGTCGCCGTCCACGAGCAGGATCTTCTCCGTCGAGGTGTTCTCGAAGGCGAGCTCGGGCACGCTGCCCGCGCCTGAAACCTCCGTCACGCGGGCGAACTTGCGCTCGAGCGCCTCATCGAGGAGAAGGTAGTCTGCGGCACTGTCGCCGGGGCCATCCTCAGACGCGAGTAGCGGAAAGAACGCGAGGTTGCGGTACGCCTGCGGCGCGCCGAGCTTGAGTCCTGCGAGTGAATCCTGGATGACTTGCATGCCTGCCTCCTTTTCACGCTGGAGGGGCCAGTATGCGGGGTCGGTGGCTCAAGGCATGAGCCAACCGGGATCAACCTACAAATCCGACTTTCTCGCGCACGGGTGAGGCACCCTTGGGCCGCACCCGAAGATCCTGCAGGCTGCGCTCGAAGTCCTGGTCCTCCAGCGCGTTTGCGCCGCGCTCGAGCATTTCCTGCGCCGCGCGCCGACAGAGTTCCTTGATGAAGGCCGGGCTCACTTTGCCGATGCGCTTGCTGAGGGCGGCGAGCGTCTCGTCCGCGAGTCCCAGCCCGCGCGCGTAGCGCGCCAGCAGCACTCGGCGTTCACGGTCCTCCGGCAGGCCGATCTCGATCGCCTGGTCGACGCGCCCCGGCCGGCCGGCGAGCGCGGGCTCGAGGATCTCCGCGCGGTTGGTGGTGAGCACGAAGAGCACCCGCGCGTCGGGCCCGAGGCCGTCCATTTCGTTCAGCAGGTGGTTGAGGAGCGGGGGTGTGTTCTGCCAGGGCCCGTCGCGGTCGGCGGCGATCAGGTCTACGTCCTCGATCACCACCATCGCTGGCTGGAGGAGCCGGGCCGCGTCTACGGCTTCGCCGAGGAATTCCATCTGGTGGGCGCCGAGGATGAACTTGGTGTATTGGCCGAGCGCGCCCGCGAGGTAGCGCACCACCAGCGTCTTGCCGGTGCCGGGCGAGCCGTAGAGGAGGATGCCTTTGCGCGCCGACATGCCGAGCCGCGCCAGCGCATCCGCGTGCGCCGCGAAACCGAGCGTGTTGCGCTCGATCAGCTCCAGCACGCCCGGAGCGAGCACCATCTCCTCGCGGGCGACGGGCGCGATCGCCTGCACCCGGAAATCGGGCGGCGTTTCCGGGTAGATCATGTTGTTGGGCGTGCGCGTGGGCGCGAGTGCCTTGCCGCGCAAGGTACGGGCGGCCTCGCCCGCCGCGCGCAGGCGCTTGAGAACGGTCGCCGCAAAGTGTTCGGGCTCGTTGCCGGGCGGCGTGGCGACCTCGACGCGCAGGCGCCTGCCGTAGTTGCTGTCGTCGTCGAGTTCGAACAGCAGGCCGAAGGGCGTAGCGCCTTCCTTCGCCAGCCACAGGCCGCGCAGCAGGCAGCGCACGGGCTCGATATCCCCGAGGTCCAGCGCCGACCAGACCGCGGGGCCCGTCGCGGGCGCATCCCCGCCCGCCTCGATCAGATTCGGGAAGCGGAAGCTGACGTTGCCGCGCAGGCGTGCACCGGAGAAGCGGTGGGCGCCCAAACCGGCAAAGAAGCGCTCGATCTCGCCCTGCACGTCGGCGCGCATCCAGAGCGGAAACTCCTGGCGCGCGACGACCAGGTCCTCCAGCGGGAGGGCGCCGAAATGCTCAAGAAGGAGGTCGCGGAGCAGCATCCACAGAGGATGTCGCAGCGGTGGCTCAAGGGGTGAGCCTGCGGACGGATAACTCGCCCCAGGAGTTCGGGCTACGCTAGTTTGAAAGCGGATTTGTAGTGGGCGCTCTTCGAGAGCATGTAATCTGCGACCTTTTTCAAGCGCTTGTCCTCTTTGACCACCCTCCGATAGAGATCCTCCCAGGTCCGGTAGGTGAATCGATCCCGGTGGTCCGGATTAAGGTAAGCACGCACGACCTTTTCAGGATTCTCGAACGAATACTCGATTGACCGGCTCGTGGGCGCCGTCTCCTTCCACTGCTCATTGCTGACGAGATTTACAACTTGCCAGTCCTCCTTGCCCGCCATTTCCGATGCAAAGATGATGTTGCGAAACAACTGGCCATGCAGACGCGAGCCAATCGCTCCGCGATCGATGCTCTTGCGCGTCCTCTCGCTGGACCGATCCAGGTAGCGCTTGACCAGTCCCTCGACCGAGGTCGGTTTCTCATCCGCCTTCGCGTTGCTATCATGCGCGAGGGTATTTCCGGAACCGAACTTTGCCTCGATGCAGACGACGATTTGCCCGGGAACATGGAGGATCACGTCGGGCTCGGTCCGAAAATGCTTGATTTCCCGTTCGAGTTCGCGGCCCACCTTCTCCAGCATTTCGAAGCGGCGCGGCTCACCGCCGGCAAGGTCAATCCGCTCGCCCCACAGGTACAGCTCGGGCTGCGCTGCAATTTTCCGGCCGGTTAGAAATTCTGCCGCATCGCGAAGCGCCCCGGCGTCCAGCAGCCCGGCAAAAACATTCCAGGAAAGGGCATCCTCCGACATTTCATGGCCGAGACGGTGCTTTTCTGCCTTTTCTGTCGACGCAAAGACGTACTTTCGCGCCAGGTCGGGGCGAATCCGGAAATTCCGCAAGTGGGCCTTGTCGCTACGCCCATCCCCGTTCCAATAGACGAAGGTATTTGCATGCAGCCGGATCCCGTGAACGGGACAGACCGCACGTTCGCTCTTTCCGGCCGGAACCTGCAACAACGGCGCAGTGCAAGCTCGAACCGGGCACGCCTTCCCACGGGCGACGTCATCGCGCTTGACGTCAAAATCCTGCCACCCGAAGTACTGGTCCGATTCCGATGTCGGAGTATTTGCTCGACCACCAAACATGGATTCCCCCGACGCCAACCTATTGAAACGTTTGACCGGGTGCCACGCTGTAGCCCGCCTTCGCGAAAGCTTGCGCGACATGCGCCACGATCGGCGCGGACTCGTCCGCGGACAACTCGGCGCCATCCTTTCTTCGGCACTCGATGTGCTTCACCAGTTTTTCATCGAACACGACCAGCACGCTAGCACGAGGGTGGCCGAGCCAGCGATAGAAATAACAAACGCCCTCCGCGACGGCCTCGTACCAGAACGCGTCGAAGGCCACGCCCATGGCCCGGCATTCTTCGTAGACGCAAATCCAGGCGTCGAGCGGACGCAGAACGGGGCTCGGAGGAACGGGCGATGGCGGGAATTCACGGTCGGCACCGTCGTATTGACGGGCCAACCCGGAGACGTTGGCACTCATTTCGATATTCTCGACGCGCGCTAGCTCAGCACATGAGCCAGTGGAGGCGTTAAGCTGGCCGCATGGCAAAAAAGCTTTCGACCCGTCCTCTGACAAACCCTTCGCGCTCAGCCGCTCGAAGGTGGCTCTCTTCATGGAATGCCCGCGCTGCTTCTACCTCGATCGGCGCTTGGGCATTTCGCGGCCCGCAGGATTCCCATTCAACCTCAATTCGGCGGTGGATAGCGGTATAGCTTCGCGGCCGCAGCGAGTTGCTCCCGAACGCGCTTGCGCAGCGCCTCGGGTTCGAGCACCTCTACATCGGGCCCGTACTTCAGGATGTCCATGATCAGTTCACGGTCGTCCGAATAGGGCAGCGAGAGGCTGTAGCTGCCGTCTTTCTCGAACTCCCCCTTCTGCTTCGAGTGCCAGTTCTGCGTGGCGACCCAGCGAGCGGCGATCGGCGAGAACCGGAGCTTCGCCCAGATCACTTTCTTGCCGGCGAAGATGCCATAGCCGCTCTTCAGGTAATCGTCCAGTTCGGATTTGGGGATTTCCTTCGCGCGCTCATCGAGCGGCTCAGCGGCGCGGATCGCATCCACCGCGAAGCTGCGCAGGTCCTTGCGCAGGTGGCACCAGGCGTCCACGTACCAGTTGTCGCGGTAGTGAACCAGGCGCTGGGGCGAGATGACGCGCTCGGTCTCGCGGTCCTCCATCCGGTTGTAGTGGCGGATCTTCAGGCGCCGGCGGTTGAGCGTCGCGTTGGCCGCCACCGAGAAACGCTCGTGCTTGAGTTCGCGCGCCGCCTGGTGCAGCACGCGTACGCGCCGCGTCACCTCCTCCTGCGAATGATCGGCCGAGCCGAGGATCGCAGCAAAGCGCGCGAGCAGCGGCTTGACGTGCGGCGCGAGCAGGCCCGGCTGCAGGTTCTCCAGCAGGTGCTGCATGGTGAGGAGCGCATGGATCTCGGCGGCCGAGAACCACAGTCCGGGCAGCCCGTAGCGCGGCCCGGCGATCGGTTTGCCGAAGCGGTAGCCGTTCGAGTCGCGGTCGTATTCGATGGGCGCATTCAGGCGCTCGCGCATGTACGCGAGGTCGCGCTTCAGCTGCGCGCGCGAGATGCCGAGCGCCTCTTGCAGCTTGACGAACGACACACTCAGCCCGCCCTGCAGCAGCTGATCAATTTTGTAGAAGCGTTCGGTGCGGTCCATATACCCTCCCAACATTGAGGCCGACGGTGAAGCATGCTGGTCAGTGTCTACGGCTCCGCATTGGCCTTGCAGCCATGTAGGTTTTCAGCTTGCCCTCGAACGCATACACGTCGCCGCTTTCTGACCACGTCCCTGTAATTTCCACCAGACGCTCCGACTGGGATTCAATCCGAAACGCAATGTTGCAGCGAACGGTTTCGTCCACGCGCGTCGCCCCGATAATCCGGCGACCCGTCAAATTGGTGACGGCATAGACGTGCGGCTTTCGCAAAGCGGCAACACCGGAGTAATTCCATCGATCGCCAAGGCCCCATTCCGTGATGAGGTCGAACGCAATCTCCTTCTCGCGCACGATAAAGCGCGATACCTCGATAACTTCCTCTAGCAGTTCGTTGAAGAACGAACGTTATGCATGAATTCAGCGATGCCGATTCGCGCAAACGAGGTGATCGGACACCGGGAACTACGCCCTGTGACCCCCGATCGGGGTCGTTTGCGTTCATTTTGCGCTCGCTGCACGCACCTCTCCCGTCTATCCACTCGGTTCGGGCGCAAGAAGCTTCGGCAGGCGACGCAGATTCACCACCGTCGCCGCGAGCGTGAACAGCAGCTCGACCTTGGCCAGGCCGCGCAGCTTCACCTGGCGCAGGATGCCGTGCTGCTTGGCGTCACCGAACACGGTCTCGATGAGCTTGCGGGCGAACTGGCTGAGCAGGTAGCCGTCGTGACGCGTCGTGCGCCGATCGATCCGACTTTCGCGATTGGAGGTGTTCTGCGCGACGTGCGGCGTGACGTTGATCGCGCGGCAGCCTTCGACGAAGGACTCGGTGTCGTAGGCCTTGTCCGCACCGACGGTCTTGCGCGCCTCACCCGGCAACTGGGCGAGCATCTCAATCGCCGCCTCGCGCTCGGCGCTGCCGTTGGCTTGAGTCAGCCGCGTATCGACCACCAAGCCGTTTCTGTTCTCGGTGAGCACGTGGCCCATGTAGGCGGGGATCGCTCCGGCCTTGGAGGACTTGGTCGCAAGCTTCGCATCCGGGTCGGTTTTGCTCTGGTGCGTGTCGTTGGTGCGCTTCTGACCCTTGAAGTCCACCTCCGGGTTGCCGCGGCTGCCCGAACTGGGTGGCGGCGGCCCGTCCTTGGGCACGAAGCTCTTGTGCGAGGCCCAGGCCCGAATCAGCGTACCGTCCACCGAGAAGTGTTCCGAGCTCAGAAGTCCCTTCGCCTCGGCCTGCTCCAGCACCCGCTCGAAGAGCTCGCGCACCACCTCGTGCTCGATCAGCCGGTCGCGGTTCTTCGTGTAGGTCGAGTGATCCCACGGACCCTTGTCCACGCTCAAGCCCACGAACCAGCGAAACAGCATGTTGTAGCCCAGCTGCTCGCACAGCAGCCGCTCGCTTCTGAGCCCGTACAACGACTGCAGGATCAGCCCCCGCAGCAGCTGCTCGGGCGGCGTCGAATCGCGCCCCGAATCCGCATACATCGCCGCAAAGGTCTCGTCCATTTCGCGCAGCGCCGCGTTCACGATCTCGCGGATCGGCCGCAGCGGATGCTCCTTCGGGACATAATCCTCCAGGCTCAGGTAGCTGAACATGCTGCCTTGGCTCACATCCGCTCCACGCATCGTCGCCTCCCCCTTATTCTTCTCGACGATGATTCGACCACCTTCGATGCGATGAATTCCATGAAACCGCGGCGAAATTCAACAAACTGCTAGGGCAGACCCCGAGCGAGGAAGGGGCCACCCCTAACCCCTTGAATTCCCCGCCTCTTCCCCCATTCCCGGACCGGCCATCAAACAGGCCATTTATTCGGCCATACTTTGTCCTTGCGCCTTACTAACATGCTGATATATCGTATTTAGTGTTGATAGGAAAGCGGACATGAAAGCGGCCAAAAAACCGGCCAAAGACCGGGAGGAGTCCATCAGCCTGATGGAGCCG
>Ga0307374_10007378_pt1 | contig 16779 bp, 17 predicted proteins | sample OX3MG_FD_202532 | JGI IMG/M metagenome (GOLD analysis project Ga0307374, IMG submission 202532) | Soil microbial communities from Risofladan, Vaasa, Finland - OX-3 | ecosystem: Environmental > Terrestrial > Soil > Coastal area > Acid sulfate soil | place: Finland: Risofladan, Vaasa | collected... | reverse complement strand
GGCAGCGATAGGCGGAACCGGATCGCGGTCGACGTTTCCAACGGTCGAGGGCCGCAAGGGAGGAGCGGGACCGCCGCGGTTGCGCGCGACGAGGGCGATCACGGCGATGCCCTCTCGAATGCCGTGCTGGCACGCGCCGGACGTCGGCGTCGGCGATCCTCACCCGGTGCTGCCGGGAGCTCGAACCACCGCGGTCGACCCTACCTCCTCGGTCCCATCCCCGCCCGGTCCCGGCAGCCTCAGGTCGACGTCGCGTTGGTGGCGCCCGAATGGGTCGCGGTCGGGAGGGCGCCGGCCGGGTGAGAGTGCGCCGCCGGCTGGGCGCGCGGTGGCGGGCGGGGCCACGGCGTGGCGAAGGCAGCACCGAGCCTCGGGCCGGTCCCGATCGGGTGAATGCGTGCCATCCAGCGGGAGCGCGGCACCTCCGTCGCCCGGGTGCGAACGCAGCCCGGGTGCAGCGCCGGTGGGGACGGTGTGCCGGGTGGCCATGACCGGGCTGCGTTGTGCCGTCCTCGCCCACGACCCGGATCCACCGGCAGGTCCGGAGCGCTGACCGCTGGGCCGCGCCGGTGACCCGCGCGGGCCACCGGCTGGGGACGCGAGCGATCAGTCGGGCCCGTGGGCGAGCCGGATCCCACCGTCCACGACCAGGGTCGCCCCGGTGACGTAGTCGGCGGCGCCGGAGAGGAGCATCCGCACGCATCCGGCCACCTGCGTCGGCGATCCGAGCGCGCCCAGCGGGACCGCGGCCCGGAGCGCCTCGCGGCGGCCGGGCATCGCCGCGAAGACCCTGGCGGAGATGCCGGCATCGATCACCCCGGGAGCCACCACGTTGACCCGGATGCCGGCCGGCGCCAGCTCCAGCGCCAAACAGCGCGCCAGCATCTCCAGTCCGGCCTTCGAAGCGCTGTAGGCGGACAGCCCGCGCAGCGGCGACTCGCTCAGCCAGGAGCCGATCATGACGATCGACCCGGGACGCCCCCCCCGGCGCATGGTCTGCGCGACCACCTGCGCGGTGATGAAGGCACCGGTGAGGTTGACCGCCAGGATCTCGTCCCAGACGTCGCCGCTCACCTCGAGCGCGGGCGCCCAGCGGGCCACCCCGGCCGCCACCACCAGGGCGTCGATCCGGCCGTGCCGGCCGACCACCTCGCTGACCAGAGCGTCCACCTGCGGACGCGATCGGACGTCGCACGCAACCCACTCGCCGGCGGGAGCACCGCTCGGCGGGCGGGATGGTGGCCCATCGCGCAGGTCGCTCCCGACCACGATGGCTCCCGCATCCCGCAGCTCGTCGACGATCGCGCTCCCGAGGTCTCCCCCGGCGCCGGTGACCAGCACCACCTGGCCCGGAAATCCATCCCTCACGCTCGCGCCAGGCTCCGCGCCCATGGGTCGGTAGTGTATCCAGGAGAGGCGGCTGGCCCGGCCGACGCGCGCCGGCCCAGACCCGGGTCGGCGCCTGATCGGGGACAGGTCGACGGCGGTTGACGACCCTGAGGGACGCCTGGTACGGTCCCCACCGCATCCTGGCCGGTGCGGCTGTGCACGTCAGCCACGATTGGCTCAGGATGCCATCCATCCCCGAGCCCGGGCGCTCGACCGCCCCTCGGACCACGCGTAGGAGGACATGACCGCAGCGATCCTGAACATCACCTTCGACTGCCGCGACGCGAGCGCCCTCGCCGCCTTCTGGAGGGCTGTCACCGGCTACGAGGCCACATTCGAGGCGCAGCCGGGCAATGCGTTCTGGGTGGTGGCCCGGCCCAACGGCGCCTGGCCACGACTGGTCTTCGTGACCGTTCCCGAGGTCAAGACGGCGAAGAATCGAGTCCACCTGGACATCGTGCCGGACGGCTGCGAGCAGGACCAGGAGGTCCGTCGGCTGCTCGAATTGGGCGCCACCCTCGTCGACGACCGCCGCGATGCCACACCGGGCGGATGGGTGGTCCTCGCCGATCCGGAGGGCAACGAGTTCTGCGTCGAGTAGCGAGCCGACCGATCCGGCGATCGAGAGCGCACTGGCGGCGATCGCCGACTGGTGGCAGCACGCGGCGGGGCGCAGTCCGGGAGTGAGGTCGAGCGCCGCGACCCGCGAGCACGGAGCGAGCACCGCGGCCGATCATCCACGGACAGGCGATCTCCGTCGTGGTGGATCGACAGCCAGTCTGGCGGTGACCGCAGATGTCGCGGGATCTGAGCCTGGGATCCCGGAGGGACGGGGATTCGAACCCCGGAGGGCCTTGCGACCCCAGCGGTTTTCAAGACCGCCACCATCAACCACTCGGTCATCCCTCCGAAGGGATCATAGCGCAGGAATCGAGATCAGGGAGGGTCAGTGGCGTCCGGGTGAGTTTAGGCGGATGCACAGGTCTGACAGCAATCGTGACAGCAACCGCCCACGACAGCCGCCTGCGGTCACCGACCGCCGAGGAGGCGGGTCATGACCTGGGCGGCCTCTCGCTGCATGGTCTCGGAGACGTGCGAGTACCGGTCGAGGGTGACGCCGGTCGAGGCGTGACCCAGCATCTCCGAGGCGATCTTCGGGTGCACCCCCCGGCTCAGCAGGAGGGTCGCCGCCGAGTGCCGAAGATCGTGGAAGCGGATGGCGGGGAGCCCGGCCCGGGCCAGGAGCGGGCGGAACCCGAAGTTGACGACGTGGGCCGCCTCCAGAGGGCCCCCGTGCCCGTTGGTGAAGACGAGGTCCGAATCGTCCCAAGCGGCACCCAATCGCAGGCGGTCCTCGGTCTGGCGGGCACGGTGGCGACGCAGGGCCTCGACCGCCTGCTCCGCCAAGGCGACCTGGCGCCGCGAGCGCGGGGTCTTCGGCTCACTGAGCGTCATCCTCCCCTCGCTACGCTGCAGCGTCCCGGTGACGCGCAGCGTCCCGGCCTCGCAGTCAACCTCCCGCCATTTGAGCGCGAGCAGCTCGCCCTGGCGCATGCCAGTGGTGATCGCCAGCACGTACAGGGTTTCCAGCCGGTCACCAGCAGCGGCTGTGCACAGCGTCCGCGCCTGTCCGTCGGACAGGACCACCGGCTCGTGCGCCGCCAGCCGCGGCGCCGGCACGAGATCGGCTGGATTGCGCATGAGCAGGCCCCACCGCACCGCATCGGCCAGGGCTCGGTGCAGCACCGCATGTGCGTGATGGGCGGTGCTCGGACTGATCCCCTTGGCGAGGATGGCTTCGTGCAGCGAGCGGATGTGCATCGGTCCGATCCGTGAGAGCTTGATCCGCCCGAGAACTGGGAGCAGGTGGACTCGCCCCAGCTGTTCGTACCGCGTCCACGTCCGCGGTCGGAGGTTGGTGCGCACGCCCGCAAGCCAGGCGTGCCAGAACCCTGTCAGGGTCTCGCGACCTGACGGGAGTGGCAGACCGATGGAGACCGACCCGAGAGCCGCGCTGAGGCGACCGGCGACCTCTTGCCGCGTCCTTCCGTAGAGCGTCTTGCGGCTCCCGTCGGGCAGGACCAAGGCCGCAGCCCAGCGCCCGTCGCGCCGCCGGTAGACGCTCCCTTCGCCGTTCGGCCGCTTGGTCACATCACCGCCCTCGCACCAACCCCGACTCCGCATCATTGCACGGACTGCGGGGACCCACCTCGAGTGGGGTGCGCGGCGGAGTGTACCCCTGCCTGACCCCCCACGGTCGCACGACCGGAGACCGATCCTGGTCCACGAGGACCGCGAGGGCCGCGACGGGGATCCGGGTGAGCCGTCCGAGCTTGATTACCGGCAGCTCGCCCCTCCCGATCAGGTCATAGACGAGAGTCCGCCCACACCCCAGGAGTCGGGCGGCCTCACGGACATCGACGAGGAGCGGAGCCAGCCGCTCCTCGTTCATGCCGACTCCTCCCGCGGCGCGGCCTCCACCAGCTTGGTCCGCCCGGCCCGCTTGCGGGCGACGAGTTCTGGGAAGGTGCGGCCCCGCCGTCGGAGGTACGGCTCGACTGCGGGGACGGCCCGCACCAAGGCGGGCCCGACCCCGGGTTGCGGCGACGCTGGTGGCGTAGACGACCAGCCCCTGGACGAGCCGGCCGAGGTCGGCCCCGCGGGCCGCCTCCCGAACCAGGGGCTCGCCTGCGACGCCCAGCCGGGCGGTCCGCAGGACCTGCCACTCCGGCGCCTCCGGCCACCGGGCCCGCGTCGCGTCGCGGGTGGGGACGCGCAGGGTCAGCCAGTCCAGCCCGTAGGTCCAGAGGTCCTGGCGCCGCTCCACGGCCTCGTGCGGGGTCTGGATGCCGAGCTCCCGCAGCGCGGCCCGCCGGAAGGCGAACTCCACCCGCCAGACCGGGCCGTCGCCGGTGCGGGCGGTCCACTCGGTGGCCAGCCACGTCTCGCCCCGAAGGCGACACTCGGTGGACTTGTCGTAGACCTTCGCGGTGATCGCCCCCTTGCCGAAGGTGAAACCCGAGCACTGGACCCCCTTGTGGTGCACGCTCGCCGGGTCGACGGTCACGAAGGCCCGCCGGGCGGTCGCCCGGCAGGTCAACCGTTCGAGGTCCTGGTGGGTGGGCACCCAGCCCTCGCCATCGGCGTAGACGTCGATCGGGGAGACCGCGAGGGCCGGCGGCACGTGAGCGAACAGCTGGGTCGTGAGCCAGTCGGTCACGGTGGCGAGGGCGACCCCGGCCCCGGCGCCGTGGAGGTACACGGCATAGCACTGGGCGAAGGCCGGAGGGAAGCCGGTGGGCGCCCCGAGGAAGAGTTCCAGCTCGGGGGAGCTGGCCCAGATCGGGTACCGCCGCCAGCCGTGGGGGCGGACGCGGAGGGCGAACGGCCCGCTGCCCAGGGTGACGACCATCGGGTCGTCGGTGGCGGCGGCCTCGCGCTTGACGTCTTGCGAAGTAGACCAGCGCGCCATTCTGGAGCTCGCCCGTGGCAGACAGGTGGAGGGTGTCCACGCCGGCGCGCAGGACGTGCAGGGGCGGGGTCATTCGACGACCCCATCTGAACTCGCGGATGCAGTTTGCGCCCGCTGTCTTACAAGGGCGGCGGGCGCCTGCGCGCGAGCCCGCGCGCCTGCGCCGACCCAGGCCTCGCTCTCGGCCCGGTCGCAGGCCGGCACCTGGAGCTCGGTGACGGTGTCGGTCACCCACAGGGCCCGGCCCGGGTGCTGGGGGAGGTGGGCGGCCCGGTCGCCGTCCAGGAGGATCCAGCTGTTGGCCGCGGTGCGGACCCGGAAGGCGAGCGTCCCGGTGCAGTTCGCCTTCAGCTGGCCGGGGACGGCCTCGGCGTCCGGCCGCTGGGTGGCGAGGAGCAGGTGGACGCCAGCCGCCCGGCCCAGCCGGGCCAGGGCCGCCAGGCCCCCCGCGACCGCCTGCTGGGCGTCGCGGGTGGCCCGATCGGCCCCGCCCGCCGCGCAGGTGGCCTCCGCCATCTCGTCGACGACGACCAGGCACCGGAGCCAGGGCGGCCGGCCGGCGTTGGTGACCGTGAGCGCCCCCACATCCGAGACGCCGGCGATCCGCAGGGCCGCCAGCCGCCAGGCCAGCTCCCCCCGCACGCCGGCCAGCAGGTCCGCCGCCGCGTCGAGGTGGTCGGCGACCGGGCCCCACGCGTGCGGCCAGGTGCCGAGGGGGGCAAGCTCGGTGCCGCCCTTGAGGTCCACCAGCGCGAGCCTCAGCCGGTCCGGGCCGTACGCGCCGGCGAGCCCGGTGCAGGCCTGCCGCAGGAACACGCTCTTGCCGCCCCCGGTCGTGCCGCCGACCACGACGTGGGGACAGGTCGCCAGGTCGACCCAGGCCGGCCCTACGCGGCCGATGCCGGGGCCCAGCCAGCACCCGTCCCCGAGCGGACGGGTGCGCTCGAACCCCGACAAGGACACGTGGGCGGGGATCCGCCCCCGGGCGCAGCGGATGACGCAGCTGGCGCCGTCGCTCCACACGGAGACCCCGGCATCGAGGTGCTCGCCGAGGGCGTCGGCGGGGGCGGTGACTTCGGCGACGGTGACGCCGAGGGGGAGGCGCCACCGCGTGGTGACGGTGGCGCCCGCCCGCACGGGGCGGCCTACCCGGCGGGGCTCCAGGGCTGCGCCGTCCTCCGTGCGCCCCGCGCACCCCAGACCCACCAGGGCCGCGGCGAGCCGGGCCGGGAACGCCCAATCCGTCCGCCAGCGGTGCCACGTCGTCACGGCCAGGCCGGCGACCCCGGCCAGGCCCCACGCCCAGCCGGGGGGCCACCCCGCCCATGTGGCGACCGTGCACACCGTAACCACCGCCCACAGCCCCGGAGTCCGCGCGGTCGCGCCGGACGCCGGCCCCAGCCCGGCTGGGACCGTCCGGCGCGATCCGGCGGGTTCAGCGGTGCCCCTCGGTTGGCCGGAGCGCCACGGTGACGGTGGCGGGCCCGCGGGGCCGGCGCGGTGGGGCCGGGGCGAGGACGCCCATGAGCCACGACAGGGCGACGAGGCCGCCCACCGCGACCAGGACGACCTGCCCGGGACGCCCGAGCGCGCGCCACACGCCGACCAGCGGGATGCAGACGATGCGGACGGCGGCCCCGAGCAGGATGACCACGAGGGCGAGCCCGAGTAGCTCGCCGACGGACGACGTCAGCCCCGCGGCGCCGACGATCACCGGCGGCCCCGCGGAGGGGCCGCCGACCCGGCGGAGGGGCCGCCGGCCCGGCGGTCGCCGGCTCGACAGGCATCGGGTCGCCGTCCGCCGCCGGACGCGGGGGTGACAGGTAGGTGATCGTGTCAGCGACGACGGTCAGCCGGAGCTGGCCGCCGCGGTCGGTGCCGTCCGGGTTCCAGTAGGTGCCTCTCATGTGCCCGTCGATGGCCACCTTGGAGCCCCGGCCGTTCGCCCGGACGAGGTTGGTCGCCTGCGGGCCCCAGGTCTCCACCCGGATCCAGTCCGGGGGCGCCGGCCGCCGCCGCCGGTGGACGGCGAGACGAAGTACGCCTTCGTCCGCACCGCGTCACCGGCGCCGAAGTCCTGGAGTCGAATCTGCGAGGCGATGGTCCCGACGAGGGTGACGTGGTTCATGCGTCGTCCCCGTCGTCGCCGACATCGTCGTCCCAGCCCAGCTGGGCGAGCCGGGCCCGGGCCTCCTCGGCCGAGCGCGGCCGGGGCCAGTCGAGCACGTCCCAGACGGTGAGGGTGCAGCGGAGCGGGTCATCGGGGTCGCCGTCGAGCTCGACCAGCGGCCACCCCCGGCTCTGCGCCACCGCCTCGACGAGGTCGGTGCCGAGGGACCGGAGCGGTTCGTCGAACTAGGCGAGGAGCGCGACGGCCTCGACGCGGGCGTCGGGGTCGATCCCACCCCCCCCGGCGCGGCGCCGGACGGGGCGAGGGGGGCCGGCCGGAGTCGGCGAGTCGCGGTGGCTCATGGCGATCACCTCCGTGGTGGGAGCCGCCGCAAGGCGGCCGATGGACGACAGCGAGTCGATCGGGGCGGTCGGAGGGGACATTCGGATCTCCCTTGTGCCGGAGGGTCTCTCCGGTCTGCTCTGTGGACGGGACCCCCTACCAAGCGGTCGGGCGCCCGTCAAGCCCCAGGCCACCACGCTCACCGGGCGGCCTCAAGGCGAGCCGCGCCGCCACCGCCGGGCCCGGCCCGGCGGGCCTCAGGCCGGTCTCAGGCCGTTGGGCGGTCGTACTGGAGGACGGTGCGGTCCGCCGGGACCACCTGGATGGTCACCTCGACCACCTGCACGCCAGCCTGGGCCACGCGTGTCACCTCGAGCACCGGCACCCCCTCCAGGATCTGGAGCCGGCTGCGCTCTTCCGGGGTCGGCATCCGCGCCGCGATCCAGTCCACCCAGGCGTCGACCACCTGTCCCCGCTCCGCCAGGCGGGCGTGGACGCCCCCGGGACCCGGGTCGGCCGTGGCGATCGGCGTGCCGCGGACCAGGGCGGCCGGGTACGAGGCGACCCTCCACTCGCGGGCGCGCCGTCGTCGGTGCGCAGGACCTGGCGCTGAAGACCGCGGTCCCCGGCGCCACGCTCAGATGCGCCGCCAGCGCCGGGGCGGCCTTCGCCCGCACGATCGTCACGGTCTCGTGCGTGGGGAGCGGGTACGCCCGGGCGCCGGGCGGCAGGGTCTTCGGGCAAGGCTCGACTTACACCTGCCCAATGTGATGACCGAATCGTACCTCATTCTGTCTTGAGTACTCTTCGTCCGAGAGCTTGCCGTCAGCGACCTCGCGGTTTAGGCGGCGTATGAAGTTCCAATCCTCGTCCGTAAGGTCTTCCATGCGTTTGCCACCTACCCACGCACCTCCACAATAGGCACGCTCAGGATCGCTCACACTAGCCTCCAGAATGAGTGAGCTACCTTCAGGATCCAGGACTCGAAGGACGACTCTTGGGATGGCTATCAACGATACGAGAAACGGCGAGCTTCTCACGATCCAGCAGCTTCCGCCGCATCCATCGTCGCTTCACCTCGCCCCGCGTATCGACATCGGAACCTGGAGCGACGCCGTACTCGTCGTCGTAGACCTCGTCCATAGTCGTCGGACCAGGAAAGGAGCGGAAGGCCCTTTCCGCCCAGCGTTCACCTAGCTGTCGCATGGAGATCGTCCCACTCCGATATTCGGCGAGGTCGCGGTCGGTCTCCCTCGTCACTCCCCTACAGTATCGTTCGCCGGAGGAGCTGGAAGAGCGTCAATCTGTTCTAGTGTGACGTGACCGTGCATGACGAGCTCGTCTCGTAGCAACTGAGGCATCGCTTCAGCAGCCGGAAGTTGAAGGAAGCGATGCACCTCCTCCGGTCCACCGATTTGCAGCAGAAACTCGGTCACGTCCGTTGGCAGAGTCCAATGTAACGTGCGCAACCAATCGGCATTTCGCGGTATGGCATCTATATTGAGCGACCCTGTCTCCTTGTTGAATCCGTACTCATCATAGGGCATCTTGGTCTCCCTCCTTCGCAAGTCGAGTAGTCACGTATCCGTTACTCCAGCTAGACAAAAACTCCATTGGATCAAGTCCTAGGCGTCGTGGTCGATTGAGGAGGCTCTCCACGGACTGTGGATCGCACGCAATCGTACCGTCGTCGCTCTGAGTGATAGTGCCGAATTTGACCTCCGTAGGCGGAAACCCGTCACCTTCGTACGTAAGGACGTCCAATTTCTTCATGGCTTTGTGCGACACTCTCCGCAGAAATGGTTACTGTTGAACCGACTCATACTCGGCCTCCTCCATCCCTGCCAGGCCAGTGGCGAGGGCGTCTGGAACCTCAGACGACCCACGTAGTTCTGCCTCAGCTTCGGGGAAGGGTTCGAGAAACACGACCGCCGCACCGTAGTATCCGTCTTCATCGACCGCTGCGATGGCGTCGTCTACTCTATCGGCACTCAGGATCTCCTCTCCTCGCTCTTGGGCCGTGTCGACGTACGAGCCCATCGGCGCGCTAACGACGTGATGGGCCGCAACCGCCTGGACACGTTTCCAGACTTCCGCCAGGTTCAAGACGTAGCGGGCGGTCGCCTGAGCCGACCTCAGCACGGAGGCGGCTCTGGTGCGTCGGACCCTCGGCGGCAGGTTCGCAAAGTCCCGACCCAGGGCGGCACGCGAGACGTGGTGCCAGCGGCGGCCCTCCACGCAGGCGACCGGAACGGTGACTGCCACCAGCCCAGGAACCAGCGCCGAGATGTCGAGCACCCGGGTCTGCTTCATCCTCAGTGGCACCTCGCCCTCGAGGAGGAGCACGACCCCGCGGCCCCTGTTCGTCGCCCTGAGTTCACCGGACGTGCCGATAGGACTCGTCTCCTCGATGGTGACCGGGCCTCGCGCGTGCGCGTCCTGATCGAGAAGATGGTCGCCGAGCGAGAGCCCTCGGCTGAGCGGGAGAGCGTGACGGATCCCACCGTAGTGCCTGGGCTGATCGTGATCCCACCCGAGACGAGGTCCGTGAAGCGCTAGATCGAGCTCATGGCCGAACCCTGGCCCGGGGCAGCGCCAGCTGTCGGTCTCATCTTGCCACATGGGGCGCCGAGTGTCATCATCCTCTCGCGGTGGCTGGGACCGGGTTCGAGAAGCAGGACCGGATCGGCCGTCTGATGCGGGAGCTCCAGCTCTTCCAGATGGTCGGTCGCGGGCTGACCACCGCCGAGGTCGCCGAGCGGATGGAGATCTCGCAACGCCAGGCGCAGCGCGACATCGCCGTCCTCGAGTCCGAGCAGGGCGTCCCCTTCGTGAAAGTGGGCCGGCGCTACTCCGTTCTGGGAGGATACTGGCTCCCAGCGGTCAACTTCAGCGTCCCCGAGGCAATGGCGATGGTGATCGGGGCTCGGCTGATGTGGCGGTCGGCCGACCGGGCCAACCCCTTTGCCCAAACCGCCTACGAGAAACTCGCCAGCGTCCTACCCGTCCCGATGCGCGATCCGGTGCTGGCTGCCGTCGCCGGCTTCGCCGAGAAGGTCGAGGACCGCACCTGGGTCAAGGTGTTCGCCGCCCTGGCGCAAGCGTGGGCGGAACGCCGGAAGGTTCGGATCACGTACACGACCGACCCCACCTTCAAGCGCGTTGTCTGGCCGCTCTTCATCGAGCCCACACTCTCCGCGCACTCCTGCTACCTGGTTGGATACGACGAGCACGCGAGGGCCGCTCGCTCGTATCGACTGGAGCGGATAGCCGAGGTCGAGGTTCTCCAGGAGATCTTCACGACGCCCAGCGACTTCTCACTGGCTGGGATGCTGAACGACGCCTGGGGCATCTGGACCTCGGAGCGCCCTGTCGGCCTCGTCCTCCGGTTCGCCCCCTCGGTGGCCCCGCGTGTCAAGGAGACGATCTGGCACCGATCCCAGCAACTCGACGACCTCCCCGACGGCGGGGTTGAGATGCGCCTCACGGTTGCCGCGCCGATCGAGGTGCGACCCTGGATCCTCGGGTGGGGCAGCGCCTGCATGGTCGTGGCACCCGAGGCGTTCCGCACCGAGCTCGCTGCCGAGGCGGAGGCGATGGCGGCGCGGTACCAGACGGAGCCGCCCGGCGACCTGAGACACTCCTCCGCACCCCGGCCTCCCGGCCCGGGCCGGGGCAAGCCGCCTGCCCGCCCTGGCAGCGGTCGCAGCGGCCTTGCCGGACCCTCTCGTGTGGCCTGACGTGAGAAACACGACCGAGGGCTGTCGCCCTACGGTCGCACCATCGCCCCGAACGGAGCCTGGCGACGGCGACGAGACGGGTCGCACGGCTGCGACTCGAGCCGGGCGTTGAAACGACAGCGGAGCGGTGGCGAGTTGGCCATGACCTGGGGCGGAGGGCGATCGACCGCTTTGCGATGACGAGATCGAACGGAGGGATTGTCGTGCCCCAGTCGGAGGTTTCCCAACCTGAGGCGGCCGTCGCGCTCCGTGAGCTCCGCTCGCGTCGGCTGGTTCCCCCCCCCATGAAGACCGGCGCGGCTCACGGCATCGATCTCACCCTCCGGCCTGGCGTGGACTATCGCGCGAAGTACCGGGGGGCGCTGCTCGGCGTCGCCATCGGCGACGCTCTCGGTCGGCCCTGGGAGGGGCGCGGATCGGCGGCGTCCGGTCACGACTTCGCGGCCCTCCGCCAGTACCGCCCGTGGCGCGGCTGGCAGTCGGGCCCGATCGGCACGGTGACCGACGACACGCAGCTCACGATGTGCGTAGCCGAGAGCCTCCTCGCAACCGGGCGGCTCGACCCTGCGGACCTCTCCCGCCGGATGGTGGCGTGGCTCCCAGTGGGTCGTGGAAAGGGGAGGGCCACCACCCAAGCCGTCACGGCTCTGACCAAGGGCAGTCCCTGGAACCGGTCCGGTGTGGACTCGGCAGGCAACGGCGCGGCGATGCGGGTCGCTCCGATCGGTCTACTCCACCGGGTGGATCCGAACGCCCTCAGGCACGACGCTGCCCTCAGTGCCGTGGTCACCCACGCCAGCCAGATGGCGGTCGTGAGCGCCATCGTCCAGGCCTTCTCCGTCGCCCACTGCCTCCACCGGGGACCGGATGGCCCACAGGGTGCGTCCCTCTGCGCCGAGCTTCTCGCCGGCATCCGTGCGATCCTCGCCGAGGTCGAGGAGGAGGCCATCCCCGAGCGACGCGCCGACCGGCCTGGACCCGTTCGGCTGACCGACCGGCTCACCGAGGTGGCCGCATGGTTGGATGCCACGCCGGCTGAGGCCTTCGCGCACTTCCACAACGGGGCCTTCGTGCTGGAGTCGCTGCCGGCAGCGCTCTGGTGCTTCCTCCGGTATGTCGACGACCCGGAGCGGGCACTCCTCACCGCGGTGTCGGGCGGCTACGATGCGGACACCGTCGCGGCGATGACTGGCGCGCTTGTCGGGGCCCTCCACGGAGAGAATGCGTTCCCAGCGGAGTGGATCGCCGAGCTCGAATACGTGGACGAGATGCGTCACATGGCCGATGGCCTCCTGCAGCTGGCCGGTGAAGCGCCACGAGGTATCCCCACCGAGCCCCATCGCGCAGCCGAGCCCGTCGGCAGGGGTCGCGCCGCCGACCGGCTCCACGCGCGTCAGCCATCCCTCGATCGGGAGAAGCGCATCCTCGGGTGCCTTCTGGGTGGCGCGATCGGCGACGCCCTGGGCGCCCCGATCGAATTCGCAAGCCTCAACGAGATCCGAGCGACCCACGGACCGGCGGGCGTCACGGGTTTCGTCGCTGGACCGGGACCCCTCGGGTCCATTACGGACGACACCCAGATGACCCTCTTTACCGCCGAGGGGCTCATCCGGGCAGCCAATCGGCACCGCGACCATGACGTCTGTGACGTTCCGCTCGTGATCTGGCACGCCTACCAGCGCTGGCTCGACACGCAGGGGGAGCGAGTACCCTGGGACCCGGAGTTCCCGCCCGGGCGGAGCGGATGGCTGGTCGATGAGCCCGCCCTCCGACACCGACGGGCGCCTGGAACCACCTGCCTTTCCGCTCTCCGCTCGGGACGGATCGGCACCATGGCCCTGCCCCTCAACCAGAGCAAGGGCTGCGGCGGGGTCATGCGGGTGGCCCCGGTCGGGTTGGTCGCCGACAACCCGTTCGACCTCGGCTGCGAGGCTGCGGCGCTCACGCATGGCCATCCAGCGGGCTACCTTGCCGCGGGAGTATTCGCCGCCGTGATCGCCGAGGTGGCCGCGGGGCAAGCATTGCCAGCAGCGATTGAGATCGCATTGGAGCTGCTGCAGCTCCGCGCAGGGCACCAGGAGACCCTCGCCGCCGTTCGCGGGGCTCAGGCCCTCGCTGCCAATGGGCAGACTCCCTCCGCCGAGCTGGTGGAGACGCTCGGAGAGGGCTGGATCGCGGAGGAGGCGTTGGGGATCGCCCTCTACTGCGCCCTGGTGTCGGAGGACTTTGGCCAAGGGCTGCTCCTCGCGGTCAATCACGGCGGCGACAGCGACAGCACCGGATCGCTGACGGGCAACGTGCTCGGCGCGACGGCCGGTCTCGACGGCCTGCCGGCTGCCTGGCTTCAGGGGCTGGCGGAACGTTGGCTGATCGAGCAGGTCGCCACCGACTTAGCGAAGCACTGCTCCAAGCCATCGGCCGGCATCGAGCCGGACTTGAGCCGTTACCCCTCGTGGTAATCCGCCAGCACATCAACGGCATCGGATCGATGGTCCGCCGATCGGATTCCGGACCATGGCGAGGGCCGGGTCTTCGGCGCCCATGCCAAGCGGCTCTGGCGCCATCCATGCAGGGTCACGCCAGCAGGACTCGCGGCACAGGCGACCCGCCGTCGTCTCTTCTGTGCATCTTCGTAGTCGGCCAAGGCTGGGCCGAGCCCGGAGTTGTGAGTACCACGATTACCAAGTGGTGTTCGCCGGGGCTGGCGACCACGAGGCACAAAGCCACTGGGGACATCGTCCACACAACGCGGAGGCCCAGGCAGTGACAGTACCCAGGTTCGAAGCGCTTCTCGCGCCCGTGCTCCAGGCGGCATCGGACGGCATGCCCCACAAGGTTCATGAGGTCGCGCCGATCCTGGCCGCCCGTCTGAGGCTGACGGACACCGACCGTCGCCAAGTCGTGGCCAGCGGTCGCCGCAACATGTTTGAGAACCGCGTCTACTGGGCCAAGATGTTCCTCGTACAGGCCGGACTGATTGAGGGCGTCGAGCGCGGCTCCTTCCGGATCACTGCCGAAGGAAGCCAGGCGCTGGCCGAGAGGGGGGATGCCATTGACCGTGTATACCTTCGCTCACTCCCGAAGTTCCAAGCCTGGCGCGCCCGGGTCGAAACGAAGCGCCCTGACAGTGGGGGTATCCCGTCTCCTGAGGACGCGGCCACGACTCCCCAGGAGCAGCTTGACAACATCGTCTCCACACTCACTCAGCAGGTCAAGGATGACCTCCTGAAGCGCCTAAAGGAGGTGTCTCCGTCGTACTTTGAACGTCTCGTTCTGACCCTGCTCATAAAGATGGGGTATGGGGGCTCGCTGCCTGATGCGGCCCAGGCAGTCGGTGGAGCGGGAGACGGTGGCATCGATGGACTGATCAACGAAGACCGCCTCGGCCTCGACGTGGTCTATGTTCAAGCGAAACGATGGGATGGAGTCGTAGGCCGACCCACCGTTCAGGCATTTGCCGGAAGCCTAGATGGGCGGCGCGCGCGTCGGGGCGTTCTCATCACCACCTCGAGCTTCTCCAGGGATGCGGACCAGTATGCTCGCTCCATCGAAAAGCGCATCGTCCTGATGGATGGCGAGATGCTGACCACACTCATGGTCGAATACAACGTCGGCGTCGTCGTCGATCAGAGCGTCCACATCAAGAAGGTGGACCTCGACTTCTTTGAAGAGGATTGAGTACCCTCGCAGTCGTCAGGGAGGCACCATGATCACCACCGAGCAAGCACAGCGCGTCGCAGACCGCTCCCGCTGCCTGAAAGTCGCCGATGAGCACTATGAGTATCAGGACTTCGGCTTCGCGCTGAACTCCACGGTCATCGACTTCATGCTTCCCACGGCTGCGGTCCGCAAGGCCCTAGCCCACTACACCGATCACTGCCAGGCTGCGATCCCGACCCTGGCATCACTCGAATCGCTACTTCTCGAATACCACGACAACGACAAGATCGGCAACAGTGCACTCGCCCAGCACCTTTGGGGATATAACCTCTGGACGCGTGCCGGACTGCTCCGACGTCTCGCTGCGTTCTGTCACGACCCCAGTCGATCCGACCTTCCCAGCCTCCGCGAGTGGTCGAAGGCGGCCGATTTCAAGAAGGACTTTGCGGGACAAGTCCAGTACCTCGCGCCACCCATGAAGAGGAGGATGGGACTCGGTCCAGCCGTGTTCGCTTGGCTCTGCATGTGCCTGGGTGATGAGAATCGCGTGAAACCCGACGTCCAGGTGGTGCGGTTCGTGAAGGATGCGCTGGGACACGACGTCACCGAGTCCGACGCCGCCGCTCTGGTGGCCAAGGCCGCCCCACTTCTGAAGCTCAGTCCGCGTGACCTCGACTGGCGGATCTGGGAGTACCAGATCGCAGCGGCCGACGGGAAGGGCGATGCGCGGATCGTATGTGCGGGGCAGGTAGCTCCATCGGGTAGCGCTACGCGGTGTGATCTGGCTGGGGCGGCAGACACGTGTCTCCTCTCGGGGGTCGACTGACAGCAACGGTGACAGCAACCTCAGCGGATGTGGCCGGACCGCGGCGGCCGGAGGGGGACGGTCGCAGCCTTGGCGAGATCAGAAGCGGACCCCGGCGTACCCCCGCGGACGGGCCGGCCCGAGTTTCAAGACCGCCACCATCAACCACTCGGTCATCCCTCCGAAGGGGGATTCTAGCGTCCGAATCGAGTTCGTGGAGCCATCCGGTGGCGACGCAGACTCTATGAGGATACAGAGAGCTGACAACAATCATGACGGCAACCTCCACGGACGGGTTCTCGCACGTCTGGACTGCCGTGGAGCGAGATGCAAGGGTCACCCCCGGTCGAGGCGTGGCCCAGCATCTCGGAGCCACCCTTCGAGTGCACGCCGCGGCTCAGCAGGAGGGCTGCTGCCGTGGGCCGCGGATCGACGAGCCGGACGGCTGGGGCCCCGCACGGGCCAGGAGGGAACGAGACCAGGCGTTGACGACGTGGGGCGCCTCCAGCGGACCCCCGTGCCCGTTGGCGACAGCGACGTCAGGGCTGTCCCATGCTGCACCTCTCCGCGGGGGTTCCTCAGTCCGGCCGGCACGGCGGGGACGGAGCGACTCGATCGTCTGATCCGCGAGGGCGGCCCGCCACCGCGAGCGCGGAGTCTTCAAGGATCGTCATCCTCCCCTCGCTGCGAGGCAGCGTCCCGGTGAGGCGCAGCATCCCAGCGACCCGATCGACACCCCGCCACCTGAGCGCGAGCAGCTCGCCCCGGCCCATGCCGCTGGCGATCGCCGGCAGTTGCAGGGCTTCAGCCCGGTCCCCGACGGCGACCGCGCACACCGGCGCGCCGGTCCATCCGACAGCACCACCGGCTCGGGTGATGCCCCGCGAGCCCAGCGGGCGCGAGGGCAGCCAGCAGCCAGCCCACGGTGGCCTGCGGCGCGGGGATGACCCGCAGGCAGCGGTGCAGTCGGCGGCCTGCCGACTGCACCGCTGCCTGGACACCTCTGGCAACAATCGTGACCCCAACCTCATCGGATGCCGCCTGACGGCGACGGCCGGGGGGACCACCCAGGCCGGGGCGAGATCGCCAGCGGACCTGGAACCCAGGTCGACATCGCCCCGCGGAGAGCCGGCTCTCCCTTGGTGCACCGCGGTGGCATCGGCCACGATCGGCGGCACCGGTGCATGCTCATACACCCGCGCGGGGGCGATCTGGTCATGGGTGCGATGCCACATCGTGCTATCATTTGAGATAGCATGAT
>Ga0307374_10007377_pt1 | contig 16780 bp, 11 predicted proteins | sample OX3MG_FD_202532 | JGI IMG/M metagenome (GOLD analysis project Ga0307374, IMG submission 202532) | Soil microbial communities from Risofladan, Vaasa, Finland - OX-3 | ecosystem: Environmental > Terrestrial > Soil > Coastal area > Acid sulfate soil | place: Finland: Risofladan, Vaasa | collected... | reverse complement strand
TTCGGCCTGGCCAGCCTGGCCTGGTCGGCGGTGTTCTGGCGGTGGGGTCGGGACGCGGCGGCCGGCCGACCCACCTCCCTCCGCCATCTGACCCAGGTCTTTCTCCATGAGCGCCTGGCCTGGGCCCTTGCTTTCTTCTACTTCATCACCTTCGGCGGCTTCGTGGCCCTGGGGGTCTATCTGCCCACCCTGCTCAAGAATCATTTCAGCCTCACCCTGGAAGATGCCGGCATGCGCACCGCCGGCTTCGTGCTGGTGGCCACCGCCCTGCGCCCGGTCGGCGGCTGGCTGGCCGACCGGGTGGGCGGCGCGCGCCTGCTGGCGGGCGTCTTCGCCCTGGTAGCCTGCCTGGCGCTGCTGCTCATCTCGTCCGATCTAGTCATCTTTAGCATTGGCGCGCTGGGAGTCGCGGCGGTTTTGGGTCTGGGGAATGGCGCCGTCTTCAAGCTGGTACCCGAACGCTTCCCGCAGGAGGTGGGCGCGGTGACCGGCCTGGTCGGAGCGGTCGGTGGCCTGGGCGGCTTCTTCCCCCCGATTGTCCTCGGGGTGCTGAAGGAGACCACGGGACAGTATACAATTGGCTTCGTGCTGCTGGCGCTCTTCGCGCTGGCCGCCCTGGCCGTGGATGTGCTGGTATTCTTGCGCCACGCGCCAGTAGGGCGCGAGCAAGTGGCGCTAGGCCCATAGGAAAGCGAGGAGAACCCGATGGCTGAAGGCCGGAACCCGTTGCTCCAGGCGCATCAATTCTTCCGCCAAGGCCCAATTTCGCCCGAGGGCTGGAGTCAACTGGTGGGGAAGGACCGCCAGTGGGAGTCTTCCTATCGCGACCGCTGGCAGCACGACAAGATCGTGCGCTCCACCCACGGGGTCAATTGCACCGGCTCCTGCTCCTGGAAAGTCTATGTCAAGGACGGGCTGATCACCTGGGAGACCCAGCAGACCGATTATCCCTCGGTCGGCCCCGACATGCCCGAATACGAGCCGCGCGGCTGCCCGCGCGGCGCCTCGTTCTCCTGGTACACCTATTCACCCCTGCGGGTAAAATATCCCTACGTCCGCGGCAGCCTCCTCGACATGTACCGCGAGGCGCTGGCCCAGGCTGGCGACCCAGTCCTCGCCTGGGCGGCGATCGTCGAGGACCCGGAGAAGGGGCGCCGATACAAGTCGCAGCGGGGCAAGGGGGGCTTCGTCCGCGCCTCCTGGGACGAGGCGGCCGAGATGGTCGCCGCCGCCCACGTCTACACGATCAAGCGCTACGGACCGGATCGGGTGGTAGGTTTCTCGCCGATCCCTGCCATGTCCCAGGTGTCGTACTCCGCCGGTACGCGCTTCCTCTCGCTGATCGGCGGGGTGATCCTAAGCTTTTATGACTGGTATGCCGATCTCCCGCCTGCCTCGCCCCAGGTGTGGGGCGACCAGACCGACGTACCGGAATCGGGTGACTGGTGGAACGCGAGCTATCTGATCATCTGGGGCACGAACCTGCCGATCACCCGGACCCCGGACGCCCACTTCATGACCGAGGCCCGCTACAAGGGCCAGAAAGTGGTGGTGGTCTCCCCCGACTATTCGGACCACACCAAGTTCGCCGACCACTGGCTGCCGGCCCAACCGGGGACCGATGGCGCGCTGGCTATGGCGATGGGCCATGTGATCCTGAAGGAGTTCTACGTTGAGCGCCAGGTTCCGTATTTCCAGGAGTACGCCCGTACCTATACCGATCTCCCCTGCCTGGTCACCTTGCGTGAGCGGGACGGCGTCTACGTGCCCGACCGTTTCCTCCGCGCCTCCGACCTTGGCGACCAGGGCGAGAACGCCGCCTGGAAGACGGTCGTGCTCGATGGTGCGACGAACGCCCCCGCCGTACCCAACGGCGCCCTCGGCTTCCGCTACGGAGACCAGGGATTGGGCAAGTGGAACCTGGAGTTGGGGCCGATCGAGCCGGTCCTGAGCCTCTACGGCCGACCCGGCGAGGTCGTCGCGGTGGACCTTCCCCGCTTCGACATCGGGCCAACCGAGGGCGGGGCCACCATGCGGCGCGGCACGCCGGCCATGCGGGTCGGTGATCACCTCGTGGCCACCGTGTTCGACCTGACGCTGGCCCAGTATGGGGTCTATCGCGAGGGGCTGCCGGGCGACTGGCCGCGCGACTACGACGATCCCAAACCGCATACCCCGGCCTGGCAGGAAGCGATCACCTCGGTTGATGCCCAGCTTGCCGCCCGGATCGGGCGTGAGTTCGCGCGCAATGCCGAGCTGACCCGCGGGCGTTCCATGATCTGCATGGGAGCCGGGACCAATCACTGGTACCATTCCGACCAGACGTACCGCACCTTTTTGAGCCTGCTGATCCTCTGCGGCTGCGAGGGGGTCAATGGCGGCGGTTGGGCCCATTACGTGGGCCAGGAGAAGGTACGGCCGCTCACCGGCTGGCAGACCCTCGCCTTCGCCCTCGACTGGACCCGCCCGCCCCGCCACATGGCGGGGACGCCGTTCTGGTACCTGGCCACTGACCAGTGGCGCTACGAAGCCTTCGCCGCCGAGGAACTTGCCTCGCCGTTGGGCCGCGGTCTGTTCCAGGGCGCCCAGCTCGTTGATTGCAACGCACTGGCGGCCCGCCTGGGCTGGATGCCCTCCTATCCCACCTTCAATCGCAATTCACTCGATCTGGCCGACGAGGCGGAGCAGGCGGGCCGGGCAGTCGACGAGCATGTGCTCGCCGAACTCCGGGAACAGCGCCTGCGCTTCGCGGCCGAGGATCCCGACGCGCCGGAGAACTTTCCCCGCGTCCTGACCGTCTGGCGGGCCAACGTGATCGGCTCCTCGGGGAAGGGGCATGAATATTTCCTCCGCCACCTCCTGGGGGCCACCGACACCGCTATCCGCGCGCCGGAATCGCCGCCCGACATGCGCCCGCGCGACATTGTCTGGCGCGATCCGGCCCCCGAGGGCAAGGTCGATTTGCTGACGACCATCGACTTCCGCATGACCAGCAACGCCCTCTTCTCCGATATCGTGCTCCCGGCCGCGACCTGGTACGAGAAGTATGACCTCTCCACCACCGACATGCACCCGTTCGTCCATGCCTTCAACCAGGCCATCACCCCACCCTGGGAAGCCAAGAGCGATTGGGATACCTTTCGCCGGATCGCCGAGTCCTTTTCCCGCCTGGCCGAGACCCATTTGGGGGTGCGGAAGGATCTGATCGCGGTCCCCCTTCTCCACGACTCCCCGGGCGAGATCGCCCAACCGTTTGGCGAGGTAAAGGACTGGCGCGCTGGCGAGTGCGAGCCGGAGCCTGGGCGAACCATGCCGCGGCTGATCGTGGTCGAGCGCGACTACGGAGCGGTGGCCGCCAAGCTCGCCGCCCTGGGGCCGCTGGTGGAGGAACTGGGCAGCGCCGTCAAGGGCGCTCATTGGATGCCGCTCGAGGAGGTGGAGGATCTCCGCCGGCGCAACGGGACCGTACAGGGCGGCATCGCGGATGGGCGTCCCTCACTGGCCCGGGCCGAGCAGGCATGTGAAGTGATTCTCGCCCTCTCCGGGGCCACCAACGGGCGGCTAGCCGTGGAGGGGTTCCGCTCGCTCGAACCGCGAACCGGGGTGCCGCTGGCCGACCTGGCTCTGCCGCGGGCCGACGACCGGATCACCTTCGCCGACACCCAGACCCAGCCGCGGACGGTGATCACCTCGCCGGAATGGTCGGGGATCGAATCCCATGACCGGCGCTACTCGCCCTTCACGATCAACGTCGAGCGGAAGAAGCCATGGCATACTCTGAGCGGGCGCCAGCATTTCTATCTCGACCATGCCTGGATGCTGGAACTGGGCGAGGGCCTACCCGCCTTCCGCCCACCCCTGCATTATGGGCGCCACTTCGGCAATCAGGGGGTGGGGGAGGATGGCCGGGTCGAGGTGACGGTGCGCTATCTGACTCCGCACTCCAAATGGTCCATCCACTCCGAGTATCAGGACAACCTCCACATGCTGACCCTATTCCGGGGCGGACCGGTAATCTGGCTGAGTAAGGAGGACGCCGCGACCCTGGGCGTCAAGGACAATGACTGGATTGAGTCGTTCAACCGCAACGGGATCGTCGCCTGCCGCGCCGTAGTGACCCACCGGGTGCCGCGCGGGGTGTGTCTTATGTATCACGCCAAGGATCGCCATCTCAACGTGCCCCTGACCGAACTCAAGGGCAATCGCGGTGGTACCGATAACTCGCTGACCCGCATCGTCATGAAGCCCACCCACCTGATCGGCGGCTACGCGCAGCTCTCGTTCGGTTTCAACTACTACGGCCCCACTGGGTCGCAACGCGACGAGATCACGGTGATCCGGAAGCGCGTCATGGAGGTTGTATTCTGATGAAGATACGGGCTCAGGTCGGGATGGTGATGAATCTCGACAAGTGCATCGGTTGCCACACCTGCAGCGTGACCTGCAAGCAGGTGTGGACGAACCGCTCGGGCGCCGAGTATATGTGGTTCAACAATGTGGAAACCAAGCCGGGACAGGGCTTCCCCAAGCGTTGGGAGGATCAGGAACAGTGGCGCGGCGGCTGGACCCTCGACCGGAAGGGCCGACTGCGCCTCAAGGCCGGCGGCCCCCTCAAGAAACTGCTGACCATCTTTTGGAATCCCGATCTGCCCGCCATTGATGACTATTACGAGCCCTGGACCTACGATTACGAGACCCTGACCACCGCCCCATTGTCCAAGCACGACCCAGTCGCCCGCCCCCATTCGCAACTGACCGGCAAGCCAATGAGCGTGGGCTGGGGGCCGAACTGGGAGGACGACCTGGCCGGCGCGCCCGAGCACGCGCCGCGTGACCCCAACCTGGAGAAGATGGAGCAGCAGGTGGCGATGGAGTATGAGCAAGCGTTCATGTTCTATCTGCCCCGGATCTGCGAGCACTGCCTCAACCCCTCATGCGTGGCATCGTGCCCTTCGGGCGCCATGTACAAGCGGGAGGAAGACGGCATCGTCCTGGTCGATCAGGCCAAGTGCCGGGGCTGGCGGTATTGCGTCTCCGGCTGCCCCTACAAGAAGGTCTACTTCAACCACAAGACGGGGAAGGCCGAGAAATGTACCCTGTGCTATCCGCGCATCGAGGCGGGCCTGCCCACTATCTGCTCGGAGACCTGCGTTGGCCGCATCCGCTACCTGGGGCTGGTCCTGTATGACGCTGATCGGGTCAAGGAGGCCGCCTCAACCCCGAACGAGCGCGATCTCCTGGAGGCCCAACGGAGCGTCTTTCTCGACCCCGAGGATCCGGCCGTGCGGGCCCAGGCCAGCCGGGACGGGATCGCCGACGATTGGATCGAGGCCGCGCGCCGTTCGCCCGTCTATGCGCTGGCCATGCGCTACCGGGTGGCGCTGCCCCTTCACCCCGAGTTCCGCACCCTGCCGATGGTCTGGTACGTGCCCCCACTCTCGCCGGTGGTCAATGCCCTGGAGGTGGGCGGCCCCCTGACTGATCCCGACGACGTATTCCCGGCCATCGATACCCTGCGCATTCCTATAGACTACCTGGCCAATCTACTGGCCGCTGGCGACTCGGAGGTGATCCGCGTGGTGCTCAAGCGGTTGGCGGCCTTGCGTTCCTACATGCGGCGGAAGGAGGTTCATCAGGAAACGGACAGCGAGTTGGCGGCCTCCGTCGGCATGTCGCCGGCGGACATCGAGGCGCTCTACCGCCTGCTGGCCATCGCCAAGTACGAGGACCGCTACGTGATTCCCCTGGCCCATACCGAGTTGGCCGACCGGCTGATGGAACAGGTGGGTACCTGCGGTCTGGACTTCGACGGCGGTCCCGGCAACTGCGGGGCGGTCGCCTCGCCGAGCATCCCGCCCAAGCGGGCGGACAACAGCCGCTTCATGCTGCTCCAGATGGCGCCGCCCGCTGCCGCCGGGCAGGCGACCGGCAAACAGGCGGCGGCGCATGCGCTACCGGGCGCCGCGGACGGAGCGGCGGCGGCAGGCGAGGACCACTCATGAAACTGATCTTTCGCCCCAAGGGGCCGGCGGTCCAGACGCCGTACAAGCTCCTGTCGCTCCTGTTCCTGTACCCCGATGAGCGGATCATCGAGGCGCGGCCCGAGATTCTGGAGGCGGTTGCCCAGTTGCCCGCCTCGCCCCAGAAGGACGCGATCGAGGAGTTTTGCCGCTACTGGGCCGCCGCCACGCCCACGGTGCTCGCGCAAGCGTACGTGGAAACCTTCGACCTCCAGAAGCGCAGCGGCCTCTATCTCAGCTTCTATCTCCACGGCGATACGCGCCAGCGCGGCATGGCTCTCTTGCGCTTGAAGCGGCTCTACCGAGCCGCCGGGTTGGTCCTGGACCCGAAGGAGCTACCAGACTATCTACCGGTGATGCTGGAGTTCGCCGCCGCGGCCCCTCCCGGCTACGGGGAGGCCATCCTGAGCGAGTACCGCGCCGCGCTGGCCTTGATCCAGCGCCATCTGCGCGAGATAGCCAGCCCTTACGCGCACCTGCTCGACGCGCTCCAGGCCGGCCAGCCGGTCCTGTCGCCTTCCGAACGCGAACACCTGGGACGGCTGATTGCCAATGGGCCGCCCAGTGAGCAGGTGGGACTGGAACCTTTCGCGCCGCCGGAGGTTATGCCGGCCAGGGAGGCCCGGCGATGACTACCCCAAGCATCCTGATCTGGGTCGTCCTCCCGTATGTGTCCATCGTCCTCTTCATCGCGGGTCATATCTGGCGCTACCGGCACGACCAGTTCGGCTGGACCAGCCGCTCGACCCAACTCCTGGAGCGCCGCCAGTTGGCCTGGGGCAGCAATCTTTTCCACTTCGGCGCCCTCGCAGCCATCGGGGGCCACGTCCTGGGGATGGTGATTCCCGAGCAGGTCACCTCGGCGGTGGGGATCTCGGAGTACCGGTATCATCTGCTCTCGGCCTATGCCGGCACGATAGCCGGACTGGTATGCGGGGCCGGGCTGATCCTCCTCGTCTACCGCCGCGTTACCGTCCGCCGGATCTGGGTCACCACCTCCTACACCGACCTTGCCGTCTATGTGCTGCTGCTCATCTTGATCGGGTTAGGGATCTCCGAGACGACCGGGGTCAACCTCCTGGGCGGGGCGTACGATTATCGAGCATCGGTCGCCGTCTGGTTCCGCGGCATCTTCGGGTTCACCCTCTATCCCAGCCTGATGGCCCGGGCGCCGCTGCTCTACCAGGTGCATGCCGCGACGGCCTGGCTGCTGTTCGCCCTCTGGCCCTTCAGCCGGCTGGTCCACGCCTGGAGCATCCCCTACCAGTACATCGGGCGCCCGTATATCCTCTACCGCCGCCGTTACCCACGGACACGCCGGTCGTGATCCTAACGGGTGATCCCCTACTCTCATGGGAATTAGGCATCCAGCCCCGGACCATAGGAGCGAGCGTCGATCGTGTACCTGGCCGCGCGTACCATTCAGCCCTTCTTAGCCCCAGGGCGTCTCATAGAGATCCGTTCCGGCCAGCGGTGACAGATGGAGCGTGGCAATGGGATCATCCCCGAACTCGCTGAGAAACAGAGTGTGGATCGTCTCCTCGGTCAGGGGAGCGCCAGAGTGCGCCGCCTGCCACCGTACGCACGTACCGTCGCGGACCGGCGTCACGTGGATGCCGGCTCGGCTCTGGCTGCCGTGGATCGTTGCCTCACCGCATGTGTGACCGTCCGGTGACGCTGGGGCGAGAAAGACGGACAGCACGCGGTCGGCCCTATTGGACCCCACCAGCATATATTGTCTGTCATAAACGCCTGCTTCGACCCCAATACGGACCGGTGCGGCGGTACGAGCCAGGGCGTCATTGGCCTGGGTCCGTGCCTGATCAAAGAGGGCCCACAAGGCATCCGCGGCCTGCCCAGCAACCTCCAGCGTGCATTGGTCGGTTTCCGCGGGGACGATTCCCGTGGTTAAGCGATCGGCCAGCGTTCGCGCCCAGGGATCCCCCTCCTGAAGCGATGTCTGCTGTCGTGTCGCGGTGCTGATTTCCATCATCCTGCTCCTTCTCTCTCTTCGGTCCTTGGGCGGCGTGCGCCGTCCCCCTTGCCCTCTATCACCACCATAAGGCACTTCCCACCCAACTTCCAGGGCCGGACGGCCCCGCGTGAAGGGGCCGATGGTCACTTGAAGGGCAGGCCGTCACTCGTGCCCACGAGCACGCTGATCGGCCAGGAAGGCCGCCGCCTGGGCCCGCCGCTCCATCCCCAGCTTACTCAGGATGGTGCTCACATAGTTCTTCACCGTCTTCTCGGCCAGGAACACGGTGGCCGCGATCTCCCGGTTCGTCTTACCCTCCGCGATCAAGCTGAGAATGCGCCGCTCCTGCTCGGACAATTCGCCCAGCTTATCATGATGCTTGCCGGCCGCCATGTCCCGCATCCTGGTCAGCACGCTGGCGGTCACGTCGGGGTCCAGGAGGGACACACCTTCAGCTACCCGCTCGACTGCATTGACCAGATCGCGGCCCCGCGTCTGCTTGAGCAGGTAGCCGGCGGCCCCGGCGACAATCGCCGCGTAGACCGCGTCGTCGTCGGCATAGCTGGTCAGTATCAGCACCCGCACGTCCGGGCACTCGGAACGAATCTCGCGACAGGCTTCGATACCCGTCCCGTCGGGCAGCCGCACGTCCATCACGATCACGTCCGGTCGCAGGCGAATGCCGGCTTCCACCGCCTCCGCCACCGTCCCCGCCTCGCCCACCACTTGCAAGTGGTCTTGCCGCTCCAGGAGCGAGCGCAGGCCCTGGCGCACTATTTCATGGTCATCCACCAGCATTACCCTGATTGTTGGCATTCGTATCCTCCTACTTCCGTCCCGTTGAGCGCGGCCGTCGGGACCGCGTCTTGCCCCACTATAGCAAGGCGAACCTCCTCCATCACCAGGCCAAGCTGGTCGATGGCGTGCTCAATCCCCGCACTCGCGGCCGTCGCGCCCGCGGGCAGCTCCTCCTGCGTTCCTTCCAGCGCCAGACGAACGGCGAAGACGCGCTGGATCACATTGTCGCGCAAGGTAGTGCGCAGGCGATCGCGCTCCGCGGTGGCGGCCAGGCGCCGCACCTCCTCTACCAGCCGTGCCTGATGGACGATGGTCGCTACGTGACCAGCAAGCTGGGTCAGCAACCGCTGGTCTTCCTCGCTAAACGGTAGACCACCCACGTGGTCCGCCAGATAGAGGTTCCCCACTATCTGGCCACGTTGCCTGACAGGCGCTGCCAAAAGCGTACTCATGCGTGGATCCAGCTGCTCCTTGACCTCCGGCTCCACGCCGGAGGTATAAAACTGGTCGATGGCGCCCTGGGGACCAAGAACGCCCAGAGCGCCGTAGCGCGTGCCAATCAGGTCACGGGCCAGATCCACCAGATGCTGGAGGATGTCCGTCGTGGTGTCGTCAGAGGTGATAGTCAGTGCCGCTTCGTGGAGGGCCTCCAGGTGGGCACGGAGGCGGTGCTCCGTGTTATGGCGAGCGGCCAGTTCCGCGCGCTGGACGGCAAGGCGACGATCCTGGCCTTCGATCACCTGGAAGATGGCGGTCGAGAAGGTCACAACGCCGAGCAGCATTAGGAACCCCACCAGCACATCGGAGACACGGGCGGACCAGGCGCGCTCGGCGGCCAGATGCACGGGATAGAGGGCAGCCAGTCCGGCCAGCGGCCCCGCGATACTCAGGGCGCGCAGGCGTCCGCGGCTCATTTCCGTGCTCATCCGCTTCATGCGCCCTCCCGTCCTGCCGCGTCTGGTCCCGCGTATCCGTCTCACGATACGATACGCCGGCCCGGACCGAAAGGGCCATTGGACCCTCCTTCCGGGGGCCATATGACCTGTGGCGGGGTGTGATCGCTCGACCGTGCGGACGATGGGACCATCTGGCCCTGTCGCCTCGGCGCCGTATGTCTACCCCAGCGTCACGCCATCCGTTACAGCGGGTGCACTTTCGGCGCCGGGCGCCGCCCGCCCGCTCGGGAGATAGGCAATGAGCCGCGTTCCGGCGCCGGGAGCACTGGTGATCGTGAGGATCCCGCCCGACTCCTCCGCGCGCTGATGCAGATTGGCCAGACCAAAATGCCCGTCCTCCCCCACGACTACTGGCTCAAAACCACGACCATTGTCGGTGAGTTGTAAGGTCACGCCGCCTGGAGCATAGATCAGGCACACCTCCACGGCTGTGGCCTGTGCGTGACGAACCACGTTTGCCAGGGCCTCGCGAGCAATCTGCAGCATGGTGTTGGCGGCCGCGTCCGGCAGACGATAGGGCTCTCCCTCCACGGCGAAGTTCCCAGCCAAGCCGTTTTGACCCATGACTTCCCGCACCAATTGCTCGATGCCCTCGCGCAGCAATCGGCCTTCGAGGCGGCGTACGCGCAAGCCCTGAATATAGGTACGCACATCGGTAATTACCGTGGAGAAATGATCGGTTACCGCCAGGAGACGGGCTCGCGTGACCTCGTCCTCCAGGTCCTCGGCAATGTCGTCCAGCTGCAGCGTGCCGGCGTAAATGTCCTGAATAATGCCGTCGTGCAAATCGCGGCCGATCCGCTCCCGCTCGTGCAGGGTGGCCAGTTCGTCATGGGCGCGGTCGAGGGCCTTGATGGCGCTGATGTTGCGTGCCTCCGGAATCAGGAAGGAGACGCGGCCCGCTTCATCGACTACGGGACTGAGTGAGAAGTCAAAGGTGATCATCGTGCCGTCCAGAGCCGGCAACTCGACCTCGTAACGGACGAACTGGCCGCCGGCCGCCTCGCTCACCGCGCGACACAAACGGTCCCGCGCCTCTGGCGACGCACGCCACCAGGGCGTATCCCAGAAGTGCCGGCCCACCACCTCGGCCCGCGTCCCGACAATAAAGTCGAGCGCGGTCTGGTTGGCGTCCAGCAGGATGCCCTCGGGCGAGAGCAGGCCCACGAACTGGAAGGATTGCTCGAAAATGGCGCGCGCGCGGCGTTCGCTCTCCCGCAGCGAATCCATCGTCCGTTGGAGGGCCTCGCGCGTCTCCGCCTCTCGGGCGAAGAGTTGCGCGTTCTCAATCGCCACCCCGGCGTGCGCGGCCAGCAACTCGACCAGGTGCTGGTCATCGTCGGAGAAGTCGCTCGCCCCCACTTTGTCGGTCAGGTACAGGTCGCCCACCACCCGATCATGCGCCCGAATGGGCACGCCGAGCAGGCTGGTCATGGACGGGTGATTGGGGGGGAAACCCACGCGCCGGGGATCCCGGCCAATGTCGGGCGCCCGGAGTGGTTTCCCATCGCGGATCAGCGTCCCCAGAAGGCCGTGGCCGCGCGGCAGGGCGCCGATCCGGGCATGCTCCGCGGGGGTGATCCCGGTGGTGATGAAATCGGTCAGATAGCCATCCGGGCCGGCGATCCCCAGGGCGCCATAGCGGGCGCCGATAAACTCCGAGGCGATCTCCACGATGCGGCGTAAGACTTGATCCAGGGACAACTCGGCCGCGATGGCGCGGGTCGCCCGATCGAGCGCCTCAAGGCGCTCACGGAGCATCCGTTCACGCTGCTGGGCTCGCGCGTTGACGATCGCCAGACCGGCCAGGGCGGCGAATGCCTGGAGCAGCGATCGATTGGTAGGCTCGATGCGCGGATCCAGGTCGTAGAAGCTCAGCACGCCCACGAATTGGCCCTCGACTTGCAGGGGAGCCACGCGGACCGACCCTGGGCGCGCCCCCCCACGCAAGTGGGGAAACTCCATCTCCGGCACGGCGGCCGTATCCCGCACCTCCACGATGTCGCCCGTTTCCAGGGCCCGCGCCGCCAACGATTGAGCCGCCGGAAGGCCCTGTTGCCGGGACCAGGTGTCGTCCAGTCCCACCGCGACGCTGGGCGTAACCGGTTCGAACAATCCCAATTGGCGGTTGTAGAGCAGAATGGCCACGGCATCGGCTCCACTCATCCGGTGCGCCGCCGCGACGACGCGCGCGAGCAGGGTGGAGGGGTCCGGGGTACTGAAGAGCGTGGCCGCCATGGTCCAGAGACCGGGATCGTCCGCGTGCCGGAGGGCATCCGCGGCGCGCTCGGGCGCCGATAGTGGCGGCGTTTCGCGGCTTGTGGTCATGCGGCATCCCATCCCAGACATACGGTAGTTCGTATGTATCGTATCCGGTCCAGCCCAGGGCCGTCACTCGGGCAACCGATTGCCACCTAACATTGGACTGGCCGCTTTGAAGGAGTGAGCCCGGCTAGGAGCGCCCCTAGATCTGTTCCCTTGAGTACGACCACCGCCGCTCCCGCGTTTCGATATATGATCTCCTCCCCGTTCCACAACGACGAGGTGAGCACCACGATAGGGCAGAATGTCTGGGCGAGCCGGTCAATGATCTCCGCCGGATTTCCCTTGAGGGTGCGAGGATCGCAAAGCACCGCATCAGGCTGAAACGCTTGGAGGAACGCCAGCGCGGCCGGGAGTGTACCTGCCGCGGCCACCGAACCAACCAGGGGCTGGCGGCTCAGATGATCGAGCAGCGCCTCGCGTACACCCTCGTGGCCATCAACCACCAACAATCGCAGGGATGATTGTATCTCGTGTTCCACCGCGATCTCCTCGCACGCTCAGATTGTCACTCTTACCAGCGTACAGCGTCGCGGATTCGCGATCATGGGCCACGTAGCCCCAAGAACCTTCGCCAAAGGTCATGGGACATGGAGAAGGCCCAGGATGAAGGGTGGCGCGAGGAAATGGTCCCGCGGCGTGGGGACCTTTGGCGCGCCGATCCTGGCCCTGTGGCCCTAACGACTCGCCCGCGCCCAAGCTATGGTGGGATCAGGCCAGAGACCCACGTAGGGAGAGATGGCCAATAAGGAGATGAACCATGAAAACTCAGGGACGCCTGACGACAATCCTGATCAGCGGAGTTATCGTGACGGGCATGGCGATCGGCGTGGTGGCGACGCAGGCCGGCGCGCACGCCGGCACGGCAGCCGCGGCCCCTGGCGGCGCGATGCACAACATGGCGGGCATGAACATGATCCCCATGGCGGGGATGCGCACCATGACGGTTGCGCGGTCGATCCCGCACGCGAACGCGGCGACCGCGGCCCGAGGCGCGGCTTCGGCCATCGCTCCAGAACAGATCAATATGGTGATTGTCCCCGATGCCCTACGCGGCTCCAACAAGCGGAACCATGACGCCTTTCTCCCTGCCTACATCAGCGCTCAGGCAGGTCAGAAAGTGACGGTCACGGTCTATAACCTGGACCAGTCCCCACACTCCTTTACCGCGCCCGCCCTGGGCTTGAATGTCATCCTCCCGGGCGGCGCGAGCGACGGATCCGTCCGCGCCACCACCTTCACCTTTACCGCCCCAAAGGCCGGGGCCTACACGTGGAAATGCGTGATGCCCTGTGACAACGGCGGCGTCAACGCCTGGGCCATGACCCATATGGGCTTCATGGCGGGGACTGTCATCGTTCACTAGACCCCAACGCGGGCGCATCCTTAATGGGGATGCGCCCAATGAAACGCAACGCTAAACAGAGTAAAGGCAAAATCATGATAACCACACAGACCCCGGCAGCGGTACTCTACGAGGAGCACACGGCGATCAGCCATGTCCTCGACTACGTGGATCAGGCGGTACGGCTGATTGAGAGCGGGAAGCGCGTCGATCCCTCGCTGTTCGCCGATTTCCAGGAGTTCTATGCCCGCTTCGTAGGCCAGTGCCATCACGGCAAGGAAGAGCAGCTTGCATTCCCCGCGCTTCGAGGCTCACTGCCAGACCAGGGCCCTGCCCTCATTGACACCTTGGAAAACGAGCACGCGCGCGGGGCGACGCTCGCCGCCGCGTTCGCCGCGGCCGTGGATGACTATACGGCCGGTGGCCAGGATACGGTACCGGCCCTGGCCGAGGCGGCCCGCGCCTATGCTACGTTCCTTCGCGAGCATATTCTGCGGGAAAATGAACAACTCATACCCTTGCTCGCCAAGATGCCGACCGACCAAACCGCCATCATGGTTGCCTTTGACCGCTTCGAGGACGACGTGATGGGCAAGGGCACCCATGAGCGATTGCACCAGATGATCGATACGCTTGGCCCACGGCTAGCTCGCGAGGAAGCCGCGTCGCGGTAGCCAAAGCCGGTGATACGCCATGCGCCCACCACGTTTCGGGCGCCGTCACGGATCGTGACGGCGCCCGAAACGCGAGCGGGATCGGTTCACGTGGTCTGGCGGCCCACCCGGATGCGGGCATCCAGCACCAGTGCCCCGGCTCCGGCCCTCCGAACGAGCACTGGATTAAAGTCCAGCTCCAGGATCTCGGGTAGGTCATCAATCATTCGGGAGAGCCGGAGGAGGAGGTCTCGCGCGGCCGGCAGATTAGCAGCCGGGGCGCCGCGGTAGCCGCGGAGGAGGGCGCTCACCTTCACGCTGCCGATCAACTCGTCCGCGTCGACATCACTCAGCGGGTGCAGCCGAAACGCGACGTCCCCCAGCAACTCAGCGGTCACTCCGCCCATGCCAAAGGCCACCAGGGGACCAAAGACTGGGTCCGTCACCACCCCGACCAGGCACTCCACGCCGTCCGTGACCATCGGTTGCACCAGGGCGCCCTCCATGGCATCTCCCTGGCCATGCTCGGCCAGTCCGGTCGCGATCGCCTGGTAGGCCGCCGCCGCTGCCGCCGGTGAATCGAGGTTCAGGCGCACCCCGCCGACCTCCGACTTGTGCAACACCCGGCGAGACAACAGCTTCACCGCGACGGGCGCCCCCAGCACCTCGCAGGCCGCCGCCGCCTCCTCCGCGGAGTGGACAAGGCGTTCCTCGGGCATGGCGATGTCGTAGGCATGGAGCACCGCCCGAACCGCCTGTCCCTCCAACCAGGGCCGTTCCTCCGTGGCGAGCGCCGCTTCCACGATGGACCGGGCCTCGGCGGGACGGCTAGCGGGAAAGAGGGGAAACTCCCCACGGGGACGGCGCAACCAGGCCGCCCGAGCCGCCGCGTGGCCCAGGGCGCGGGCCGCTGATTCGGGAAAGGTATAGGAAGGGATGGTGGTCGCGCCTTGCAGGACACTCGGTATCCCCTGGACCCCCACGAAGCAGGCCAGGACGGGCTTGGCCGGAGCCGGATCGCAGGCGGCGGACAGCGCCGCCGCTACTTCCTCCGCGTTGGTCACCAGAGGGGGGATAAAGAGCACGATGACGGAATCCACGTTCGGATCAGCCAACAGCAGCCGCAGGGCGCCCCCATAGCTGGCCGGTGGGCCCGAGGCGAGCATGTCCACCGGATTGGCAACCGCCGCCTCGGGCGGTAAGAGGGCGCGCAGAGCCTGGGTAGTCTCCACGGTCAGCGCGGGCAGGACCAGCCCACTTGCCTCGCAGGCGTCGGCGCAGAGAATGCCAAGGCCGCCCGCGTTGGTCAACACGGCCACCCGGTTCCCTTCAGGCAACGGCTGATGGACCAGCAAGGTGCTGACCTCGAACAGTTCCTGCAGGGTGTCGCAGCGAATCACCCCGGCCTGGCGAAAGAGCGCGTCCACCGCGACCTCGGAACCAGCAAGCGCGGCCGTATGCGAGGCAGCCGCGCGCCGGCCCGCCGCGCCGCGCCCGCCCTTCACGGCGACGATTGGTTTGCGGGCGCCCACCCGGCGGGCGATCCGGGCGAAGCGGCGGGGATTGCCGAACGACTCCAGATACAGCACGATCAGCCGGACGGTAGGATCTTCCTCCCAGTATTCGATCAAATCATTGGACGAAAGATCGGCCTTGTTGCCCACCGAGACAAAGGAGGCGATCCCGAGCCCGAGGGAGCGCGCCTGCTCCAGAATGGCGATCCCCAGGGCGCCCGATTGGGACGCGATAGTGACCGGGCCCACCGGCGGCAGGCTGGGCGCGAAGGTGGCGTTCATCGTGCCCTCTCCGACCCGCGCCAGCACCCCCATGCAGTTCGGCCCCACCAGGCGGGCGCCGTGGGAACGGCACAGATCAAGCAGGGCGTTTTGTCGCTGCTTGCCCGCCTCGCCCGCCTCGGCGAACCCGGCCGAGATGACCACCAGGGCCCGCGCTCCCGCCGCGAGCGCCTCATGAGCCACGGCCAGCACCGAGACCGCCGGGACCACGATCATGGCGAGGTCGATAGGTTCCGGGATAGCCGCGACCGAGACATAGGCGCGTACCGAATCAATGGCCGAGGCGGTGGGATGCACGGGATAGACGGTCCCCGAAAACCCACCCGCCAGGAGATTATGAAAGAGCGCGTTGCCGATCGTTCCAGCGCGCCGTGAAGCGCCGATCACGGCCACGGCGCGGGGATGGAACAACGGTCCGAGTGAGGCCAGGGCGGCGATGTGTCGTCGGGCATCGAAACGGGCCAGGTACTCGGGATCCGGGTGGAGGTCAACGGAGACCTCGAACACGTCAGCATCAAGGTGGCGGGTCCGGCGAAACCCAAGGTGATCCAGCAAGGCCAGCATCGCCGGATTGCGCGCCAGAACCAGGGCCAGGAATCGGCGGATACCGGCCGCCCGCGCGTCATGGGCCAGCCGCTCGAAGAGCGCGGTGCCCAGTCCGCGCCGGTGCTCCGCGTCCGCCACGACGATCGCCATTTCCGCGCTGCTCGGATCCCGAAGCGGGTAGTAGGAGGCAAGCGCGACTATTGCACCGTCGCGTTCCGCCACCAAGGCGTGACCACCGAGCGCCAGGTCGATCATGGAGTCATCCACGTTCCTCCCGCTCGAGTGGAAGCGCATGGCAAGCTGATCAGGGGCCAGTTGCTGAAACATCGTCTCCACGCGCGGGCGATCAGCCTGGCCGGCGGCCCGGAG
>Ga0307374_10007376_pt1 | contig 16780 bp, 15 predicted proteins | sample OX3MG_FD_202532 | JGI IMG/M metagenome (GOLD analysis project Ga0307374, IMG submission 202532) | Soil microbial communities from Risofladan, Vaasa, Finland - OX-3 | ecosystem: Environmental > Terrestrial > Soil > Coastal area > Acid sulfate soil | place: Finland: Risofladan, Vaasa | collected... | reverse complement strand
GAGGATCGGAAGATCGCGGCGCTGCGCGTCGGCGATGAGTTCGAGCTCGCGCCCGAACCACGCCTGCTCGACTTCCTTGTCATACACCGCGCTGTACGAACCGAGGATCACGAAGACGTCGGAACCATCGAGTGAAGGCGAGGCAGTGCTCGCATTCATCATGCGTAAATCGATCTCGTAGCCACGCGATTCGAAGGCTTCACCAATCAGTCCTGCGCTGTCTTCGAGATGGTGTCGGAGTACGAGTGCGCGCGCCACGGTTGATGAGCCTACGGGAAGCCGAGAACCCGCCGCCCTAATTCGAAGGCAATGACCAACCGAGCGACTCGGCGATCTCCTTACACGTCGGACAGATCGGGAACTTATGGGGATCGCGGCCCGGCACCCAGACCTTGCCGCAGAGCGCCATCACCGGCGTGGCGTTGATCATGGCGCCGACAACCGAGTTGTCCAAGGCGACGAACTCACCGTCCTTCGGTGTATAGCCCTCCAACACGATGTGGGTGAACCGTTCGTGATCCTCGTCGTCCACTTGGGTCGACGAGGTCACCACCAGTTCGGTCTCGACGCGTGAAGTCACGCTTGAAACCTTAGTAATCTCGGGTTCCATGAAGCGACGACGCGCCGCCAAACCGGTGACGAAGCCGCTCGGCCGAGTTGCGTCGCATTTCAACCGCGACGGACTGCCCAAGAATCCGTACCGCACCGAGAGCGAGGCGAAAGAGGCAGCGCAGTTGGCCTGGACACTCAGCGGCGCCGACCTGAATAGCTATCGCTGCGACTACTGCTTCCAGTGGCACATCGGCAAAAGGTTCCGCGACGATTAGCGCCAGTCCCGGAGAATCGGGCAATATGGAGGGACTTGAAACGAAAGGTCCTCCATGGGAGTTCAGGCGTACATCTTGATTCAGTCCGAAATCGGCTCGAGCGAAGCGGTCGTCTTGGCGACGCGAGCCGTGCCCGGCGTACTGGAGTCCTTCGAGGTCACCGGCCCCTACGACGTGATTGTGCGCTGCGAGGCCGGAAGCGTGGATGACCTAGGTAAGTTCATCGTCGGAGCCATTCAGAAGGTCCCGGGGATCACCCGCACCCTGACCTGCCCCGTCGTCAACATCTAACCGAAGGCGCCTTCGGCGCGCAAGGCTTCTTGGCGATTGAGGTCGATTCCCCAGTTGCGTAGGCCCGCGCGGGTCCCCGCCCCGGCCTTCGTCGGACTTTGACCGATAACCCCAGGGGTCTTGGAAAAGCGCGGTGCCGGCTGCGGTTGAATCTCGCCGTCGACGAAGAACACGCCTCGCTGCGTGTTGTAGGGGTGGTGCGCAGCTTCGCGTGGTGACAGCACTGGTGTCACGCAGGCGTCGACGTCACAGAAGATCTCCGTCCATTCGTCGCGCGTCTTCTCTCGAAACGTCGCCGCGAAGAGTTCTTTAGTCTCTGGCCACGAATCGCGGTCGAACTGCGCCGGAAGCCCAACGGAAGAAAAACCGAGACCGTGCAGCAATGCTTCGTAGAACTGGACCTCGATTGCCCCTACGGCGACGTATTGATTGTCCTTCGTCTCGTACACCTCATAGAACGGAGCGCCGGTGTCGAGCAGATTTGCCCCACGCTCCTCGTGCCAGAAACCGGCGTTCATGAGCGAGTGGCTGAGAGCCATCAACGACGCTGATCCGTCCACCATGGCCGCGTCGACGACCTGTCCTTCGCCCGTTGTTCGCGCCGAGATCACGGCCGCAAGTACTCCGAGAATCAAGAACATCGATCCCCCGCCGAAGTCACCCACGAGATTGAGCGGCGGCACCGGAGCTTCGTCCTTTCGCCCCATCGGCCACAGTGCGCCCGATACGGCGATGTAGTTGATGTCGTGACCGGCGCGCTGCGCATTCGGTCCTTCCTGTCCATAACCGGTCATGCGTCCGTAGACCAGGCGTGGGTTTCGTTCAGCGACGTCGGCGGGTCCCAGTCCCAAGCGCTCGGTCACGCCCGGTCGAAAGCCCTCGATCAGCACGTCGGCTTGTTCGCAGAGCTCGAGCACCAGGTCGCGACCAGCAGGATTTTTGAGATCGACGGCAACCGAGGGACGCGAACGATTGAGGACCTCCCACGTGGGTTCGTCATCCGCGTCGATATCGCCTCTTTCGATGCGAAGAACGTCGGCGCCGAGGTCGGCTAACAACATGCAGGCGTAGGGACCAGGGCCGATCCCCGCCAATTCGATGACCTTCAATCCGTCGAGGGGGCCGCTCACCTTTGTCAGTGTAGGTTCGGGCGTTCTACGAATTCGTTAGTCCCACCACAGATCGTGTCCGAGCACACCCTTGGCGATGAGTCCCAACTGGATCTGGCTCGTACCTTCCACGATGGTGAGTTGACGTGCGTCGCGATAGAACATCTCGGTCGGATGTTCCTCCATGTAGCCCGCGGCGCCTAGCAACTGCACCGCGAGACCTGAAGCCCTCACGGCGACTTCGGAGGCGTAGTACTTACACATCGAGAGCATCGGCACGTACTCCTTAGTGAAGCAGCCCTGGTCAGCCAACCACGCACCACGGTAGGTGAGGAGCCGCGCCGCTTCAATTTCGGTCGCGCACTTGGCGATCTCCCATTGGATGCCCTGGAACTCGGCGATCGTCGAGCCGAACGCCGCGCGACTCTTCACGTATTCGGTCGCGTACATGAGGGCGCCTTCGGCCAGGCCGAGTCCCCGCGCCGCCACTATTGGTCGCATGGCGTTGAGCGACTGCATGACGAGCGCGAAGCCGCCTCCAATGACTTGACCGGCCGGGACCTTCACGTCGGTGAAGACGATTTCGGTCGTATCGATTCCCTTGACGCCCATTTTTTTGTCCACTCGCGGTCGGGTCACGCCGGGAGTGTCGACCTCGACGATGAAGGCACCGATCTCCGAGTGATGACGCGACGCCGGGTCGCCGGTCTTGGCGAACACGACGAGCCAGTCGGCCTGCATTCCGCCCGAGATCCAGCACTTGGTGCCGTTCAACACGTAACCGCCGTCACCGTCTGCGGCGGCGTGCGACACCATACCCGCGACGTCGGATCCGGCGCCCGGTTCGGAGAGGCAGAACGCCGCACGTTGTGTTCCCTTGGCAATCCCTGGCAGGTAGCGCTGTTTCTGCTCTTCGGTACCAGCGATCATGATCGGTCCGGTCGGCAGCCGGGTGAGCAGCAACATCAGACCGAGCACGTTGGAGTACTTGGTGACCTCTTCGATGGTGATCGCCAGGCCCATGATCCCCGCACCCGACCCGCCGTACTCCTCGGGTATGCACAGACCAAGGAGGTCGGCCTTGCGGAACTCCTCGAAGAGGTCCTGGGGATACTCGCCTGTCGTGTCGATCGCCCGAGCGCGAGGCTTGATCTTTTCCTGCGCGAGCCGTCGCACACTTTGTTGCAGCGCCATCAGTTCGTCCGAAAGTTGAAAGTCCATGTCTTCCAAGGTACTCGCGGTGCTGTGTAACGATTGTCCCGTGACCCCCTTCCAACGCGAGCGCGCGCTCGAATCGATGGCCCGCACGACCTACGACCTCGTCGTGGTCGGCGCCGGCATGACGGGAGCGGGCGTGGCGCTCGACGCGGCGTCTCGCGGCCTGCGCGTCGCACTCATCGACAGCGGCGACATCGCGTCCGGTACGAGTTCCAAGTCCTCCAAGATGGTCCACGGTGGTCTCCGCTACCTGCAACAACGAGAGTTTCGACTGGTCTATGAGAATCTGCGCGAACGACAGCGCCTCCTCGAGAACGCGCCGTTCCTCGTGCGACCACTCCCCTTTCTCGTGCCGCTCTTCGGACGTAACGGCGTCGCCTCGAAGGCGCTCGTGAAGGGCTATTCGACCGCGCTTCGGATCTACGAGTTGAGCGGAGGCTGGCGGATTGGTCGGCGTCACCGCAAAATCACCCGTGACCAGGCACTGGCCCACCTCCCGACGCTCAAGACCGATCGACTCGTCGCCGGATTCCTCTACTTTGACGCCCGAGGCGATGACGCGCGTGTGGCCCTCGCGATTGCCAAGACCGCCGCACTGGACTTCGGGGCCGACGTCGCCACGTACGTGCGCTGCGTCGACATTGTCCACGACGACACCGGACGGGCGAAGGCGGTGACCGCCCGCGATCATCGAACGAACCGAGAGTTCACCATCAATACAAGTTCTGTCGTGAACGCCACCGGCGTGTGGGCCGATGACGTCTTCACCATCGCCGAGCACACCGCGTCGCACCGGATCATCCCGGCCAAGGGCGTGCACCTCAGCGTGAGCAGCGAGCGACTACCGGCCGATGTGGCGGCGGTGTTGAGCGTTCCCGGCGAGCGTCGAAGCATCTTCGTCGTGCCCTTCGAAGGGGCGGACTTCACGTATATCGGCACGACGGATACCGCCTACGACGGGGACTTCGATGAACCACACTGCACGCCCGACGACGTCGAGTACTTGTTGAGCGCGGTCAACGCGTCGACGACGTCGGATCTCACGACGGCCGACGTCACCGGCCTCTGGGCGGGGCTTCGACCGCTCCTCGCACCGGTCGAAGGAAAAGTCATCAAGGAACGCACCGCCGACCTCTCGCGCCGCCACCAAGTCACCGACACCGGTGACGGCGTGGTGCACATCACCGGGGGCAAATGGACGACCTATCGCCAGATGGCCGAAGACACCGTCGACGCGTTGCGACCCTACGTAACCGGTCTGAAGTCGGTTCGAACGAAGAACCTTCGGTTCCATGGCGTTGGACCGTGGCGACCGACGTCCGACGTCGAGGTCCACCTCTACGAACGCTTCGGTGAGGACGCTCGCGTCATCCTCGATTTGATCGCGCACGACGAACGTCTCGCCGAGCGTCCCATCGAGGGCCAGCCCTACGTTGCGGCCGAGTTCGTCTATTCGGCGCGCTTCGAGATGACGACATCATTGATCGATCTCTTGACCCGGCGCACGCGAGCCGATCTCCTCGACGCCCGCGCCACGTTGGCGGGTGCATCGCGCGTGGCGGCACTGGTCGCCGACGAACTGGGCTGGGACGCGAACGACGTGCGACGCGAACTCGACGCGTACGGGTCGCTGGTGCAACGCGTATTCAGCGCCGCCGGGCTGCCTTTGTAGAGTGCAACCGTGACCCGAACGACGATGCCGAACGAGTATCCGACGGCGCCGATCGAAGAGACTCCCTCACTCGCGTCGACGGCCCTCTTGGAGGACCTAAAGAACGCGGGCGTCGCCTTCGACACTGATGCCGTGGCTCGAGCGGACCACGGTCGTGACTGGTGGCCGCTCACCATTCCCGAGGTCGCGAAGGGCACCGTCCCTAGGTGGCCCGGCGTGGTGGTGCGACCCCGGTCGATGAATGAGGTGAGCCACGTCCTGCGGATCGCCTCCAAGCACCGCGTCGCCGTCACACCCCAAGGCGGGCGCTCCAGCGTCGTCGGCGGGGCCGTGGCGCCAAAGGGCGCCATCGCCCTCGATCTGACCGGGCTCGACCGCGTCGTGGACATCGATGCAATCTCCGGCACGGTCAGCGTCGAAGCCGGAGTATTCGGCCCCGACCTGGAGCGCTTCGTCAATGCGCACGGCTGGACCGTGGGACACTTCCCGCAGTCGTTCGAATTGGCCACCGTCGGTGGCTGGATTGCCTGCCGGGGAGCCGGGCAGTACTCCAACCGCTACGGCAAGATCGAAGACATCGTGCGCGGGCTGAGCGTCGTGCTCGCTAGCGGCGAGGTGATCGAACTCGGTGGGCGCGCACCGCGAGAAGCCGTGGGGCCGGACCTGCTGCAGTTGTTCATCGGTTCCGAGGGAACGCTTGGCGTCATCACGAGAGCGACGCTGGTAATGCATCCGACGCCGAAGAGCGAGCGTCGCGCGGCTTACGGTTTCGCGACCTTCGAGGTTGGTCTGGACGCCTGTCGTCGCATCATGCAGCGCGACGCACGACCGGCCGTGCTCCGTCTATACGACGAAACCGAATCCCGGCGGAACTTCGGCGTAGAAACGTGCGCACTGGTGGTACTCGATGAAGGCGACCCGTTCATGGTCGAGGCGACCATGAACGTCGTCGCTGGCGAGTGCGCCGCGGCAGCTCAGCTCGATCCCGCGATCGTCGCCACGTGGCTCGAACATCGCAACGACGTCTCCGCGCTGGCGCCGTTATGGGAGCGCGGTTACGTGGTCGACACGATCGAGATCGCCGGAATGTGGGCGTCGTTGCCCGCGATGCATCGGTCAGTCATCGACGCCTTGGAACAGTTGCCAGACATCACGGTCGCCTCGGTGCACCAGTCACACGCCTACCTCGATGGCGCGTGTCTCTACTTCACCTTCGCAGCACGACCCGAGGACGTGACCGGTTTCTATCGTCAAGCGTGGGAATGTGTCACCAAGGAGGTGCTGTCGTGCGGCGGTGCGCTCAGTCACCATCACGGTGTCGGTCACAACCGCGCCCGATTTATGGCCCAAGCGCTCGGAGGTGCATTGGAGGTTTTGGGGGATCTCAAACGCGTGCTCGATCCCTTCGACATCATGAATCCCGGCGTACTCGGGCTGGGCGCTGAGCCGTGGTGAGAGCCCTCGCCATTGACGTCGGCACCACGTCGATTCGAACGGCGATCGTCGACACGCAGGGCCGCGTCACAAACACCCACAGCCAACGCCTCAACCTCACGACGTCCGTTCCGGGCGAAGTGGAACTTGACGCCACAGAGATCGCGCGACTCGCCCTCGAGTTGAGTACGCGGACGTTGAACGAAGCTGGCGGGGCGGACGTCGTCGGCATCACGAATCAACGCGCGACCACGATCGTCTTCGATCCCGAGACAGGTACTCCGGTCGGCCCCGCAATCGGATGGCAAGATCTTCGCACCGTCATCGATTGCCTGGTCTTGCAAGCCGAGGGACTGCACCTGGCCCCCAATCAGTCGGCGACCAAGGCGCGTTGGCTGGTGCAACATTCAGGTCGACCTTCGAGCGAACTTCGTTTCGCCACGATCGAGACGTGGTTGGCGTGGAATCTGAGCGAGGGTGCTCTCCACGTGAGCGATCGCTCCAACGCCGGGGTTAGCGGACTCGTCGCGGTGGACGTCGAGGAGTGGGACCGACGGGCCCTGTCGTTGCTCGAACTCGACCCGTTGATGATGCCGACCATCGTCGACACCATGGACAGTGTCGGTCGGGCCACGGCGCTACCCGGTGCACCGATGATTTGCGCGCTCGTCGGTGACCAATCGGCGTCGCTGTTTGGTCATTCGTGCGTCACCAGAGGCGCGAAGATCACGTTCGGCACGGGAGCGATGCTCGACATGGTTCGCGGTCGCGAAGGGCCCGAGCGAATGACTCGATTCAGCTCCGGGTGCTTTCCGGTGGTGGTGCGAAGTCGGGCCCACGAACTCGTGTGGGGCATCGAGGGAATCGTGCTCTCCGCTGGCGCGTGCATCGAATGGCTGCGTGACGACCTCAAGTTGATTAACAGCGCCGAAGAGACTGCATTACTCGCCGAGTCGGTGCCGTCAACAGAAGGGGTGACGTTCGTTCCGGCCCTCTCGGGGCTTGGGACCCCGCAATGGGACTTCGGCGCGCGTGGTGGCTTTTTCGGGCTCACGCGTGGATCGACCAAGGCGCACATGGTGCGGGCGGTACTCGAAGGTATCGCGCAGCGCGGCGCCGATCTGGTGGACGCGGCCCGCGAGGCGACCGGTGTGACCCTTGAGGAGCTTCGTGTGGACGGTGGCATGAGTGCCAATGATTTCTTTGTGCAGCGTCTCGCTGATTTCACGGGTCGGCGCGTGGCAGTTTCCACCGAACGCGAGGCGACCACCAGAGGAGCCGGATTGATGGCCCTGGTCGCCCACGACGCCATGAGCCTCGAGGACGTCGAAGCGCTCTGGGATCCGAAGCTCGTCGTGGCACCGGCAATTGCTGAGGACGAACGTCGACGGAGTCGCGCGCACTGGGCTGACGTCGTCGCTCGGGTCGAAAAGACGATTCCGGAATTGAGTGCGGTCGAGTTCTAACCAGCCCACGGTGTGTCACGGAGAGCGCCAGCGAGCGTTGAGGGCGAGTCCAGTAGATGCTTGGACAGCATGAGGGCTCGCGGCTGAGAAAGCGCGACGATGCCGGTCACGACGCCGTCACGAGAAAAGAGCGCGAGCCATTTCCCCTCATCCGCAGAGCCGATGACGTGAACAACATCGTCGTCCGGGTGTGCGTGACCGAGCGTCTGCAACTTCTTCCCGTATTGATCTGACCAGAAATAGGGCACCATCAAGGTGCGAGTACCTTCGCCCGTCACCCAGAAGTGGGCCAAGGAATTTGCGTGGACGTTGGCCACCTCCCAGTGTTCGATGCGGATCAGTTCCTCCCCCTTGACGTTGGGCCATCTGAAACGAGCGACGTCGCCAATGGCGGCGATGCGTTCACGAGCCAAGAGATGTTCATCAACCACCACGCCGCTGTCGAGCGCGAGACCGGATCCCTCCAACCATTCAATATTCGGTAATGCCCCGACACCGACCACGACCGCTGCGGCGCGAAGCTCGTTCGCATCGTCGAAGTGCACGACGAATTCGTCGCCCTCGCGTACGACATCACTGATTCGTTGGTCATTGCGCAACTCAATGCCAACGTCGGACGGCAAACGCTCGAGCCACGAAGAGACGTCAGGTCCGAGGACGGAGATGAGCGGTCGAACAGCAGCTTCGAGCACGATGGGCACGAAACCACGACTCATCAACTGAGTGGCCACCTCTGCTCCGATGAACCCGCCGCCGATCACCGCGATCACGCTGCCCGGATCGAGTTCTTCCAGTGCGAGTCGCATCCGAAGTTCGTCGTCGCGGTGGCGCAACATCAGTACGTCGTCGCCGGCACTCAACGAAAGACGACGGGCTCGTGTGCCGGTCGCAATGACGATGTGGGACCCTTCAATCACGCGACCGTCCTCGAGCTCCACGGTGTTCACTTCCGTGTCGAGCGAAACCGCGCGCGCGCCGAGACGAAGTTGCGCGCGCGTTTCTTCGATGCGTTCGGGGGTTGCGAGAGTTGCTCGTTCGACTTCCCACCTGCCGGCGAGTACCTGCTTCGAGAGAGGCGGTCGGTCGTAGGGCGCGTACGTCTCTTCACCCAACAGCGTGATCGCACCTTCGTAGCCCTCGCGCCGTAGCGCCTCGGTGAGTCGCCATCCCGCGAATCCCGCACCAACAATTACGACGTGATTCGAATCCTTCAACACGATCAGCGCGCGAACATCGCGAGCCACTGTTCGGCGCTCGCTGGTACCAGTGCCCGGTTGTGTTGTCGCACGTCGCCCATCGGCGCGCTCGGATCGGCCGAGTACAGGTGACCGGGAAAGAGCACGGTGTCGTCGGAGATACTCGAAAGTCGCTGTGTCAACGTGCGGTACATCTCTTCAGGGTCTGATCCCGGAAGGTCGGTACGTCCACAGCCGTCGAGGAACAAGGTGTCACCACTGATCAAGTTCCCGTTCACCAGCAGGCACTGGCTGCCCGGAGTGTGTCCCGGTGTATGTATCAACGAGACCTCGAAGTGGCCGACGCTGACGACATCGCCAGCGTCGTGGGCGACGAGTGAGTCCTCGCCCACACCCGTGCGCTTGGTGACCCACTCCACTTCGTCGGCCTGTACGTGTACCGGTACATCGATTCTCTCTAAGAGTTCGACGATACCCGGGATCTCTGTCCGGCCCCCAAGGTTTCCCCCCACGTGGTCGGCGTGATAGTGCGTCGCGAACACCGCGCTCACTCGCATGTCATCGGCCTCGACGAGTTCGATCAGTTCTGCGGGTCGGTAAGCCGGGTCCACGAGTGCGACCTCGCCCGTTTCACGATCTCCGAAGGCATAGGCGAAGTTGACCATCTGCTGGGCGACCGGATCGTCGATCGCAAAATCCAAGCCGCTCAGCAATTGGCGGAAATAGAAGCGCTCGGTCATTCGCTTTCAAGGACCCGCGCCAGTCGCGGCGCCAACTCGTCCACCCTGGCTTTAGTCGCGACGAGTCGCGCCTCCAGGGTCTCGATGATCGCGGTCGCGCGTTCGAGCTTCACAAAGAGATCGTCCACAGAGACCTCGCCCTCGTCGAAGGACGCAACGATGCCGTCGAGTTCCAGGGCCGCTTCGTTCCAGTCGCCGATAGTACTCATGGTGCCACTCCAGTCTTTGCATTCACAGTAGATTCAAACGACCCGTCGCTTACGAGTACCGACACGACGTCACCGACCGTGACGTTATCGAGCGATTTCACAACCTTGCCGTCTCGGTTCGTCGCGATGGACCAACCTTGAGCCAGACGTCGCTTCGGGTCGTAGGCACTGAGCAGCGCCCGATGGCTCGCCAGCGACTGTGCGCTCGACGCGAGGAGATGGCGACTGTGCGTCAACAGACTCGCTCGCGTGCTCGCGAGGTGGCGCTGTTCGGCGCGGAGTCGGTCGCGCACGGCGAAGATCATCGTGCGACGGCGTTCGGCGACGTATTCGGTGGCTTCGTCCACGATCGCTGTCGTCGCGTCCAGGACTCGCTGCGCCGGTGCCCGTACGTGACGAACGTGCCAGTCTTCGACAATCGCCGCAATCTCCTCGCCCAATTTGGTAGGTGTTATCGCGCGCGTGTGTGCGGCGAGGTCAGCGACCGATTCGTCACCGGTATGACCGATGCCCGTGAAGATCGCCGTCGAGGACGCCGCGATGGCGCGCGCCACACGCTCGTCGTCGAACGCGGCGAGGTCACCCTTGGATCCGCCACCCCGAACCACACAGATGATGTCGACGCCATGCTGGTCGAGTATTTCGATCGCCGCGACGATCTGTGCCGGCGCTGCTTCGCCCTGCACCGCGCTCTTGACCAGCACGATTTCAAATGCGTAGCCGGAGTTGAGAAGTTGGCCCGTGAAGTCGCTGTAGCCCTCGGTACCGAGGCTCGCGACCAATCCGACGCGGAGCGGCACCGGCGAGACGTCGACCCTTTTGTTGGCGTCCAACAGTCCTTCGGCGCTGAGTCGCGCCAGTAATTCGGCTCTGCGTCGCGCCACGTCGCCTAGCAATCCCTGCACGTCGATCTGGACGATGGTGAAGCCGATCTTTCCTTGGGGGGCGTAGACATCGACGTACCCATAGAAATTGACGATCATTCCCGCCGAAAGCGTCACGCCCTCGGCGGCGAGCTTCTTCTTGAGGGGCGCCCACGGCGTGGCCCAACAGTGGGCGTTCAACACGGGCCGCTTGGTGTCCGTTGACGTCGAGCCGGCGTCCACGAGGTCGACGTAGACGTGCCCCTTCTCGTAGACCTTGGCGATCTCGCCACGCACCCAGTGCGGGTGACGCCGACCGAAAGCCGACTCCAGTCGCGCGGTGAGCAGTTGATAGAAGGCGCCGACTTCGAAGACCTCGTCGGTCGCACTCACTTCTTCATCCACGTGGCGAGGATACCTGGCAGAACGCCCGGCAAACTGCGTTGGTGATGGTGTGGGACCGATGTCACACCGAGCGCCGATGCTGAAGCCGGTGACGACCGAATCCAAGCGCAGTTCCTCGGCAATGACCACTGTCTCCCAGGCCTACCGCTTCGCGATCGATCCCACTCCTGAGCAGGCCAACTTCCTGCGCAGTCACATGGGCGGCACGCGCTTCGCTTACAACGCACTTCTCGGGCTGGTCAAGGCCAACCGGGATGAGAACCGAGCGAGGGAAGTTGCGGGCGAAGAGGTCGCGAAGGGCGACTATCTGCGGACTTGCCACCTGGATCTTCAAAAGCTCTGGTACGAACATCGTGATGAACTGGCGCCGTGGTGGAATGAAAACGGCGCCTCAACTTACAACTACGCCTGTCTGAATCTGTCCAAGGCCTTCACCAACTTCCATGCTGGGCGTTCGGAGTACCCCACGTTCAAGCGACGCGGGGGGACGACGTCGGTGAGTTTCATGACCCACCTCGTGCGACTGACCGATTCCCACCACGTGCGATTGTCGCGCATCGGCGAGGTCAAGACCTACGAGTCGACTCGCAAGCTCTTTCGTCACCTGGAGCGCGGTACGGGTCGAATCATGGCCGCGACCGTCTCGACGAGCGGCACCAGGCACTTCATCTCCTTCACCGTCGAGCTCCAACGCGCGATCCCCGCTACCAGAACACGCGATCGCGTCATTGGCATCGACGTGGGACTCAGCACGCTCTACACCGGCGCCACGCCGGAGGGCGAACAGGTTCTGCACGTCGAGAACCCCCGAAATTTCGTCACGACCGAGAGACAGCTGGCCCACACCCAGCGCATCGCGAGCCGTCGCCAGGGACCTCGCAAGGGCGTCACCCCGTCGAATCGGTGGAAGAAAGCCAATCGCCGGGTCCAGAAGGTCCACGCGCACGTCGCCAACTCACGCAAGAACCTGATCCACGGGACTACGTCCATGCTCGCGAAGAACTACGACGTCATCGTGGTTGAAGACCTCAATATCGCCGGCATGCTGAAGAACCGCGCCCTCGCCAAGCACATCAGTGACGCCAGCTGGGGTGAATTCACGCGGCAACTGGAGTACAAGACCAAGTGGTACGGATCGACGCTGATGAACGTCGACCGCTTCTACCCCTCATCGAAAACATGCGCGTCATGCGGGACAGTGAAAGCCAAGCTGCCCCTCGCGACGCGCACCTACGCCTGTGATCTCTGCGGGCACAAGGTCGACCGCGACCTCAACGCGGCCATCAACCTGGCCCGACAAGGCCTGGCGGGGACAAGCTCCGTTACTGGACGTGGAGGGGAGGTAAGTCCGAAGCATCAGCAACTTGATGACAAGGCTCAACCCTATGAAACGTCAACCAAAACCCGCACCAAGGTGCGCGTGTAGGAGATACCTCGGTCTAGAACTTCGTTGGTGCGTTTGACTATTTGCCTTGCACCAACGCAGTTTGCCGAGGGAGCAACATGGTTACGCCTCTTGAAGGTCTGTCACGCGTGTGTCAGAATTGACGTGGATGGTGAGTCGACTGGGTGGCCGCACCGCGTGGCAACAGGCGGTGAGGAAAGTCGGGGCTCCACAGGGCAAGGTGCTCACGAAATGTGAGTCGCGGTGACGTGCAGGACAGTGCCACAGAGAGAAGACCGCCGATGGCTCGGGCAACCGAGTACAGGTAAGGGTGAAACGGTGCGGTAAGAGCGCACCAGCATTGTGAGTGATCACAGTGGCTTGGTAAACCCCACCCGGAGCAAGATCAAACGTGGGAGCGCGTGGCCCGCATGTCTTGGAAACAAGGCACTCCCGAGGTAGATCGCTGAGATGGATGGCCGCCCAGCCTTTCGCAAGGAAGGTGGACAGAACCCCGCTTATAGGTCGACTCATCATCCAACCACCTATTCGAAAGTCGAGCCGTGTTACACCTTCCATACCGGGAACTGCCCACCGCGGACCCCGGCACACCCGACACGCGTTCGCCACTTCGCTTTCTGATCTGGATCGCCGCACAGCAAAAGATCACGCTGACCTTGAACGCCATCTTCGGCATTGGCTGGATGGTGAGCCAGGCACTGATCTGGGCGGCCGTCGGAGCCGCGATCGACCACGGCGTGATCCACAAGAACACTGGCGAACTGTTCTTGTGGGTCGGTGTCGTCATGGCGCTCGGACTCTTCCAAGCACTCTGTGGTTCGCTTCGACATCAATTGGCCGTCACCAACTGGATGAGCGCCTCTTACAAGACGGTCCAGGTCATCGGACATCACGTCGCCAAGACCGGGACCGCAGTCACCGACGAGATACCCTCGGGCGACGTCGTCAACACGGTCGCCTCAGACGCCATGCGCATCGGTGGCGCCTACGACGTCTTGGCGCGGTTCATGGGCGCCGTCGCCGCGTGGGTCGTCGTCTCGTTCATCTTGTTGTCGTCTTCGGTCGAACTCGGCCTCATCGTCCTCATCGGCGTGCCGGTGTTGGCATCGTTGACGACGCCACTCATGAAGCCGTTGCACGCGTCCCAAGCCGCCCAACGAGAAGCGGCCGGACGCTTGGCGGCCCTCGGTTCGGACACCGTCGCCGGGCTACGCATTCTGCGCGGGGTCGGCGGCGAGGAAGTCTTTCTCAATAACTACAGGCGACAAAGCAATACGGTTCGCTTGGCTGGCAATCGCATCGCCACGCCCCAGGCCGGACTCGAATCGGGCCAGGTCCTCTTGCCCGCGATCCTGACGGGCATCGTCACGTACTTAGGTGCCCAAGACGTCATGCACGGGACCTTGGCGCCGGGCCAACTCGTCGCCTTCTTCGGTTACGCCACGTTCTTGACGACGCCGCTTCGCACGGCGATCGAATACGTCATCGCCACGACCCGCGCCTACGTCGGCGCCGGTCGAGTCCTGCGCATCTTGAACATCGAACCCCTCGTGGCCGAGCCGGCGTCGCCTCTGATCTGGCCGGCCACGGTCGATCGAATCGACGACCGCGTGAGTGGCGTATCCGTTCGACGCGGCCAACTCGTCGCCTTCGTCACCGAAACACCGGCCGAAGCGTCTTTGCTGGCCGACCGTCTCGGACGATTCGTGCCCGACGTCGCGGGCGTCACGATCAACGACACGTCCTTGGATCTCTTCTCGGTGCTCGACACGCGACGCAACATCGTCGTGAGCGAGATTGAACCGCGACTCTTCTCTGGAGAGCTTCGCTACGAACTTGTCCCCCACGGCGACATATCCGACGGCAACATCATGCCGGCGCTCGAAGCCACCAGCTCGCTCGACATCCTTGACGCGCTGGAAGACGGTCTCGACACCCTCGTCGAAGAGCGCGGTCGGAGTTTCTCCGGCGGACAACGCCAACGCCTCAGTCTGGCGCGCGCGATACTCACCAACGCCGAAGTGCTCATCCTCGTCGAACCGACCTCGGCGGTCGACACGCACACCGAGGGACGGATCGCCCAGCGACTACGCGAGGTCCGCGGCGACCACACGACGCTTGTGGCGACGACGAGCCCGTTGTTGCTGGAGAAGATGGACGTGGTCTACGTCCTCGTGGACGGTCGCGCCATCGAACACGGGACCCACGAGGTCCTCGTCGCCACGTCGTCGACCTATCGCCAGATCGTATTACGAGAAGACGCCTGATGAGCCAACTCCCCGTCGCCGATACCTTCACCGTGCGCACCTACGCGAAACGGCTGATTCGTCATCACCGCGTCCAGTTGGTGCGGATGCTCTCGCTCTACGCGTTGGCCGCCTTGATAGCCTTGATCCCCGCCTACATCATCGGCGAGATCACCAACTTCGCCGCCGACCATCAGTTGACGTCCCATCGCATCACCGTCTACGTAGGGATACTTTTCGTCTCGTCGATCCTGTATGCCGGCCTGTCATTCCTCGCGCGACGTCGCAGCTACTTGTTGGGTGAGACGGTCTTCGCGCAGCTTCGCGAGGAGTTCCTCGAGAGCGTGCTGGCTCTGCCGTTGGTCGAGGTCGAGCGCGCCGGCACCGGCGATCTGCTCAGTCGCACGACCAACGACATCGAAGCGCTCTCGCGCACCGTTCGCTTCGCCATGCCCGAGTGGCTGGTCGCCATTGTCCAAGCCGTGCTGACGCTCATCGCCATGGCGATCGTCAGTCCCTTGGCGACGGTCGCCAGCCTGGTGTCGTTGCCGATCCTTTTCTTCTCGACGCGCTACTACCTGCACTACGCCACCCCCGGGTACCGCCGCGAGCGCATGAGCTACGCGACCATGTCGGGATCGGTCTCTGAAACCGCCGAGGGCGCGCGCACCGTCGACGCCCACCGACTAGGTCATCGCCAAGGACAGCGCATCGAGGCCAACATCCGCGAGTCCTTCTACTCCGAGATGTACACCCTGTTGATGCGCATGGTCTGGTTCCCCACCGTGGAAAGCGCCTTCGCGCTCGCCGTCGCCACCACGCTCGCCTGGAGCGGATGGCTGGCACTGCACCACGACATCACGATCGGGGCCGCCACGACGGTCACCCTCTACGTCGTACAGATCAACGACCCGATCGACCGAATTGTCTCGTGGCTCGACGAGCTCCAAGTCGGCCAGACCTCACTGGCGCGCCTCGTCGGCGTGTCGGTCGTGCGCGACGATCGACCGACCGAAGGCATAGAGCCGAGCAACGAGACCATCATCATGAACGACGTGCGCTACGCCTACCGACCAGGTTTCGACGTGCTGAACGGAGTGTCACTGACGATCCGACCCGGTGAACGCCTCGCCATCGTCGGACCCTCGGGCGCCGGCAAGTCGACGATCGGACGACTGCTCGCCGGAATTGACGCACCTCGGAGCGGTTCGGTGATGGTCGGCGACGTGGCCCTCGCGAGCATGCCGCTGCCGATGCTGCGACGACACGTGGCCCTCGTGACCCAAGAGCACCACATCTTCATCGGCACGGTGCATGAAAACTTGGCGCTCGCCCAGCCCGAAGCCACCGACGACGAGATCCTTCGGGCCTTGGAAGCGGTCGACGCGCTCGAATGGGTGCAGGCGCTGCCCGACGGGATCCTCACGGAACTGGGTACGACGGGCTACCAGGTCTCACCGGCCCAAGCCCAACAGTTGGCCCTGGCGCGATTGGTCTTAAGCGACCCGCACACGCTCGTGCTCGACGAAGCCACCGCGATGCTCGATCCGCGAGCGGCCCGACACCTCGAACGCTCACTAGGAGACTGTTGAATAAATCGGCACACAATGCCGGTTTTGCGATGTTCCCGCAACGAGAATTGTTACATGCAAGGGCTCAGCGAACTCAATCGTGAATTACTCGACGCGTCGGCGCTCTG
>Ga0307374_10007375_pt1 | contig 16780 bp, 19 predicted proteins | sample OX3MG_FD_202532 | JGI IMG/M metagenome (GOLD analysis project Ga0307374, IMG submission 202532) | Soil microbial communities from Risofladan, Vaasa, Finland - OX-3 | ecosystem: Environmental > Terrestrial > Soil > Coastal area > Acid sulfate soil | place: Finland: Risofladan, Vaasa | collected... | reverse complement strand
CTGGAAAATCTGTGACCTCCCGTGTGACACGGCGGGGTAGGCGGAGCCAGCAAAGCGTCGTTTCTGAATACGATTTTTGGTCGGGGGCCCGGGATTTGAACCCGGGGCCTCACGGTCCCGAACCGTGCGCGCTGCCAAACTGCGCCAGCCCCCGACTCGACTGCTGATTCTATCCGGCGCTGGCAGCCGGCTCTGGCTGACGGCCCCTATCGAGATGACAAGAGGCCCGGCGTTTGTCGAGCCTCCCTGACGACGAGTGTGTCGCTAGTGCTGGGACGACAGCTCCATGGGCGAGCCAAACCGCGTGAACGCGCCGTGGGTACCCAACATGCAGCTGGCGCGAAGTGACTGGAAGAGTGGAGCGAAGCGCACCATCTCGGATTTGTCCTCGGTCACATCGCCTGCCGTGCCTTCCGTGCCGGCCGCCTTCTCCGCCAAGTCCTCGCTGATCCCGGCCTGGAACGCCGCTTTGAGTGATGGCAGAGCAGCCGAACACTGTGCCGACAGCACAGGCTTCGTGATTGTGCAGCTGGCGCGGACTGCATCCAATAATGGTTTGCGTGCCGCGACCTCGGCTTTGTCCTCCGTGATCTCCGTCGTCTTGAAACTGGAACCCGAGGTTGCTTTGGCGCGTTCGGTCGCGTCCTCAGTCTTGTCTGCCGCCATCGCCGATGCGAGGTTGGCTTTGGCCGTGGCGCACGAAGTTGATGGCGTGGCCGCCAGATGCACCGCCGCCACTACTTTCTTGTCGATGGCAGCTGTTTGCTCGGTGCGCTTGTTGATGATGACGTTGGCCATGCCCGCACCCGCCGGCGTTCGATGGCTTCCACTGGAAGCGCCTGCCAGCTGCGGCGCCAGGATCAGCGCGAAAAAGGTGCCTATTGCCAGGGCCGCTGCGCCACCCCCGACGAGATTGCGAATCGATTTGCTCATTCGTAGCCTCCTCAGAGTGCCCATACGGGCCTTCATGTCCTTATCGTGTGAGGCGGTGCCGTCGGTCCCCCGGGACCAACCGGCACGGCCGCGAATGCTAGCAGACCTCGGGGTCGATCCGCGTATTGGTCGTCATCAAGGTTGCAGTCGCATCGGCGATGCGATCTCGATCATGTCGATTCTCGATATATGCGTTTGCATATAGGAGCGTGCGCCGCACCCTCTCCACCTTCCCCACTATGCGAATCGGCTCGCCCAGCTTCAACGGTCTGCGATAGCTAACCTGGAGCCGACCAGTCACGCCGGGGTGACCCGCGTGCCACGCCGCCCAACCAACCGCCTCATCGAGCAGAAGCGCCACGATCCCTCCATGCGCCATTCCCGTCCAACTTTGATATCGCTCAGGCACTTCGAAATCAACGCTCGAGCCGTCCGGCCCTGGCACGAACACGAGGCGCAAACCTTCCGTGTTGAGAGGACCGCAACCGAAGCAGTGGCCGTCGAATCTGACTTCCATCGGAGTCTCCTATCTACGGCGTTTTAGCCGCGGCAGTTCCAGGTGCCCTGGATGTTCAGTGCGGGCTTGCCGCTATTGGCGTCGGTCAGTGAGGCACTGACGGTGCCGGATTGCTGTGTCGAGTCCATCGTGAAGGTCACCTTGTCACGCGCGAGGTTCAACCAGACCTTCGTGTCATCAAGGCTGCGCAACACGATCGATAAGTCGCGCGAAGTGTACGTGCCCGCACCGCGAAAGTTGTTGACCACAAACGCGATCTCCCACACCGCTCCCGTGGCGTCGGTCGATCCGTAGAACGTGTCGGCCCACTGCTCGCCAGTGCGGGTCTTCGACCCCGTGCACGCGCTGACCTGGTCCCCTGAGTCGGGCACGATCGCGGTCATCTGGCCGTTGATCGCTCCGGTGAACGCGAGGTTCTCCGACCAGTTCCCCTGCGGGATCACCGGCGACGGCGACGCCACCGCGGGTGGGTTGGTCTGGGTGCAGGCTGTGAAGACGATGAGGGCGACGATGCCCGCAGCACGGAGCATGTGATCGAATGTTAGCCGTGGCGGAGGGTGCGGAGCGTTTGACCAAGGCGATGAGATCGCTCGAAGCCGCATTCCTGATCGGCGTCGAAGGCGTGAGCGTGATCTGGCTCGTACGGCACGGTGATTGCTACGAGGGCATGGCCGAAGGTTCCGATCCCCCACTGAGCCACCTCGGCCGCGACCAGGCAGCACGCCTGGCGGAGCGCGTCAAACGAGTCGGCGCCAACGCCTTTTACGCGAGCCCATTGCGCCGCGCTATCGAGACGGCCCGGATCATCGGCGGCGGTGACGTGCGCGTTGACAAGCGACTGGTGGAGATCGATCTCGAGCTAGGCGAGGACAGCACGCTCCGGTTCAAGGAGTCCGCAGCGAGCGTCATCGAAAGAATGCGCGCCGCGATCGATGACATCGTCGCGGCGCACCCTGGCGAGCATGTCGTGGTGGTTACCCACGGCGTCGCTCTGATGGCCTACATCTCCGACGTGCTCCACCTCGAGCCGGGCCGCGTCCGCCTGCTGCCCTTCTACACCAGCGTCAGCGTGGTCCGAGCGCTGGGCGGTCTGCGCATGGTCGCCACCATCGCCGACACGGCGCACCTCGAATGACCGAGCGGATCCGGGCGGACCTCGAGGCCCAGTGTCGTGAGCGACTGAGTCGCCCGCACCTGCGAGTTCTTTCCGTCGACTCCATACCAGAAGGCCATTCCGGGTTCACCTACTTCGTCACCATCGACGACGGTGACGGCCCACGGCGCTTCGTGCTGCGCCTCCCCCCTCCCGGCGCGCGGATCACCGGCCCCGCGGATGTCATCCGCCAAGGCCGCATCATGGCCGCCCTCCACAACGCCGGCCTTCCCGTGCCCGCGATCCCAATCCTCACTCCAGACCCTGTGGTCGACGGGCGACCCTTCGTCCTCATGGAAGCTGTCGACGGGGACCGAATCGAGAAGGCCGGTATCGACCAGGAACCCCAGGACGTGGCGCGCTCCGCGGTCAAGGTTCTGAAGCGAATCCAGGCGCTTCCGCTGGATCAGACCGGCATCGGCAATGAGGCTCCGGTCGGCTTGAACGGCGAGATGCTCCGATGGCTGTGGCTCATGCAGCGCGCTCCCGAGGAGCTCACCGGGCGAGCCGGCGAGCTCGGCGCAGTGCTGGCGGCACGCGTGCCCCAGGAGAGGCCGCCTACCCTGGTTCACGGCGATTTCCACTACGGCAACATGCTGTTCAAAGGCGCCGATGTGGTCGCCGTGCTCGACTGGGAGATCGCCCAGATCGGCCAGCCCCTCCTCGATCTAGGCTGTCTTTGCATCGTGTCGCACCGTCGCAAATACGAAGGCGCGCCCAATCCGGGCGGCTCGATCGACGTCGCCATCGAAGAGATGTACGAGATCTACGGGGCCGACCCGGGCGAGATGCGCTGGTACCTCGCGATGAGCCTGTACAAGTACGCCGCAATCTTCGGTTACAACCTGATGCTCCACCGGCGCGGCAAGCGCCCCGACCCCATGTACGAAGGGTTGACAGATACCATCACCGGCATGATCGACGAGGGAATCGCGCTGCTCGCGCCCGGCGTGTAGCAGACTGATCGCATGACTTGGGATTTTTCGACCGAGCCGGAGTTCGAGAGCAAGCTCGAATGGATGCGCGACTTCATGCGCAATGAGGTCTATCCGCTGGAGGTGCTCGACACCAACGAAGCCGGCTTCATGCGGGCGATTCGCCCCTTACGCGACGAGGTCAAGAAACGCAAGCTATGGGCAACTCACCTACCGCCTAACCTAGGCGGACAGGGCTACGGTCAGGTCAAGCTCGGCCTGATGCACGAGATCGAGGGCGCATCGATGTGGGGCCCGATCATCTTCGGCAACCAGGCGCCTGATTCGGGCAACTCGGAGGTCCTCGCCCACTTCGGCACCGAAGACCAGAAGAAACGCTGGCTGCATCCCCTGCTCGAGGGCAGGATGCGCTCGGCCTTCTCTATGACCGAGCCCAACACCGCGGGCTCCGATCCGACTCTCCTCTCCTCCACCGCTGAGCTGGAAGGCGACGAGTGGGTGATCAACGGTCACAAGTGGTTCACCTCGAACGGCATGATCGCCGACTTCCTGATCGCGATGGTCGTCACCGATCCCGATGCCGGGGCCTACGAGCGCGCGTCGATGATCATCGTGCCGGGCGACGCACCTGGCCTGATAAAGGTGCGCAATATTCCGACCATGGGCGGAGACGAACGCTTCGGCTACGGCCACGCAGAGATCCGCTACGAAAACGTGCGCGTGCCGAAAGAGAACCTGGTCGGCAAGCGCGGCCAAGGCTTCTTGATCGCGCAGGCGCGCCTGGGACCGGGACGCATCCACCATTGCATGCGCTGGCTCGGTCAGGCGCGTCGCGCGTTCGACATGCTCTGCGAGCGTTCCCTCCAACGCGAGGCCTTCGGCAAGAAGCTCGCGAGCCATCAGACGGTGCAGAACTGGATCGCCGACTCCGCCGCCGAGATGCAGGCCGCGCGCTTGATGACGCTGCACGCAGCGTGGGTGATCGACACACAGGGCGCCGCCGCGGCCCGCAAAGAAATCTCGCTCATCAAGTTCTTCGGCGCCAAGGTCTTGCATGACGTCATCGACCGCGCGATACAGATCCATGGTTCGCTGGGCTACTCGGCCGACCTGCCCCTGGAGGAGATGTACCGGCACGCACGCGCCGCGCGAATGTACGACGGGCCCGACGAGGTCCATCGCGTCTCGGTGGCGCGTCAGATCCTTTCCGGCTACGAGGTGCCCAAGGGCACGTGGCCGCGTGAGCACATCCCCACCAGGCGTGAAGCGGCGCAGCGAAAGTTCGCGGCTCTCCTGGAGGCGGCGACTACCGACGCCTAGGGCTTGGTCTCCGCAAGGTGCAGGCGGTCCCAGTCCGAATAGGGTCCGTTGACATGGATGATCCGTTTCAAACCCGCCTGTTCCATGAGGCTCGCAGCGATCCCGGCACGATAGCCCGAGGCGCAATGCACAGCCACTGGCGCTTCAGCCGGAATTTCAGCCGCTCGATACGGCACATCGGGCACGTAGATGTGGACCGCGCCGGGAACATGGCCGCCTGACCACTCGTGCTCGTCGCGAGCGTCGACTACGGTCATCGGCTCGGCGCTGAGGATCCAGGCTGCCATGTCCTCGATATCGACCGTTTGGAAGATGGAGAGCTCCCGGCCGCCGCCCTGCCACGCGTCCATTCCCCCGTCGAGGGCGCCGGCGACGGAATCAAAGCCGATGCGATACAGCTGGCGCTGAGCCTCGCGATGCTGGGCATCGGTGCCGCCGGCAAGCACGATCGCGCGGCCTCTTGGAATGAGCCAGCCGACCCACGCGCTGAACGGACCGTCGAGGCCGACGCTGTAGCTGCCGGGAATGTGGCCCTTGTCATATTCACGCCCGAGGCGAACGTCCACCAATGCGGCGCCGTCGCGCACCAACGATTCGACCGCGTCGGCGCTTAGCTTTGTGGGGGGCGCCGGATCGAGGCCCAGCAGCTTTGGACTCCCCTGGTTGATCGCCGCCATGTCGCGGTAGTACGCGGGGTAGCGCTGCTGATTCAGCGCGCGCGCCAGGAACTGCATCACCTCGGTGGTCTGGAAGAACGGGTTCGTGGCTCGCTCGTGGCCCAGCGTCGTCTCGTGCCCGGTGTGCCCTCCGGTGCCGCAGAACGATCCGCCCCCATGGGTTGGAAACACCGCGATGTCGTCGGGCAGGCCACGCAGCCTCACCTGCAGCGTGCGCAACGCCTCCAGCGCCAGCTGCACCGCGAGGTGCGGTCCGAACAAGTCGGTGCGGGCGATCGCGCCGATCATCACAGCGCCCCCTGAGAACAGCGCCCGAGGTCGGCCACGATCGCTGACCAGGTAGCTCAGATGGTCGGGCGTGTGCCCTGGCGTGTGGAGGGCCTGGAGCGTGATGTCTCCCAGTCGCAGGTCGTTGCCGGGCACAAGCTCCGCGATGTCGGTCCCAGCTGCGGCGTGCAGCTCGCCCCGGCCGGAAACGAAGTCGTTGTGCAGGTGGGTGTCCAGGGCGTGGGTGACCTTGACTCCGAGCCGATCGGCAATCCTCAGATATGGGCCGACATCGCGAAACGGATCGATGACCAGCGCGACCCCGCGCTCCCGGTCGGCGACCAGAAAGCTCGCGTTGCCCAACTCCTGGGCTGGGACCGCTTCGACCGTGAACACCGGGCGCCTTACCCGAACGAGATCGGCGCGGTCGTCAGGAGCACGTAGATCGCGAGCAGGGTCACCACCACCGCGCCCCCGTAAAAGATCACCTGGGCCACCAAGGTCTTGGCCGCCGGGATACCGAGGTCGACCAGCAGGTAGCGAAGGCGATGCGCGAAGTGAAAGAAAGGCAGCGAGATAAGCACCAACAGGTAGAGCTTCACGATCGGGTTGCCGAGAATGCTGATCCAGGTGTCGTAGTGGCGGTCGACCACACGCACGATGCCGAGCGGGCCAAGAATGCCTTGCACCAGGATATGGACGGGTATCAAGACCGCTGCCAGCACGCCGCCCTGGGCGAACATGAACCACCAGAACAGATGGGCCAGAGCCGGCTTGTGCTCGATCGGCGCGTAGCCCGTCACCTTTTCGCTCATCGGCCGAGCCCGATCAGAACCGCCCCGATCACTATCGAGGCCACCAGCCATAGTCCGAACTGCGAGATCACGATCAGGCGCGACCGCACCGGCTTGTCGAGCACCTTGAAATGCAGGATCACGCCCGCGAGGCTCAGAAACGTGAAGCTGTGGTAAAGCGCGAACGCCAGGCAGATCACGCTGAAGATGACGAATGCCGTCGAGGACGGCGCGTAGAAATGAGCCGGCCCGCGTCCCGCACGGTAGATCTCGTACAGCAGCCACAGCAGCCAGAGCGCCAGTGGCAGCGCGGTGAACTCGCGAACTATGTACAGGAAGTAGTGGCGCTTCTTTGTCCACCACCCGGCGGCCATCTTCGGCCGGTACGTCTTGGTCGCCGTGGAGGCGCCTACCTCAGAGCTCAATCGCGGTTTCCGAACGGCAGCACGAATCGCATGGTCGTGTCGAGCTTGGTCTGCTGTATGGCTTTGGCAGGATCTACGCCCTTCGGACAGACCACGGAGCACTCGCCCACGAAGCTGCATTCCCAGATGCCGTCCGACGAGGCGAGCACGGGCAGCCGCTCCTTGGTCCCCTCGTCTCGAGAGTCGAGGTTGTAGCGCCGCGACAGCGCGATCGCCGCCGGTCCGAGGAACTTGTCATCTAGCCCATAGACCGGGCACGCGGCATAGCAAAGCATGCAGTTGATGCACTGGCTGAGCTGGCGGAAGTCGTCGATCTGATCCATCGTCTGCCGATGTTCGCCGGCGCCGAGTGGCATCTCCTGCTTCCGTATGATCCACGGCTTGATGGACTTCAGCTTGTGCATGAAGTCCTCCATGTCGACGACCAGGTCGCGAACGATCGGAAAGTTGTTGAGCGGAGTCACGGTCACCGAACCAGGCCAGTAGTCGCGCAGAAACGCCGAGCACGTGAGCTTGGGCGTCCCGTTCACCGTCATCCCGCAGCTCCCGCAGATACCCATGCGGCACGACCACCTGTAGCTCAGGCTGCCATCGACATGCGCCTTGATGTAGTTGAGCGCGTCCAGCACGACCATGCTCTCGTCACTGAACGGAATGTCGTATGACTGCAGGCGCGGCGCGGAGTCCTTTGCCGGGTCGAACCTCGTCGCGCGAACGGTGATCCTCTTCTCGGCCACTTGTCCTCCCATCAGTAAGCTCGCGCTTGCGGCTTGAAGTTGGTGATTCGAACGTCGCGATACTCGAGCCGCGGGGCGATCTCATTTGCATGCAGCGCGATCGTGTGCTTCAAGAACTTTTCGTCGTCGCGCTCGGGAAAGTCGCGTCGCGCGTGGGCGCCACGCGATTCCTCGCGCGCAAGCGCTGAGTACGTGATGACCTCGGCCACCTCGAGCATGTAATCGAGCTCGAGCGCCGCCATGAGCTCGGTGTTGAAGGTGCGACTCGAATCTTGGATCTTGATCCTGCCGAACCGGTCGCGAAGGTTGCCCAGCTGCTTCGTCAGCTTCTCGAGGCCCTCCCTGGTACGGAAAACCCCGGCGCCAGCGTCCATGTCGAGTTGCATCTCCTCTCGAATGGCGCCGATGCTTTCGTCCCCGCTCTTCTTGTCGAGGTAGTCCATCTCGATGCGCTTGGTCTCATCTTTGAGCATCGCATCGATTGGGTTTGCGCCAACCGCTTGAGCAACGTTCACGTACTCGGCGGCCATTCGTCCGGTTGCAGCGCCGAAGACCAAGCACTCCGAGAGTGAGTTCGAGCCCAGGCGATTGCCGCCGTTCAGGCCCACGTTCGCGCATTCGCCGGCTGCATAGAGACCCGGCATCGGAGTTACGCCCGAGATGTCTGCGTCCACCCCACCCATCATGTAGTGCTGCACAGGCCGCACCGGGATCGGGTCATGGACGATGTCGATGCCGACGAACTCGCGGCCCAGCTCCCGCATGAAGGGCAGCTTCCTGTCGATGGCCGCTTCGCCGAGATGCCTGACGTCGAGGTGCATGTACCTGCCGTGGGGACCTTCGAATCCCCGACCCTCTTCGAACTCGGTGACCATCGCCCGCGAGATGATGTCGCGCGGCCCGAGCTCCATCTTGTTCGGCACGTAGCGCTTCAGGAATCGCTCGCCGTCTTTGTTGAGCAGGTAGCCACCCTCGCCACGCACCGCCTCGGTGATCAGGATGCCCGTGAACGGCAGGCCTGTCGGATGGAACTGCACCATCTCCATGTCTTTGAGGCCGACGCCGGCGCGATAAGCGAGCGCCATGCCGTCGCCGGTGCAGATATTGCCGTTCGTGGTGAACGCATACACGCGGCCGAGGCCGCCTGTGGCCAGGATGACCGCTTTGGCAGTGATCGCATCGAAACGGCCGCTACGCATGTCGATGGCCACGACGCCCACGCACCGGCCGTCCTCGACGAGGAGCTTGGTCACGAACGCTTCGTCATGCCGGTGGATCTGGCGGTACTTGAGAGAGGTCTGGAAGACGGTGTGCAGCATGTGGAAGCCGGTCTTGTCTGCCGCGAAGCAGGTGCGCCAGGTGGTCATGCCCCCGAAGGGGCGCACCGAGATCTTGCCGTCTGGGTCCCGGCTCCAAGGGCATCCCCAGTGCTCCATCTGGATCACCTCGATCGGCGCCTCGCGGACGAAAGCCTCGACGACATCCTGGTCGGCGAGGTAGTCCGAACCCTTGATGGTGTCGAAGGCGTGCGTCTCGTAGCTGTCTTCGGGCCGGAGCACAGCTGCGGCGCCGCCTTCGGCCGAGACCGTATGGCTCCTCATTGGGTACACCTTCGAGACCATTCCGACCTTGAGCCGGGGATTGGTCTCGACCACCGCTATCGCTGCCCTGATGCCGGCGAGGCCCCCGCCAACAACTAGGACGTCGTAGCTCTCAAAATCCATGTGGCACCTAAATGTTATGCGGTCACCAGATCCAACCGTCCGGCCGGCGCCCTGGGCGACTCCTGAGCGCGGGCGTCCCCTTCTGGCCGCGGCCGCCCGATTCCTATCCGGGAAGCCTGCCCGATCGCGCCGATGTCCTCGTCGTCGGCGGCGGCATCACGGGGGTCAGCCTCATGCACCACCTCGCCAAGGCCGGCATCGACGCGGTGCTCGTGGAACGAAATCACCTTGCGGCCGGCGCGAGCGGAAGAAACGCGGGCTTTCTGCTGGCGGGGGTCGCGGACTGCTACGCGGAGGCGGTTCGGATCTTCGGACGGCCACGGACTCGCGACATCTGGAACCTGACCGAGGAAAACCATATCGAGGAGATCGCGGCAGTCGGCGGCCACGAGATCGGCTACCGCCGACAAGGCAGCGTTGTCCTCGCCTCAGGGGCGCGTGAAGCTCAGCAGCTGGCGGAATCGGCTGAGCTGATGGTCGAGGACGGATTCGAGTGCCGATGGGACGGCACCAGGCTGACCAATCCGGGCGATGGCGAGGTCACGCCGCCTCTCCTGGTGGCCGCCTTCGCCCGGCAGGCCGCCCCGGGATCAATCCGCGAGGGCGTCGCGGTAACGGCGATCGAGAATGCGAACGGTGGCGTCCTGGTGCACGCCGGCGACGAGGAGTGCCGCGCCGGCTGCGTGATCCTGGCGACCAATGCCTACACCCCTCAGCTGCTGTCCCAGGTGCCCATTCAGCCGCGGCGGGCCCAGATGCTGGCGTCGGCGCCTGAGGCCGCGCGCCTGTGCGACCGTCCCACTTACTCTCATTTCGGCTATCGCTACTGGCGGCAGCTGCCGGCCGGGGAGATTGTGATCGGTGGCTGGCGCGACACGGCTTTGGAGGCCGAGGTGGGATACGAGGAGCGTCCGACACCGGAAATCCAGGGCCACCTCGAGACTCACCTGCGCGAGATGGGCGCCGAAGGCGAGGTCACCCACCGCTGGGCGGGGACGATGGGGTTCACCGAGTCGGGGTTGCCGCTGATCGGGCCGGTTGAGGGTCTGCCCAACGTGTATCTCTGCGCCGGCTACAACGGCCATGGCATGGGCTTCGCCTTCATGAGCGCCAAGCAGCTGGTCAACTCCCTGTAGCTCAGTCCGGGAGAGAGCGCCTCAAGAACTCGACCCAGTTCGCCCCCATCACGCCCTCGACCTGAATGCGGCTGAAATGTTTTCGAAGTCGCACGGTTAAATCCTTCAGCTGGCTCAGGTTCGATAGCGGCGCGCGTCGCGAATCGAATCCCCCGTCCAGGTCGGTGCCCAGGCCGACGTACTCCGGTCCGCCGGCAGCGCGCGCCAGATGCACGGCATGGCGGACCACATCGTCGAGAGACGGTCGACCCGTTTTGCGCAGGTGAGGCTGATAGAAGCTGACGCCGATCATGCCGCCTCGACGCGCCACCTCGGCCGCGGTGGCATCGGTGATCTGCCGATCTCCCGGCACGATGGCTCGAGCGTTGCTGTGGGACGCCATGATCGGCCCGCGCCACTGCTCGAAGGCGTCTGCCACCGCCTGGTCGGCCATGTGGCTCAGGTCGAGAATCATCCGCCTGCGCCTCATCGCCTTGAGGAGCTGCGCGCCGAGCTCGGTCAGGCCACCGGGGGCGCCGGTGCCACCGCTGTACCGTGTACCGCCCCAGGCCGGCCCGACGATGCGCAGCCCGCGATCGGTCCAGGCGCCAAGCTGGGACGGCGTCTCGATCGGGTCGGCGCCCTCCATGAGCAGCACAGCCGCCACCTGGCCCCGTCGCCACCCGCCGACGTAGGCATCCAGCTCGCCTTTGGTGCCAATCAGCTGCAGACCGCAGGTGCGGTAGTAGTTCAGCTCGGCGAGGGCCATGATGTGCGCTTCGTGCTCGTTCTCATAAACGAAGCGGGTCTGCATGGCTCGCCCCGCCCGCGCCGGCGCCGTGTACAGGGTCGCGAAGACCAGGCCGACCCCCGCCGCCGCGAGCGAGGAGCGGCTGATCAGGTAGCCGAGGGCAGGCTGCGACTCGAATCCCCGGCCCGCCGAGATGGCGTTCCAGGAAATGTCCAGGTGGGCGTCCACGATCATTGCCGATCGAGAATAACGCCGCCTGGCAGCCCGCCAGGGCCGGTATCGCCAAATCGGCGCCAGTCGAGTTAAAATCGCCCCGGAAACGCTAGAGGGGGTAGACCGGTCAAATCCGTCCGGGCCTCTGAGCGACATATTGGGGGAGGCCAGAGGTGAGTTTCTCGGACAGGACGTTGCAGTGCCGTGACTGCGGTCGCGATTTCCTCTTCACGGCGGGGGAGCAGGAGTTCTATCAGTCTCGCGGGCTTCAGAACGAGCCCCGGCGCTGTCCCGAGTGCAGGGCGGCACGGCGCACCACTGAAGGCAACGGCAGGACGCGTGCCATGCACGACGTCATCTGCTCGAACTGCGGCAAGCAGACCCAGGTGCCGTTCGTGCCGACCGGCGCCCGCCCTGTGTACTGCCTGGACTGTTTCCAGACGGTGGGTCGCCGCTAGCCGGGACTTGCCGCCGGCCTCAGCGGCCGACGATAACCGCCATGTGGTCGAAGGTCTGGTAGGCCGACTCGAACTGCGCCTTCGAGTGCCACGCCTGGCCGAACCATGGGTCGTTGATGAGGACTTCTCCCGGCCGGACGCCGACGACAGTGACCGCGTGCTCGGTGAGCGTGTACCAGACGGCCGCGCCGTCGTAGGCGACGTAACGGCTCAGCGGCACGTCGTGATACGTGTTGCTGATCCAGGCGACCACGGGGTGGCCGTCGAGCACAGCGTTGTAGATCGCTGTCGGAGAGATGCCGGAGCCGAATAGGCCGGAGCCTGACGCCACGACGTGAGCGCCGGCTCGCGTCACCGCCCGCGCTACTGGGCCGTTGTACACGCCGTAGCCCGTGTAACTCTCGATGTGCCCGTCGACGTTGCCCACGTAGGCCCTGGCCGGATCACCCCAGGTAATCAGGCGACCGTGAGCGTCAAACCTTGCCGGGCGGAGGTCGATCGACATGTACTTCATCAAAGTGAGCTCGTCGACCACGAGGCCTTCATAGGCGAGTGCCATGCGAAGCGCAGCAGCCTCGCAGCTCAGGTTGTGGTCCTGGTAGTCGAGCTTGATCGCCAGCACCCGGTGTGTGCGCCGAGGTTTGGGCGCCGGAGCCGATTGAGCCAAGTATGAGAGCGATTCGGAGGCCCGCGACACCTGTGCGACGTGCCTGTCGGCGATCGGTCGCGGAAGAGGCGAGCAAGCCACCAAGGTGGTCAATGTCAACGCGAGCGTCAGGGTTCGAATTTTGTTGACCGCCACCGAAAGGACTAACGGCCACGAAGGCGCTTGGCTACGGTCCCGCTATCGCGATGGGGCGGACCGGGGAACCGGTGGCGCCCCACATCTTGAGCGGCAGACACACGAAACCGAACTCGTACACCTTCGCCGCGGCCAGCTCCTCGAGGTTCAAGTTCTCGATGATCGGGATGCCGGCCCGGACCAGCAGCAGGACATGGCCTGGCAGGGTCACACCGAGATCAGGATCGGTGGGCCCGACCACGTCCCAGGCCACGTTGTCGGCTCCGACCGCCTTGACATTGCGCTCCGCCAGCCAGCGTGAACCCGCTCCGCTGACACCCGCCGCGCGCAGGTACTGCTCCGGCTGGCTCCATAGCGAGCCGAACCCGGTGCGCACCAGGACCACATCGCCCTCGCGCACCTCAACGCCACCGGCGGCCGCAGCCCGCTCCAGCTCATCGGGGCCGATCTCGTGCTCCGGGTCAAGACGCTGGTCGCCGGCCACATCGAGGAGGATGCCGCGGCCGACGATCGGGGCCATCTGGTCGATGCCAAGAACTTTGAACCCCGCAGACGTCTGAACGCCGGAGTCCACATGCACTCCGCCATACAGCATCAGGTTCTCGGCCTGGTGGGCGAGAGCGTCGATATGGGTGCCCGAGTGCTCGGGCATGACCACGATTCCAGAGGCTCCAGTCCGCGCCTCAGGAGCGCCCGGCGCATGGTGACGGTGCAGAAAGTAGTTGAAACCCGGTGTATGCGCGGGGTGCGCCGGCGCGCCCGCGTAACGAAGCTGTTCGAGGTCGAAGACGCGCCCGCCAGCGAGAACGCCAGCGATGTCTGGGGTCAAGCTACTCGCGGTACCTGTAAACGATGCGCCCTCGGGACAGATCGTAGGGTGAGAGCTCCACGCGGATGCGGTCGCCTGGCGTGATGCGGATGAAGTAACGGCGCATGCGCCCTGCCGCGTAAGCGATGAGCTTGTGCCCGTTCTCGAGCTCGACCTCGAACATGGCATTTGGCAGCGCCTGCGCGACTACAGCGTCCATCACGACCGCTGCTTCTTTTTGGTCTCCGTCGTCGCGATCCACCTTTCGCGCTTTCGGCGTTCGCGGACCTCGACGCGGACCTTTCGATTTCCCCAAGACTCGTGCAGTTTACTTGGCGCAGGGCAGCGCGATGAGTATGGTGAGGCGATGGCCTACTACCACCGTCCCGATTGGTTCACGAAAAATGTCTTCAATGCAGCCGTCGCGGCCCTGACGCGGGTTGGGGTCAGCGTCTGGGGGTCACGGGTCCTTCGCGTCAAAGGCCGCACGTCGGGTGAATGGCGAACGGCTCCGGTCAACCTGCTGACCTACGAGGGCAAGCAGTACCTCGTTGCGCCGCGTGGCCAGACCCAGTGGGTCCGCAACATCCGCGTGTCGGGGACGGGCGAGCTTCTCCTGGGCAGCAAGGTCCAGCCGTTTCGCGCGGTCGAGGTCGGCGACGACGAGAAGATCCCGATCCTGAAGGCTTACCTCAAGCGCTGGAAGGCTGAGGTCGGGGTCTTCTTCAGGGGCGTTTCGGCCGACTCGCCCGACGCGGACCTGCGGCGGATCGCGCCCGACCATCCGGTATTCCGGGTGGGGCCGGCACCGGCGGAGCAGGAGTAGCCGGGCGCGCCTTCGACACCGTCTTGACAGGAGGCGGCATCGTCTCGGACGTCTGCAGGGGCTCGCGGCTCTCCTCGTAACGAAGCTCTCTCGGTTTCATCAACCGCCAGCGCTCGATCCACGAGCCCTGGATCTCCGGCTGTTCGGGCTCGAGCGCGAGCGTCCTCACCGCTTTCTCAACCCTGGCGGTGAACTGCCTGGAGCCTTCGTCGGAGTGAGGCGTCATCGGCTTGCCGATGCGCACGCGAACGGGGCCGGGCAGCGGCAGCTTCTGGCCCTTCGGCATGATCTGGTGCGCCCCACGGATGTGCAGCGGCACGACCGGCGTTCCCGTCTCGTTCGCGAGATGGCCGACGCCTGGCTTGAATTCCTGGATTCGCCCGTCAGGCGAACGGCTGCCCTCGGGAAACAACACGAGGTTCCAACCTGACTTCAGCAGCTGGCTCGAGCTGTGCAGCTGGGCCTGCGCGCCTCCCGTTCGCGCAAACGGGAAGGTGTTGAGAAACAGGCTGACGATGTTGCCGAGAAGTGGCCGCTTGAACCAGTAGTCGGCGGCCGCCGCCACCACGGTTCGGTCGCGGGCGTGGTCGCCGAGGGCGTGCAGGATGAGCGAAGTGTCGGCGTGGCTCGAGTGGTTGGCCGCGAAGATCACCGGCCGTTCGAGGTCCCGAACCCACTCGCGGCCCTCGACCTTCGGGTGCGCCATCGCCTCGGTGAAAGGCAACAGCAGGCCGCGCTGGATCAGGAATCGAATCGTCCTGACGGGCTCCTGCCGTGCCCACCCCAGGTCACTTGCAGGCGCTGGCACAACACTGCCTTGCTCGGGCCAGCTGCGCGGCCGGGGCGAGTCCCAGTACCAGCCCTTGCGGACACGGCGGACATCCCGCAGCGCGCCGCCGACGGCGTCAGCGAGCCGCGTTACGCCTGCTCCGGAGTACCACGGCATCCTTAGATGCCAACCTCTCGTGGCCGGCACCGGCCGCCGGGGCCGGGATACGACCAAACGGGCTCCAAAGTCGAGGTCAACGGCGTGCGGCGCAGCCATTCGTCCCCGACCGGCGGCTCCGCGACCAGTCGGGCGGCCTGCTTCATTCGACCTCGGCGAGGAGGATCGGAGGCATCCGCAAATGGGTCACGCTCGGGTGACGGCCAACTGTCTGCTCTGCCATCTCGAATGCGTCCTCGAGCGTGGTCGCGCACTTGAACCCGAGCCGGTGCACGACGTCGCGATCGCCGCCGACGATGATGATGTCGCCCGCGTGGTCCATCGCGTGAGCCGCCCAGTACCACGCATAGAACGGATGGGCCCCGTGGTACGCATGGGACTTCCGGTACAGCTGCCGAAACCACGGGTCCTCGGCAAACCGCAGCTCATATTTGGTCTCGATCTCCTGCGGATTGGTGGTGTCGGCGAGGACCTCGTCGTAGAAATCGATGTAGCTCGGATGCTGAACCGCATCGAACTCATAACGGCACGGATGCGTCAGGATCGCGACGCCACCCTTCCTCAACACGGGTTTGTTCTTGTAGAAGTTGAACAGGTAACCGAGCCCCATGCACACGACCAGTACCGGGTTCATCGGTGCGTTCACGTTGTATGGACCCAAGTAGGGCACCCCGATCGTGACGATGTCGGTCTGTCCCTCGACTCGAACACTGATCTGATTCCGAACCGCCTCCAGCGTCTTATCGTGCACAGCGTCGACCTGGCCGGCCTGAACACCGGTCAGCCCATACGGCGCGCGCATCGCGTGAAACACGCTTCGCTTGAATGCGGGTGGCGCGATGTCTGTGAACTGCTTCATGCCGAGGAACATGGCCTGGTCCTGTGCCGTCCAATCGGTCTCGCGTTTCTGCATAAAGTTGGCGATCGACGGAAACGCATGGTTGTTGACGGTGGTCTCGATGTGGAAGACGCGGACTGTGTCCTCGATCAGCTGGCCCTGCCTGATGCACGATTGATGGAGGGCGGAGTCCGGCGGGTTCATATACGAGAGGGAGCCCATCAACGTCTTGACGTTGTGGTGCTCGCGGATGCCGCGATAGGTGGCGAGACCCGTCGCCATGGACTTGTGACCACCGTCCATCGGTACCAGCGTGAGGTTCACGTAAATGACGAGGTCTGACTCCGCCGCGCGCCTATGCAGCGTGACGTCCTCTCCGGCCGACGTCTTGCCGATGTACACATTGGCCTCGGGATCCTCACCATCGTGCTGGTAGAGGCGATCCGGCCAGAAGGTGCTGTAGATGCGGTCGCCGACGATGTGCCGGATCTCATCAGCGGTCATGCGCCGGTGCAGCCCCAGCGCCGCGATCAGATGGATG
>Ga0307374_10007374_pt1 | contig 16781 bp, 15 predicted proteins | sample OX3MG_FD_202532 | JGI IMG/M metagenome (GOLD analysis project Ga0307374, IMG submission 202532) | Soil microbial communities from Risofladan, Vaasa, Finland - OX-3 | ecosystem: Environmental > Terrestrial > Soil > Coastal area > Acid sulfate soil | place: Finland: Risofladan, Vaasa | collected... | reverse complement strand
GCTCCCAATACATTAAACCTGCTTCTTCCTGATGGTGATTTTATAAAACAACGTACAAAACACCATAAATATCCAAGATAAGTTCCATGAACAAAATGAGCAGCATCAACAAAAAAAACCTTCAATTGCCCTGCCTTAGCCTAGCTTACAAAGAAATGGCACTGTCAACAAGCTATCTAAGTTATGGAATAGGAATATGATCAATATCATCATTTTTTAATGAAATGGTCATTGCCGTTCTGATAAAACCAAACTAACTTGCTCAATTTCCTGATCTGTTTAATTTAAGACAAAATGCAAGTCCGCCAACAATCAACATCGCTTACTTTATTCACAAAATGGGTTCAAACTACTTTCTTTGTTATTTTGATCCTTTATTTTGGCAAGGTATTGTTTGTGCCATTGCTCTTCGGGCTCCTGGTAGCATTGATCACTTTCCCCATTTGTAAAAGAATGGAAAAGCATGGTCTTCCACGCAGTTTTTCAATTGCAGTTTTATTAACAGGTGTAGTTGTTCTTGCTGTTGCTTTAGGATGGCTGTTGGGTATTGAGATCAATATTTTCCTTAAGGACTATCCGCTAATATCTAAACGTTTAGCTGACTTCTCACCAGGAATCACACGCTGGATTGATAATTCATTACACATAAGTCCAAGAGATCAGACTATCTGGGTCCAAAAATTAACGGCTAACCTGGACGATGATATTACAGGCTTTTTAAAAGGGGTTTTAAATTCGACAATTGCTACCATGATCATGCTGGTGATGATCCCGGTCTATGCAGCACTTTTTTTATATCATCGTGAAACTTTTGTCAGGTTCATTGCAATTATCGTAGGCAATAAGTATAAAAACCAACTACAACTCATCTTACATGAAAGCGTTACCTCCTATTTCAAATATATAAAAGGTACCTTTTACGTCTATTCGATTGTTGCTGCACTTAATTGTGCAGGATTATTCGCCCTTGGAATCAGGAATGCCTTGTTGTATGGAATTTTAACTTCATTCATGATGGTGATACCATATATTGGTATATTTATAAGTGCTGCAATCCCTGTATCCATTGCGCTTGTTACTAAAGATTCCGCCTGGTATCCTGTTGGCGTTATTCTCGTATTTGTGTTCATTCAATACCTTGAATCTAATGTTATCTTTCCCTGGGTAGTTGGCACGCAGCTCAATTTAAGTACATGGGCCACTTTGGTTGCTATTATTGCCGGTACCCTTTTGTGGGGCATAGCGGGTATGGTATTGGTTTCTCCTTTTTTGGCCATACTAAAAATAATAACCGATCATGTTCCGGCCTGGAAACCACTGAATATTTTGTTAAACCGCTCTGAAGGATACCGGGCTAAATAAGGGTGTTGGCGCCCCTTGTTTCCGTAAGATATTTCAATCATAACAAGAATTCAATTGCCCTGCTACAAACCATTGGGGCGAACACCAACAACGGCTGGAAGTTTGTAGCAATTCTGTATTAACGTTTCATTGTTAAGCTTATTGATAAAAGCATTGTCTTATAGTCATTCAATCACAATTTAAAAATACAATTATGAAAAAATTTATTACCATATTATTCTTTGCTGGGTTTTTAACCACTGCTTCTTATGCACAATCCGGGCACCGTCAGCAAAAAAATAATCAATCTAACGGCAAGGGTTACACGTCAAGCCAAAATTCAGGAAACAATCGTGATCAATATTCCCAAAACTCCCGTAATGACCATGGTGGTTACAGGGATAATGAGCAGAATAACCGCAATAATGAAAATGACTATGGGTATAACCATGACAGGGATAACCGGAATAGATATATGAAGGAAGGAAGATATCATTACCAACGTCAACATTACAAAAGAGTTGAAGAACATACCAATAGAAACGATCACAGGAGCTGGTAATTCCAACAGGAATTAGTCAATCATACAACTTGAAGGCTGTCTCATGAGAGGCAGCTTTTTTAGTATCCCACTGTTGGCGCAAGGTCATCCTTCACCCGGCAGGAACTTAGCGCAAATGCTTTCAAAACTCTTAACTAAATGACATTGAGCGGATGCTTGCGGCAACATGGGGAATTTATCATTGAAATTTAGTTCGGCATGATAGATTTATTTTATAAGAATAAATTTGGTAAAAATTGTTGTGAACAACTGAAGTTATTTACAAGAAAATCTCCAATCTGTTCTATCCTGGCCAAAGACCATTATAACGTTTTCAGGTATTCGATAACTGCAGTTCTTTCTTTATTGGTAAGCTTGTCTCCAAAATAGTGACCTTTGTTGCTATATCCTTTTAAAGTAGTGTTATAGGTGTCTTTATTGGTTGCAGTGGATTCGGTTGTATATTTCCAGCCGGGATCGTCTACATCATATTGAGGATTTTTAAAATCCCGGCTCCAGTAGGTTGGTCTCAGCCTGCTGTCAAGCAATGCCTCAAGAGTGGGAACAGAACCATTATGAAGATACGGCGCCGTAGCCCAAACGCCATCCAGAGGAGGCGCTATGTAACCCCGGAAAGGTACCAGTTTAGCCGGGTGATCCCCCGTGGTAAACCAGCTTTGATTAAACCAGTTTACAAATTGCGGGTTGCTGTAGTTAGCAGAGTATAAGGCAGAATCAGTTTGAATTACGTCTTCAGGTATAAGTAAATTAGGATAGGAGCCCCCCTCGCCATAAGTGCCATGACAGCCAGAACAATAAGTTTCGAAAAGCAGCTGCCCATCATCAGCCAGTTTTTTGTTAATCGGTTTTGGATATTTGGGAGCCTTAATAGAATAGATGTAGGCAAGAACATCATTGAAATGGGAATCTACCTCGGCCGCCTCAGCTGTATCTGTTACCGTCAGTAAATTCGCTGCCATTAAAAATCTTCCGAAATCACCTCTTCCAAAGCCGGTGTAAAACATAGCGTGCTTTTTCTTTAACAACCACCAGGCAGGTACATCGGAAGGAATTACTTCATCAGGAACAGCCATGAGCGCACTGTCGCACCACCTGAATGTTTTCGGATCTCTATGTGAAGCAAGCAAAGCCGCTAACCTGTCCGCAATATTTACGCCTCTCGACTTGGCTACCAGCCCAGGGTATACCGTAATTACAGAACGAAGAAAATTTTTAGCTGCATCGTAAACCTCTTCTTTCACAGCACCGGATGTAAGAAACTGCCGGGCAAAGAGCGCTGTGGAAGCGTGATTGGAGGTGTAATCAGATAATGAATTGCCCATGCCTATGACCAGTTTCCCCTCAAACTTTTGCGCATGGCAGGTGAGGCAATTGGGAGAAACCACCAACTGGCCATTGGGGGCCGTAACCGCATTGAAGGCATACGGGATATTTTGATTGATACCGGTTCTCCCAAGATCATTTACCTTTTCGTGCACGCCCATTTTGAACAATGCAAAAGGAATTCCGCTTTTTATATAATCTCCTTCAATGAGATATTGATAGCCAGCCTTCGCATTACCGGTTCTTTGCTTACTTGCTTTAATATACACAGGATCGCGGGGCTTGTTGGTTGGCGTAAAAAAGCTGTATAAAAACAGGAAAGCTACAAGAATGACCAGGATGAAAAGCGTTTTCATAGCTATAAAGTTAACAAATAACCGGAGGTTGTCATTTTTTTTGTAAAGATAATGGCAGGGATGGTTCCGTTACCTCCGGCGAACTTTTGACTACCGACTTTGAACTATTTAAGCGAGACCTAATAAATCTTGACAAGGACTTTAGCGGAACAGCAAAATTAGAACCATTGGAGGGCAACTTGTATTAAACATTTCAGGAGACGGACTTGGACACTTTGAAGTAATATGCAAGGCTACTGACCAACCTGGTTATGGTGGGACACTTTCGTTTGTTTTAAGTTTTGACCAATCAAAGGAAAATTCAATATAAAGAACGAATAAAGCAGACAGGTAACAAAAAGTTTGGCAATAGGCTGGCTGAAAGAATAACAATCGGCTGTAGTTCCTATCAGCAGTAGTTACAGCTTATCCCCTTTTGGGTGTTCTCTTCCTTTCGCTCAGCCGATGCAGGTGTTCCATTAAAAAATTAATACCGTCGTCTTGTCTCTGACAAACGACATCAATTGATTCACATCTTTCATTTTATTTCATAGATTATCCCCTTGTGAGTATTCCCTTCCTTTCGAAAGCCCAAATCACCCACTCATGATTGCTACCGGAGTGTTGATTAAATTTGTAAGGGGAACACCTGACAAGGCTTTAATTGTCTGAACCAGGATTTATAGGATTTGTGGATTAACAGGATTAATCCTAAAATCCTTTAATCTTGAAAATCATAGTTCAAACAAAAGAAGCAAGAACGAGGCATAGACCTATAAGGTTTTCAAAACCTTATAGGTCTATAAAGTAATGGATTAGCAGGATTAATCCTAAAATCCTTTCATCTTGAAAATCATAGTTCAAACAAAAGAAGCAAGAATAAAATATACTCACTTTTGACACAAGATACCGTCATTATATGTATGTAGCTGTTATTTATTTAGGTAAGGCTTATCCTGAAATTGCCGGCAAAGGCAGTTACAAAAAACGCAATAGAACAGTGATGATATTCAATCATGATTTTTATTGGGAGATGTTTTGGGTTTCGTGTAATATTGTGTAAGCTGCTATTGACAAATGACTTTATGAAACATTTTAAACATCTTATTATAGCTTGTACCATATTTATTAGTTGTACAAAAAATTCAATATTTGTCGCTGACAATGCGAACAGCCAACTGCCTGAATATTCTGAATCAGGAAGAAATATTGCAGGAGCATTATTTAACGATACAACATGGAGAAGTAATGTTTACATTGATAGACTTTCCGGAACCTATATGAGTGGTTTCTGGATAATTTCGAGTTTGTCAGGAGATTCGACGACAATAATTTTTAATGGAAAACATTCGTATAATTCGATCAATTTTGTTGGTACTTTACCAGCAATACCTGTAAATTTCTTTGTTGTTATCAAAGGGCTGAAAATTGAAAATCAAGACAGTCTATTTAAACTGAATGGCAAAACATTTAATTTGGACGGCAACAATAATTATGTTGCGTTAACTTATTCTTACAACGATTTTAGTTTTTTAAAGAATAGAGAATCTTTTGGAAGCATTATATTTAATAAAGTACAGAAAAATTCATCTTTTACCATTGGTGATGGCTCACCAAACAATCCAATAATTAATCCTTTTATCGTAAGCGGACATTTTAATTTTACTATCAACGGGACAAGCAATTATAATATTAATGATGGAAGGTTTGATATGGTGGCGCAATGGGAAACCAATTTAGTTATTGCACAATAACAAAAGCAGGCAACAATCGCATCCTATGTACCCTGGTTGGAGTTGAGAAGAAGTTAATATAGTAGTTGATTATTGTATTTCTTTTGAAAGAGAAAGGAACACAAGAAAGGTTTTAAAGACAAGCAATCACAAGACCATTCGGTTAGCAACCGGAAGGGAATTTTAGATAACATTAAAAATCTTCTTGAAAAATAATTTCAATGACAACGATCGAAAAGCAAATAATAGAAACCTGGTTCATCAATCACCGGGTTAATTCAATGCTCATTAATTCTCTAACGGAGGAAGCATTAAACTTCACCACTTCAAAACGTGGTGGTGGAACTATTGGACACCAACTTACCCACATTTACAATGTGAGGTTTTGGAAACTTGAGAAGTATGACAAATCATTGATTGCCGACCTTCTAACTTATTAAAGCAGAGGATACAAAAACAATTTCAATGCTAAAAGACTGCCACACAGTTTCAGCAGAACGCATTGGTAAAATCTTAGAGAATGGAATTAAGGAAAATGGAGAGATAAAAGGTTTTAAAAGGGGGGTTGTTCCCCTGCTTGGTTATTTTATTTCCCACGAAGGACACCACAGAGGCAACATTTTATTGACATTAAAAAATTGTGGCTTTAAAATACCTGACGTACTTAAATATGGGATTTGGGAATGGAATAAAATATAAAAACACAGCCGCTAACATGAACTGTGTAAAAAAGCCGGAGGATTATCACTATTCATCTGCAAGATTTTACCATGATAGGCTGGATAGTTTTAAGATGCTGACACATTTTGCAGGTAAATGAGAGAGGGGTATGCCGGAGATGGTCAGGAGACCAGACCGGCGTCAATCAACTAATTGTCATTTTTGAAAGAGAGGAACACCGCCATCGGCCAAAGTAACGCTCATGCAGAGGTCAGGAACCTGCCAGAGCGGGCAAAAAAAATCCTCCGGAAGATATCCGAAGGATTTATTTTTTTAAAGTTTTTTCTTTTAACGATGAGCAAGTCGCAATGTATCTATTGTAGTAACATTACCGACCGTAACAGCAATATTCTGAAGAGTATCTGATTGATAAGCTGTAGTAGAATCGGGATTAAATATCAATGTATAACTACCTGCAGGAATTCCCCAGAATTTGTAAAAACCTGAAGCATCCGGTAATGCGCCAAGTGTATCAGTACCTGAAATTGCCATTATCTGTGCTTTAGCAGAATCAGGCAATACTACGCCCTGGATAGCACCACCAGAGGCTTTCGCGAAAGTACGGATCACGGGCTTTAAAATATATTGCCCGCTGTTACCTGCTTTTACAATAGACCTGGCTGCATCAAAATCCAACACTAATTCGTAAGGAATACCGGCCGTTAATGTTGCATCAACATTTAATTTCAGGCCAGATTGCTGAGCAGAAGGAGTCGTCAAATCCACAACTGTCCCATCATCCAATACAAGTTGATTACCATCTCCCAAAACCAGACGGATTTGTGAAAGTTTTCCTGCAGGCAAATCGACTCCGCCTAAAAGAGTATCCTTTCCGTTCCGTAGTTGTAAAAGATCATAAATTCCGGGTTTTAGTAATGGAACATCTACCCAGCCTGTACCTGAAGTATCATCAGTAGACTTTACCATTACCTTCTGGATGTTGATTAAGACTGCCTGATAATCTGCCGGACCGTCAGTTAAATGAATATTTAAGTGAGATGGCTGGTTACTGGAAATATTCGATTTTTGACATGCGCCAAATAAGCAGGCAACGAGAAAAATTCCCAATAAATAAGGGGAAATTTTTGAGAGGTTAATTTTCATAGAGGTTTATTTTAGTTAACAATAATATACAAAAAGAAATAAATCAAGCCAAAAATCCAAATTCTATGCCATAAAAAACTTTATTCCTACTTCACTAACTTTCTCAATTGATTCTTCTCTCATAGAAAAGACAAGTAAAGAAGCCAATAAATGAAAAGGGAACAGTACTGGCGCCGGTCTCCTGACCGGTGACTGATCGTTACTAAAGTTTGCTTGATAAGTAACGAAGACCATTGGAAGTTATAGTAGCGCAAGAGATTTTTGCACACATCAGAAAGCAGACTGGTGAAAAGATTGATTGAATTAAATTTCAGTTTCTGATTACAATAACAACAAGCGGAGGTTTGTGCTAACTAGGGAAAGTTTCACCGGATGATAGTTGAACAGCAAAACATTGTGTCGCCTGATGAAACAAATGCTAATCATTTTTTTTATAGTATTAATAGCAGGTACCTATGCAACCAGTCAGAAAACGGTACCTCTATGGCAGACCCTGCCACACATTCCACCGATGCCTTTGGTGGATACGAGCGGTTTTGCTCCGGTGAACGGTATACACTTGTACTTTGCCATTTTCAACCGCAATGGTGGCCGGCCGGTTATCCTCCTGCATGGCTCCCTTGGCAGTTCGGATGATTGGGGCTTTGAGACGCCACTGCTTGACAAGAGTCATGAGGTGATCGTTCTGGACTCCCGGGGCCGCGGTCGGAGCACGATGTCATCCCAACCCCTCTCTATTGAATTGCAGGCCTCAGATGTGATCGGCGTGATGGACTTTTTGAAAGTTCCCAGGGCATCTGTTGTAGGATGGAGCGAGGGTGGTGTTACCGGTTTGTTCCTGGTTATACATGATCCTGACCGGATTGACAAATTTCTCGCTTTTGGCGCCAACTACAGCGTGTCCACTTATCCGGAGAAGCCTTTGAGTCCGGTGATGAAAGCCATGGGTGCCCGCTACATGGCAATGGCGAAAGCGACATACCGCCGGCTCTCCCCTACACCCTACGCATTCGGGGAATTGCTGAAAGCATTGGAACGGGACAGTACGGAACCGGAACTGATGCCTGCCGATCTTGCAAAAATTAAAGCACCTACCTTTATTGTAGACGGCCAGTATGAACAGTTCATCACGCGTAAAGAAACAGCGGCGCTGGCTCATCTGATCCCCTGCGCCAAACTCGTGATCATCCCGGATGTCAGCCACGATGGCCCACTTCAAGATCCCCGCGACTTTCACAAGGCTGTGATTAACTTGCTTGATTCTCATTAATTCGGGTTTGCCAGTTTATAACACCTGCACTCCTTTTAAAAATATTTAAAAAAAAATTGCGTAACTCAAAAGTTACTTATTATGCAAATAGAAATTAAAATCGAATGGGTTTATGGGCAATCGTCAAATGAGATTTGGGAGTATCTCACACAACCAGAGTTAAAGTTCTCTGATTTCCCCTCCAACGTCCTAGACGTTGTGCGTAATTCCCAATTTTTCGGAGTCGAAAATTACTTCCGAAGCTAACGTTTGTGAAATAAAAAAACATTGAAAATCAATCACTAAGAAAACATTAGTCAGAATTTGCCTAATGAGAGAAAAATGAAATTCATTTTAAAAAGTACCTTCTGGAATTAGTTTTTCATATTCTGAAATTGACTCCTAATAAGTTTTATTAGCAAAGCTTTTCGGCAGGCCTATGGTTTTTAAAATACCTAAATATATCGTTCCCCAAACAAGACTAAAGAAAGTTGTTTTACTTTCTCTTTTAAAATAAAAATTAACAATTCTTGGATCTTTACCTTTTTGAGGATTGTTATTTTTTATAAGAAATGCATTTCCAAAAAAACTGACTATACTTTTCTTTTTTATACCAGATGGTTTGCTTTTGTCTTTTTTAATGCCTACGAGATACAAATTTTTATACAATAATTCACCTTTACCGGTAGCTTTAAAATTATCACCTATAACGTGAGCAATACCTTTTTGTATGGTTCCCTTCTTTATCATAAATTCTCCCATTGGTTCAGTGATAGGATTTAAAACAGAGCTATCTAAATCTCCAATATTAAGATCCATGGTGAAGTTGCCTGTTTTATATTTTGAAAGGTCAAATACAAAACCATTGGTCATTGGTATTTTATGCATGAACAGTCCTGATGATTTTATTACCAAAAGGTTTTGTTTTTTTATTTGTTCAGGCATGTTGGTAATATTTGTTACTTCACCATTCATATCATCAATATAGATGGTACCTGTTTTGTCCATGCCGGGATTATGTTCACTATAAGCCAGGTTACAATGACGTATAAGCATCCTCGTTATAGATATGGGCACAGGCATCCTCATTAATATTTGGTGCGGAAAATTGTTAATCTTTACATGGCGAAATGGCAATGACCTGTCAAGAAATACTTTACAGGAACCGTTACTTACAACTGCTTCATTGGCAACAATATTTTTTTGGTTGGTAAGCTTCGACCAGCTAATACCGTGTAAAGTTATTTTAGGAATTATAAGATTATACATTTCTTTTCGCTCCTTCAAATGGCTTTCAAATTGTTCTTTATTAAACCGCGGATGCAATTCAAAACCGGATGCAGTAATCTTATCTTCAGCGGTGGAAATGTTGATAGAAGCATATTTAAAATAGTAGAGGTTATCGGGCGTTCTTCCATAAAAATTTTTAGTTGAAAGCGTTGCCTGCTTTGCAAAAAGAAATCTTTTTGTATCATTTTGAGTGGATGAATCTATGAGCACATCTTTCATAAGGATCGCTATCTGATTCAGTTTATTTATTCTATTTTTAGCACCTGTGTGGCTTATCAATGTGCCATCTACTACTTGAAAAGTGTCAACTGAGATCCTTTTCATTTTCTTTACGATCTTTTGATAAATCGTGCTGGTATCAGTCTTTGAAACATCCGCCTTATCGTGTTGATTCTCTTTTTGATAAACCTCAATGATGGGCGCCTTAATCAGAACATGCTTCAATGATAAATTATTTTTTGACAACACATCATTAATATCCATGCCATCAATACCGTGTAGCGTTATATTAGGAATTGTAAGCTTATATATTTCATTCAGTTTGGTTAAATGGCTTTCGAATTGCTGTTTATTAAATCGTGGGTGCAATTCAAAATCCATTGCTATAAGCTTATTTTCAGCAGTAGAAATATTGATTGAAGCGCATTTAAAATAGTACTGGCTATCGGGCGTTCTGCCATAAAAATTTTTAGCGGAAAGTGTTGCCTGCTTCGCAAAAAGAAATCTTTTTGTATCATTTTGAGTAGATGAATCTATGAGCACATCGTTCATAAGAACGGATACCTGGTTAAGTTTATTTATCATACTTTTCCTGGCGCCTGAGTAGCTTATTAATGTCCCATTCACTACTTCAAAAGTATCAATTGAAATCCTTTTCATTTTCTTCATGATTTTTTGATAAATCGTGGTAGTATCAATCTTTAAAGGATCCTGTTTGGTATAAGATTTCTCCTGATGGTACACTTCAATGACCGGTGCATTAATCAAAAGATGTTTCAATGAAATATGATCTTTTGACAACAGATCATTTATGCGAATGCCTCCAATATATAATGATGAGAACGAAATTTTAAATACATCACCCGGAAGTGTATGAGACATATCCAGATTTTTGACAACTGCAGTATCAGGAGCAAGAACTGCATTGGTAATATCTATTGATGATCCTGAAATATGTAGATCAATTTTTCCAATTGATAAATGATAGAGGCCGTTTGAACCATCTTTTACCAATTGCTGAAGTTTCGCAATTATTGCAGGCCGCAAATCTGTAATAGATTTTGATTTAGAATAATCAGGTTTAAAATCCTTTGCTTTTAAAAATACAAAACGGATATAGAAGTAAGCTCCGCTGGCTATTATAATAATGATGATAAAAATTAAGAATAGCTTTTTCATATCTTATCTAACGAATGTTTTTTAGAAAAGGTTTCTTTTGAATAGAAGAATTCATCCCTTTGCAGGTCTTCCCGAAAAATGAAAGAGCCCCTTTGTTGGTGTTGAACAAAGGAAAAGTGCGGCTGCTTCACCAACAAAACGGATGAAACGAATCCTTATGGCTGACCTAAACACGCAGTTAATAAGAAGACATTTGCAATTGCTACTGTTGTTGGTGACTGCTCCGCGTTTATTCTTCACAGTTTTTTACAGCTACCATTTATCAGTGCCCGCCCGGATGATGTGAATGTAAAAATAAAGCCGTATCACCCGTACGGAATTTTATTTTTCAAAGATAGTTTTTTTTCTGTTTTCTTTATTCCTTTCTTTCTGAAAGAAGGAATCAGCATGGGAACATTTAAAACATAATATTTATAATTTTCTCCGAATTCTTTTATTAGTTTCTTTTCTTCAAAAATTATTCCTATCAAAACATATAGGCTCAATAAGGCAACAGCTATTAAATTGCTGAGCGTAGGAAATACAAAAAATAGGCCCGTTACGAAAAGTAGTGTACCTAAATACAGTGGATGCCGGACATATTGATGAATGCCATTTATTTCTAATTCTGCGGCTGGTGTAAGAGTAAAAACTGACCTGATTCCACTTAACAGCATAAAATATTTTTTGATAGAAATAGTCATAACAATGATTCCCGGAGAGATTAAAAAAGCAATGGCAAAATATTTTATCAACAATGATTTTAAAAGTAAGGGACTATGAAAAGAATATTGAAATATAAGTACTAAAATAAGGGTAATGGCGGCAAAAAGACTATAAGTCAACCGGTAATAACGAAAATATTTACCCAATTTATTTTTGAATAATTCCTTCACGTACCCCGCAGCAAAAAAACTGTGTAGCACATAATAAATAATCCAAACAGCTATTAATATCCAGTGAAATTTCTCCAAAATTTTTATAAAAGGTATGAAAAATATTTTTAGTTTTTGTAGCAAATAATAATAAATAGAAATCAGCTTACAAATTCCAGGTGATTAAAATCATAGAAATAAAAGTAAACTAATAAAAGTATAGGATAATAAAGATAGACCGCATGATTCAGCCGATGAGGGTGTTCCGTTAAAAAATTAATGCTGTCGTCTTGTCTCTGACAAACGACATCAACGGATTCGCATCTTTCTTTTTATTTCATAGATTATCTCTTTGTGGGTGTTCCCTTCCTTTCGAAAGCCCACATCACCCACTCATGCTTGCTACCGGAATGTTGATTAAATTTGTAACGGGAACACCTGCCAAGGCATTAATTGTCTGAACCAGGATTTATAGGATTTATGGATTAACAGGATTAATCCTAAAATCCTTTCATCTTGAAAATCATAGTTCAGACAAAAGAAGCAAGAATAAAATATACTCAATTTTGACACAAGATACCGTCATTATATGTATGTAGCTGTTATTTATTTAGGTAAGGCTTATCCTGAAATTGCCTGCAAAGGCAGTTACAAAAAACGCAATATAACAGTGATGATAATCAATGATGAATTTTTTTGTGGAGATGTTTTGGGTTTCGTGTAATATTGTGTAATAGGCTATTCAAATATGACACGTTACATTCTTTTAATAACAGGACTTTTAACTTTCACTAATTTATTCAGCCAAAGCAAGTGTGACAGTAGTGTTTTACAAACTGATAAAATCCAATTGCAAAATTTTTGGACAACATTTAAAGATGCTATAAACAACAAAGACAAAACTAAAATAGAAAGCCTTTGTTCTTACCCATTCAATTGCGACTATTGCGTTCTTGACAGTTCAAAATATGATGACAAACCTTATCATAAAATAACAAAAGCATTATTTGACAAATCGCAATACCAAATCTTTTTTGCACCAAGACTTGTACAGGAAGTCAATAAACATTCTCTTCCTCAAGATCTTTTTATTTTTCAACCATATTTCAACACAGTGGACAAGAAATGTTCTTATAGCTTTAGTTACATTGCAGTTGACGAAAACGCACAGCATCCAGGAATGCAACACTTTTTTGACATACAAAAAATTAAAGGACAATTCAAAATTATTTCGACTTGGACTGTTCCTTAACAGACGACGAACAGCCTTCAGCATTCGCATCAAATAGCAGGGCTGACAGTCATTTTATTAGCTGTTGTTTGCTATTGGTCAGTGGGATTCGGGTTGAAAATTCTTTAATGTTCTTTTGTACATATTCTGTACTTTTAGTTCTTTATTAGGCTGAGGCTTGGGCAGAAAATTCACAGAATTCCCTGCCTTCGCAAATACCCGAACGTAAGCGGCAACCTTAATGCAGCGTTTCAAATAATTTGAGCATCTTATTATTATGCGTCTAAAAGCTAAATATTTCAAGCCATCTATTTCTTTAATTATTTTGACTTTACTAATAAGCTCTTGCATAAAGGAGCAACCAAGATGCAGGGGAAATTGTGTGGATGTCGTTATAAACGGGATTACATTTGTAGAAACAAGTGGTGCTCCTTTAGCAAATATTCCTGTAGAAGTAAATTGGTTCATAAGGGCATACTGTATTGGATGTACTTCATATAGGGTTGCTTCAGGTAAAACAGATAGTGCCGGAAAATTTAATTTTAATACTACAATCGCCTCAACGTTCTTTAAAGATTATTATTTAAGTGTAAGGGTTCCTACTGACACAAATTATATTACAGCGCCAAATGTAGGTGGCGTAAATTTTGATGAAAAACGCTTTTCTGATTTCAATATTAATGCACTACAGAATTTAAAATTTGGATTTTATCCAAAGACATTTTTAACAATCAGGCTTCACAGGGTGCTTTCTGATAATTTTGATTACTTTTCTGTTAGCCATCATTTTACAAATGCGGTTGACTATGAAGATTTTATTATTGCAGGACCAAGATTTGCAATTGACACAACTTTAAGAGTGCCAACATCAGCTAATATTTACACAACAATAGTTTGGGGAAAAACAATTACTGGGGGGCAATCCAACGAGCAGACAGATTCTTTAATATGCACGGATAACGGGACGAATGTTTTCGACATAAACTATTAGCTAAAACTAGGCAGCCGCTTATAGGTTTGCAGCAAGTGGGGCTGAAGGAATAACAACGGACTTTTATTTATAAATTTGGTAACGTTTCGGGCAGAAAAGAAAACTATTTTCCCGCCTGCGCCGTATTCATTGGCGGCAATTCGATTAGACTTTTACATCTTTGGTTATATTTATATTCTTTATGAAAACATTTATTAAATTAATTTTAGTTTTTTTAATATTATCCTTTTATGGTTGCGAATTCTTTTGTTAGGATATGTGTATTAATTTAGCCTTTGTCGGATTTGACTCCACTGATATCGATACAATAGTATTACGACAATACCAACCTAATACCGCTTTTAAAAATCCAATAGATACATTTTTGATAACCAGAAATAACGGACTTTATATATTTACAACAATAAAAGATACCACAATTATATATAGAAACAGTAGCGACGATTCTGCTCACATCACGAACGGATATGATTGGGATGTTTATATTCCTGCTAAAAATAAAACTACATATATATTAAATATTGCAAGAATACCAGGAACTGGAAAACATGGCTGCCTCAACTCAATAAATTCATTTAAACAAGACAGTATAACCATAATACCAACCTGGGTACCTACAGGACAATTTTGGACAGATGGTTATCGAGCATATATCTACAAATAAAAAACTGCCAACATTTTAACCGATGCATGTGTTCCGTTAAAAAATTAATGCCGATTTCTCTGACAAACGATATCAATAGATTCGCTTCTTTCTTTTTACTCTGTCTTGCTCTATTGAGCTATGAATCATAATCTCAACTATTTGCCTGCCTGTAGGTAGATTCATTTATTGTACTTTTGTTCTGGCGGAGAATTCATTGAATGCTTAGACATCGCCAATGCGTAAACGTAATTGGTCATTGTACAAACACACACTAATAAACAAATGCTTTTATGACAAAAAAAGAAATTGCACAAAACTTTTTAAAACTTACTGCTAAAGGAGATTCGCGGACAGCATTTCAATTATATGTAGCAGATAATTTTAAACACCATAACGCTTTCTTCAAGGGTGACAGAAATACATTGATGACTGCTATGGAAGAAAATGCTGTTAAAAATCCAAATAAGGTTTTTGAAATTCAAAGAGCCTTACAGGACGGCGATTTAGTTGCAGTCCATTCACAGGTGCAACTGGCACAAGGGGACATAGAATTAGCGGTAATTCATATTTTCAAATTTGACCAGGATAAAATTGTTGAGCTTTGGGATTTTGGGCAAGTGGTTCCCACCGACATTATCAATGAAAATGGAATGTTTTGAAATAGGGAAAGCAAACACCGAACACTATGAAAAATATAAATCCCCCTTGCAATGTAGAATTAATCAAAGGAGAGATTGCTGATTATTGGTATGCACCAGGCAGGATCTTATATTCCTATTCTAAAAATCCTGAAAAACATTACCGAAAATAGTACGTTGGTAAAAAGTATTACAAACAACAAAATAATCTCATTGTTAATTTACTTGAGTAACCCTAATCATCTGAAAGCAACAGGTATTAAAATAATAAATAGAAAGGCAATTATAAAATGGAATTCTCACCCTTCAACAATGTTGTGAAACTTTGCCTCCAGGGTATGGGCATGGAAGAAAAAGGCAAACCTGAAGAAGCATACAAACTATTTCTACAAGGTTGTAACGAAGCGACAAATGATTTTGAAAAATTTCTTACTGCTCATTATATAGCCCGACATCAAAAAACTGTTTCCGACAAATTACATTGGCTCCAAACTACTTTACAATTTGCATTAAAAGTGAATGATAACATTGTTAAGAGTGCTTTTCCTTCCCTGTATTTGAACATTGCCAAATGTTACCAGGACTTAAATGAGCCTATCAAAGCAAAAGAATATGCTGACTTAGCGATTTCTTCTAAAGACAACCCTTGTGATAAAGGACCATTTTATCACGGGACTAAAGCAGACTTGCAGGTTGGGGATTTACTGACTGCAGGCGGCAATTCTAATTACAAAGCTGAACTTAAAATGAACCACATTTATTTTACAGCGTTGATTAACGGTGCAGGACTTGCGGCAGAATTGTCAAAAGGAAACGGGGAACCAAGAGTTTATATAGTTGAACCAACAGGTAACTTTGAAAACGACCCAAATGTGACGGACAAAAAATTTCCCGGAAATCCGACACGTTCATTTCGCAGCCAGGAACCATTGAAAATCGTTGGTGAAATAACAGATTGGGTAAGACTGACACCGGAGGAACTTAAAAATTGGCGTGAAAAGTTGGCGAATAACAATGGAGAAATTATTAATTAATTTCTGAAATGTAAGACAGAAACCAACGAACCGCCGGATTGGTTTTGCCACGACTGACGTGCATTTTATCAACATTTTGTGCTGATATCATCAGCGGTTCGATCTGAAAATATTCTAATTAACTTTTTTATCATAACTTCAACTTTAGTATTTCTATTGGGTTAAAGTTCTGGCAGAAAGTTCGTAGAATACCCCAGCCTACGCGAATGCGTAAATGTTGGTGACTACCTAAAATTGACGCTCTGAAAATCATGAAGCAAACAATATTTATATTCCTTTCATTATTCCTTTTGACAAAGACAACTTTAATTCATGCTCAGTCAAACGAGGTA
>Ga0307374_10007372_pt1 | contig 16784 bp, 17 predicted proteins | sample OX3MG_FD_202532 | JGI IMG/M metagenome (GOLD analysis project Ga0307374, IMG submission 202532) | Soil microbial communities from Risofladan, Vaasa, Finland - OX-3 | ecosystem: Environmental > Terrestrial > Soil > Coastal area > Acid sulfate soil | place: Finland: Risofladan, Vaasa | collected... | reverse complement strand
CGGCTGTTAACCGCAAGGTTCACGGTTCGAATCCGTGCTCCGGAGCCACGTGCCGAATTCGGCGCGGTCAGGTACGGCCTGCGCTCCAGAGTTCGGCTCAGGAAGTGCTCACAGTCTCCCGCCGGCCCCTGGCGGGGCACCCCCCGGATGGCTCCTTCGGTCGGCAGATCGGGGATAACCGGGTTGCGTCGGGCAACCGTGATCGCCACGCTCTCCCGCCGGAGTTGCGCCCGCACGAATTTCGCGCTGATCTCCCAGCCGAGGCGCGGCAGAAGGGCCCCGAAGATGGGGAAATCGAAATCTCGGTTCGCGCTTCCTCCTCAACTTCGTGGACGACGCTTTGAGCCGCAGCCTGGCAGCCCAGTTTTCGCGAGCAGCTGAGTCCACCACGACCCTGGGCCGCTACTCAATCGTCGCTCTGAGTCGCACATCCGTCATGAGGCCGGGACCTCTTAGCAGGGTTCGCCGACCCCCATCCGGAGGATACTGAGCGGCGACAGTTCCAAAAGGGGGCATCCTCAGCCCCAGCGCAGGACGACACATGGAAGCCTCATGATCGGCCGAAACCCTTTGACCCGTCCGCCAAGACTCTGGGCGGCGAGCACGAGTTCGGTGCCCGAGTTGCCGGGGGAAACACGTGCCCGAGGGGCGACCACATCCCCGATCCCGAAACGGCCGGTGGCCGGCGCCCTCCGGATCGAGCGGGCAATTCGCCAAGGCTTGGCTGAACTGAATGAGGCGGACGGAGTGGCTGGCGTGATCGCAGCTACCCAACACGCTGTCGGGCGCCTGGTCGCCGAGGTGCCCGGGTCGCTGGCGGCGCTCGTGGTTCTCGCCTCCGAGTCCCCGGCTCCAAGCGACCAGGCAGCGCCGGTCGCCGGCCGTACCGGAGCGGTGGTGGTGCCAGCCGACACTTCGAGCCGACTCCGCGACCGACTTACTCGGGGCGGAGTGGTGAAGTCCGGCCGGGATCAGGCTGCCCTGGCCGCACTGGTCGGCCTACCAACGAACGCTTCCCCGATCAGGCTGGTGCCCATCCGGGTGCTCGAAGACTGTCCCGTGGCGCTGGTGGTGGCGGGGAGAGCGGTCCGAACGGAATCGATGAGGACCGCGCTAGCGACCCTCGGAGCAGCGGCGGGTAAGGCCCTGCTGCGCGAGCGGCGTACCGGTGAGCTAAGGGTCGGCGAGGGTCGGATGCGGGCATTTCTCGAGAGCTCATCCGATCTCGTCCTGGCGGTCGACTCATTGGACAGGCTCATCTATGCCAGTCCGTCAGTAAAGCTCTTCTTGGGTAAAAAGATTCCTAACTTGGAGAGATTCAAATCCGCGCTGGTGATCCACCCGGAGGATATTGACGCACTGCGCACGATGATGGCCGAGAGTGCGCACCATCCTGGCCCCGGTAGTCCCGTGGACTGTCGGATTCAGGGGCGCGATCGGCACTGGCACATGTTTGATGTGGTCTGCACCAACCTGCTCGAGGACCCGAATGCGCGGGCCCGGGTGCTGACCATGCGCGATATCACCGACCGACTCGAGCTGGAGGATCAGCTCCGGGATCAGGCCTTTCACGATCCCCTCACGGGACTGGCGAACCGGATCCTCTTCGAGGAGCGACTCGATCAGGCGCTGGTCAGGCGCGTGCGACGGAAGCGCCAAGTCCTGGTCCTGACCCTGGACCTGGACGACTTCAAGGGGGTCAATGACAACCTCGGCCACGCGGCTGGCGATCAGGTTCTGATCGAGTTCGCGCGACGTGTCCAGTCCTGCCTAAGACCCACCGACACCTTCGCTCGGATGGGCGGAGACGAGTTCGCGATTGTGGTCGAAGAGGCGCCCGACGCCACAACCGGCGAGGCTCTCGCCGAGCGCATCGGTGCAGTTCTGACCGAGCCGATTGTGCTGACCGACGGCACCCGGATAGACACCAGCACCAGCGTTGGTATCGCCGTAACCGGTCACCGTGCCCAGACCAGCGACGCGATCCTTCGCGAGGCCGACCTAGCCCTCTATGCGGCGAAGGCCCGAGGAAAGCGGCACCACGTCGTGTACCAGGACGCGCCTCGCGATTGACCGGGTTCGGCGCAGGTCGGGGGTCAGGTGGCTACTCCAGTAAGGGCCCAGACCGGTAACCGAACTTACAGGTGCGTGCCCGGTATTCCCAAAAGCAGCGGGCGACGATCGGGCGAGCGGGACGGCCAGCGGAGATGGGAGCCCCGGCGGAGATCTGCGGGGCGGCACGAGCCCAGGGTGAGCGGAAGACGTCACAACCCTTGCCGCGCCGAGGGGAGCAGACCGCGCTAGGATCGCGCCCACCAGGCGTCCACAATGTCCTCCATGCGAGTGTCAGCCAAGGCCGACTACGCCGTCCGGGCGGTGATCGAACTGGCGGCGGGCGGTGACTGCGGCCCGGTTACCGCCGAACACATCTCCAGCATCCAGGACATCCCGCTCAAGTTCCTCCACAACATCCTGGCTGAGCTGAAGCGGGACGGCATCGTCAACAGCCACCGAGGCGCCGCTGGCGGCTTCGTGCTGGCGCGCGACCCGGCTTCGATCTCCCTCGGGGACATCATCCGGGTGGCGGACGGGGGGCCGCTGGCCCGGGTGGGGGACTTTCGTCCGGACGAGCTGGCCTACACCGGCCACACCGCGCCTCTGCGCGATGTCTGGGTGGCGGTGCGGGTCGGCATCCGTGATGTGCTCGACGAGGTCACGGTGGCTGACATCTGCGCCGGGCATTTGCCGGAGGTGGTGCAGCGGCTGCTCGCCCGTCCGGATGCGTGGTTGCCCAGGGTGAAGTTGATTCCGGGTAAAGCTCCCCGGATCGGGGTGCCAGGCCCGCGAGCCAAGTTCGGGGCGACTTCACCCAGCTGGGAGGCGACCGGCGCCGAAAAGAAGTGATCGAGGCTCGACCAGCGGAACCGTCCGGGCCGCTTCGGCCGCGGGGAGGCAGTCCCGGGCTGGATCGAGCTAGGACCCGGCCGCGGCCGGATCGAAGCTGAAGATTCGGGTCGCCAGCACCAGTACCGCTACTCCCAGCCCGATCAGCACCGCCAAGTCGGGAGTGATGGCGCGGAGACTCTGAGCCTGGGCCATCAATCCGCGGAGACCGTCGGCAAAGTACTTGAGAGGCATGATCACCGCAAGCTCGCGCAGCCAGGTCGGGGCGCCGGATAGCGGGTAGAAGATACCCGCGATGAAGAGCTGGGGCAGCGTCACCAGGTTCATCAGCACGATCGCCGACTGGTCCCGGTTGGCAATCCCCGCGATCAGGAATCCACCGCCCAGGAAGCACAGAGCTCCGACCAGCAGCAGCAGCACCACCAGCGCCGGCGAGGGGCCCAGTCCCACGCTGTACATGAGGTGACCGACCCCCAGCAGCACCACCACCTGGACCGCCACCAGGACCAGCTGGGACACCACGCTGCTGGCGAGAAATGCCCAGACCGGTATGGGGGTCGCGCGCACCCGGCGCAGAGTGCCGCGCTCGCGGTCGCCGACCAGCCGGATGCCGGCGCTGAGCCCGGCGGTGAGGACGGCGTAGGCGAGAATTCCGGGGGTCAGAAAGTCGATGTAGTTGGCGTTGGCCAGCGAGCCGGCACTGACCCCACCCTTGGGGTGCATCTCGGCCACGCTGGGAATCACTGCCGGGGGGGTGCCCAGCAGGGTTTGATTGAGGCTGGCCAGAGCTCCCTGGGCCGCCGCCGCGAAAGAAGCGTTCTCGGTGATATTCCCAGCGTTCTCTTCGATCTTTGCCAGCAGGGGTAGACGGCTCCCGGTGATCACGATCGCGAAGTCAGCGCTGTTGTTGAGCACCTGCTGGTGGGCAGTGGCGGCCGAGACGTCGTGAACCGTGAACGAGCTCCGGGGTAAGGCCTGTCTGAGGATCGCCACCTGGGCGGGGGAGGCGACGATATCGACCCGGGTCCTGCCGCCCTGAAAGAGACCGCCGAAGATCACGATGAGGAGCAGAGGAACCAGGATGTTGAAAACCACCACCTGTCGATTCCGCATCAAGAGCATCAGATTGGCCCGGGTCAAGGCCACCAGCGGCAGCCAGGGAGAGTTGCTCCGAAAGGTGGCCAGGGGTCGGGAAGTCGGCGGTCGGAGCTGGCTCACGACTGCGTCTCGGCCGCGATGTGGTGACCGGTCCGCGCCAAGAAGACATCCTCCAGGCTGGGTGGACGCACGGAGACGTCACGCAGAGCGCCCTCGCCGAGCTGCTGGTTGAGCGCGGCGAGGATCACCCCCAGCTCCTGGCCCTGGAGCTCCCAGCGGCCCTCGGAATAAGCAGCGCGCTGCACTCCCGGCAGCGCCTCCAGCTGAGCGCGGGAGTCCGCGGCGACGCTGATCGTCGCGGCCGCGCCCAGCTCGGCGATCAGAGTGGCCGGCGCGCCCTCGGCCACCACCTGGCCACCATCGATGATGTACACCCGCTCCGCCAGCTGTTCCGCCTCCTCGATGTAGTGGGTGGTCAGCAGGACCGTACGTCCTTGGTGGTGGAGGTCCTTGATCATCGCCCAGGTCTGACGGCGGCTCAGGGGATCGAGTCCGGTGGTCGGCTCGTCCAAGATCACCAGCTCCGGCTCATTGCAGAGGGTGAGGGCCAGCTGGAGCCGCCGCTTCTGGCCTCCGGACAGCTGTTCCGTGCGCCGCGCGGCGACATCCGCGAGGTCCACCAGCGCCAACAGGGCCGCGGCGTCAGCCTCCCAGCCATACAGCCGCCCGAAGAGGGTCAGGGTCTCAGCACAGGTCAGGTCGGCATACAGAGCCCCCTCCTGGAGCTGTACCCCCACCCGGCTCCTGGCCTGTTCGGGCAGCTGGCCGAGGACTCGAACCTCTCCGGCGTCAGGCCGGCGCAACCCCTCGATGATCTCCATGGTGGTGGTCTTGCCAGCGCCGTTCGGTCCCAGCAGGGCTACGATCTGGCCCCGCTGGATCTCCAGATCGATGCCCCGCACCGCCGCCACCGCCCCGTAGCTCTTGCGCAGGCCACGCACCGAAACGGCTGGTCCCGTGGCCGCCGCGGCCGGCTCGCTTCGACCACCTCGAATTTTCCAGATCCTCCTGCTGCGCTTGGCGTCCCGGCACCGCGGCGCGCTCAGCCTAGCAGTCGAAGCGCGCGGACCATTTCCCGCTCCCCGGGGCCAACCGAAGATGGGATCAACCCCGGCCGCAGGCGCTGGGTTACCTTCACCATCATGAGAGCGGTCCTTCATCGGCTGCGGCGGTGGTTCCCGGTGCGGGTCACGGCCCGGTATCTCAATCGGAGTGGTCCCAATCTCGCCACCCTGGTCGCCTGGAACATGCTCTTCTCGTTCTTTCCGATCCTGGTTCTGGCGGCCACTCTGGCCAGCCTGGTGCCGCTCCACGGCGCCGCCGTTGGGAAGGGACTCACCCAGGCGATTGCCACCGCTCTACCGGGAGGGAAGGGGGCAGCGGTGGCCCGGGCGCTGACCGCCTTCCATCACCACTCGGGGCTGCTGGCGATCGTTGGCGCGGTGGGTCTGCTCTGGGGTGGTTCCGCGCTCTTCGGCGCCATGGACCAGGCCTTCGCCAGCCTGAGTGACACCAAGGCGAGATCCTTCTTCCCGCAGAAGCTCATGTCCTTCGGGATGATCGTCCTGTTCGCCTGTCTGGTGGTGCCGGTGGTGCTCAGCTCCAGTCTGCTGGCGGTGCTCACATCGGTGCCGGGAGTTCCCACTGTGTTGAGCCACGGCCCGGCCAGTCTGATTCTCCAGATTTGCCTCTCGGTGGTGGTGGGAACCATCCTCTTCAGCGCCATCTATTTCCTGGTCCCCAGAACCCGCCGGGCACCGCGGGCCGTGCTGCCTGGGGCGGTCGCGGCGGCGGTGCTCTTCGAGGCTTTGAGCCTGCTGTTTCCCCTCTACTTCAAACTGGCTCACGGCTTCAGCACCTACGGAACCACCTTCAGCCTTTTCTTCCTGATTCTGGCCTACGTCTTCCTGTTGGCCCAGATCACCGTGGTGGGATTCGCGGTGGTCATGGAGAGGGAGCCGCAGCAGCGGGTCCGAGGCGAGTCGGCTAACGCCGGTCCCGCCGAGCACCCCCAGCTGGGGGCGGGCGTGGCGAGCTAGCTCCTGCGGCCAGCTGGGAATTGGCGGTCGATCGGATGCCTTCTAGCCGAGCCTCGTCGGCGCCCAGATCCCGGCCCGGTAGAGTCGCCCCGGAAGCTCCCGGCCGAGCATCTGCTCCAAGCGCTGCGCCAAGGCACAGAGCTGCTCCAGATCCACCGCGACTGAAGCGCCCACCCGCTGCAACAGATAGAGCAGGTCCTCACTGCAGACATTGCCGGTGGCGCGGGGAGCAAAGGGGCAGCCGCCGATTCCCCCCACCGAGCCCTCGAACCGACGCACCCCGGAGTTGAAGCCGGCCAGGGCATTGGCGAGCCCCATGCCCCGCGTGTCGTGCAGGTGTAGAGCGATCTCGGCGATCGGGATGGAGTTCGCCACCAGAGCAACCAGCTGGACAACCTGGCCCGGGTCAGCCACTCCGATGGTGTCGGCGAGGCTGATCTCGGCCGCGCCTAGCCCGGACAGCTCCTGGGCCAATTCCACGACTTCCTGGGGATCCACCCGCCCCTGGTAGGGACAGCCGAAGGCAACGCTGAGACTGGCGTCCCAGGTACAACCGGCGCTGGCCGCCTCCTGGGCCAGCTCGCCGATCTCGGCCAGGGTTTCCCGCACCGATCGGTTGAGGTTGCGCTGATTGAAGGAGTTGGTCACTCCGACATTGACCAGAACCCGCCGCGCGTTCGCCCGGAGGGCCCGCTCCAGTCCACGGCGATTGGGCACCAGGACCCTGATCCGGCCCATCACCTGAACTCCCCGCTCGGCTTGGAGTTGGGCCAGCACCTCCTCCGCGTCCGCCAGCTGAGGAACCCACTTGGGGGACACGAAGGAGGTCGCCTCGACCAGCTCCACTCCGCTATCCAGGGCTCCGCGGATCAGCTCCAGCTTGCGCTCCGTGGCGAGCTCCTGGGCCAGGTTCTGGAGGCCATCCCGGGGGCCCACCTCGGTGAAGAGGAGGCGCCCCGCCGGCGCCACGTCAGGGCTCATTTGGCCCGGAGTGTATTCCCCCGCGGGGGCGAGTTCAGCCGAGTCAGTGAAGGGAGGTCGGCGGGACCGATGGCCGGCCCCACGCCGAGCAAGGGCGCGCGGAGCTCCGACCGGCGGGTCCGGAAAGCGGCGACCTTGGTGCGGCTCAAACAGGCGGAGGAGCAGAAGCGACGAGAACCGTTCTTGGAAGTGTCGATGAACGCCCGATCGCAGTTCGCCGAGTCGCACAGTCCCAACCGGGCTCCGCCGGGCGAGCCGATCACCACCGCCAGAGCGATCACACACATCGCGCCGCGAGCGATCGCCCGGCCGGCCTCCTTGTCCTGGCTGTGGAAATGGAGGTGCCACGACTCCCCGTCGTGCCGGGCGAGCTGAGGCGCAGCCTGATAGCGGGCGAGGAGGGAGTTGACCAATGCCGCCGCTTGATCCGGTCGGGCCGCCGCCAACAGCTCGAAGACCGCCCGCAGTTCGGCCGCCAGCTGGATCATCTCCTCGGCGGCGTGGCCTCCTAAGGTCACGGATCTCCCGGAGATCTTCGCCTCGACCTCCTGGGCCAGCCCTCGGCGGGCCGCCGAAGCTGTGGGCAACTCCCAGCGGCGGCCCCGGGACCAACCCGGGCTCAAGCGGTTGACCAGCTCAACCGCCGACTCCACCCCGCGATCCGCGTAACTCTCGAACTTCATTTTGACCGATACCCAGCTCATGGTATCCTGTTATTGGCATCAACGCAATCACTGGTTACATAAAGGAGGCAGAGCATGTTTGGGGGATCCCTACACCTCCTCGTCAAGGATCATGAGCGCGAACTCCAGGAGGCCGCGCTCCGGGACCTACCCGGGCGGCGCTGGGCCCGCCAGTCCGAGGAGATTCGCCAGCGCCGGACGGAAGCCCAACGGCGGCTGCTCCAGGGTCGCAACCACCGGTCCTGAGCCGAGCCCGCCGGGTTGGCTTCGACCCCGGAGCGATGGGCCCCGGGTGATCGGACGGCCCCGCCGGCACGATCAATTGACCGTGCCGGCGGGGCCCGGACCGGGGAGCCATCGAGCAGCGCGAAGGGAGAGAATCACGCGCTGGTGCGGCTGACCCTGCAATCATGGCCCCAGTGCAACACCCCGGGAGACTGCTCCAGGTCCGCCATCGACACCGTGCGACCGGTCGGTATGATGCTCGCCACGCTGCCCTCCCAGCTTCGGAGACGGTGGTTTGACCGCCGCATATAATTCAAGCCGGATGGACGACAAGGTCATGGTCGACCTGCTCGAGCGGGTCGGCAATCTTTTCACGTCCAGCCTGGACCTCAAGGTGAACATCGACTTCACCCTGCGAGCCCTTTCGCAGCTGGTCGCCTGCGATGGGGCCACGGTCTTCCTGCTCGACGAGGATGAGACTCGGCTCACCGCCATGGTCACCTTTCCCTACACCGAGCAGGTGAGCAGCGTCGCCTCCTTCGGGTTGGGTGAGGGAATCGTGGGTTGGTCGGTGGCCGAGCGCAAGGCGGTCCGGGTCGACGACGCCACCGTCGACCCGCGCTTCAAGGCGTTGGCAGCCTCACGCGCGCCGCGCAGCTCGTTGGTGATGCCCCTGGAATCGCCCAACCGAGTGGTCGGCGCCCTGACCCTCACCCGCAAGCGGGTCAAGCCCTTCACCGAGCTGGAGCAGGCGCTGGTGCGGGTGATATCCAACCAGGCGGCGATCAGCATCGACAACGCCGCCCTGCACGCCGCGGTGCAGCGCCAGCTCCAGGAGATCGCGCTCCAGAAGCACGAGCTGGAGGTGGCCAACGCCCAGATCCGCGAGAACAGCCGACTCAAGAGCGAATTCTTGGCCAACATGAGCCACGAGCTGCGCACCCCGCTGAACGCCATCCTGGGCTTCAGTGAAATCCTGAAGGACAACCTAGCCGGCAAGATGAGCGCGGCCCAGCAGCACGAGTGTCTGGAGAACATTCACACCAGCGGCCGGCACCTGCTCAACCTGGTCAACGATGTGCTCGACCTGAGCAAGATCGAGGCCGGTCGACTGGAGCTGCAGTACGAAGAATTCGCGCTTGGCTCCTGCATTTCCGAGGTGCTCACCGTGGTCCGTCCGCTCGCCGAGCGGGGCGGCGTCACCCTCGAGGTGGAGATTGACAACGACACCGTGCTGCTCCGGGCGGACAAGGGCAAGTTCAAGCAGATTCTCTACAACCTGCTCAGCAACTCGATCAAATTCACCTCGGAAGGGGGCACGGCGACGGTCAAGACTAAGGCCCGACCGCGGGCAGGCCAGCTGGTGTTGCAGGTCAAGGACAGCGGGATCGGAATCGATCCGCAGCACCACGACCAGATCTTCAGCGAGTTCTTTCAGGTCCAGGCGGCCGACAACCGCCAATTTGAAGGCACCGGGCTGGGGCTGGCCTTGGTGCGTCGGCTGGTGGGGCTGCACGGCGGCACCATCAAGGTTGACAGCCAACTGGATCGAGGCACCACCATGACGGTCACCCTGCCCCTGCACGGACTGCGCCCCGACGGCCAGATGCGCAATCGGATCCTGGTGATCGAGGACAATCCCAGCAGCCTGGAACTTTCCACTTTGGTACTTCGCGGCCAAGGCTTCAAGGTGGACACTGCCACGGATGGACAACAGGGGCTGCAGAAAGCCAAGTCACATACCTATGACCTGATCCTGATGGATATTCAATTGCCGGGCATCGACGGCCTGACGGTCACCCGCCTGCTCAAGGCCGATCCGCGGACCGCCCAGACTCCCATCGTGGCCCTCAGCGCGCGCGCCATGGTCGGGGACGAGAAGGAGGCCCTGGAGGCGGGATGCTCCGGTTACATCACCAAACCGATCGAGGTGAAGAATTTCGTTTCCACGGTCACCGAATACCTGGAGGCACAGGGTGCATGAGCGGGGGTAACAAGACGATCCTGCTGGTAGAGGACGATCAGTCCACTCGGGATATCGTCAGGCTCGCCTGCGAGCCGCAGCACTACACCGTGGTGGAGACGGGGACCGGCCTGGAAGGGTTGGAAATGGCCCAGCAGACCTCGCCCGACCTGATCATCCTGGACATCAACCTGCCCGGGATGAGCGGGCTCGACGTCTGCCGCCGGCTGCGGGCCGACGGTTACAAGGTGCCGATCATCATGCTCACCGCCAAGAGCGACACCATCGACGTGGTGGTGGGGCTGGAGCTGGGCGCCGACGACTATGTGGTCAAGCCCTTCGAGGTCCGCGAACTGGTGGCCCGGGTGGGCGCGCATCTCCGCCGCTCGGACGTCGCTCCCACGGACCAGTTGAAGGAACGCTTTGAGTTTCCCGGACTGACCATCGACCTCCGCCGCCGCCAGGTCTACCGGGACGGGGAGGAGGTCCAGCTGACGCTGACCGAGTTCAACCTGTTGGCGCTTCTGGCCAGCCGCCCCGGCCAGGTGATGAGCCGGGCGGAGCTGCTGCGGCGGGTCTGGGGTTACGAGGTGGAGATCGAGACCCGCACCGTGGATGCCCACGTGTACCGGCTCAGGCGCAAGATCGAGCCCTCGGCGGACCGACCCTCCTACATCCACTCGGTGCCCGGTATCGGTTACCGCTTCGCGGGTTAGCCCGGGGCTCCGACGGGAGCGGCCGGCTCAGTAGATGAAGCCGACGAAATAGCCCAGACTGGGGCTGATCATCCGGGTGTCCTCGACCCCCAATCCGTCCACGTTCATCTCCGACTGCTCCCAGCTGCCGTTGGGAAAGACCTTGGTCACGAAGCCGACGTGGCCGAAGTAGCCGTTGTCGAAGACCGCGATCGCGCCGACCACCGGAACCTGCCCTTCAGGGGCCCCGTAAGCCCGGGCGTTGGCCCACCAGTTGATCGCGTTACCCGACCAGGGGACGTAGGCCTTGCTGGCCACCCAGTAGGTGCACTGGCCCCAGGGAAAGGGGTCGACTGCCATAGGGGTGGTGGGGGTCACCTCGGGAACACCGACCTGAACCGGCACGAAGTCCTGAGCCGGCAGCGAGGTCGGGGAAGCGGCGCTGGGCATGAGCAGGAAGCTGTTGGCCGCGAGCGTCGTGCCCGAGGTCAAGGCGTTGTAGTTGAGCACCACCCCCGGGGCGACCCGGAATCGAGCGGCGAACGAGCTGAGGGTCTCCCCGGGCAGGACTCGCACCAGCACGGTTGGACCGGGGGGCGGGATCAGCAGGTCCTGGCCCACCTGGACGGTGGAGCCCGCGGTGAGGCGATTGCTCCAGGCTAGTTCCTCGGTGGTGGTCTGGTCCTTGGCGGCCAGGCTGGTCAGAGTGGCTCCCAGAGGCACGCTCACCACCGGCGCAGGGGCCACCTGAATGGTCCCGGGGATCGCCGCCGGCTTGTCGTAGTACTGCCCCGCCTGGGCGGAGGACGGGTTGGGCCAGTAGGACGCCGAGGTGGAGACAGTCTCAATCCCGTTGCGCGACGCAGAAATCCAGCCAGCGAGCAACAGGCCGCAGGCAACCAGGATGACGGCGACATGGGTAAGACGACGATCAGGACCCGGCAGGAGCTTCTCCCCAGCTGCCTTCGACGGACGAAGACCGATCGGCGGCGCCCTCACTCCCTCAAGCAGCGCGCCCGACCTCCGACCCTACCAGAGCGCGCGACGGGGTGTCAAAGTACTCTGATCGGGGCCGACTGCGAGACGGCACTCTCCCCGGTGGACCGGCTTACCGAGGTGGGAACCAGCCCACTGGCTCCGCTCACCGGTCGCCCTGGCGCCACCAGATCGGGGCGCTGACTATCCTGGGGGTCGCGATGGTCTTCCACCTCGACTGCGCGGGCCGGCGATACACGGCGGCGGCTGAGATTCTAGATCGAGTCCGTCATCAGGCCTACGCGGAGGCGGTCGGCGCATCCGCTCGATCCTCAGCTGGCTTCACCAGGCCGCTCGCCTGCTTTGCCGCTGTCTACTTGCTTTGGCCGATCGTCCCGCAGCTGTTCCAGGATCCGGAGGTCGGCCTCGACGTGGAGCATCTGCTCCACGGTGAGCAGGAGTTCTCCTTCGAGCGGCCGCTCGCCTTCGATGAGCTGATCACCCCGGAGGGAGAGATCACCCAGGTGGACCAGCGCCGGAGCATGGTCTTCCTGGACTTCCGCTGCCAGGGGCGCGACCGGGCCAACCAGGTGGTGGCCCGGTCGCGCAGCCTCTTTGTGGTGAAGGAGGCGAAATGAGGGAGAGCGACTCTCGGGAAGGCGTCCCGCCGGCGCTTGGAACACGGCTGCCAGAGCGGCGGCGGGTGCTCAGTCCCCAGGTGATCACCGCCTACGCCGAGGCCTCCGGAGACCGCAATCCAATTCATCTGGACCAGGAGTACGCGAGGAGGGCGGGGCTGCCCGCCACCATCGCCCACGGGATGCTGACCCTGGGAGTGGCGTGCGCTGAGGTGGAGGCTTGGGCCGGGGAGGAGCCCTGGGTCGGCCGCGTCGCCTGCCGCTTCTCGACCCCGGTAGTGGCGGGTGAGACGATCGCCATCAGCGGCGTGGTCGTCGGCTCGGATGAGGCTGCGGCCACGGTCGAGCTTTCGGTACTCATCTCCCCGGGAGAGCGCGCCCTGACCAAAGCCCGGGTCGATCTGCGGGCCGCCGGAGCTCCGTCTTCGCCATGACCCTGGACTTCTCGATCACCGATGAGCAGGAGGAGATTCGGGCGCTGGCCCACCAGTTCGCCGAGCAGGAGATCCGCCCGGTTGCGGCCGATTACGACGAGCGCGAGGAGACTCCCTGGGAGGTCATCCGCAAGGCCCAAGAGGTGGGCCTTGGGGCGGCCTCGAGCCTGCCCACCCGATACGGTGGCGGCGGGCTGGACCCGCTGACCCAGCTGCTGGTGAGCGAGGAACTCGCCTGGGGAGATGCCGGCATTGCGGTGAGCATCTCGGCCAGCTCTCTGGCGGGGGCCGGAATCTTGGCCATGGGAACTGAGGATCAGAAGGCGCGCTACCTGGGGAGGCTGTGCGACCCCGGGGAGGTCCGTCTCGGGGCGATGGGCCTCACTGAGCCGGAATCGGGATCGGACTCGCTGGCGCTGCGAACCACCGCCCAGCGGGTGGACGGGGGCTTCCTGCTCAATGGGACCAAGCAGTTCTGCACCAATGGCGGCATCGCCGACATCCAGGTGATCTTCGCGACCCTGGACCGCAGCCTCGGCCCGGCAGGGGTCACCGCGTTCGTGGTGGAGAAGGGAAATCCGGGCATGCGCCAGGGGCGCAAGGAACGCAAGCTGGGGGTGAGGGCCTCCCACACGGCCCAGGTGATCCTTGAGGACTGTTTCGTGGCCGAGGACGCCCGGCTCGGCTTCGATGCCACAGGCGACAGCCAGGGGCCGGGCGCAGCGGGCGCCATGGCGATGCTGGAGGCGACCAGACCCGGGGTGGCCGCGGGGGCGCTGGGGATCGCTCGGGCTGCCTTTGAATTCGCCCGGGACTACTCGCTGCAGCGCCAGCAATTTGGCAAGGCGATTGCCGGCCACCAGGCGATCGCGTTCAAGCTGGCCGACATGGCCACTGAGATCGACGCCACCCGGCTGATGATCTGGCGGGCAGGGTGGCTAGCGGCGGCCGGTCGCGGCTTCCCACGGGCGGAGGGCAGTATGGCCAAGCTGATGGCGGGCGATGTCGCGATGCGGGTCACGGTGGATGCGGTTCAGATCCTGGGCGGCTATGGCTACATGAAGGACTACCCGGTGGAACGCTGGATGCGCGACGCCAAGATCTATCAGATCTGGGAGGGGACGGCGGAGATCCAACGGTTGGTGATCTCACGAGCCATCCTCGGAGCTCGAATCTAACTCCGATAGATCTCGACTCGGTAGACCGTCGGCGGCCCAGCGGGGGGCTTGAACCGATGAGATGGAGTCGGCGCAGCGCACCAGACCGGGTGTGCCGACGCCACTTCGGACCTGCGCGGTGAGGGGATCAGCTGACCTCCTCGCCGCCAACCGACAGGTCCAGCACTACCAAGATCAACTCCGACGACGGATGCGATCCAGATGCCAAGCCGTGGCGAGGGGCGCTACCAGCGCCACCAAGAGGAGCACGATTCCCAGCGGGAAGGGCAGGCTGAACCCGCTGCTGACGCAAGTGCTCGTCCCCGAGCACTCACCTACCGACGTGGGGAATCCGCCCAGCACTACCAGACCGAGCAAGCCTCCCGGCAGCACGAATGTTCCAAGGAGCTTGTCGCGTAGTCCCCAGGCGTGAGAGGTCCACAGCAGCAAGACTCCGGCGAACCAGCCCACGACCAGGAGAAATCCACCTACGAGCAGTAGCCAGGGAACCCAAGCATCTGACCCGCGCGGCGGCTCTGCCGATGCGCCTGCCTCCTCTGCGATCAGCTCGGGATCGCCCACTCGGTCGAGCAGCGCGCGAACGCCGGCCTCGTCGTCGCCGTCGAGTTCTGCCCGTCCTTCGGCGATGTGAGCCGAGATCTCCTCCATGATCTGGCGCCGCCTCGGGGCGGCCAGGCTCCGGAGCGCTCGATCGAGATCGGCAAGGTAACGGCTGACCAGCGTCTCTGCCGGGGTGCGGGTGGTCATATTGAGGGGACCTCGTCAAGAATCTTGTCCACCGCCTCGCGGAACTGTTGCCACTGTGGGATGAAGTCGGAGAGAGCCCTTTCGCCGGCTTTGGTGAGCCGGTAGTAGCGCCGCGGGGGTCCTTCCACCGACTCACGCCAGGTGGTGGCCACCAGTCCGTTCCGCCGGAGGCGCGCCAGTAACGGATAAATGGTGCCCTCGCTCGCGATCAACCCAGCACCATCCGTCAGGGTCCGAGCCAAGTCAAAGCCGTACTTCTCGCCGTGTCGCAGGAGGGCTAAGACGCAGTGCTCAGCGGAGCCCCGGCGGAGCTGCGCCAACCAGATGGCATCATCACCAGGAACCATGCATAGCACGCTACCACTTCCGAGTGCTCTGGACCCTGGGCGCAGCTATCTGGTCCGATCGTTCGCCTGGTAGTGCCGGGTGACTGACCTGGCGACCGAGGTCGAGGCAACCATCAGATCTGGGAGGAGACGGTGCCGGTGCCACGGTTGGGGATCGCCCGGGCGCTGCTCGGCATCCGAATTTAGTTCTGGTGAGGATCGATGCGGGCAACCTGCCGTGAAGCGCTGACCGGACCGTCCGCGAGCTGTCGGATCCAGTCAGCCCAGCTGTTCCAGCCGGGCAACCGTCGACTCCGGCCCCGGCAGGGAGTTGATCTCGTCGCGGATGCGCTCGGCGGAGCGGCGGTAGCCCGGGTCGGCCAGCACGGCCAATACCGTCGACTCCAGCTCGGAGGCGGTAACCGTGCACGGGTCGAGGACCCGCGCGGTACCGAGTTCGAGGCAGCGCCGCGCGTTGTGCGGCTGGTCGGCGCCCAGCGGGATCAGGACCGAGGGCAGCCCGTGAGCCAGTGCTCCCATGACGCTGCCCGAGCCCCCATGCGAGATGACCAGATCGCAGTCCGGCAGGATCAGCTCCTGGGGGATGAACCGCTCCATCCGAACCTGGGCCGGCAGTGGCCCGAACTCCGCCGGATCGATCTGCTCGCCCACCGTCACGATCAGGTTCGCGGGAAGCTCCCGGAGTCCGACGAGGAGCTGGGAGAACAGATCTGCGTGGTTGAACTCGGTGCCCAGAGTTAGATACACCGTCGGAATTGTGGACGAAGTGAGAGCTGGCGTGGCCGCGGTCGGCCGGAACGAGAAGGCGGTTGCCGGCAGGGGGGAATCCGGGCTCCTAAAGCTGGGCGGGAAAGGTGACAGGACCAGGATCCGGTCGAGCATGGCAAGGTCTGGATCGGCTGGCAGTCCATATTCGGCGCGCAGTTCATGCAGCGGCCCGGCCACAATCTCCTTGCGCAAGAAGCCGCCCGCTGCCAGCACCAGCACGGTCGCGCAGGGAACGGCGAGCCTCTCGGCAGCGATGGCGGCGCCAAAGTCGACTTCGTCGCGCACCAGGATGTCGGGTTTCCAATCGCGGACGAGCTCCAGAATCGCCGCCGCCTGCCGTCTCGCCCCACGCCGCGCGAAGTTCTCGCGGAGATCCCGATCCTCCCGCTCCGGATCAGGCTTCAGTGGTGCGGTTCGCTGAGGCGGCTCCCGGCGCGGCGGGCTGGTCGCAAAAGCCGTCAACCCGACCGCGTTGATCGATGCCCCCAGGCTGGCCGCGCCGGCTACGGCGACCGTGTGCCCGGCGCCCGCCGCGGCTTGGGCCACCGGGACGAGCGGGAGGAAGTGACCACTGCCGCCGATGAAGGTGAAGAGGATCCGCACCAGGGAACGGTAGCGAAGTCCCCCAACCTCGGCGGGGCTCCCGAGCCTCGACAGCCGGGAGTCAGGGCGACGTCGTGGGGATGCCTGAGGTCAGGCCGCGCTGCTCGCGAGGATCGCCAGGGGGCCGCTCCTTTCGCGGCGATGGGCTGGGTCGTCTAGGAGGAGCTGACGCGGGCGCTGGCGCCGCAATCACCAGCAGGACGATCGCCCCGAAGGCGAGGCGGCAGACCAGGGCCATCGGGATGGGTGGAAAAGATCAGCCCGCCAGAATGGCCGCCAGATTCAGCGGCTTTTGGGGCACCCGGAAACGAAACCGCTGGCCGAAGTCTCGGAGGGTAACCGAGCCCACCCCGGGCCGAACCCAGCCCAGGGGATACGCCGGGCCGGTGGTGGCCACGTAGAGCACCCCCCCGGGAGGTTCGTTGACGGCCACAGCGGGCTGGCCG
>Ga0307374_10007371_pt1 | contig 16786 bp, 13 predicted proteins | sample OX3MG_FD_202532 | JGI IMG/M metagenome (GOLD analysis project Ga0307374, IMG submission 202532) | Soil microbial communities from Risofladan, Vaasa, Finland - OX-3 | ecosystem: Environmental > Terrestrial > Soil > Coastal area > Acid sulfate soil | place: Finland: Risofladan, Vaasa | collected... | reverse complement strand
GAGGGCTGAAAAAGCCGGCTAAAGCCGGCTCCCAAAGAGAGAGAATGGTTGCCGGTCCCCACCAGCTAAAGCTGGTGGCAAACACGGATGGGGCCAAGCTCATCATTCCAATTCGCCCTTTTTCCTTGACATGCTCGCAAATGGTATCACTACCAAACGCGGACGTCATCCCCGCCGCTTGCTCGTTGCTCTCCACTCTTGCCATACTAAGCGGGGAAAAATCCACGCGTCGCGAGCGTAGCGGCGGCCGAGACGCCGCGGTTCGCCCAGCGCCCGGTAAAGCCATTCGAGGCCGCAGCGGCGCATCCAGCGCGGCGCCCGCTTGCGCTCGCCGGCCAGAAAGTCAATTGTCGCCCCGATGCACAGCGCGACGCGCGCGGCGATCGACTCGCGGTGCTCGTAGACCCACAGCTCTTGTTTGGGGGCGCCAAGACCGACCAACAGCAAGTCGGGATGGGCGGCCGCAATGCCGGCCAGCAGTGCGGCGTTTTGCTCCGAGTCGCGTTCGAAACCCACGGGCGGGCTGGCCGTGCCGACCACTTCGATCTGGGGCCAGCGTTCGGCAATGTTATTGGCGGCGCGATCTGCCACGCCCGGCATGCCGCCGAGCAGGTAGACTTTGAGCGGTCCGCGACTTCGGGCGGCGTCGAACAACCGAGGCACGAGATCGCTGCCGGCCACTCGCTCGGGCAACGGCCGGCCCAACAAACGGGATGCCAGCACCACCGGGGCGCCATCGGCCAGCACCAGGCTGGCCTCGGCGTAGGCTTGCCGCAAACCAGCGTACTCTTGCAGCAGCACCGCGTGGTCGACGTTCGGCGTGACGACATAGCGGCAGACGCCGTCGTTCAGGGCGATCCAATCGAGCAATTGCGCCACGGCGTCCGGCATCCGCACTGCGTCGATTTCTACGCCGAACATCCGAATCCGCGGATGCGCGGGAGGAGTTGAGGCTAGCCCCGCGGTTTCCAGCGGGCCGCTGAGTACAGTCGGCATGCTTGCCTCACTCGTCGAGGTTCAACACGCGCCGGTACACGTCGGCGACGCCGGCCGCCATGCTGCGGTCGGAGAAACGCTGGGCTTGCCTCGCGTGGGCGCTGGCGCGCAGGGCCTGCCAATCGGTTTCGCCGTCGATGACGCTGGCAATCGCGCGGGCCAGGTCATCGGCGTCGCCCGGCGCGGCAAGCAGGCCGTCGAGCCCGTCGCGAACCGCTTCGGGAACTCCCTCGACGCGAGTTCCGATCACCGGCGTGCCGGCGGCCATGGCTTCGAGAATGACCATCGGCAGCCCTTCGCCGAACAAGCTGGGCAGCACGAACAGATCCATCTGCTCCAACTCAGCGTTGACGTTGCTCGAAAAGCCGCGCCAGTCGACTGCCGGCCCCAATCCGAGCTGATCGACAAAGCGATGGATTTTAAGCTCGTAATCGGGCGTTTCGAACGAGCCGACGGCGCGCAGCCGTACGGAGCGGCCGACCGAGCGCAGGCGAGCGAGCGCCTTGAGCAAAATCTCCAGCCCTTTGCGCGGCCGAAACAGCGCCACGCAACCGAGCGTCCACGAGTCAGCCGGCGTCGAGCGCGGCGCCAGCGGGCCGCGCGTCGGCACGCCGTTGTAAACGACGTAGGTCCGCTTGGGATCGATGCCCATCCGCCGCGCATAGTCTCGCAAACTTTCCGAGACCGCAATCACGGCCGCGACCTGCGCCAGGCTGAGTCGCTCGGCGGCCGCGTTGAACCAGTTGCGAAGGCGGTGGGTCGAATCGACCGTCGTCGGACTGTGCAAGTGGTGAACGATCGGAACGCCGGCCATCGCGGCGGCCATGCGGCCGATGAACGCCGCCCGCGGCGTGTGCGTATGCACCAATCGATAATCGTAATCGCGAATCAGCCGGGCCAGCTTGCGGGCGGGCGAGAGATCCCAGCGATTGGCCATGCGGAATTCATACAGCGGCGTTTGCTGCGATTTCCGCAAGGCCGCGAAGCGGTCGGGCTTCACGCAGGCGAAGCCGACCTCGAAGCCCTCGGCCGGCAGCCCCAGCGCCAACAGATCCTGCACGCGCTCGGCGCCGGCATAGTGCTCTCCATTGACGACGTGCATCACCCGCATCAATGCGGCCGGACGAGCCGTGCGTGCTTGCTCTGCCGATAGTTCGGCCGGGCCGATCGGATTGAGGAGAGTCGCCGACGCCATGCTCAAGTGTAGGTCAGGCTTTCCAGCCTGACGGGGCCGAAGTAGGACGGACCTCTGGTCCGTCACTCGTCCAGCAACGGACTGGAAGTCCGTCCTACGCTTGGGCTGGAAAGCCTGAGCGTACGTAGGGTCGTCAATAGGCGCCGCGACGGCTCAGCACGCTCATGGGAGTCTGAACGAGCAGCTTCAGGTCGGTCCAGAATCCCTGGTGGGCGACATACCACAGGTCCATCTCGACCCACTGGTCGAAGCCGATTTCGCAACGGCCGCTGACTTGCCACAGGCAGGTCAGCCCCGGCTTGACCGCCAGCCGGCGGCGCTGATGAGCGTTGTAACGTGCCACTTCGGCGGGCACTGGCGGGCGAGGACCGACCAACGACATCTGGCCCAGCAGCACGTTGATCAATTGCGGCATTTCGTCGATGCTCGTCGCCCGCAGAAAGCGGCCCGCCCGCGTAATCCGCGGATCGCGACGATTCTTGAAAACCGGCCCGTTCTGTTCGTTCTCGACCAGGTGCTGCAGTTTCGGAGCGTCGAGCACCATGGTGCGAAACTTGAACATCCGGAACCGCCGACCACAAAGCCCCACGCGGTCCTGGGCGAAGATCGGCTTGCCCTTGGTCGTGAACAACAGCGTCGCGAGGGCCCCGAGCATCAAGGGTGAGAACGCCACGAGCAGCGCCGTCGAACCGACGATGTCGAAGGCTCGCTTGAGCCATTGATAGCTGGCGCTGAGATTTCCTTCGGCGGCGACCCGCGGCCACGAATGATCGGGCCGGCGTTCGGCCGGCGGCAACGGAATTGCGTGCTGCGGCAAGTGCAGCGCGACCGTCGCGGCCTTGGCGCCTTCGGGCGAGACGCCCCGGCGGCTGACGAACGAGACGACGTGCAGTTCGGACTGGCCGGGCTCTGTCGAAGGAGTTTGCAAGGCGGGCGCTTCAACGGACGACATCAAGGTCTACCTCGTGTTGATTTGCTTTCGTGGCGCCTGGCTCATCTCCCGGCGCTGCACTCGTGCCAGAAATGAAAAGCAAAGTGCGCGCCCGCGAATTGGCGAGGCCCGCTGTGCGAGTGCTAACTCGCGTTGGTGCAAGAACTTTTTGCGAGAAAAGCGAGGCTGCGGACGGGCGCCAGCGCAGAAAAGGCGTCGCCAATCATCAACGTCGCGTTGCGAATCGGCGACGACGAGCCCGTAGTGCCTCTTCAAGTCTGAGTTGATAGGTGAGGGTGGCTGGCGGCAGAGCGAAGCGATGCCCCAGCGAACTGGGGCTTCGCCTAGGCTCAGCCGCCAGCCACCCGACTGTCAAAATGGCTTTGAAGAGGCAGCAGGGTGTGGAGCGGCCACAGGCGGTAGCGCTTCGATCCGCGGCTCTTTGCGCTGTGCAAGCAGCGCGTGGGGCCGCGCCCCACGCTCCAGCTCAATGGCTCAGCACGGGGACGCCCGGCGCGATAGCGTCTTCCGCACGGGGACGTCCTGAGCTGCGAACCATCGTGTTAGACGCGGCGCCTTTAGTCTGCCGGCTCAGGCCGCTGGTCAAACCGGCCAGATAGAACAGCGCCATGTTGACCATCGGAATAATCGATAGATCGTGAAACATGGCATTGGCGAAGTAGCTGCCCATCAGGGCCAGAAACAACAGCGCCTGTTGTCGCGCCCAGAGGGGCGCCGAGGGCGAACGCCACAGTCGCCAGGCATCGAGCAGCCAGGCCGAAAGCAGAGCGATGAACAAGCCCATGCCGACCAGCCCGATTTCGGCCAGTTGGGACAGAAAGACGTTGTGTTGCAAATAAGGCCGGGCCTTTTCCAGCGGCAGCTCGGTCGTGCGATCGTCGAGATAAGCGGGGAATTCATCGCGATAGTGGCCGTAGCCGCAGCCCAACAGCGGCCGATCGAGAAACATCTTCCACGCGACCATCGCCAGAATCGGGCGCAAGTTGACCGATTCGGCCGCTTCCTGCGCGCTGAGTCCTTCGTCGCGCTTAAAAGCCATGAAGCGTTCCCACTGCGTGGCGCCGACGATCGTCGCCGTCAGACAACTGGCGACCAACAGCGGCATCCGCCAAGTTCGCGGGACCGACAAACCGGCGACGATCATGAGCCCCAGCGCGGCGCCGATCCAGGCGCACCGGGTCAACGTGCTGTAGACGCCCAGCCCATAGACGAGCGACAACGCCAGCAGCAGCGCTTTTCCGGCGCGGCCCCAGCGGGGCCAGAACATCAACAGGCTCGACCAGCAGATGCTCAGAAAGAAACCGCACCCGGCCGGATTCAACAGCGGTCCGCGGCCGCGGCCGAAGAAATTGAGATATTCGCGAGAGGCGATATAACGCGGATAAACCAGCCACCAAAGCTGCCGCGCTTCGGCGATGGCGGTGACGGCCAGATACAGTCCGAAGATCGCCAGGCAGGCGAACATCGCCCGCGAGGATCGTTCATCGAGCGGCGTTTGCCGCGCGATCCAATACATGCCCGCCGGCATGATGTAGAAAAACAACAGCCAGGCGACCGGCTGGCGCCCGCGGACGTGCCAGGCGTGCGTGAACGTGGAGATGAACACCACGCCCAAAAACGCCGCCAACAGCCAATCGCTCTTGGTCATCGGCCGCTTTTCGATCCAACCGCGGGCTCTGCTGACGGCGTAAACTCCCGCCAGCAACACCCACAATAGCCGATCGGCGGTGATCGGCACGGGGCCGGCCGGCAAGCTGAAGAAGGGGGAGCCGAAGCACGTGCCGGCCAGCAGCACCATCAGCCCGCCGGCCAGCAAGCCTCCGCGGAGCAACAGGATGGCGCCCCACACCAATCCTGCCAAACCCGCGATGACAATCAGGAAGGACATGCCGGTTACAACGCTACCTTGTCGCAGTAGATGCGGCATCCTTGCCGCTTTTACGCATGCGGCAGGATGCCGCATCTACGTTGTCACGACGGCTCTTTTCGAACGCCTGACGGAAAGATAGCCCACTGCCGGCGCCATTGCTCGGCGTCAACAACTCGGAAAGGCGGTGTGACTCCGCCTCGTTCTCGGCCGGCACGTTGGATTTCGCGTGCGGCAACGAAGGAACCGTGAGGAACAGCACGCCCACGCCAGTCGACATGCCGCAGCACATGCCCGCCAGGGCGATCATCGAGCGACTCGGACCCATCGGCCAGACGCCCGTAAACGGACCGTCGATGCGAGAGACCAGGCTCGAACTGCTCGCACCCGCCTTGCTGCTGCGAGCTTCGGCGTGCTCGCGGCGAGCGGCTTCGACCAGCGTCGTGTGGTGCTTGACTTCGGCCACGAGCGTCGAGTATTCCGCACGCACGCCGGCCAGCTTCTCCAGGCGTTGCCGCGTGGCGGCCAGTTGCTCGCCGAGCGAAGCAACGCGGTCGTTGGCCAGCGCCAAGTCGGCCTTCACGCCGCGAATGGCAATCGCCAGTTCTTCGTGCAAATGGCTGCCGATCTGCTGTTCGGCTTCACGAGCTGCTTGCAGCTTGGGGTGCTGCTCGTTCATCGAACCGGCCAATTCGGCGGTGCGAAGTTGGGCGTCGACGAGCCCCTCTTTGAGCCGCTTCAGCGAGGGTTGCGATTCGAGCAGGCGGCCGGGGGTGGCCAGCAGCCGGCCTTGATCGACGCGGGAGTCGCTCAGCAGGCCGAGCAGGCTCTCGTCATTTCGCAGGTCGAGTCGGGCCTTTCGCAACTCCGTCTCCAGTTCGAGCGAATTGCGCCGCAGGTCGCTGTCGGCGGAAGTCGATTCGTTCAGGTTGCGCAGCTCGGCCAGATCCCCGCCAACCTCCTGCTCCATCTTGGCCAGCCGCGAATTGGCGTTTTGCAAGTCTTTGTCGGTTAACGCAACGCTCTTGGACAACTCGTCGATCATGCTCTGGGCCTTCGCGTCGCGCAGGGTTTGGAACCGCTTTTCCAGGTTGTCGCAAATGGCCGTCGCCAGCTTCATCGCTCGGCGGCGGTCGTGGTCCTCGACTTTCAGGTACAAAACTTCCGTCTTGCCGAACTCGGCGCCCTTGGGCGGCGAAAGCTTGATCGCCTCGGCCAGCTCGGCGACGTCGAGCGGTTGCGGCCATTCGGCGGCGTCGCCGCCGGCGGGCGGGCCGACTTCGGCCAAGGCCAGGCTCAGCACGGCCGGGCTCTTGACCAATTCCAGAATCGTTTCCTGAGTGACCTTCATTTCGTCGGCTTCAGGGTAGCCTGCGGTCTCGCTGAGATTGCCGGCCGCCTCTTTGCGAACCAGCAAAGCCTGCGATGCCTGCCAGGTGTCGGGCCGAACAAAAGCATACGCTACTGCCGCCAACGACACCGCCAACGCCGGCACAATCCAGCGCCGGCGATAGATGTGCAAAACCCGCAGAATCGCTTGCGGGCAGATGTGGGTGGGGGTCGAATGGGCCATATTCATTTCATCCTTCGTGGAATGCTGCGTTGCGTCTGACGCTGAACTTCCATCTTCGCAAAGCCGGCGCCACGATCCGCGCGGCGAAAGTCGAGGAACGACTCCGCGGTTCTAAGTGGTCCGCACAAGAGCGGTTAGCTCAAGCCGAGTCCGCCGCCGCGGAAAGTCTCAAGCCGCCGATCGCGAGGCGATTCGTCGACGCAACGTTGAGGAAAATCAACGCGAAACGCCGCTTGCTCTGGCCCGGATTATTCACCGGCCCACGCTATGAGTTGACACAGCGCGTTCACACTAACCCGAAGCGCAAGCGAGGTAAAAGCGTTCCTATTCCTCGCTTGCGCTTCGGGTTGGTGTCGGCCGGTGAATAATCCGGGCTGGAGCTTCGGACAGCGAATGATTTTCTACGCCTCGGCGGAAAATAGGGTTGCTTTGATCGAAGGGTATCGCAGATTGGTACATGCACGTCGAGCGGATCAGTCACTGGGAGCAGCTAGAGTCGCTCGCCCCGGCATGGAACCAACTTGCGCAAGGCAATCCCTTTCGAAGTTGGCAGTGGCTGGGCTCGTGGTGGCGACATTATGGCGCAGCGTCAGGCGAACCTACTGCTCGTCAAGAACTTTTCGTGCTCGCGATTCAAGACGCAAACGGAGCATTGATCGCGTTGGCGCCTTGGCATCTCCAGCGCCATGTCGCTCGTGGAAACGTGGTTGAATTCCTCGGTTCGGGTGAAGTCTGCTCCGATTATCTTACGGTCTTATGCCGCCCTGGAACCGAAGCCGAGGCTTCGACGGCATTGGCCGATTGGCTGGTTCAGAGCCGTAAGACGGCCAACGTGCCGAGAACCGACGGCGCCCGTTGGGATCGCCTGGAATTCCGCGGCATTCCCGTCGACGATGTGGCGATGAATCGATTGGTCGAGCGACTCGCCCAGCGCGGCGCGCTCGTCGACCGACGCTCGATGGAACATTGTTGGCGGCTCGAGCTGCCGGCTTGCTGGGAAGATTACTTGCGGACGCTCTCCAAATCGCACCGCAAACAGCTCCGCCGCTTCCAACGCCGGCTGTTCGACACCGGACGGGCCGTATTGCACACGGCAAATACCGCCGCCGAAGTCGAATACGGCCTGGAGCTGTTGATCGATTTGCACCAGCGACGGCGGCGCAGTCTTGGGCAGCGAGGCTGTTTCGAGAACCCCCGATTCACGGCCTTCCTCCGCGATGCGGCCCGGCAATTCTTCGAACTCGGACAGCTTTGGCTCTGCTGGTTGGAACTCGACTCCCGCCCCATCGCCTGCGAATACCAGTTGCTGGGCGAGCGGACCGTTTACGCCTACCAGTCGGGCATCGAACCTGCCGTTCTGGGGGAGGAGCCGGGCCGCCTTGCCACATTGGCAGTCTTGCAGGCGGCCGTGAAAAGCGGCCATCGAACGTATGATTTATTGCGCGGCGACGAAGCATACAAGGCGCACCTGCGCGCTCGGCCACGCGCTTGCGTCGATATTCGCGTTTTGCCGGGCGAAGGCGCCGACTGGGTGCGCCATCGCGTCTGGGTGGCGCGCGAGAACGTAAAGTATTGGGCGAAAGGCGCCTGGCAGTGGGCCGGCGCCTTGAGGCCGCGAGGCAGTGCAACGTCGGACGTCAGCCGCTCGCAAAAGTAACTCGCCCGGACTCGATCGACAGCGTGTGACACGACCCAAGGCGCACTGCAATGCTCGCGACTCAACCGACCCTAGAGGATTTGACGGCAAACCGCCTATCGACGGCCGCCGGAATCGAAGACATCGCCGCCGCTTGGAATGAATTGGCCGGCGACGTGCCGTTCCGCCGCTACGAGTGGCTGGAAGCCTGGTGGCGCCACTATGAACGAGCCGGCTGGGAACTGTTCGTGCTCGCCGTGCGAGACGCCGAGGGCGCCCTTGTCGCCCTGGCGCCTTGGTATCGCCATCGCACGCTGATTTCAGGCCGCACGATCGCGTTTCTCGGTTCAGGCGAGGTCTGTTCCGATTACCTGACGGTCCTTGCCGCGCCGGAGCTGGCGGAACTCGTGGCCGTCCGGCTCGCCGACTGGTTGACGTGCGAGGGGCGCGACGAGTGGGACACGATCGAGTTGGACGGCATCGAACGGCAAGACCCGGTTGTGGGCGGCTTGATCCAAGCGCTCGAAGCGAGAGGCTGTCTGGCGCATCGGCGGCAGCGCATCGGCGCCTGGCGGCTGGAACTGCCGGGCGATTGGAAAAGCTACACGTCACGGCTTTCCAAGTCGCGGCGCGGCGGCGTGCGCACGGTCGAAAAGCGGTATTTCGAAACGGGCCGCGCTCGTGTGCGGTCGGCCGAATGCGCGGCCGAAGTCGAACGCGGCTTGGCGATTCTGCACGACCTGCACCAACGGCGGCGCAAGAGCCTGGGTGATTCGGGCTGCTTCGCCTCGCCTCGGTTCGCCGGTTTTTTGGCGGAGGTCGCCCGGCGGTTTCACGCGCTCGGGCGATTGCGCTTGCAGTGGATTGAACTCGACGGACGGCCGGTCGCCGCCGAATTCGACCTGAGTTCGTCCGCTGCGGTCTACCATTACCAATCGGGCATCGATCCGGACGCGATGCCAGACAAGCCCGGCTGGTTGATGCAAATCAGCGCTCTGAAGAAAGCCATCGAAGAAGGTTTTCAAGCGTTCGATTTTCTGCGGGGCGATGAGCCCTATAAATCGTGGTGGCGGGCCGAGCGACGGCCCCTGTTCGAAGTGCGTCTCGTCGCGCCGCGAGTCTCGGCGCGGCTGCGGCATGGCGTTTGGGCGGCCGGCGTGCGGGGCAAAGCCTGGCTGCGCGGGTTTTCCGAATGGGTGAAACAACGACGATCTTTACGGGGCGGCGATGCCAACTCAAACGAGTGACATCTGGTCGAAACGCTGCGCGCTGAGCCTGTACTATCACGCGACCTATCCCTGGCGCGCCGTGAGCAACCGGCTCGCCGCTGCGGCCGGCCGCGCGCCGCTGATGATTCTGTTTTATCACCGCGTGGCCGACGACCGGGCGAACGCCTGGACCTGCCCCTACGATCTGTTCGCCCGGCAGATGCAATGGATCAAGGCCCGCTTCGACATGATCTCGCTCGCCGAGTTGCAAGCGCGAATGCGAAGCGGCGTCAACCGCCGGGCCGCGGTCAGCATCACCTTCGACGACGGCTATGCCGACAATTGCCGCCGGGCGCTGCCGCTGTTGATCGAAGAGCAAATCCCGTGTACTTACTTCGTGTCGTCGAGTCACATCTTCGAGGGCCATCCCTTTCCGCATGACGTTGCGAACGGCCATCGATTTCCGCCCAACACGCTGGAACAACTGCGCATCCTTGCCGACGCCGGAATCGAGATCGGCGTACACACGCGGACCCACGCCGATCTGGGCCGCATCCGAGACCACGAGCGGCTCTACGACGAGATCGTTACGGCCGGCGAAGAACTGGGCCGCGCGGTGGGGCGACCGATGCGATACTTCGCGTTTCCCTACGGATTGCACGCGAATCTCAACCCCGCGGCGTTTCGCATCGCCCGCGAGGCCGGATACGCCGGCGTTTGTTCGGCCTACGGCGGCTACAACTTTCCGGGCGGCGATGCGTTTCACTTGCTTCGCATCCACGGCGACGACAACATGCTGCGCTTGAAAAACTGGCTCTCAGTCGATCCTCGCAAGCGGCGCGTGCAGCCCTTTCGCTACGAGGACTTCGTCGACTGCGAACAACTGACGGAAGTCGCCACCGCATGAACCCGGCCCCTGCACCTGATTTCGTCGATGAGCCGACGCCGCCAACCCTGCACGCCGACACGCTGGCCGGCGGGGTCGTTTTGCTGCTCGGTCTGACGATCGCTCAGCGTCTGGTCGGCTTCCTGCGCGGAGTGTTGTTTTGCCGCTGGCTGGACGCCGAGCAGTTAGGCCAGTGGGACTTGAGCTTCGGCTTCTTGATGATGGCGGCGCCCGTCGCCTTGCTGGGATTGCCCGGTTCGTTCGGCCGCTACGTGGAATACTTCCGCCAGCGCGGCCAATTGCGAACGTTCCTGCGTCGGATGGCCCTTTGTACGGCGCTTTTGACGCTGTCGGCGATGGCCATCGCGATGGCGGGCAACCGCGCCTTCTCGCGTTTGATCTACGGCGGCGACGATTGCGGCCGACTCGTCGCTTGGCTGGCGTTCGGCGCGGGGGCGTGGATGAGCCACATGGTATTGATGGCGCTGTTCAACGCGCTGCGCATGACGCGAGTCGTCGCGGCGATGCAGTTTCTCAACAGCTTCGCCTTCGCCGTGCTGGCCCTGGGGTTCTTGCTCGCTTGGCAACCGAGCGCCGAGACGGTCGTCGGCGCCTTCGGCGGCGCGTGCCTGATCTCGTCCGCAGTCGGAGCGATCTACGTTCGCCGCGTGTGGAGCGGACTCCCGCCGACCGTCAGCTCCGCGCCGCAACGCGAGTTCTGGGCCAAGCTGGCGCCTTTTGCGCTTTGGATCTGGATCGCGAATTGGCTGGCCCACCTGTTCGGACTCGCCGACCGCTATCTGTTGATCCATCACAGCGGGTTGCCGGAGGTCGAAGCTTTGGCGCTGGTCGGTCAGTACCACAGCTCGCGCGTCGTGCCGCTGTTGTTTCTGGGAATCGCCGAAATGCTCGCCGCGCTGATTACGCCGCACTTGACTCACGACTGGGAAGATGGGCGCCGCGAAGACGTGCCGCGGCGTCTGAATTCGATGCTGAAGTCGTTCGCCTTCGCGCTCACGTTCGGTTCGTGCCTCGTGCTGCTTGTTTCGGGTTGGTTGTTCAGCGTGGCGTTGGGCGGCAAATACGCCGAGGGCCTGACCGTCTTGCCCTGGACGCTGGCCTCTTGCGTCTGGGGTTCGCTGGCCATCGTGGCGGCGAATTATCTGTGGTGCGCCGAGCAGCCCAAGCTAGTTAGCGTAGCCATGCTGGGCGGCCTGGTGATGAACGTCTCGCTGAACCTCTGGCTGTTGCCGAAATTCGGCTTGCCCGGCGTCGTGCTGGCGACGGCGACCGGCAATGCGGTCTTGCTGCTGCTCACGTACTCCGCAGCCACGATGATCGGCTTGCGACCGGATCGCGGCACGTGGGGCCTGGCGATTCTGCCGCTGGCGATCGGCTTCGGCCCCTGGACGACGGCGGCGGCCCTGCTGATCGTGGCGCTGCTGGCGGCGTGTACGCGCTGGCTCGTCGATGACGCCGACAAACAGAAGCTTTGGGCGGCCGCCGCCCCCTGGCGGCGCTTCGGGGCTCAGACATCAAGAATGAACAAGCGAGGTTTACTGATGCGCAGATTTCGAAGTTGCTTCGCGAGCCGCACGCGCCGCCCGCTCAAGCCGCCGGCCGATCGCGGGCCGTTGCGGGTGATGTTCGTGATTACTTGCATGCCTGTCGGCGGCGCCGAGACTTTGCTGGTCGATCTCGTGCGGCGGATGGACCGGAGTCGCTTCCACCCCGAGCTTTGCTGCCTGAAATATTTCGGGCCGCTCGGCGAGACGCTGGCCCGCGAGATTCCGGCTTTTACCGGCTTGCTCCGGCACAAATACGACTTCCGCGTTCTCGGCCGCCTGACGCGGCTGCTGACGAAGCGAAAAATCGACGCCGTGATCACCGTCGGAACGGGCGGCGACAAGATGTTCTGGGGACGTCTGGCCGCCTGGAGGGCAGGCGCCCCGGTGATCGCGTCGGCGCTGCACTCGACTGGCTTGCCCGATCATGTCGAATGGCTCAACCGGCAGTTGGCGCCATTGACCGACGCGTTCATTGCCGTCGCCGCGCCGCACGCGCAATACCTGGCCGAGCACGAAGGCTGCCCTGCGGCGAAGGTGCGCATCATCCCCAACGGCGTCGACGTCGAACGGTTCCGGCCGCTGGCGGCGGATGCCGCGCTGCGAAACGAACTCGGTCTGCCGCCGCTGGCGCCGGTGGCCGCCATCGTGGCGGCGCTGCGTCCGGAGAAGAATCACGAGTTGTTTCTGCAAGCGGCAGCGCGAGTTCGCAAAAACCTTTCCGACGCTCGCTTTTTAGTGATCGGCGACGGCGAGCGGCGAGCCGCGCTCGAGGCCTTGGCCGCCGAGTTGCAGTTGAGCGAGACCGTGCAGTTCCTCGGCACGCAGTCGAACATTCCCGAATTGCTCTCGCTGGTCGACGTGCTGGTGCTCAACTCGCACATGGAAGCCAACCCGGTTTCGATTCTCGAAGCCTTGGCTTGCGGCAAGCCGGTGGTGGCGACCCGCGTCGGTTCGGTTCCCGAGTCGGTCAAGGACGGCGTGAACGGCTACTTGGTCGCCCCTGGCGACGCCGAGCAACTGGCCGAGCGCGTCGGCGCCTTGCTCGCCGATCGCGAGCTGGCGCGAGGGTTCGGCGCCGCCGGCCGCGAGTTGGTCGTCAGCCATGGGTCGCTTGAGCGGATGGTCGCAGGCTACCAGGACCTGATCGCCGAGATTTACGCGAGCAAATGCCCCACGGCCCCAGGCGCCGCGCCCATCGAGCCCGAACTAGCGGCGACGCATTAGCGAGAAAGCCACGGATGGAACACGGATCGAACACGGATTAGAAAATAGAGAACTTGACCTTCGGCAGGGCGACGGTTGAGTCCAACAGTATTCTGTTTCCCATCCGTGTTCGATCCGTGTTCCATCCGTGGCTAAATTCTCTCCGGCGTCGCTTCCAGCAACGCCTTCGCCGTTTCGAAAACGGCGTCGAACATCGGCTCGGTGAGTTTGCCGGTAAACGTGTTCTGCTGACTGGGATGGTAGCTGCCCAAGAGCGTTCGTCCGCCGGCCAACGGCACACGCGCGCCGTGGCCGAATTTGGGCGATTTTCCGGCAAGCCAGCCGCGGCTTCGCGCTTGCACCAACGCCGCTTGCCAGGCCAATTGGCCCAGCGCCAAGATCACGCGAACCGGCAAGATCTCGATCGTTTGTTCGAGCCATGCTCGGCAGTTGGCGATTTCCGCGACCGCCGGCTTGTTGGCCGGCGGTGCGCAATGGCAGAGGGCCGTGATCGCGCAATCGTGCAATTGCAAACCGTCGTGGCGGTCGACCGAGTGCGGCTGGTTCGCGAAACCCGCCTTTTCGAGTGCCCGATACAGCCAGTCGCCGCTACGATCGCCCGTGAACATCCGCCCGGTGCGGTTGGCGCCATGCGCCGCCGGGGCCAGCCCGACAATCAAGAGCCGCGCCTGTCGCTCGCCGAAATTCGGCACAGGGCGGCCCCAGTAGGTCCAATCCTGAAACGCCCGCCGCTTTTCGCGAGCCACCTGCGTGCAATACGCGCGCAGCCTCGGGCAACGCTCGCAGGCGACGATCTCATGGTTCAAACGATCCCAGCGAGAGGTCATGGCAGTATTCTGGCCCTCGCGCGGCGATGCCGCAACCAACGTAGCAGGCACACTCCTAAGAAAATATTCTGTGGAGGGCCGGGCGCCCTCGCCCGGCGAATGCCGGACGGGCGGGGGCGCCCGTCCCTCCAAGAAAACAACCCGTCCCTCCAAGAAAACAACCCGTCCCTCCAAGAAAACAACCCATTTTCATTCGTCGGGGCGACGGAAAGTCATGATGCCTCCGTGTGCCGTGGCCGGCCTTGAGTTCGAACACGACATTCGCGCTGGCGGAGGCACACGGAGCATGCCTGCTACGTTGGCGCAGTAGAAGCGGCATCCTTGCCGCTTTCGAGACATGCGGCAGGATGCCGCATCTACGTTGGCGCAAGCGTTGCCGACGCCGCGGCCAGCGGCGAAAGCGCGCGAAAAGCCAACCGCCGTCAGCCGGCCAGCGACGGCAACACCGCTTTCAGTTCGAGCACTTCCAGCGGGCTGTCGGGCCAGTTGTGCCGCCAGCAAACGATCAACTCGCAGCCGGCCGCGTCGTGCCCGTGCAGGGCGAAGTTGCGGCTTTCATACTCGAATTCGATCCGCACGCGCTCCCAGACGTCGTTCGGCTCGTCGACCCGCCGCTTGGCTTCGCAGTCGGGAAAGCCGGGCGTGACGCTTTCGACCACGTAGCCCAACTCGCGGGCGACCATGCCGAACAGCAGCACCACGCCGCACTCGTTCAAGGGGGCGTGCATCAAGCCGCGGAAGTTCACGAGCGGCCCGTAGAGACGACCGCCTTTGGTCGGCCAGGCCGCAAGCGCCGGCGCGGCGCCCGCGCTTTCCTCGCCCGGCGCCGCCGTTGAGCGTTTGCCTCACGAGACTCGCCGATGGGCGAACTAAACGGGCTTGCCGTTCTTGCCCCGCCCCAGCCGCCGGCTATGATGCGCCCATGAGCCGAAGATTTCAGTTCAGCTTGGCAAGGGTCTTTGCCTCGGTACTCTTCGCCGCGATTGCTTGCGGCCTTTTCCGGCTCTCGGCTTCGCCGATGCTGCCCCATTCCCGTGATGCATTACTACAGGGGTTGGCTATCCTGTTTGGATTAGCCTTTATCGGTGCGTCGATCGGCATCTTGTGGCGAAACGTTATGGTGGGGGCCGTTGCCGTGCCGGCTTTAACTTTACTCGCATTGGCAGTCCGTGGCATTTTCTCTGTGCTTTGGTGATCCATGCCCCGTCCCCAATTCAGCATCCGCACCCTGCTCTGGCTGACGCTGGCGGCCCTCGCCGCCTACACGTTCGGGCCGTCAATTCTCGCTGACTACGCGCCGAAATGGGGCAAGCCTACGGAGAGGCTGACCAGCAAAGATGTGGTTGAAAAGAGGTGGTCGACAGGGCGCGTCGAGCACCGAGAATTGCACCGCATGTGCTCTGGTATTCCGCGGGAACCGTTTGGTTTGCAGCCCTAAACTTGCCCGCTTTCCGGGCACTCCAAAAAATTTCCCGGTTATTGACGGTTTTCGCTTGGCGCTGCGGCTAATGGCATCATTACCCTGCCGCCGGCCGGCTGGCGAGAAGGTCGCCGGGGGGGTAAACTGACGAGTTTGGCGGGGGGGCCGTCTGAGGGCGGCGTTTTTTGCGCGGAGTGCGAGTTGAAGATTGGCGAGACTGAGATCGTGGAGACGTTTGCCGAAGCGTTTCGGATGCGCTTCGTGCGGCTGATCGTGACGGCTCACGACGAACACTGGCTCGATGCGGCGGCCCGCGAGTTCACGGGCTACGCCAGCTCGGTGATCGCCTGCGACGCCGAGGCGGGGGTCGAACGGCCGCTCGCGCCGGCCGAAACGCCCGACGGCCGCCCCGGGTTGGCGATGCTGGTGTTTGGCTTTTCGACCGAGGCGCTGGCCAAGGCCGTGTCGAACCGGGTCGGGCAGTGCCTGATGACCTGCCCGACCACCGCCGTCTTCGACGGCCTGGCCGACGGCGAAGACCGCATCGCCTTGGGCAAGCAGCTTCGCTTTTTCGGCGACGGGTTTCAAAAGAGCAAGCTGCTCGATGGGCGCCGCTATTGGCGGGTGCCCGTGATGGACGGCGAGTTTCTGGTGCAGGAGACGCTCGGCGTCGGCAAGGGCGTGGCCGGCGGCAACTTGATTATGCAAGGCCGCACGCTGGAGGCCGCCCTGGCCGCCGCGCGGCGCGCGGTCGAGGCCATCGCGCCGTTGGCCGGCGTGATTACGCCGTTTCCCGGCGGCATCGCCCGCAGCGGCAGCAAGGTCGGCTCGCGCTATAAAAAACTGCCCGCTTCGACGGCCGACGCCTATTGCCCGACGCTCCGCGGGCGCGTGGCCACGCAGCTTATGCCCGAGGCGAATTACGCCTTGGAAGTGGTGATCGACGGCGTCGATGAAGCGGCGGTCGGCGCCGCGATGACGGCCGCCCTGCGCGCGGCGGCCGGGCCCGACGTCGTCGCCATCGGCGCGGGCAACTATGGCGGGAAGCTCGGCAAGTTCCATTTCCGTCTGCACGAGTTGCTGGCTGCGTCCTAACTCAGGCGGATTTGGCCGACGTCTGGGGGCGTGGCTCGGTCGCCCGCCGCGGCGAACTCTCGATCGGGCTGAACGAGGCGCCGCCACGATCGGCGTTTGCGCGATCGCAGCCGTCTTTTCCAACTTTAAGAGGCCGGCGCCGGCGAAGCCTCTGCCTTGGACGTTTGGTAGTGATACCATTTGACCGAATGTAAAGGAGATTCTCTGTAGGTTCACGGAACGCCACGGAGGGCGTTCCCTGATATGGTTGGACCAGTCAAGGGTGATTGTTTCGCCTTGCGGCGGGTGCTTCATGGCGGATGTTTCACGGTGTTTAGGGAATGGCCAGGAGACGGAACG
>Ga0307374_10007365_pt1 | contig 16795 bp, 17 predicted proteins | sample OX3MG_FD_202532 | JGI IMG/M metagenome (GOLD analysis project Ga0307374, IMG submission 202532) | Soil microbial communities from Risofladan, Vaasa, Finland - OX-3 | ecosystem: Environmental > Terrestrial > Soil > Coastal area > Acid sulfate soil | place: Finland: Risofladan, Vaasa | collected... | reverse complement strand
CGCCGGTCTGCTTGGCCTGGTAACAGGCATCATCGGCATCGCGCAGCAGGTCCTCGACGCTGCACCCCGGTGCAGCCAGGGCGATGCCGGCCGAGAAGGGCTGCGACGTGGCCCGGTACAGCCGACCCAGCACGTCCACGGCCTGGGCCGCTCCGGTCGACGGGAGCAACAGCACGAACTCGTCGCCCCCGGCGCGCGCCAGTACGTCACTGGAGCGCAGCTGGCCGCACCACGCCGCACTGACCTCGGCCAACAGGCGGTCGCCGTGCTCGTGGCCATAGGCGTCGTTAACGTCTTTGAAGTGGTCGAGGTCCATGACGACCAGGCACAGGGGATGGCCGAGGCGTGCGCACCGGGCGATCTCCCGAGCGAGCACCGGCTCCAGGGCCCGGCGGTTGGCCAGTCCCGTGAGGGGATCGGTGGTGGCGGCCACTTTGAGTGCCTGGTGGAGGATGTGGACCACGATCCCGACCGTGGAGGTGGTTCCGGCCATGACGACCCAGGCGGCCGGCGCCCCGGCCACACCTGAAGGGAAGAGCACGGCGGCCGACATGGCGCCCTGCACGACCAGGTAAAGCAGAAAGGCCCGACTGGGATAGAAGGAGGCGGCGAAGATGGTCGGGAGCAGGAACAGGCCGCAGACGGCATAGACGACGGGGCTGTGATGGGCGAACATCACGGCGCTGCTCACGGCCACCAGGGCCACCAGCGACAGCGCGTAATTGACCCAGATGGGCCGGTCTACCCCCTTCCAGAGCGTCCACAGGGCCACGCCGGCGGCGAAGACGGCCACCGCCGCCCACCCGGCGACCACCACGCCGGGGCCGTGGGGGAGCACAATCACCAGGACGCCGATGAGGCAGCCGATGCCCCACAGCACGGCGGAGAACTGGGCCACCTGGCGAGGCGAGATCACGCTGTCGCCGACACCCGATGCCGCCGGTCCCCGAAGGGCGCCCTGCGGCTCGGCGTCGCCTGATCTCTTGCGCTTGACCACACTTAGCTATCGGATGCCGTTGGCTCACAGTTGAGAGGGGCGACGCACGGTGGCCGACTCGTGCCTGGCTAGCCTTCGTGACTCATGTCCGAACTGGTCATCGCCACCTACAACGTCCACGGAGGCGTCGACGGCTGGGGTCGCCCCTTCGACGTGGCCGAGGCGTGCCGCCGGCTCGATGCCGACGTGCTGGTGTTGGAGGAGACGTGGCACGACAGTGGCGCCGAGGGCTTGGCCCAGAGGGTGGCCAGGGTGCTCGGTTACGCCGTGGTGGAGGTGCCTGTTGCTCCGGGCCATCTGCACCCCCCGCCACCCGGCCGGCTCCGGGGGTGGGGCCCGACGCGCCGGCGTCGCCCCGGCGTGGGCCTTCGGATCGACCCTCCGGGGGCCACTGCTCGAGGTGGCCCTGGGGCCTTGGCCGGCTCGGTGGGCCTCGCCGTACTGGTTCGGCCCACGCTGCTGGTCGGGTCCGGCGCAACAGGTCAGCACGCGCCGGAACCCGGCGCAACAGGTCAGCAACCCGGCGCACCTGGCCCCGGCACCGGGTTTCCCCACACGATCATCGAGCTCGGACAACTGGCCGGCGACCTCTCGCCGCGCTTGGCCATAGTGGCGGAGCTTCATCTCGAACGATCGGTGGTCCGCGTGGTCGGGACCCACATGTCCCATCTCAGACATGGCTCGCCCGTTCAGCTCCGGCGTCTGCGCCGGGCTCTGGCCGACCGAACCGCGCCGGTCGTCCTGGTCGGTGACATGAACCTGTGGGGGCCGCCGCTCGGGCTGCTGTTCCCAGGGTGGACCCGAGCCCGATGCGGCCCGAGCTGGCCCACCTGGCGGCCGGTGTTCCAGATCGACCACGTCCTGGTCCGCCCCCCGTTGCACATCGGCGACAGCGAGGTGGTGAGGGTGGGAGCGTCGGACCACTTCCCGCTGCGGGTCGTCGTACACCTGCCCTGAAAGCCCCTAGGGCGGAGCGTCCGACGAGCGCCCGGCACCTGCAAGACTCGTCGTCCATGACGATGGCCATAGAAGCCGATGGGCTCGAAAAGACCTTCGGCGGCATCGTCCGGGCCCTCGACGGAGTGAGCTTCGCCGTGCCGTCGGGATCCATTTTCGGCCTGCTCGGGCCCAACGGGGCGGGCAAGACCACCGCCGTGCGCATCCTCACCACCATTCTGGCGCCCGACCGGGGAGTGGCCAGGGTGCTCGGGTACGACGTGGTAGCCGAGGCCGGCGCCGTGCGGCGGTCGATCGGCCTGGCCGGCCAGTACGCGGCCGTCGACGAGAACCTCACCGGCCGGGAGAACCTGGCCATGGTGGGACGGCTCAATCACCTCCCTCGCCAGGTCACGGCGCGTCGGGCCACCGAGCTGCTCGAGCAGTTCCACCTGGCCGACGCCGGCGACCGGACGTTGAAGACGTACTCCGGCGGCATGCGGCGGCGCCTCGATGTGGCTGCCGCCCTGGTGGCGCAGCCGTCGGTGCTCTTCCTCGACGAGCCCACCACCGGCCTCGACCCTCAGAGCCGCATCGACCTGTGGGACACCATCGAGCACCTGGTCGAAGGCGGGACCACGGTCCTGCTCACCACCCAGTATTTGGAGGAGGCCGACCGCCTGGCCCACCGCGTAGCCGTGGTGGACCACGGCCGGGTCATCGCCGAAGGCACCCCCGAGGAGCTGAAAGCCGGCATGGGCACCACGGTTTTGGACATCGGCATGGACGACACGGCCACGGCGGCCAAGGTGGCGCAACTGCTCTCGGGAGTGGGCCCCAAGGAGCCGAGTGTGGTCGGTACCACGGTGGAGGTCCCCATCGACGACGGCCCCAGGGCTGCCATGGAAGCCCTGCGCCGCCTCGACCAGCAAGGCCTGATCCCGGCCAGCTTCGTGCTGCGCGAGCCCAGCCTAGACGACGTCTTCCTGGCCCTGACGGGGCGTCCGGCCGAGGATCTCGAGGCCGGCGCTGTCGCGCCGGCCGACGGGCGAGGCGACGGGCGAAGCGGCGGGCGCCGCCGGCGCCGCCGCGCCCGCACCGGAGAGGTGGCCTCGTGACGACCCAGCCAACGGCGTTGGCCCCGAGCGCTACAGCGACAGCCACCGCCGCCAGCGGCACGCGACTGGGGTGGGTGGTGGCCGATGCCCTGACGGTGACCAAGCGCAACCTCATCGCCTACACGAGGATCCCCGAGTCGCTGTTCTTCTCGAGTGTGCAACCGATCATGTTCGTGCTGCTGTTCCGCTACGTCTTCGGCGGGGCCATCCAGGTCGGGGGTGGGTCCTACGTCAACTTCCTCATGCCCGGGATCTTCGTGCAGACCGTCGCCTTCGGCGCCATCGGCACGAGCATCGGGCTGGCCGAAGACCTGCAGAAGGGTTTGATCGAGCGCTTCCGGGCCCTGCCCATGGCCCGCTCGGCGGTCCTGGCCGGGCGGACGCTGGCCGACCTGGTGCGCAACGTCTTGGTCTTCGTGCTCATGACGGCGGTGGGCTATGCCGTGGGCTTTCGCATTCAGACCAACGTCATCGCCTTTTTGGGCGGGGCGGCGCTGGTGCTGCTCTTCTCCTACGCCCTTTCGTGGGGGTTCGCTGTGATCGGCCTGTCGGCCCCCAACAGCGAGACCGCCCAGGTCATGTCGTTCCCGGTGCTGTTCCCGCTCATCTTCGCCTCACCGGCCTTCGTGCCCGTGCACGACATGCCGGGGTGGCTGCGTCCCTTCGCCTATGACCAACCCTTCGGGCGGGTCATAGAAGCCACCCGGGCCCTCATGGCCGGTGGCCCGACGGCCTCCTACGTGATCGACGCCGTGATCTGGTGCGTGGCGCTGCTGGCGGTCCTGGCGCCGATTGCCGTGTGGCGTTATCGCCGGGTGGGCTGAGCCTTCGAGGCCAGGACCGTGGTGCCGGTGACAGGGCCGGTCCCGCCGGGCTGGCCACCGCCGGCCGAGGGCAGCGACGAGAAGGCGATGGCTCCCGTGGGAGCGGTGACCGGTACGGCTTCACCCCAGCCCGAGAAGTCGATTCGGAAGGTGAGCGACGATGCGGCGGTGCCCGAGCCGACGGTGCCGCGCTCGGTGTAGGAGACCGGCAGGTGCCGGCCACCAGCGGTCACCTCGAGGGTGGCCGTTCCTTTCGCCACCTGGCCGTCCACCCCCTTGAGCGGCCCCTGCACCACCTCGACGCGGTGGCCGGCCACGGTGGACGCCGTCAGCAAGCGCGCCGGAGTGAAGGTCACGTTGTCGTGTAGCGCCGAAGCGGTGGTAACGGCGGCGTAGACCGACTGGTAGGGGGCGTCGCCGGTGGCCAACGAAATCCACTGGCCGGCATGGGTCTGGGCCGCGGCCGGCGACAGGCCCAGGTTCTCCACCATGGCGGTGGCATCTCCCTGGAAGAAGCAGGCGGCGCCGATGACGAGCACCTTGAAGGTGTCACCGGACACGGTGATGACCTGCATGCCGTGGTCGCTGGCGGCGTTCCCCACCGTCAACTGCTGCACTCCACTGGAGGTGGAGGACGACACGTAGTGGAACGAGCCGGCGCTCAGCGCTGCCGCCAACGAGCTCACCACCAGCCGCCGGGCCGCCGGCGCCGAGGACACCGATGAGCTCGTGCCGCCGCCGGTGGCCAGCCACAGCGCACCAGCGGCCAGGGCCGCCACCAGCACCACCGCTGCGGCCATCATCACCGGCGTCCGCCACCGGTGTCGGAGGCGACGTGCGGCCACGGGCGGCTGCGGTTGAAGCGGCGTGGCCGGCCACGGCAATGGCAGGGGGACGGGGGCGGTCACCGGCTCCTGGCTCAGGTCGTCGTCGGTCACTACGGCGAGCCTAGGCGTGCTGCGCCCGGACCCGGTGGCGGCGACAGGTTTGCGACGAGGGTAGCGGCTGGAGCGCTCAGGCGACGGTGGTGCGAGCAACCAGGAGACGCGACGACGCCTGCACGCGCAGGACACCGTCGTGTTCGAAGGGACGCAACAACTCGGCTGCTCGCGACAGGAACTGGATCCGAGCCTGCTGGTCCACCTCGTGCCACGAAGCCGACAGTGGGGGGAGTGACGGGTAGATGCGCACCCATTCGGCCACCGGCGGCAAGGTGGCCAGCATGCGCACCGTCCGGCACGACACATCGGTGAGTCCTGCTTGCCGGGCCAGTGCGAGGAGGTCCTCCACCTTGTGCCATGCACAGGACTGCAGCAGATGTTCGGCCACCCCCGAGCGCTCGAAGCCCGACTTGATGGCGGCATCGAGCTGGGCGGCAAAGGCCGGGTTCTCCTCGATGGGCCCCCAGGTGGTGAGCCCCAGCCGGCCCCCCGGGGCCAGAATGCGCCGCATCTCCTCCACGATGGCCACGGGGTCGGGGAAGCGGTGCAATGCGTGCTGGCACGCCACCACGTCGAAGGTGCCGTCGGCAAAGGGCAGCCGGCCGCCGTCCCATGCCTGCCAGTCGACCAGGCTGGTGATGTCGACGCGTCGAGCCACGTCGAGCGCCGGGCCCGAGGCATCCACTCCGACGACCCGACCCCCTGGCCCCGAGACCCGGGCGGCCAGGCGAGCGAAGATGCCGGTTCCGCAGGCCACATCGAGCACGCGGGCGCCACGTACCACCACCAAGGCGTCGAGGGCCCGCTCGGCGAAACGGCGCCCGAAGGCAGGATCGAAGTGGGTGGCGGCGGCTGAGGCGCTGGCTTCGTCGGCGAAGCTGCCAGGGAATGGGGCGCGAGGCTGTCCATGTCCTTCGACGGTCCGGGTACGGACCGTCGACGATCCCGAAACCTCGGTCGCCCTGTCCAACTCAGCGCCTCCTCCGCCCGCGCCGCTCACGCTAGTGCACCGAGGTCACGGCGCCGGGGACCGTATCCAGACGGCGCTTTGGCCTGAGTGGCGGCGGCGCGCAGGTGGTCGGCGAGCTCGTCGGCCCGGGCATGGGCGTTGGCCCCGCTGGTGGAGGGCATGACGTAGACCGGCCGGCCGGCGACGTCACCGGGTTGGACGCCCGGTTGGGCCAGGCGGTCCACGGCGGCGCGCCACCCAGACAGCCCCACCATGCACAGCACACCCGGGTGCAACCAGCGCACCAGGCGCTCGACGCGGGCCAGACCTTGGCGGTACTCGGCCGGGGTGAGCTCCGAAGCGCGGCGCGTGGCCCGCTTCACGAGGTCGGTCATGCCGAGGCCGTGGTGCACCAGCGCGTGCACGGGATCCCGGTCGCGGCTGGCCAGCCCGGCGGCCAGGGCGGCTGGCCAGAACCGGTTGCCGGGCCGGGCGAACCCGACACCCACGTCGGCGGCGTACAGGCTGGGATTGAGACCCACAACCAGCAGCTTCATCGAAGGGCCCACCACGTCGGCGAGCGTGCGCAGACGCACGGCCCGCACCCGCACCACGTCGTCCTCGTCCTGCAGGGCGACCACGTCGAAGCCGGCCCCGGCGAACACGTCGAGAAGTGCTTCGGGCTTCCAGGCGGCGAAGAACCGCCCGCCCACGTCGTCGGCGGGCAGGGCATGGCCTTCGTACTCGCCCTGGAGGACCTGGACGTCGATGGGAGCGCCCACCTCGAGCACCCGGTGCAGTTCGGCCAGGGCCAGCGGCAGGCGCCGGCTCGGCACGTGCAGGTAACTCATGTTGGCCCACGCCCCTCCGAAGCGCCGGCGCCCGAAAGGCAGCGCCTCCAGGTCTCCTTGGACGAGAGCCACCCACGGGGCCTCGGCGCGGCACTGGTCGAGCATGGCCCGGGCGGCGTCGAGGCCGATCACCGGCCGGCCGAGATCGGCGCCGTAGTGGCCGGCCCCACAGCCGACGTCGAGGCGCACGTCTCCCTCGGCCACCCGTTTGGCGAAGGCCCGGGCGTGGGCCTTGCGCACCGGGCGGCGCCGGGCCGCCCACTCGAGCCCACGCTGCTCGTAGACCTCGACGGTGGCGCGGTCCATGTGGGAGCGCTACTCGGCCAAGCCGACCGGGACGCCGTCGACGATCTGGTCGAGGTACTCCGACAAGCCGTAGCCGATGCGCCCGTCGTCGAGTTGCCAGCGCGTCATCCCCTCGGAGATGCGAGTGACCAGCTCGAGGCCGTCGGAGTCGCGACGTCGGTTGCGCAGGGGCACGAGCCGAAGGACCGTGCCCTTGACCGCCCAGCGCCGGTCCCCGCAGACCAGCTCGGCCTCCAGTGAGCGGTGAGTACGCTCGGGCCCGTCGAAGGTGGAGCGCACCTGGAAGTCGTCGCAGAGGTGCAAGGTCTCGCCGTCCCACACGAAGCCGCTGCGGATGCCGGGGCCCTGTCGGCGGGCGATGCGCGAGCCCATGAAGCCGAAGTCGGGCCCGAAGTTGGCCGTGAGCCACCGGTAGTACCACGGCGCTTGCCAGTAGCGCGGGCCCCAGCTGTGGTCGCGCAAGCCAAAGCCGTGCACGTCCCACTCCTCCTCGCCGACAGCGATTCGGCCGGTGGCCTCGACCAGCTGCTCGTAGTGGCCGCGGGCGAACTCCTCGCCGGGGGTCTCCGACGGCCGGTCCGGTTCGCCGCCGAACATGGCCGAACGGCCGGCGAAGGCCATCTCCACGTGGCACTGCGCCGTCGGGTTGGCGCCGAAGGCGGCCTTGGGGTCGGCCAGCTCGGCGGGATCGTCGAGTACCAGCAGGGCCCCGGTGTAGGACACCCGCAAGGCGGCGAAGGGCTCGAGGACCTCGAAGCGTAGGCCGGCGGCGTCGAAGGCCAGGTTGTCGGTCACCGACGGCCGTTGGAACATGAATCCGACGCGGCCGTCTGGAAGGTAGAGGCACACCGTCATCTCGCCGGTGCCCTCGTTGGCCCGGTTGCCGAGGCGGAAGAAGGCACCGATGCGCTTGTCGGGGTCGATGGCGTTGAAGTACATGGACTCGTTGAAGTTGGGCTCAGGGCCCAACTCGTGCATGTACTCGTCGCTGCGTTCGAGGCGTAGGCCGATGCCGCCCACGCTAGGGGAGGGGCCGGCCCGTAGCATCTCGTCCGTGGCATCCCCGGCTCCGGCTTCCAGCGAACTGGCCGAGGCCCTCCGATCCGTCCTCGAGCCGGTGCTCGGCACCGGCCTCGAGGTAGGCGACGTGCAGCGCATGCCCGGCGGGTCCTCTCGGGAGACCTGGGCGTTCTCGGCCACATCCCGCCGGGGCCCGGTCCGGCGCCTGGTGCTGCGCCGCGACCCCACCGGCGCCCCCGCCTCGGGCCTGGTCCTGGAGGCCGACCTGCTGCGAGCGGCGGCCGGTGCCGGCGTGCCGGTGCCGGCGGTGGTGGCCTCCGGCACTGCCGACAGCGCCTTGGGCGCTGCCTTCGTCGTGGTCGGCCACATCGAGGGGGAGGCCCTGCCCCGCCGGGTCCAGCGCCTGGCCGCCGACACCGGCACCGGCCCCGCCCTTACGGCGCAATGTGGCCGGATCCTGGCCGCCGTGCACGGCATCCCGCCGGCGTCGGTCCCGGGCCTCTCCGGTGGTGACCAACTCGAGCAGCAGCGCGGGCTGCTCGACCACCTGGGCCAGCCCCACCCCGCCTTCGAGTTGGCCCTGCGGTGGTTGGCCGAGAACCGACCGGCGCGCTCGGGCGAGGTCGTGGTCCATGGCGACTTCCGCAACGGCAACCTCATCGTCGGGCCCGACGGCGTCCGGGCCGTGCTCGACTGGGAGTTGGCCCATCGAGGCGACCCGCTCGAGGACCTCGGTTGGATGACGGCCAAAGCCTGGCGTTTCGGGTCCGAGCTGCCTGTTGGGGGCCTCGGGACCGTGGAGCAGCTGGTGGCCGGCTACGAAGGGGCCGGTGGTGGTCCGGTGGACCGCCAGGCGCTCACGTGGTGGGAGACGCTCGCCACCTTGCGCTGGGGGATCATCTGCATCGTGCAAGCCCTCACCCACACCTCGGGCGCCGTGCGCTCGGTGGAGCTGGCCGCCATCGGCCGGCGCGTGTGCGAGGTGGAATGGGACCTCTTGGCCATGGTGGACCGGTGACAGACGACGCCCTCCACGACATCCCCTCGGCGCTCGAGCTGCTCGAGGCGGTGGAGGAGTTCCTGCGCCACGACGTCATGGCGGCCACCGAGGGTCGGGTGGCCTTCCACGCCCGGGTGGCCGCCAACGTGCTGGCCATGGTGGCGCGCCAGATGGCTCTGGGGCCGGCGCAGGCCGAGGCCCATCGGGCGCGCCTGGACGCCCTGGGCGTCGCCGATGACGCTGAGCTGGCCGAAGCCATCCGCAGCGGTGTCATGGACGGGCGCCTCGACGAGGTCCGCAAGGCAGTGCGCCAGGCCGTGGCCGACAAGCTGGCCGTGGCCAACCCCCGCTACGTCGACGATGTCAACGACGGGTGAGCCTGCGGCTCGGTCAGTAGTTTGAGCTCGTGGGCAAACTCGTGGTCGAGCCCGACGAAGTCCCACCTGCCGACACCGTCACAACTGAGAACCCGGCAAGACCTTGTCCTGTGACCTGGCCAGGGGAATCTTGTACGAAGGTGAACACAGGAGATCCGTTGTACGTCACCTGGTAGGTGCCATCCGATCGCCTCACATCGCCAACCGTTCCAGTAACTCCTGCGGCGCCCGTCGGAATTGTGCCGGCTGGCACGGTGAGTGCGGGCCACGCCGAAGCGCAGCTACCCGTGCAGCTGCCCCTGAGGGTATAGAGCGGGTGGCCGCTGATGTCGGTCAGGATGCGACCGTAAGCGGAGACGGTCTCTGCTTTCACGACTGCGGTGGCAGACCCAGGGGAGGTCGTAGAGGACGGGGGTGCCGATGACGATCCGATGGTTCCGGCCGAACCGCATGCCGCAGAGAGCAGCGCTACCGCACCCAGACCGCTCCAGTGAAGGGCCCCGTGGCAGAACGCCCCAGGGCGACTTGCCAAGCGAGGCTTCGCCTCCGCCCTCACTTGGTCTCTGATCTTGGCCATGGTGTCCTCCTGATTACGGCTTCCTCATCGCAATACTCCTCGCGGCCTGGAATTGTTCATGCCAAATGTTTTGTGGCCACTCGGCCACGGAAATCAGACTCTCGGCACATGAACGAATCGAGCCAGCTCTCGTATACATGCCTAGATCACGATCACGAGGAGGCGGTAGTGAGCAAGCTCTGGGCATTCGGCTGGATAGTTCGGGTTTGTGTGGTGCTCGGAGTCGGCACATTGGCAACGGCGTGCGGCTCTTCCGGCCCGGCACCGACTGCGGTCCACCACACTGCGCCCACCATCACTACATCAATAACCACGCCATCCACCAATGCTGCTACCACGCCGACTCCGGGTGCCACCGCCTCTTCGACGTCGCCACCGAAGGGTCCGGTGACGACCCACCCAGCCTCTACGACCACGTCGCCTAAAGTGCCGATGACCACGGCTCCTGGCTCGACTACGACAGTTCCTGTTGGCACGGTGATCTCATCTCGCAGCACCCCGAGCTACGGCGACATCGTGACTGACGGCGCCGGAAGGACGCTTTATCTCTACACGCCAGATGAAGGTCAAAGCTCTCCGCAGTGCACGAGCACGGCGGGCTGTTCCTCGACCTGGCCCCCGCTGAAGGCTATGGGAACGCCACGAGCAGAGGGCGCAGCCCAGCCAGCACTTCTGGGAGCGGAGGATGGCCAGGTGACCTACAACGGCCACCCTCTGTACTACTACGCCGGTGACTCGGGGGCAGGACAGACGAGCGGGGAGGGCGTCGGTGGGATCTGGTACGTCGTAAGCACCTCGGGAAGTCCGGTGTTCTAGGCCGGCCTGCAGGGTGGTCTGGTGCTCGGGCGCCCAGAGGCCTGTGAACAGCGAAGGTGTCTAGTCCGTATCCTCATGTGACGCCCGTGGAATGCCGACGAGAGGGAAGTCTCAGGAATGCCTAGGACGCTAGATGCCGCCTCGAGCACTGCGGCGGGAGTTGTCGAGTGCGACAGCGACGTATGTTCGACATGATTCCCCGAGCCGGAAGCACCAACGGCAGAGCAAGGGTAAAGGGGAATCCAATCAGGGGCACCATGGAGTCCTCGGTGGCTATCGCGCCCGCAGGATCCGAAGAAGCTGACGAGGTCGGGCTGCGAAGTGCGTTCTTGGCTCACGGAGGGGAACTATTCGGATTTGCTCGTAGGGCGCTGGATGACTCGAATGTCGCCGAGGACGTCGTCCAGGACACCTTCGTCCGAGCTTGGCGCGCCCGCCGTCGCTTCGATGCAGAACTGGGCAGCCTTCGGACGTGGCTTTTCGCGATCGAACGCAATGTCATAATCGACTACGCCCGTGCTCGAGCCAGCCGCGCATCCCAGCCCCTTGATGAGGATTTGGCCAGTGATATCGATGACATAGAACGGGCCATGGTCGGTTGGCAGGTCGAAGAGGCGGTCCGCCGCCTCCGCCCCGACCACCGTCATGTGTTGGTCGAGATTCATTACCGTGGGCGCTCGAGCCGGGAGGTGGCCATCGATCTCGGGATTCCCGAAGGGACTGTCCGCAGCCGTCTCTTCTACTCGATGCGCTCGCTGCGTCTAACGCTCGAAGAGATGGGATGGGACGCGTGACTTCGCAGGACTGCGATCCCTTCAGGGGGCTGATTGCCCTGCTTGCCATTGGCCGGCTCCCCGAGACCGAGAAACTCGGCCTTGCCGAGCACCTAGAAGGGTGCCGTGACTGCCGGGAGGATCGCCGAGAACTCACGGAATTGTCGGCGTTGCTTCCCAAAGTGGACCTAGGCCACCTAGATGAAGCCGATATACCAGCGGGCTTGTCCGGCAAAGTGCTGAACCGACTGAATGCCGAAGCCCGCAGAGATCGGCGGAAGCGTGGTCTGCGTGTCGTTTGCCAGCCACATGGGACCAGCTAGCCACAGGTTTTGCCAGTGGCATGGGACCACCCCGTTTGCCAGTTATGGGACCACCCTGAGGATCCACCTCCGCCGGCCGAAGAGACATTCGGCTGGGCCTCCGATGCCGAGGCGGAGGAGGCCCCATGGCGTTCAGGGAGGTCACGGTGGTCCAGGTCAAAGAGGCGCTCCGGCGATGGCTGAGAGGTGAGGGCGAACGCACCATCGCCCGGGGGGTGGGGATGGATCGAAAGACCGCCCGGCGCTACATCGCCGCCGCGATGGAGCTCGGGGTCGAGCGCTCCGGCGGGGAGGAACAGCTCACCGACGAACTGATCGGCCAGCTGGTCGAGCGGGTGCGCCCGCACCGGCCCGACGGCCACGGGGCGGCGTGGCGGACGCTGCTCAACGAGGAGAAGCAGATCACGGCGTGGGTGAGAGACGACCTCACCGTCACGAAGATCGGGATCCTCCTCGAACGACGCGGCATTGTCGTCCCGCCCCGGACCTTGGCCCGCTTCGCGGTGGAACACTGCGGGGCCGGCCGGCGCAGAGTCACGGTGCGCGTCGACGACCCGCCGCCGGGAACCGAGCTTCAGGTCGACTTCGGCCGACTCGGGCTCGTGGCCGACGGTGACAGAAGGCGCGTGTGCCACGGGCTCATCTTCACGGCCGCCTTCAGCCGCCATCAGTTCGTGTGGCCCACGTTCTCCCAGACCACCGAGGAGGTGATCAGGGGCTTCGAGGCCGCCTGGGGCTACTTCGGTGGGGTATTCCCCGTGGTTATCCCAGACAACATGAAGTCGATCGTGATCACGGCCGAGGCCACCGCTCCGCGGTTCAACGATGTCTTTCTCGAGTACGCGCAGTCGAGGGGCTTCGTCGTCGACGCGGCGAGGGTGAGAACCCCGACCGACAAACCACGCGTCGAACGAGTCGTGCAATACGTACAGAAGAATTTCTTCGCCGGCGAGACCTTCGTCGACCTGGCCGACTGCCGGGCCCGGGCCGAGACGTGGTGCACGACCACGGCCGGCATGCGCATCCACGGCACCACCCAGTGCCGACCCCTCGAGGCATTCCGTGTCGAAGAGCAGCCGCTTCTTCTCGCCTTACCGTGTGCGCCGTTCGACACGCCCAAGTGGTCGGACCCGAAAGTGCATCGTGACTTTCATGTCGAGGTGGCCAAGGCGATCTACAGCGTCCATCACCTGCTGGTGGGCCGCACGCTTCGGGCCCGGTGCGACTCGGCCACGGTGAAGCTGTATCTGCGCGGCGAGCTGGTGAAGGTCCATCCCCGCAAACCCCCTGGTGGGCGCAGCACCGACCCGGCCGACATGCCAGAAGGCACCGAGATCTACGCCACGCGGGACGTCGACCGGCTCCAGCGCATGGCGGCCGAGCACGGCGACGCCATCGGCATCTACGCCACCGCCATACTCGACACGCCGCTGCCGTGGACCCGCATGCGCCAGGTCTACCGGCTGCTGGGACTCGTGAAGAAGTGGGGGGCGAGTCGCGTAGAAGAGGCGTGCCGGCGGGCATTGGACGCCGAGGCGGTGGACGTGAACCTGGTCTCGCGCATGTTGGAACGGGCCCGGGAATCGACCGATCCCGATGCCCGGCCGGACCCGGTCGTCATCCAGGGGCGCTTCGCCCGTGACGCGTCGGAGTTCGCCGTGAAAGAGGCGGGACGATGAACCCACCCACCCCCACCGTGTCTCCGGAGCTGAAGGTCCTCATGCGTCGCCTGAAGCTCGGGCGACTTCTCGACACGCTCCCCGAGCGCCTGGCCCTGGCCCGCACCCACAACCTCGTCCACACGGAGTTCTTGGAGCAGCTGTTCTCCGACGAGGTGCAACGGCGCGACAGCGACTCGGCCGGGCTCAGAGCGCACAAGGCGAAACTCGATGCGACGATGACGCTCGAGGCGTGGGACGAGGAGGCCAAGATCACCTACGACCGGGCCGTGTGGTCCGAGCTCGTGACGCTGCGCTTCGTCGAGCACGCCCGCAATGCCTTTATTCTGGGGCCCGTTGGAGTGGGCAAGACGTTTCTCGCTACCGCCCTCGGGCACATCGCCTGTCGCCGGCGCATAAGCGTGCACTTCGAACGCTCCGACAAGCTACACAAGCGACTCAAGGCGGCGCGCCTCGACGCCAGCTTCGATGTCGAGATGCGCAAGCTCATCGGTGTGGATCTCCTCATCATCGACGACTTTGCACTTAACGCCCTTGACACCACGGAGACGGCTGACATCTATGAACTGTGCGTCGAGCGGCACCACGTCGGCGCTACCGTTCTGACATCCAATCGTGACCCGAGCGAATGGCTGGCGATGATGGCCGATCCGCTGCTCGCTCAGTCGGCGGTCGACCGGCTGAAGAGTGCGGCGTGGGAGCTCATCATCGAGGGCGAATCCTACCGTCAGCACGAGAAGCCGGTCATCGGCAAAGAGCCGACCGACCCTCCGCCACCGAGGCCTCGGCGACGGCGCGCTTGACACCCAGCGCCGGCTACCGGATCATCGCGTCAGCCGGTCGCAGTGGACGCGAGGTGGTCCCATGTTGCTGGCAACGGGGTGGTCCCATAGGACTGGCAAATGACACTGCGATACGTCGTTGGCGGCACCGCAGCGGCCGGCATCGTTGTGCTCAGCTTGGCGCTGTCGTTAAGCGGTGAGGGGCCCGGCTCGACCAGAACCTTTGCGCTGACAGGCGAGCGACATGTCCACGCATCGGTGAGCCTTACGTCAGAAACGTGGGGAACTTCGCTACTGGTCAACGAGTCAGGGCAACCAGGTGGCCAAATCATGTGGGTGTCGATGCGCACCACGTCTGGCACGTGGTGGGAAGCTGGCACATTCAAGTCGGTGTCCGGCCACGGCGTCGAAGTTGCCATGGCTTGTGCCTTGACGAACTCACGAATCGAGTCGGTATGGATCAAGAACGCAGCAGGCCAGGTGGTGCTGCACGCATACCTATTCTGATGGTGGAGGACCTCTATCTGCCGGTGCGCTGGCGGTGGCTGCACCCCGGCCAACAGCACGGCCGGCGCTGGCCCTCCTCGAGCTCCTCCCGGGTTCGGCGAATGCGGCGTTGGCGGGTCGCCTCCTGCTTGGCGTCCTCGACCCAGCAAATGAACTCGTTGCGGGCCAGAGGCGTGATGTCCTTCCAGGCATCGAGTGCGTTGGGGCTGGCGATCAGCGCCGTGCGCAGGTCTGCGGGAAGCTTGTGCACCGCCCCGCCCGGCAGTCGGTGGGTGCCGCCTGGTGAACTCACCGTCCGGGTCACCTCAGCGACCGGTGAAACGCGGCGGTCGGCCCTCGAGCACGGCGGCCACACCCTCGACAGCGTCGGCCGTGCCGGCCAGCACGCTCTGCTCGTCCAGCTCGTGGGCCATGGCCACCCTGGCTCGCTCCACCAAGCCCTGGCGCAAGGTGGCCCGGGTGGACGCCACGGCCAGCGGGGCCCCCGAGGCGATGTCAGCGGCCAAGGTGGCAGCGGCGTCGAGCTCGGCGCCGGCGGGCACCACCATCTGGGCCAGGCCGATGCGTAGCGCCTCTTCTGCCCCCACGCGACGCGCCGTCAGGAAAAGCTCGGCTGCTCGCCCCGCACCCACCACCTCCGGGAGCAGCGCGCTCAGGGCGAATCCGGGGTGGATGCCCAACCGGACAAAGTTGGCCTGGAACCACGCCTGGTCGCCCATCACGCGTACGTCGCAGGCCAGGGCCAGGCCGAAGCCGGCTCCGATAGCCGCTCCTTGCATGGCCGCCACCAATGGCACCGGCGAGTCGAACAGCCGCGCTGCCTGGGTATAGAAGAGACCCGTCTGCTTGGCGAAGGCACCACCGGATGTGGGATCGGGGGCATCGGCGGAGCGGAAGTCGGCCCCGGCGCAGAACGAGCGGCCCTCGGAGCAGACCACAGCGGCGCGCACCTCGCCCGGCAGGCTGTGCACGGCGTCGGCCAGGCGGTGAAGCGTGGGCTCGGTGAGCAGGTTGTGCGGTGGCCGGCGCAGCGTGATTACAGCCACTGCCTGGCGTCGCTCGACGGTGACGTCGTCAGGCGCGTCGTTCATGGTGCAGTGGTGGATCGCGTCAGTTGTGCCGGCGCCCGGGGCGACGGCTCTGCCGCAGCGAAGCATCGGCCCGGGCGATCAATTCGTCGAGGCAATCGCCCCGCCGCAGCTCGGCGAAACCCACACTGGCCGACCCCCCGGGGGCCTCCTCGGCCAGGATGACTCTGAATTCCTTGAGGCGTTGCTCGGCCGTGGCCATGTCGGCCCCTGGCAGGGAGAACAGGAACTCGTCGCCGCCGAGGCGCAGGATCACATCGTAGGAGCGCAGCGTGGCCCGCAGCGCAGAGGTGACTTTGCGCAGCAACTCGTCGCCGGCGCGTGGGCCGTGCGCCTCGTTCACGTGCCTTAGGCCGTCGACGTTCAGGTAGCCCACGATGAAGCGGGCCCCACTTTGGCGACAGCGCTCCAGCTCGCGCTCCAAGGAGGCGAAGCCGGCCTGGCGGTTGAGCACTCCGGTGAGCTCGTCGCGAGTGAGCCCGTCGCGCTCGGCTGTCACCGCCGGGGGCTGGGGGGTCTGGCGACGATAAGGACTGGCCTCGGGGGGGTCGGGCAGCACCCTCACATCGCCACCGGTCGCCGGCAAGGGATCGGAACGCACCGTGCGCTCGTCGGCCACGCTGGCCAGGCGCTCGCCGGTGGCGGCCTCGGGCGACACCACGCCGCGCACGAGCTCGGCCCACAGGGCCACGATGTCGCCGATCTGCCCGGTCACCAGGTCGAGCAGGGCGTCGCGCTCGTCAGGGTCGAGGTGGCGCAACTGTTCGTGCACGCGCGCTGCACCGTCGGACAGCGCACCGGCGATCTCGAGGAGCCGCTGGGCCGGTACTACCGGGGTGCTGTCAGGTCGTGATTCTGTGGGTCCGCCGTGACCAGGAATGGCGGAAAGTCTCCCACGTCCACTCTGCGTGTGATTCTCGAGCTGGCTCAT
>Ga0307374_10007363_pt1 | contig 16804 bp, 8 predicted proteins | sample OX3MG_FD_202532 | JGI IMG/M metagenome (GOLD analysis project Ga0307374, IMG submission 202532) | Soil microbial communities from Risofladan, Vaasa, Finland - OX-3 | ecosystem: Environmental > Terrestrial > Soil > Coastal area > Acid sulfate soil | place: Finland: Risofladan, Vaasa | collected... | reverse complement strand
ATTTAACAGCGGCCCCGCCAGATGACCGGCTGGCAGCGAGCTTCCGAAAAAGCTGTCGGAAAGGAGGAACATCAAGATGATTCCCAGCAAGCCGTACAGGACGTATGCGGTGGAACGGAGCGGCGCGTACCCCGCATAGCAGCCTCCCCAGAGCAGCGCGGCGGCTTCTACATCCCAACCGAGGGTACGAAGATTACCCAGCAGCAGCAGACCGACCGCTTCGGTGAGGAACCCCGTCGAAACGGCGACGCAGCAGGCGGCAAGGACGGCGCTCCATCCCCTCGATCCTTCCGTCTCCTTCTTTGACACCTGGACGGCGCAGAGAGCCAGCCCGGCGTACAGCGCCGCCAGCGCCAGGCTATAGAGGCCGAGCCATTGCGGCCAGCGGGCCGCGCATTCCAGCGCCAGCAGCGTCGCGTAGGCCGCGGGATTTTCGATGATCAAGAAAAGGTCCGGCCCTTCAGCCGGCTTCTTCCCGACGAGATGCGACACAATGGCGATGGCTACGTAAAGAAGGAAGAAGACAGACGCTGCGCCTAATACGAGAGGCAGCCGGCCCGGCGCGGGCGCGCTCGCCATCCAGCCCAGAAAGAAGAGCTGCGTCAGGATCAGGCTGCCAATCTTGAGGGCTTTCCAGTTCCTGAAGAAGGCGGCGGCCAGCACGCCGGCGTCCAGCGCCCACAGATAGACGAAGATCGGGATCATCGTGGAGGGACCGGCGCCGTCTCCTCGCAGGATGATCGGTGTAAGAAACCCTGAGAGCAGCCCCAGCGCGGCCACGATTTCGGCGTCCAGCGAAACCGCTCGCGCCACCGTACCCAGCGTGACGCCCGCGAGCAGCCCGAACGCGAGAGTCAACCCGATAAGATGATAGAAGCCATAGGCGGCGTAGACGCTAAGATAGAGAGCGGCGAAGCCCGCGCCACTGAGACCGTGAGAATAGGCCGCAAGGCCGCGGCGGCGTGTGGTCTCGCCCCCGGCCAGCAGCGCAGAACCCAGCACAGCGCCGAACAGCACCCGCATTCCCTGGGTGATCCAGCCCTGACTGATGGCGATTTTCAGGAAGAACGCCAAGCCCAGCACCAGCGCCAACACCGCGATCCGGTTGAGGATGTTTCCGCCAATCAGCGATTCCAGATCAGCTTCGATTCGTACGGTTTTAGGTCCCGCCGGCGCGGAGGGGGAATCGCTGTTGGGAAACGGCGCGCCCCACAGCCGAGATGGTTGATTCGTTCCGGCGGGCTGGCCAACGGCGGCGCGTGAAGAATCCGGGCCGGCGGTGGGCGATGACCATCCTATCGACCGCGCCATGGAAGGAGAAGAGGGCACGTTCTCCGGCGCTGGCTTTTTTGCCGGCGCCGCGTCTCTGGCCCACGCGCGGCTTGCCTGCTGCGCCCATGACTCCAGATGTTCGAGTCGCTCCCGCTGCTGCACGATCGCCTGCCGGGCCTCGGCAAGCTGCTGTTCCAGAAGGCTCACCCGATCGGCGGCGGGGAGCGCTGACGTATCCGTGCTCTCCTCTGCCAGTTCAGGCGTCACATTTTGCTCATTCATACCTTCTCCTCCTACCGCGGGTTCAGACGCGCTTCGCTATATTTAGAATACGCCCCGCGCCGGGAGAACGCCATAGTAATTTTTGGGGGGTTTACGACAGGGAACGGTTTACGGCCGAAGTGACGCGGATGAGAGCAAACAAAACATTCCTGACTGAATTAATAAGCCTAAGTCGTAGCCGCTAGAGGACTCGACTACGCTCTTCAAAAATTGTGTTTTTAGGTCTCTTCTCGAGGCGCCGAACGATACCCGATTCTGTCCCTGTTTGAGGTTAGCCATGCCTGCTCTTCTAGAAGTCGCCCCCGGTCTGCGGCAATTCCGGCACGATCCAATCACAGCCCCCCGACCCCGACGCCCCCGTTCGGGTCCGGGTTTCGTGCGGCGCGCTCTGCTGATAATCGCGTCAACGGCGGCCCTCTACGGCTTTGTTAGCAGTGGAGCGCGTCCTTACGTGCAGGCGCGCCGGCTCGATGAAGAGGCGGTAAAGATGAATACCCAGATAGCGGCGGCCAGGCAGCTTAACACCGAGCTGACCCACCGCGTGGCTGAGCTGCAGACCCCGGTGGGCGAGCAGAGCGCCGCGCGGACGTATGGCTGGCTGCTCCCCGGAGAAGTCTCCATCGCCTGTCCCGCCCCGACCGGGCCCTTAAGCAAGATCAGCGACACCGCCCTGTCCACCCCTCCGGTCCTTACCGGGCCGGGCCTCCTCGTGCGCGCTGTGCGGATCCTGGAGTGGTAGGGGTCGAGGCGCCTGGATAAAATAGGAGATGTGGCAGACGAGCGCGTAGACAAAAAAGAGAGGTCGGGGCTGGCCCGGTTCTTTGGCGAGAGCCCGCCGGTCCGATCGCTCTCACAGCGCCTCGCGGCCGGCGTGCGCCTGGCGCTGGTAGAAGGCATGTCGGCGCCGGCGGCGGCGCTCCTCAGCCTGGCGCTCGGACAGAACCGGCCCATCACTCTGCTGGTCGGATCGCAGGACGCCGGTGAGCGCGCCGCTGACGCCATTTCGGCGTTTACCTCGCCGGGCAACCCCTGGTACCTGGTCGGGCATTCCTCCGCGTTCCTTGAAGAAGGCGGCATCCCGGCCGCCTCCCCGGCGTCGGCCGATCGCCTCGCGGCTCTCGACGGCCTGTCTCGCCTGGAAGCGTCCTCCCGATTCTCCAACCCTCCCAACGGCGCGTTGACAATTTCGCCGGAGAGCGCCATCGGGAAAGATAACGCTTCAAATTGCCTGATCATCGCCACGATGGCCGGCGCGCTCCAACATACCTATTCACCCGATGCCATGCGCGCGGCGGTCATCCGGGTGGCGCCCGGCGCCGAGTTGAACCTTCCCGATATGCTGAATCGGCTGGTAAACGTGGGATACCAGCGGGTGGACATGACGCAGCAGACAGGCGAGTTCTCTGTTCGCGGCGGGATTCTGGACGTCTACCCCGCGGGCGCGTCGGCGCCGGTGCGCCTCGATCTGTTTGGTGACCAGGTCGATTCAATCCGCAGCTTTGATCCGGAGACGCAGCGTTCCACGGGGACTCTTCGATCCCTCCGCATCTTGCCCGCCTGCGAGCCGGCCTCCCGCGCCGCCTCCACCCTCCTCGATTTTCTGCCCGCCGACGCCCTACTGCTGGTAGACGACGCATCCGCGCTTCGCCACCGCTGGCAAGAGTTTGAAGGTGAAGTGCGCGATCAGATCGAGGCGATGAAAGTGGGCGGAGGCGAGGCCCGGTTCCCTTTCCTTTCGCTCACGAAAGCGATCGGAGAGATGGAGCGGTTCCAGACCGTATTCTTGAATCCGCTTTCGCACAACGTGCCCTGGGGGAAGCCGGATCTTACGCTATCGATCAACTGCGAACCGGCGCCGAGAGTCGATGGCGACCTGAATGCGCTCGCTGAAAAGATCATCGGCTGGCGTCAGCACGAAGTGACTCCCTGGCTCTTCAGTCACCAGTGGCCTCGCCTCGCCGAAGTCCTTCGCGCCCGGGGAATCGCGGTCACGGAGCCAGGATCCCACCTGGGAATCGTTGATTCCCGGAGAGGTCCAGAGGAGACGATTCCCCCAAAACCCCCGCCCACCGCGGCGCCGGGCGCCCCGACCGCCTTCGTCCAGCCCGGATCTTTAGCGGAGGGGGTATTCGTGCCATCGGCGCGCCTGGTGATCTTATCGGACAATGAGATTTTCGGGGGCGTGAAGATGCGGCGGTCGCGGCGCACGTTCCGGGAGGGGGCGCCGCTCACATCGCTGTTAGAGCTGCGGCCGGGCGACATGGTGGTCCACATCGATCACGGCATCGGTCTGTTCAGAGGCCTCAAAAGCATGGAAGTGGAGGGGGTCCAGCGCGACTATCTTCAGCTTGAATACGCGCAGGGAGATCGGCTCTTTGTGCCCTCCGACCAGATCGCCCGGGTGCAGCGCTACATCGGCTCGGAAGACCACCCGCCGGCGATCCATCGCCTGGGCGGCGGCGAATGGTCGCGTACCAAGCGGCGGGTTCGAGAGGCGGTGGAGGACATGGCGAAGGAGCTGATCGCACTCTACGCCGCCCGGTCTAGCCGCGAAGGGCATGCCTTCGGGCCCGATTCCCCCTGGCAAACCGAGATGGAGGAAGCGTTTGTCTACGAGGAGACGAACGACCAGCTCAAGGCGATCCAGGATATCAAGGATGATCTGGAATCGGATCAGCCGATGGACCGACTCGTTTGCGGTGACGTGGGGTACGGCAAAACGGAAATCGCTATCCGGGCCGCGTTCAAGGTGGTGATGGAGGGGAAGCAGGCCGCCGTGCTGGTTCCCACCACCGTGCTGGCGCAGCAGCATCTGAACACTTTCACCGAGCGATTGAGCGGCTTCCCCGCGCGCATCGAGATGCTCAGCCGGTTCCGATCGCGCCGCGAGCAGCTTAAGATCGTGGAAGCCCTCAAGCAGGGAAGCGTTGACATTGTGATCGGCACGCACCGGCTGCTCTCCAACGACGTCGGCTTCAAGGACCTGGGTCTCGTTGTCGTCGACGAGGAGCAGCGCTTTGGAGTGGGGCACAAAGAGAAGCTAAAGCAGCTCAAGCAGATGGTCGATGTCCTGACGCTCACGGCGACCCCGATTCCCCGCACTCTCCACATGGCGCTCTCCACGATCCGTGACATGAGTGTGATGAACCAGGCGCCGGAGGGACGAACCGCCATCCGGACTTACCTTCGAGAATACAGCGATGACCTGGTACGACAGTGTATCCTGCGCGAGCTTGAACGAGACGGCCAGGTCTACGTTGTGAATAACCGCATCGAGAACCTGCCTCGTCTTGTGGAGAGCCTGCGCGCCCTCGTGCCCCGCGCTAAAATCGCGATGGCGCACGGGCAGATGCCCGAGCAGCTCCTGGAAGAGGTGATGCTGGATTTCTATGAGCAGCGCTATGACGTTCTCTGCTGCACCACCATTATCGAGAGCGGTCTCGATATTCCAAACGTCAATACCATCATCGTGAACGACGCGGACCGTCTCGGGCTGGCGCAGTTGTATCAGCTTCGGGGTCGGGTTGGCCGGTCGAACCGGCAGGCCTTCTGCTATCTACTCTTTAAGCCCGACAAGGAGTTGACCGAGATTGCGCAAAAACGGCTGCACGCCCTCCGCGAGTTCAGCGACCTGGGCTCGGGATTCCGGATCGCTCTGCGTGATCTCGAGATTAGGGGAGCCGGCAATCTGCTGGGATCCGAGCAGCATGGCGCCATGATGTCGGTGGGTTTCGATCTTTACTGCCAGATGATCGCTGACGCCGTGCGCGCCCTCAAGAACGAGCCGCCGCCGCCGCCGCCTCTTCCCCCGGTCGACCTCCCGATCGCCGCCTATCTTCCTGCGGAGTACATTCCTGCCGACGGTCTCAGGATCGAGCTTTACAAGCGATTCAACGCTTCCACCTCGGCCGAAGAGATTGTGGCGCTGCAGGAAGAGATTGTGGACCGGTTCGGCGCGTTTCCGGCGCCGGTTCGCAACCTCCTCGCCATTTTACGGCTGCGGCTCCAGGCGCGCGACGCCGGGGTTACGTCCATTGCTCCGGAGAAGACACAGGTCGTGATTCGACTCGGACCGCGTCTTCGTCTCGCTCCTCCCGCCATCACCAGTCTGCAGAATAAGCACCGCGGAACCCGCTTCCTCACCGACCGCGTGGTCATCCCGCTGGGAAGCTCCGGCGCTCTCGCCCCTGTGAGCGCCGTCATGCAGTCCCTGCTGGCGATCCGTCAGCGCCGCCGGGCGATGGGACTGGAACAGTCCGGCGCGTGAGGAATCCGGGAACGGACCAGAATTCCACGTATCTCATTAAAGGGTAAGCGTCCGAAGATTCAGAATGGGGGATCGATTGCGCGGCACGGAATGCGCGGCGCCGTCGACAGATCCCCTGGCGGAGACATCTTCTCGCCGGCCGTTGCTTTTGGAATCCGTGCAGAAGGTCTCACGGGCGGCTGCGGTCCCATCTCAGCGTTCGAGGAACACGCATGACCCGATACGGATGCTATAGCGCCCCGCACGCCTCTTCGATGCCAGCGGCGGCGATTATTATGACAGCGCTGATGACAGCCCAAATTGCGGCGCCTTCTTTCGGGCGGGTTCCATTGATCTCGAAGAAGCGACCCGTTCAAATGGCGCGTACGGCCTTGTCCCGGGACCCGATCCTGCGTCAGTGGGTTATCCGGGATTGGCGCCCGGCAGCCCGTCTCGACACTCAGACGCAGCCGCTGCCCACCATCGGCGCCGGCGCCCAGGCCGTGCGCTGTTATCAGATCAGATTCACGAGCATCGCATGGCAGGGAAAGGCGGTCCGGATCTTCGGCTTCTACGGTTACCCGGTTCGCGCCTCGGGCCGCCTTCCCGGCTTGCTTCTGGTTCATGGCGGCGGCGGTTACGCCACTCTGAACCGGGTGATCGAAGGCGCTCACCATGGATTCGCCACACTCTCGATCGATCTCCCCGGCAAAGGACCGCACCGGTCCATTTCACGCTCCACCGGGCCGGATATGACCGTCCCGCAGATCTTTGACGTTCAGCCGGATCTTGAATCGAGTTATATTTTTCAAGCGGTCATTGCGCAGATGCGAGCGATCAGCTTCCTCTGCTCCCGTCCGGAAGTGGATCCGGATCGAATCGGGCTCGCCGGGGTGTCGTGGGGAGGTGCGACCGGTCTTCTCACCACCAGTCTTGATCACCGCGTGCGCTGTTTTGTGGATATCTTCGGCGGCGGGTACCTTTCCGAGGGATCGGCGTGGATGAAGTATTTCCGGAGGCTCCCGCCCGGTCAGCTCGCCCTCTGGGAAGCGAACTACGACGCCTCCGAGTACCTCAGCGGGATCCATGTGCCGGTGCTGGGTGAAACGGGGACTGACGATCGCTGCTACTGGCTGCCGGAGTTTATGAAGACCATGGACGCGATCCATCCTCGACCCGACCTGATCCTGCTTCCAAACCTGGATCATCGCCTGAATCCGGCCGGCCACCAGGCGTTCTACCGCTGGCTCGAGCTTCATCTGGATCGCCGGGCAGCGGTCCACGCGGGTCTCGAGGGATTCACGATTCGCCGCGCTTCCGACGGACTCGAGATCAGGGTTAAAGCCGGCGGCAGCGTCGCCGTTCGCAGCGTCAGGGTGGGCTACTTCGCCGTCGGGCCGGGCGCGGCCGCCGACGCCTATTCCGGAAGGATCTGGCAGGTCGCCTCCTGCCAGAAAGGCGCGACGCCGGGTTGGTGGGGCGCCGTGATACCCGACGGCAGCCCGCTTATCCAGCTCTTCGCCACCGTCACCTTCGCCGACGGCCTCATGCTCAGCACGCCGATTCATACCGCCTTCTCGCGTGAAACGCCCCACGGCCCCATCGCCATCGATATCCCTTCGCTCTGCGCCCGTCTTCCGAGCGATAGGTCGTAGGTGTTGGGTGTTAGGTCGTAGGTGTTGGGTGTTAGGTCGTAGGTGTTGGGTGTTAGGTGCGAGGCGCGGGGCATGTGGCGCCACGTTCCGGTGCTCTCACACACTCACCCTCTCACACACTCACCCTCTCACACACTCACCCTCTCACACACACCGTCCTCCGTCCGCGCCTCGCGCCCATATTAGCATATTGCGCCACGTTTTGATATACTATTGCTATATAGTGGGCTGTGAGTGGAGGCGCGCGATGCGGCGAAATCGGAAGGTGCCTTTTAATTGCTATTTGAGCGTCGATCAGATGGATGAGCTGGATCGGGTCTCGGAGCTGGAGCGGCGGCCCCGGGCCGAGATTGTGCGGGAGGCGGTGGCGCGGTATCTGAGCGATCGGTCGGAGGGCGAGGCGCGCGAGGAGGAACAACCGCAGTCGGCAAATGCCGCGACGCCGGAACCCGTCGGGAGCGCGAAACCAGTCGGTGGAGGCGTTAAGGGTGAAGCCTATCGGCATTCGCGTAAGCCGAGACGCGGATCGTGAAGGCGCTCTCTGGCGCTCCCGCGTGCGCGACGGGCGCCGCGCCGGTTGATCTCGATTCGCTGACGTGGGGCGACCTCATTGAGCCGTGTCCGATACCACCGGTCGTCTGCCTGGGAGACGTGCAGGATCTCCTGCGCGAACTTCTCGGCGGCGATGCCTCGGCCGAGGCCCAAAACCGGCTGGCCGAATACGTGGAACGATACTACATCGCTGAAGCCGAGAACCGCCGCGCGCTCTCGATGGCGCTCGCATCGCTCGCGGGGGGCGAAGGCCGCGGGTTCATTCTGAATGGCCTGTACGGATCCGGCAAATCCCATTTCCTCGCCGTCATCGCTCTCCTCGCCGCCTACCCGCCCGCCTGGAATGCGTTCTTATTGTCACATCCCGAGTACGCGCGTTATTCTCACCACGGAGACGCAGAGGACACGGAGAAAAGCGAAAGAGAGAAGGGAGAGAGTGAGAAGGGAGAGGGATGGAGGGGAGAGAGTGAGAAGGGAGAGGGATGGAGGGGAGAGAGTGAGAAGGGAGAGAGTGGGAAGGTCGAAAGAGGGAGAAGCGACCGAGGGAAGGTCCCGGAGAAATCAGATCGTGGAGCCGATGAGGTTGCGCGCTCTTTCCTCGTGCCTCACACTCCGGGCGCCGAGTTTCCCGCTCCGGCCCTCGAGGTTCCCGTCGTCGGCCCCGAGCCCCGCGCCCGCGCGCTTGAATCATCCTTCATCCTTCATCCTTCATCCTTTCAGAGTCCTCCGCCCGCGCCTCGTGCCTTGAGCCCGCTCTTAGTCGTGATTGTGGCGCTGGATGAGCGGCGGGGGACGTGTGAGGACCTGGAGGACGTAGTTTTCGAGGAGGCGGAGCGGGCGTTAGACATGCTAGACGGGGGTGAGGGCAGCGGGCTGACGGCAGCGAGTTTCGCGCTGCGGATGGCTGAGGAGCGGTTGTTTCCACTCTACCGGGATCAGTTCTTGATCTGGATTGGGGAACGGATTGGGAGTGCCCTTACGTGGGATGAAATCCGGGCGAGTGACCCTGCGGCGGCGGCGGCGCTGGCGGCTGAGTTTGCGCGTGTGGCCGGCGTGCCACTGGTATGGCAGGAGCCGCGGCGGGACCGGCTGCGCCGGCTTCTTGAGGCGGCGCGAGACTGCGGGCGCCGTGGGGTTGTGATCCTGCTGGACGAGCTCTCGCTCTTTCTCAGCAGTAAACCGCGAGACCGCTTTCATAACGATATTTCGTTTTTGCAGTTCTTAGGACAGCAGGGGCGGCTCTACCCGCTCTGGGTGGTTGCGGCCGTACAGCGCGGCGTCGAAGAGGTCGGCGATATTGACGCGGACACGCTCCACAAGCTAAAAGATCGATATGTCTGGGACCTGGCGCTCTCGATGGCGCAGCTGCGGCCGGTGCTGGGCCGCAAGCTGATTCGCAAGCGTGATCCGGAGCAATTCGGGAGGGTGATCGAGGCGATCTGGAACGAGAACACGGAGACGACCGGTTTTGATCCGGAGGAACTCGCCGAGATCTATCCGCTGCGTCCGATCGCGCTGGAGTGCCTCTCGGAGGCGTCGAACCGGTTTTTCAGCAAGACCCGGAGCGTCATCCAGTTTGCTATCCGGGCGTTAAGCGAGGGTCGCGACCGGCCGGCGAGGGATCTCATTGGACCAGAGGAGGTGCTGGAGCAGTTCTGGTTCGCCATCGCCGAGAACCCGGAACTGCGACCGACGTTTGAGGCATGCCAGTACTACCGCCGCTCGGCCGCCGAAATCTACCCCGAAGATCCCGACTACGCGCTCCGTTTGGCGCATGCCTTGGCCGCGCTCTCCCTGGCGGGGCTGCGAAAACCCGTGCGGGAGCTGGCGGCGGCGGTCCCACCTCCCGTTTCGCTCAGCGCGGCCTCGCGGACCGCGCTGGCGCAGGCGGCGCTGGAGAAACTGCGCCTCAACGGCGGTTACGTGGACGTCTCCCGCGGCGAGGGCGCCGGAAGCGATGTCTATTTCTTCGACGCCGGCTACGATCTGGCGCGGACGGTACGGCGGCGCCTGCTGGCCTACAGCGCTCATCTGGATGAAGATGATGAGCGAACGCTCGCCTTTGCCTACGCGGCCGCCAGCGACGCCTCATTCCCGCTGGCCGCTCTGGATCGGCCGTGCCGGGTGGAGCTGGACTGGCTCACGGTACGGCATACCGCAGCGGTGGAGCGGCGGGATCTTCGTAACTGGCGGCGGGAGGATGCGGCGGCGGAGGTGGAATGGCTGGCCGACCCGCTGCAGCCGGAGGCGATGAGGCTTCTCATCGGAGAGCTCATTGACCCGGCTGCGCAGCGGGATCGGTTTTTGCAGGTGATCCGGCAGCTTCCGGCGGATCGGTGGCGAGCGGGATTGGCGGCATGGCTGCCGCGCCCTTTGCGGGAAAGCGAACATCGTATCTTACGGGATTACGCGGCGTTCTGTCTGTTGATTGAGGACCCCACGCTCCGGACGAACAGCGTGGGCCGGCAGGCGCTCTCCCGGCTCCGTTCCGAAAAGTGCGCCCGGGACCAGGAGGCGCGGCAAATCGTCCGCGCCGCCTACGCGGAAGGAGAACTGCTGGCAGCATCCCGATCGCTTTCCGGAATCAAAGATTCCAGGACGAGCGGCCGGGTTCTCGGGAGTCACGGCGGGCGTTTGGAGGATGCCGCGGCGCTGGCGGCAAGCTGCCTGCTTCCCGAAATATTTCCGGATTTCGTCTCTATCGCGCCTCGCCGCCGACTTTCCGGAGTCAACAATTCCGGGACGGGCCGCCCGGCGCTCGCCGCGCTGCTGAATGAGCTCGTGCTGCCAGGGAGCGCGCCGATCCGGCCCGGATCTCCGATTGATGGCTTGATTCGCGATATCGCCGCTCCGCTTGGCATCGTCACTGGGGCGGAGGACAGGTATCTTCTTACCGATCCCCCGAACGCGCTGCAAAATCTCTGTCTCTCGCTTGTTCCCGAAGGCGACGCCACTCCGTGGAAGCAGGTGGCCGGCGCGCTTGCCAAGAGCCAGTATGGTCTGGCGCCGGACCAGGTGGATCTCCTGCTGACGGTGATGGCGCGGCGCGGTCATCTCATCGCCTGTTCGGCGGAAGGCGTTCCTCTGCCGCTTTCCCCTGCGTCACTGCCGCTCTCGGCCCATGCGCGGCGCCTTCGCCGGGGTGACATGATCGCGGCTGGTTTGCGGGCCCGGTTGGAGCGGGTGGGGGTGGCGCTCGAGACGCCCTTCGTGGAATCGCGGCTTCCAAACGAGAGAACCAATTCCGACATTGAGGACCAGGAGCGGCTCTGGGCGAAGATCCGCGATCTGGCCGCAAGCCGGGCGGGACCGGGGATGGAGGACTCGCTCCAGGCGCTGGTCACGGAACTGAGGAGCTCTCCGGATCGATGGACCGCCTGCGTCGCCGTGTTGAAAGACTGGGACCGGTTTCTGGGCCTGGCGGAGGAGGAGGCCGCGGCGAGCGCAGGGCTGCGGCGGATGTTAGACGTCCTCCCGCCCGAGATAGAGGAACGGCTGGGAGATCTCTATCGATCGTGGCAGGCGGCGCGGCGGTGGATCGTGGAGGATGGGCCGCGGCTGGCCCGGGCGCTCCGGTATCTCAATCATCCGGCCCTTGCGATTCCCCCGGGTTCCGATCTGGAGAACAGGCGGGATCGGCTTCGGCAGGCCATCGCCGGCGGCGATTCGATCCTCGCCCGTTCGACCGAAGCGGTCCGGTACGCCGAGTCACTGTTAGAAAGGTACCGCAGCATCTATCTGGAGTGGCATGCCCGGGAGTTTGGAGAGGCGCGGTTCGCAGTGTACCGGCGGATCGCGGGTCAGCCTGGCTGGCGAGCGCTGGAGCAGATGGGACGACTGCCGCTGGGCGGTGACCCGATTCATCTTGAGATCCAGGCCGTCATAGAGGCGCAGTTGGCACGACAGTGCTCCTCGGCCGGCATCGCCGCCGCGCTGAAGCGCGGCCCGGTCTGTCCCTCCTGTAGACTGCCGGCCGGCTCCGTGATCGATCTGATTCCTGCGGACGCGATTGAGACGCGGGTCATCGAGGGAATGCAAAAGCGCCTGCGGGATATGGCGAGCCGGTTGGACCGGCTTCGGCATCACCAGCAGCGCCGGCTGGAGGCCCGTGCGGCGATTCGGCCGGCGTTCGAGGCGATGACGAGGCTGCTGGAAGCGGCGGCCCGGGACGAGTTCCCGGCGCCGGACGCTCTGGATCGGCTGCTGGATGATCCTCTCGTGCGGGAGCTTCGAATTGCGCTGTTAGCGGGCGAGCCGGCAGAGCGAAGTCTGGGGGCGCTCACGACCATGCTCGACGGACGAGAGATCGCCCGCACCGACGCCATTCGCCTCTTCACGTCGTGGCTGGATCCCGAAAGCCGGCTGGGACCGGAGGAATATGTGCGCATCGGAGAGTGACGCCGGCATTTCCTGAGTTTGTGACACCAGAACAGGGCGAATAGCATTGCCGCAGAGACCTGATCCCGCGCAGCCGAACCGTGCGTACGTTAGACTATGATAAAGTGGAGAATCAGAAAAAATGACGCGATTGCCATCACCGATCTACCTGCCGCTGGAATTCGACGAGCCGACTCACCGGGAATCTTCGATTCCAGGGAGCGAGAAAGCCAGTAGAAACGGGACCACGCGCATCGACCGCCGGCGGCGACTGGTTTTTGGCTGGTATGGCGGAAAATTCAGCCATCTGACCTGGCTGCTGCCGCTCCTGCCCGACTGCCATCACTATTGCGAACCGTTTGCAGGCTCCGCTGCCGTGTTACTGAACCGGCCGCCGGCGCCGGTGGAGACTTATAACGACATTGACGGCGCCGTCTCGAATTTCTTCAGGATGCTGCGAGAGCGGCCGGAACAGTTGATCCGGGCCATCGGCCTGACGCCCTTCTCCAGGGAAGAGTATTACCTGGCAGTGACGGAGTCGCCTGCGCCGGTCGACGAGTTGGAGCGTGCCCGGCGCTTCTTTGTGTGCGCGCGCCAGACGCGCACCGGGCTGGCGCAGACCGCGAGCCTGGGCCGGTGGGCAAACTGCAAGGGAACCAGCCGGGCAGGGATGTCGGGGGTGGTCTCCCGGTGGCTGGGGAGCATTGAGGACCTACCCGAAGTTGCGCTGAGGCTCCTCCGGGTGCAGATTGAGAACCGGCCGGCGCTGGACGTCCTGCGTTTGTATGACAGCCCGGGCACTCTCTTCTACTGCGATCCGCCGTACCCGCACGCCTCCCGCGGCGACTCAAAGGCATACGGCTTTGAAATGACAGACGCCGAACATAAGGAGCTCGCCGAATCCCTGCGGGCCTGTCGCGGCAAAGTCGCCATCTCCGGGTACCGGTGCGACCTGATGGACAGCCTGTACGGGGACTGGAATCGCAATGACGCGCCCGAGAGGCAGTGTCACTCGGTCAAGCAGATACGGCAAGAGTGTCTCTGGATGAATTACTGAATGTTTCTGGATGAATTGCTGAGGGAGTCCGCCCGGTGAGATCGCTCGACTATGGCGCAGCCCGGCAGCTTCTGGCTTTCGGAGATGTTAGCCGAACTTCACGCCAAAGAGCGGCAGCACATAAGTCATCAAGAGATAAGCAAACGCAACAACGCTCACCGCAACGGTCGTGGTCCAGGCGAGGAAATTGAAGACCGGGCCATTGCGGAGGGTTGTCATCACTTCAGAATCGTTGATGATCAGCATGATGAAAATGAGGATGATCGGAAGGATGCATCCTTCGATGGCCTGCACATAGTACATCAATCGCAGCGGATCGATACCGGGAATGAGCGCAATGGCCGCGCCGCCAAAGAGCAGGCCGGTGAAGAGGATGTAGAAGACTTTTGCATCGCGGAAGTCGTTATCGAGCCCCGTCTGGAACCCGAGCGATTCGCAAACGGAGTAGGATGTCGCGAGCGGGAGAACGGCGCCCGCCAGCACCGACGCCCCGAAGAGGCCGAGCGCAAAGAGATAGACCGTCAGGGGACCAGCCACCGGTCGAAGCGCCTGCGCGGCGGCGCCTGCGTCCTTAACTTGAACACTCCCCGCGGGGAGATGAAAGAGGGCGACAGCGGTGGCGACGATGATAAAGACCGAGATGATATCGCTATAGATACAGCCGAGGATGGTGTCCCATTTCTCGCCGCGAGGATACTCCGCCGCGGTGACTCCCTCCTCGGCCACGCTCGACTGCAGCATAATCTGCATATACGGCGTGATTGTGGTGCCAATGAGCGCCACTAACGCCAGCGTGTACGCGCTCTGCCTCCAGTAGAAGGCCGGATGAATGGTTGACATCCCCACTTCACGCCAGTGGGGATGGGATATAAACGCCGCAGGAATATACGTCAGGAAGACCATCGAGAAAACTAAAAAGATGGTCTTAACCCGGCCATAGGTGCCTTTAACCACAAGCCACCAGAGCACAAACGCCATCAAGGGAACCGAAATATAGCGTGTAACACCCACGAGCTCGAGCGCGGCGGCGATGCCAGCAAATTCCGTGACCACGGTGCCGCCATTCGCGATCAGTATCGCGAGCACCGCAAAGAGGGTCCAGCGAGGGCCAAACTTTTCGCGGATCAGGTCTGAGAGGCCCTTGCCCGTCACGGCGCCCATGCGAGCGCACATCTCCTGCACAATGATCAGGCAAAAGGTGATGACCACCATCAGCCAGATGAAGTTGTACTTCCATTGAGCGCCGGCCTGGGCATAGGTCGCGATGCCTCCGGCGTCATTCCCCGCGCTCGCCGTGATGATACCGGGTCCGAGAATCGAGGCGACGCGCCGCCAGCCGGAGATGACCGGGCGCTGCGTATGCTGCTGCGACTCGCGCTCGTTGAGCGCCGCGCTGTTGTCCTCACCGGCCGGTTGATCGCGCTCGAAGGTCATAAAGCCTCATCAGCCGATGGAACGGCCACCAATGAAGGGGCGGGGCACTCGCTGCATCCACTCGCGGGGCAGGATCACGTCCATTGCGGCATTGATCGGAACCACGCCTACAAGCTGCTCATTCGCATCCAGAATTGGCAGGGCCACCAGATTATAGTGGGCGATAGTCCGCGCCACCTCGCGGGCGCTGTCATGCACGTACCGGACCACGACGTCGGTTTGCATAATGCTCTCCAGAAGGTCATTAGGGTCCGCCAGCGCCAGCGTCCGAAGACTCACGACACCCACCAACTGCTGGCTGCCCAGCTTTGAAACGACAAAAAGCAGATCCATTGATGGCGGCAGTGTCTCTTTCTCCTCTCGAAGCAGATCCATCGCCTGGCGGACAGTGAACGAGGCAGGCAGCGTTACAAAGTCGGTCGTCATCAGCCCACCAGCGGTGTCATCCCTGTACGCGCGAAGCTGCGCAATCGCCTCGGCCTCTTCCTGATCCATGGTCTCGACAAGCTGTCTCGCGGCTTCCGGATCCTCTTCAAGGATATCGTTCAAAACGTCTGCGGCGGCGTCGGGACGCATCTCTTCCAGAATATCGGCCGCTCGACCCCGCTCAAGACTTGCCAGGAGGGTCGCCTGGTACTCGGGCGCCAGATCCTCCACCACGTCCGCGGCCAGAGAGTCGGGCAGGTCTCTTAACAATTCCGAGCTCTGACGGTATCCAAGTTGATGGAACAGCTTCGCAATGTCGGCCGGATGCAGCCGGGATATTTTGTCGTGGGTAACGTGGAGCGGCACCGGAACCGTCTCCTTGAACATCTCCACCTCGTCCCAGGGCAGAAGCTCACGTTTGAGATGACGCCGCGCAATCCCGGGAATCCCCAGTTGCGCCAGCAGCCCAGCGGCGCTCACGTCCACCCCCGCCACAATCCACTCACCCTCCTCCATTTCGAGCCCCAGGTCGTTGACGCGGGCGACGCGCTCACCTTCGATATCCACAATCTCTTTGTCCCGCAGGTCTTTCACCAGGAGTATCTCGCCGGGGCGCCGCACAAACGGCGCCATAGTGACCTCCTCGTCCTTGAGCGCCGCTGCGCCGGGACTGAGGCCGGCGAGTGACTCCCACTTGACAAAAACCGTTTCCCCGCCGCCGCGCCGGGTGATCAGACCACCCACCACCGGCGCCGGGGAATCCTCCGCCACGCGGGCGACCACGTCCTTGATTCTTCCTATTGTTCGACCCGACGCTTCCCTAATGGGCGCGCCGATCAACTCCGAAACGTAGATAATCTGTCTAACAGGTTCTTCCGAGATCCGATCGCCCGTTGAAAGGTGGATCGGTTCGGAAGGAATAGATGGAGGTTCGTCCATAAGGTAATCCTCACGCCATGTGGACTTCCACGTTGTCGGCGACGCTGCCCAGAATGGTGTAATCGGTTGGAACGGTCTGCAAGATGGAGCCGGGCACCAGTTGATTGACGGGGCCGTGGGCCACGAGGCGCGCGATGAACCGCTGCCACGACACGCCCCCGCCCAGATCGCCATCCAGCCAGAAGCTGCGGTGACGCGCGGAGAGAATATCAGCGGGCCCGATGGTATTCGCCTTTGGCGGCACCCACGACCAATCACCGCCGAACGAATGGAGGGCGTTCTGCATGATAGTCATGGGATGCAGCTCGACGCACTGCGCCCGGGCCGCCCGGTACTCCTCCATTGTCGAATAGTTAGCGCCCAAATGAGCCTCCCAGAACGCGATGTGACCGCACCAGCCGATTCCGCCATAGCAGACTTCGGCGCCGCCGGCCTCGGCGATCATGGCGCTGTACCGGTCGATCACCGCGCGGGTCGGGAAGTGGATCTGCGAGAGCGGCGGACGCAGATCCGGGTGAATCTTCAGGAAAAAGTTCTCCATCATGGCTCGCTGAAAGGAACCGG
>Ga0307374_10007360_pt1 | contig 16806 bp, 13 predicted proteins | sample OX3MG_FD_202532 | JGI IMG/M metagenome (GOLD analysis project Ga0307374, IMG submission 202532) | Soil microbial communities from Risofladan, Vaasa, Finland - OX-3 | ecosystem: Environmental > Terrestrial > Soil > Coastal area > Acid sulfate soil | place: Finland: Risofladan, Vaasa | collected... | reverse complement strand
GGCCCCGGGTGCGTACCATCAGACCTACGACTAGCTCTCCCACCGCGACCGTGAAAGGTTGATCAACGATGATCATCGGCGTCCCCAAAGAAGTAAAGAGAGACGAATACCGGGTGGCCCTCACCCCGGCGGGCGTGCGCGAACTGACGGCGCACGGCCACCAGGTGCTGGTCGAGCAATCCGCGGGTGTGGGCTCGTCCATCAGCGACGAGGAGTTCGTCGCGACGGGCGCGACGATCATGCCCGACGCCGATGACCTCTGGGCCGCGAGCGAGATGATCTTGAAGGTCAAGGAACCGATCGCCCTCGAGTACCCACGACTACACGCTCGAGACGGTCAGGTGCTGTTCACCTACCTACACCTGGCGGCGTCGCGCGAGTGCACCGACGCACTGGTCGCGGCGGGAAATGTGGCCATCGCCTACGAGACGGTTCGTCTGCCCGATAACTCCTTGCCGTTGCTCACGCCGATGAGTGAGGTCGCTGGGCGAATGGCGCCGCTCATGGGGGCGTACCACCTGATGCGTCCGGGCGGCGGGCGCGGAACCCTGATCAGCGGGGTCCCGGGCGTGGCCGCGGCCAACGTCGTGGTCATCGGCGCGGGCGTGGCAGGCCTCGCGTCGGCCACGCTGGCGGTGGGTCTGCACGCCAATGTCAAGATCCTGGACCGCAACCTCGACCGATTGCGCCAGGTGGATCACCACTTCGACGGTCGACTGCAGACGATCGCCTCGTCCCAGCACTCCCTGGAAGAGGCGTGCCTGGAGGCCGACATCGTGATCGGCGCGGTACTCGTGGTGGGAGCGAAGGCGCCAAAGCTCGTGAGTAACGACCTGGTGGCACGAATGCGTCCGGGCTCGGTCTTGGTCGACATCTCAGTTGACCAGGGGGGATGCTTCGAGGCGACGCGTCCGACAACGCACTCGGACCCGGTCTTTGAGGTCAACGGCTCGATCTTTTACTGCGTGGCCAACATGCCCGGCGCGTTCCCCAACACGTCGACGGCCGCCCTGGCCAATGCGACATTGCCCTACACGTTGGAGCTCGCACGACTTGGGTGGCGCGACGCCGCGCGAGCGGACGGTGCGCTGGCCGAGGGCGTTAATGTCGTCGGCGGATCGATTACCTACGGTCCGGTCGCCCAAGCGCACAACCTGGTGCACGTTCCTTTGGTTACGTTGCTTTAGGGTTGGGAAGTTCGGTTACACCCTTGCCTTAGGGTAGGGAAGTTCTGTTACGCCGAGTTCGCGCAAGCGCCGTGTGCGAGCTACTGGTTGGGAGTCTGTCGTCGCGGGGGAACGGTCCATGACTGATACCAGCGTCAACAACGTCGTCCACGCGGAGGTCCCCGACCCGCGACGCTGGTTCGCCCTCGTGGTTATCGCCATCGCTCAGCTCATGGTGGTGCTCGACGCGTCCATCGTGAACATCGCGCTGCCCCATGCGGCCTTGCCCAAAGCGATGGGAGGACTGGACATCTCGCGCCAGAACTACCAATGGGCGGTCACCGCGTACACCTTGACGTTCGGTGGGTTCCTGTTATTGGGCGGGCGCATCGGCGACTACGTCGGTCGCAAGAAGATCTTCCTCATTGGACTCGCCGGTTTCGCCGGCGCGTCACTGCTCGGTGGGTTCGCCCAGAACCAGCAGATGCTCTTCGGTGCGCGCGCGTTGCAGGGCATGTTTGGCGCGCTTCTCGCGCCCGCGGCGCTGTCGCTCATCTCGGTGACGTTCTCGGACTCCAAAGAGCGCGCGCGGGCCTTCGGCGTCTACGGCGCGCTGTCGGGTGTCGGGGCCGCCATCGGCTTGATCGCGGGCGGCCTGCTCACCCAGTACCTGTCGTGGCGCTGGTGCCTGTTCGTCAACACGCCGATGGCGATCATCGCGATGTCTCTCGCCATCCCCGAGCTGCGCGAGTCCAAGGTCGAGGGGCGTTCGCACTACGACGTGCCCGGGGCGCTGACCGCAACCGCCGGCATGGTGAGCGTGGTCTTCGGCGTCTCGGAGGCGTCATTTCACGGCTGGGGATCGACCAGTGCGTGGCCCTTCATCTTGCTGGGAGCGTTCCTGCTGATCGTCTTCTTCAATATTGAGAGCCGCCGGAAGAACCCGCTGCTGCCGCTACGACTGATCACCGATCGTGTGCGCGGGGGATCGTACCTAACCAACATCCTGGTGGCCCTAGGAATCTTCGGAATGTTCCTCTTCATGACGTTCTACTTCCAGAACATCCACCAGTACTCGGCGGTGAAGTCGGGACTGTTGTTCCTGCCCTTCTCGATCGGCGTCATCATCTCGGCTGGCGTTACGAGTCAGTTACTGCCGAAGGTGGGTCCGCGACCGCTGGCGACCTTGGGGTGCGTCATGGGTTCGGCGGGTCTCTTCTACCTTTCGTTCATCACGGCGTCGAGCAGCTACGTCACGAGCGTCCTGCCGCCGATGATCATCATCAGCCTCGGCCTCGGCCTGGCCTTCGTGTCCCTAGCCTCGACGGCGCTCTTCAACGTCTCGAGCGACGATGCGGGTGCGGCTTCCGCGGTGCTCACGACCGCCCAACAGATCGGCGGATCGTTCGGCACCGCGCTGCAGAACACGATCTTCGTGTCGTCAGCCGCCGCGTACGTGCTGGTCGTCAAGCACGAGTTGCACCCCCACGTGGCCAACTTCTCGCGGTACGTGCACGACGTGTCGTGGGTGCACGGGTTCGACATGGCCTTCCGCCTGGGGTCCGCCACGCTGCTGGTGGCCGCTGTGGTGTTCTACTCCCTGGTCAACATCGACCGTCACCACCTGGGCCAGCACGACCTCGTACCCTCGGGCTCCGCTTAGATGTACGGACAGTGCCGACAGCCACTCTGGCAACATTCTCCGCGCGCGGCGAGCGCTGCCACGGTCATCACCGACAGACCCGTTGACGGGTCGCGGTAGGTCGGCTCGCCCGCCGTCACGGCGGCCTCGTGCGCCGCGATGATTGCGCCATAGTCGGCGCGCGTCGGGTCACAACGTGACGGGTGTGGTCGCGCGACGTCAGTCATCGCCCCAACCTACGCGTGGGTTCGAGCGGCGCTGACCACGAATAAAGTTCCGATATGACTATCTACGACATCCCCCTGACGTCGCTTTCCGGAGAGCCCGCGTCGCTCGCACCGCACCAGGGCAAAACGGTTCTCATCGTCAACGTGGCCTCCAAGTGCGGGCTCACACCCCAGTACGAGGGACTGGAAGCGTTGCACCGGACTTACGCCGACCGCGGCTTCAGCGTCGTGGGCTTTCCGTGCAATCAGTTCCACGGTCAAGAGCCCGGTACTAACGACGAGATCTCCGAGTTCTGCACGTCAAACTACGACGTGACGTTCCCGATGATGGACAAGATCGAGGTCAACGGCGAGGACCGTCACCCGGTGTACGAGATCTTGACGGCCACCGAGGGCGACGACGGCCACTCGGGCGACATCCGGTGGAACTTCGAGAAGTTCCTGGTGTCCTCGGATGGCTCGGTGCAACGGTTCGCGCCGCTAGTGAACCCCGACGACCCCGTTCTGGTCGCCGCGATCGAAGCGGCGCTGGCCTAGCCGGACCCGATCGTGCGGTGCAGGCGCACGTAGGTTGGTTCGAATCCGTAGTTCGTCCAGTAATGCGCGGCCTCGCGATTGGTCACCCGCCAGTTGGTCTCGACGTAGCGAAAGCCGTACCGTCGGGCCCTCTCTAACGCCGCGTCGACCAGCGCCGTGGCCACGCCGCGCGACTGGTGGTCCTCGCGAACCGCGACCGCACTCAGATGCACGGTGTGGTCAAAGGAGCCGCGGCGCGCCGGCAGCGGAAAGGTAATGCACTGACCCACGGGTTGCCCGTGCATCTCGGCGAGGAAGTAACGCACCTCCGGGTCGCTCAACGTCTCGTCGAGTTCGGTGCGCTCGTCGCCACCCACCTCGATCGAGAAGCTCGGACCCGCCGCCTGCGCGCGGTCGATGACCGCGCCGAGCTCGACGGCTGCGTCCAGGTCGTCGATCGTGCCCAACCGGGTCGTGTACCCCGCGGGTAGTGCGCGAACCGGCTGCCCGTCGAGCGCGCGAACGCCCCGCTGGTGCATCCGCGCGAAGCCCAGTGACATCCACGGTTCGGTGCGCTCGGGGCGGTCGAGTACCCACACGTAGTGCTCGCGCGCGCCGGCGTCGATCCACGCCCGGCCGGCCGACGCGTAGAGCGCGGCCAGGGCATCGGTGTCGTCGTGCGACACCCCATCGGGACCGACCCAGGCCCCGTGACCGTAGACGTCGCTCTCGAGCAGCGCCGCCTGCAGGTGACCGACCACGACCCCAGCGCGTTCGACCACCCACGTCGAGGCCTTGGCGCTCGACAGTGCGCCGACGAGCAGCTCGCGATCGACCTCGCCGTTGACGTATCGGTTGCGCCGCTCGTCGTCGCGGAGCCGTTGCGTGATGAGATCGCTCACCACCGTCACGTCGGCGTCAGTGAGGGGTCGTGTGACTACCACATCGTCACGGTACCCACGAGCGCGTGTGGAAGAGTTGCGGGGTGACTCTTCGAGCGACGCTGTTCGACATGGACGGCCTGCTCATCGACTCGGAGGTCCTGTGGCACGAGGCCGAAGTGGAGATCTTCGGCTCACTCGGCGTCCCGATCCACGAGGCCGAAGAGCGTTCCACCAAGGGGATGTACGTCAACGAGGTGGTCGAGTTCTGGTATGCGCAGTACCCGTGGGTCGGCCCGGGCGAGGACCAGGTCGTCGATCTCTTGCTCGAGCGCGTGGGCCAGTTGGTCGAGGACAAAGGCCGGCTGCTCCCCGGGGCGGTGCGCGCCCTCGACCTCGCCGGCGAGCGCGGGCCGATGGCGCTGGCCAGTTCGACGCCCTTGGCGCTGATCTACCGGTGCTTGGACCACTTCGGGCTGCGCGAGCGGTTCGTGTCGGTCAACTCCGCGCAGTTCGAGGTGTTCGGCAAACCGCACCCGGCGGTGTTCCTCACCGCCGCGGCCTCCCTCGACGTCCGCGCCCCCGAGTGTCTGGTCATCGAGGACTCGGCGGCGGGGGTGCTGGCCGCGAAGGCCGCACGCATGAGCGTCGTCGCCGTGCCGGCGATCGAGGATCGCGACCTGGCACCGTTCGCGCTGGCCGACCTCGTACTCACCTCGCTCGAGGAACTCTCCGGCGCGTGGCTCGACGCGCAGTTCGCCTCCGCGCTGGCGCGCTGAATCACGTCCTCGCGAAGCCGTTCACTAGCATTGTGGGACTTTAAGAGGAGAGATGTGTTCCGCCCCGTCAGCGCCGACCTTGACTTCGTAGCCCTCGAGGAGGCCGAACTCGCCCGCTGGAAGACCCACGACGTCTTCGCGCGCTCGCTGGCGCTGCGCGCCGGCGCCCCGGCCTGGGTGTTCTACGAGGGGCCGCCCACGGCCAACGGTGCACCGGGACTTCACCACGTGTGGGCGCGCGTCTACAAGGACCTGTTCTGTCGCTACCAGACCATGGCGGGGCGACTCGTCGAGCGCCGGGCCGGTTGGGACACCCACGGCCTGCCGGTCGAGGTTCAGGTCGAGCGCCAGCTGGGCATCTCGGGCAAGCGCGCGATCGAGGAAGAGGTCGGCGTCGCCGAGTTCACCCGACTGTGCCGCGAGTCGGTGCTCACCTACGTCGGCGAGTTCGAGCGCTTGACCGAGCGCATCGGCTACTGGATCGACGTCGAGCACGCGTATTACACGTTCCACCCCGAGTACGTGGAGTCGGTATGGTGGCACCTCCAGCAGCTCTTCGATCGCGGTCTGCTCTACGAGGACCTCAAGGTCCTGCCGTACTGTCCGCGTTGCGGTACGGCGCTGTCGAGTCACGAATTGGGTCAGCCCGACGTGTACGGCGACGAACCCGACGAGAGCTGCTACGTGCGTCTCGCGATCACCGACGCCGCCGAACACGGCGGCCTGAGCGGGGCGACGCACCTCGTGGTGTGGACGACGACTCCGTGGACGCTGCTCTCCAACGTCGCCGTCGCGGTCAACCCCGAGGTGACCTACGCCGTCGTCGGCGGCTACGTGGTCGCGGCCTCTCTGGTGGAGTCCGTCTTCGGCGCAGAGTCGACGGTCCGTGCGACACTCGCCGGGTCCGCCCTGCTGGGAGTGCACTACGAGCGCCCCTTTACCGACGTGGAACTCCCGGGCGACGTGGACGCCTGTTACGTGGTGGCCGGAGAGTACGTGACCGTCGAGGACGGGACCGGGCTGGTGCACCAGGCGCCGGCCTTCGGCGAGATCGACCGCCAGATCGCGCGCGAGCACGGTCTGGCGACGGTGAACCCGGTGGGGCCCGACGGCACCTTCACCGACGCCGTCGCGTGGCTCACCGGCCAGGACGTTCGCGCGGCCAACCACGCCATCAACGACGAGCTCGAACGGCGCGGCCTGCTGGTGCGTCGCATGGACTATGTCCATTCGCTGCCGCACTGCTGGAGGTGTGGGACGGTCCTCATCTATTGGGGTAAGCCCAGTTGGTACGTGGCCACGAGCCGGATGAAGGACCAGATGCTCGCCGAAAACGCGACGGTTGACTGGCACCCCGCGCACATTCGCGACGGACGCTTCGGCGAGTGGCTGTCCAACAACGTGGACTGGGCGCTGTCGCGCGACCGCTACTGGGGCACGCCGTTGCCCATCTGGCGATGTGAGGACGACCACCTGATGTGCGTGGGGTCGAGGGCCGAACTGTCGACGCTGGCCGGACGCGACCTCAGCCAGATCGACCCACACCGGCCGTCGATCGACGAGGTGGTGCTGGCCTGTCGCGAATGCGGGGGCGTGGCCCGACGCGTCGCGCCCGTCATCGACGCGTGGTTCGACTCCGGGGCGATGCCGGCCGCCCAGGTCGGCTATCCGCACGTGGCGGGCTCGGCGGAGCTCTTCCAGTTCCCGGCCCAGTTGGTCGCCGAGGCCATCGACCAGACGCGCGGATGGTTCTACTCGTTGCTGGCCGTCAACACTCTGGTCTTCGGGGCGTCTCCTTACGAGCACGTGCTGTGCCTCGGCCACATCGTCGACGAGTTCGGACGCAAGATGAGCAAGTCGGTCGGCAACGTGATCGACCCGTGGACTGTGCTCTCAACGCGTGGCGCTGACGCCCTGCGATGGTGGATGTTCTCTCAGGGTTCGCCGTGGACGTCCACACGCGCCAGCCTCGGCGCGATCGACGCTTCACTTCGCGAGACGCTGGCCACTCTCTGGAACACGTTCAGTTTCTTCACAACCTTCGCGTCGCTCAACTCATTCGACCCGAATGACCCCGGAGTGCCCGCGCCGGGGGAGCGCCCCGAACTCGACCGGTGGATTCTCTCGCGCCTTGAGGCGGCGACCAGCGCAGTGACGAGCGCCCTAGACGGATACGAGCCATTGGGCGGCACCAACGCGCTGGCCGAACTGATCGACGACCTGTCCAACTGGTACGTGCGTCGCAGCCGACGCCGCTTCTGGCGAACCGACGCCAACCTGCCAGCGTCGGACTCCCTGGCCGCCCAGGCCACGTTGCTCGAGGTGCTCCAGCGCGTCACCCTACTGCTGGCCCCGTTCTGCCCCTTCGTCGCCGATCGCCTCTACGGTGAACTCTTCGACGTCGACGAGGCGGCGTCGGTGCACCTGGCCGACTGGCCGAGCGCGGAGCCGTCACGTCGCGACCCCGCTCTGGAGGCGTCGATGGCGCTGGCGCGCCGGCTGACCTCGTTGGGACGCGCCGCGCGCGCCGACGCGGGCGTGAAAGTTCGCCAGCCCCTGGCGCGGGCCCTGGTCTTCCTGCCGCCCAACTCGCCGACGCCGCCGGCGCGCGTCGTCGAGGATGAACTCAACGTGGACGAACTCGAGTACGGGTCGGAACTCGCCGACGTCCTCTCCTTCGAACTCGTGCCGAACTTTCGTTCCGTAGGCCCGCGACTGGGCGACGCCGTCAAGGAGCTACGCGCGGCGTTGGCCGGACTGGACCCGGAGGCGGCGGCCGCGACGCTGGAGTCGGGTGGAGGGGTCGACGTCGTGCTGTCGAGCGGCACCTTCACGCTCGGGCCCGAGGACGTGGAGCTGCGGGTTCGCAGCCAGGAGGGTTTCGCCGTCTCGCGTGACGGCAGCGAGGTCGTGGCCCTCGACCTGACGATGACCGATGAGCTGCGCCGTCGCGGATACCTGCGTGACCTCGCGCGTCAGATCCAGGACCTGCGAAAGAACTCCGGGTTGGACGTGTCCGATCGGATCTTCGTGCACCTGGTGGGCGTGGACGACCTGGCCGACGGCTTCGCGGCGCTGGGCTCCGAGGTGCTCGCCACCGAGGTCACCATCGGCGAAGGAGACGGTGAGCCGGTGGCGCTGGAGTTCGACGACGGGCGCGACGCGCGCGTGTGGATCCGGCGGGTCTAGTCGGGCGCGTTGAGTTTGGTGAGCAGCGTCGTCAGCGTCGCGCGCTCGGACCCGTCGAGTCGTGCGGCCAGCGCACGCTCCAGGTAGCCCAGGTGCGCGTCGAGTGCTTGGTTGAGCCGTTCGTTGCCCTCGGCGGTGATCTCGACGTGGATCGCGCGCCGGTCTGACGGACAGCCCCGACGCTCCACCAACCCGGACTCCTCCAGTCGGTCGACCAAGCGTGTCGTGCCTCCGGTGGAGTGCACGATCGCGTCGGCGATCTGGGTCATCTTGAGGCGGCCCTCGGGCGCCAGGCGCAACTGTAGGAGGACCTCAAACCAGGCGAGGGGCAGGTCGCACTGGGACTCGAGGACCGCGCCCAGGCGTCGTGACATGCGGGCGTTGGTCTCGACCAAAAGGCCGAACAGTTGGACCTTTTCGTCCCCGGACGGGCAGGCGGGCAGGGTCGAACTCACCACGTCAGAGTACCATATTTTATTCGCATATTAATTTCTTCTTGACAAGTATCTGTAAATGCAAGTATAGTAACGGGAGCACAGAAAGTGCCCCCCAAAGGAGAAACTCATGAGCAACCTTCCGACTCCCGGTGTCTACGACATCGACAGCGTCCACTCAACCGCCGGATTCGTGGCGCGCCACCTGGTGGCGTCCAAGGTCCGCGGCCGCTTCACTGACTTCACCGGCAAGGTCACCATTGGTGACTCCGCCGAGACCTCGTCGGTCGAAGGGACCGTCCAGGCGGCCAGTATCACCACCGACAACGAGATGCGCGACGGTCACTTGAAGACCGCCGACTTCTTGGAGGTCGAGACCTACCCGACGATCACCCTGCGCTCGACGAAGATCACGCCCAAGGGCGGCGACAAGTACGAGATGCTGGCCGACTTCACGGTCAAGGGCATCACCAAGTCGGTCCCCTTCGAGCTCGAGTTCCTCGGCGCCGGTCCCTCGATGCAGCCCGGCGTGACGGTGGCCGGCTTCGAGGCCCGCGCGGAGATCGACCGCCGCGATTTCTCGGTCAACTTCGAAGGCACGCTCGAGAACGGCAGCCTGGTCGTGGGCCACAAGGTCATCATCGACCTCGCCGTGGAAGTGTCGGCGCAGCTGCCGGTACCGGCCAACGCCTAAACGCCACTACGCGTTTACGAACGCGCCGGGGACCGTTGGTCCCCGGCGCGTTGCTGTTTACACTGGGCGCGTGCGTGAGGAGGGTCGGGGCCGTGGCGTTGTCTCAACGCTCGGTTTCGTCGGCGCTATCGCCACGATGATCTCGATCTGGTGGTTTGCGCTTCGCCCTCGCCGGCGCCGTCGCGACGGATAGGTCCCGACTGGGGCGGCGTTAGCGTGAGGGCGATGGCGTCTGCTTCGTTTGCCCCGCTGCGGCATCGGAGTTTCGCTCTCTCGCTCACCTCGTCCTTCGTCTCCTCCACCGGGACGTGGATGCAGACGGTCGCCCTCGGGATCTTCCTCACCGAGACGACTCACAACCCCTTGTGGCTCGGCCTGTTGACCGTCGCCGCGTGGACGCCGAGCGTGATCGGCTCGCCCCTGGGCGGAGTGGTCGCGGATCGGTGGAATCGCCAACACTGGATCCAGGCCAACAACCTCGTGATGGCCGCGACGGCCAGCACGCTGGCCACCCTCGCGCTCACCCATCACCTGACCCCACGCGTGATCGTGGTACTCGCAGTGATTGAGGGCCTCGCTAGTTCTGGCTCGTGGGCCGCGTGGCAGTCGCTGCTCCCCGACCTAGTCGACCACGACGAGGTCTTGGCCGCGGTCTCGCTGTCGTCAGCCCAGTTCAACCTCGGTCGGATCATCGGGCCACTGCTCGCCGGGGTGGCCCTGGCCGTCGGGTCGGTCGGGGTGTGCTTCGCGCTCAACGCCGCGTCGTTCGTTTTCGTCGTTATCACATTCGCCTTCGTGCGCACGCCTCCGCGTCCGGCACCCACGACGTCGGTGCGCCCCTTTCACGAACTCGCCGTCGGGGTGCGCCAGGCGTGGAACGTCCGGGGCTGTCGTTACCCGATCCTGGGCATCGCCACAGTGGCGTTGACGGTCTCGCCGTTCATCGCGCTCGTGCCGTCGATGGCTATCGACGTTCTGCACTCGGGCAAGATCGGAACCTCGTGGTTGGTCACGGCCCAGGGGGTCGGGGCGGTGATCGGGGCGCTCACGCTGCCGGCGATGGCGCGGCGTACCTCACGTCTCTACGTCCTGCGCGGCGCCCTGATCACCGCCGCGGTCGCCGAAGTGCTCTACGGACTGGCCCCCGACCTCGGCTGGGCCATCGCGGCGTTGGTGGTCTTGGGCGGGGCCTACGTCGGGATCCTGACGGGGCTCAACACCTCGGTCCAGCTGCACGCGCCGGTGAGCGAGCGCGCGCGCATTCTGTCGCTCTACACCCTCTCGCTTTCGCTGGCCTACCCGGTGGGCGCCCTGATCCAATCGGCCTTCGCCCGCACCTACGGCGTGCGGGTCGTCTCGGTGGTGGGCGCGGCCGCGCTGCTCGTCGTGCTCGCCGCGGTGAGCCTGCTCGGGCCAAGCGTGTGGGGCGAGATCGCGTCCGCCCCGCCGGCCCCCGCGCGATTACTGGCAGACTAGGACCATGACTTTCACGGCTATTAACCCCACGACCGAACGCGTCATCGCCGAGTACCCGGGCCACACCCCCGAGCAGGTCGAGGCGGCCCTGGCGCGCGCCGCGGCGACCTTCGTGACGTGGAGCGCGACTCCGATCGCCGAGCGCGCCCGGCTCATGGAGGGCGCGGCCGACCTGCTCGAGGCCGAGCTGCCGGTGGTCGGCGAACTGCTCACCTCCGAGATGGGCAAGACCTTCGCCGCGGCGAAGGGCGAGGCCGCCAAGTGCGCCTTAGCCATGCGCTACTACGCCCAGCACGCCGAGGAGATCCTGGCCCCCGAGATGATCGAGTCCACCGCGTCGCGCAGCGGCGTGCGCTTCGAGCCCCTCGGGCCGATCTTCGCAGTCATGCCCTGGAACTTCCCGTTGTGGCAGGTGGTGCGATTCGCCGCGCCGAGCCTGATGGTCGGCAACGTTGCGCTGCTCAAGCACGCCTCCAACGTACCGGGGGCCGGGCAGTACCTCGAGGACCTCTTCCGGCGCGCGGGTTTCCCCGACGGCGTCTTCACGAACCTCTTCGTCGGCCACGACGTGGCCGAGAAGATCATCGCGGACCGTCGCGTCGCCGGCGTCACGCTGACCGGCTCGGAAGGCGCCGGTCGCGCGGTGGGGGCCGCGGCGGGGCGAGCGCTCAAGAAGGCGGTGCTCGAGCTCGGCGGGTCCGACGCGTTCATCGTCGGGGCGGGCGCCGACCTGGATATGACGGTGCCGATGGCCGTGACCGCGCGAATCCAGAACAACGGTCAGTCGTGCATCGCGGCCAAGCGCTTCATCGTGCTGGCCGCGGTCGCCGACCAGTTCCTGGAGCGCTTCGTCGAGGCGATGGCCGCGGTGACGATGGGCGACCCGATGGACCCGGCCACCGCGCTCGGACCCATGGCGACGCGCGCGCAGCGTGACCAGCTGGCCGAGCAGGTCGACAAGTCCGTGGCCGCGGGCGCGAAGGTGATGGCGGGTGGTGAGGTCCCCGAGCGTGAGGGCTTCTTCTACCCGGCGACCGTGCTCACCCACGTACCGGCCGACTCGCCGGCCGCCAACGAAGAGCTCTTCGGTCCGGTCGCCGTGGTCTACGTGGTCCAAGACATGGACGAAGCGATTCAACTCGCCAACGACACGCCCTGGGGGCTCGGAGGGTCGGTGTGGTCCAGTGACGAGGCCGAGATCGACGCGGCCATCGCCGGCCTGGACGTCGGCATGGTCTTCGCCAACGCCGTCGTGGCCTCGACGCCCGAGTTGCCCTTCGGCGGGACCAAGGAGTCCGGGTACGGCCGCGAGCTGTCGACGTTCGGCATGCACGAGTTCACCAACGTCAAAACCTTCTACGTGGCGTGAGCCCGCAGTACTACTTCGATCACGCCGCGTCGGCTCCCCGACGCGACGAAGTCGTTGACGCGATGGCCCCGTGGTCTCACGGCGTCGTCGGCAATCCCTCGGGCAGCCACCGCGCCGCTCGCGCCGCGCGCCGCGCGGTCGAAGAGGCGCGCGACGAGGTCGCCGCCTTCATCGGCGCGCGCGCCAGCGAGGTCATCTTCACCGGTGGAGGAACCGAGTCGTGCCACCTCGGCGTCGTGGGCGTGGCGCTGCATCACCGGCGCCACTTCGACGCCACTTCCGTGGTCGTGTCCCAGGTCGAGCACCACGCGGTGCTCGATGCGGCGGCGACACTGTCGCGCGACTTCCCCGACGTGAAGGTGCACTACGTGAGCGTCGACGAGGACGGAGTAGTCGACCTCGATGAGTTGGCTCAACTCTGCTCGGCGACGACCGCGGTGGTCAGCGTGATGACGGCCAACAACGAGACTGGCGTCTGCCAGCCCCTCGACGCAATCACTTCGACGGTGTTCGCCCACGTGCCCGGCGGCGCCCCGGTGCACACCGACGCCATCGCCGCCGCACCGTGGCTGCACCTGCCGACGGTCACCGCGACCGCCGGCCTGGTGTCGATCTGTGCGCACAAGATCGGCGGTCCGGTGAACTCCGGCGCACTGGTCGTGCGCGAGGGGATCTCACTCGACGCGCTCGTGCCGGGTGGGGGACAGGAGCGCGGTCGCCGCGGTGGCACCGTGGACGTCGCCGCCGCCGTCGGGCTCGCCGCCGCGGTGCGCGCGACGGCCCGCGACCTGACGGAGGTGCACGAACGGGTCACTGACCTGCAGCTTCGTCTGGCGACGGCGATGGCGTTTCTGCCTGGTGCCAAAGTGACGGCCGTCGGTGCCCTGCGCCTACCTGGAACGGTGCACGTGACATTCGACGGACTGGCGAGCGACGAACTGCTCTTCCTGCTCGACCAACGCGGCGTCGCTGCGGCGGCGGCGGCGAGTTGCTCGAGCGGGGCGGCCCAGGCCAGTCACGTGCTCTCGGCGATGGGCGTGGCACCGGAGCGCGCCCGCGGAGCGGTACGACTCTCCATGGGGGCCGAGACCACCGAGGCCGACGTCGACGCGTTGATTCTCATCGTCGCCGACGTCGTGCGTCACCTGCGCGCCGAGGGGTAAAGCGACACCGGACTGGCAGACTGGGACGATGGACGTCCTGGTAGCGATGAGCGGGGGAGTCGACTCTTCCGTCGCGGCCGGCCGCCTGGCCGAGGCCGGTCACCGCGTAGTCGGGGCCACGCTGAAGCTCTGGGGTGGCGAGTCCGACGCCGGATGTTGCTCGGTGGCCGACGTGGACGACGCCCGACGCGTCGCCCAGGTGCTGGGCATCGAGCACCACGTCTTCAACTTCGCCGAGGAGTTCGAGCGCCAGGTGGTCGATCACTTCGTGGACGCGCACGCGCGCGGGCTGACGCCGAACCCGTGCATCGAGTGCAACCGTCACGTGAAGTTCGACCTCCTGATCGACCGCGCCCATCGCCTGGGCTTCGACGCGGTCGCGACCGGGCACCACGCGCGGATCGTCACTCGCGAGGACGGCCTGGCGCTGGCCCGCGGCGTCGACGCGCGCAAGGACCAGAGCTATGTCTTGGGCTTTCTCACTGCGAGCCGTCTGGCCGGGCTGATGCTGCCCATCGGTGAGCTCACCAAGCCAGAGGTGCGTGCCGAGGCCGCGCGCCTCGGACTGCGCACGTGGGACAAGCCCGACAGCCAGGACGTGTGCTTCATCGAGTCGCGCCACGGGCGTGACGGCTTTCTGCGCTCGCGACTGACCCTGACCGAGGCCGCGGTCGTCGATCGTGAGACCAACGACGTCGTTGGTCACGTCCCGGCCGCGGAGCTGGTGACGGTCGGCCAACGCCGTGGCGTCGGTGTCGGCGCTGACGGCGAACCTCGATACGTCAGCCGCGTGGACGTCGCCGCGGGTCGCGTCGAGGTCGGTCGCCGCGAGCAGGTCGAGATCACTCGGGTGTTGTTGGACGAGGCGACGATGACCTTCGCGCGCCGCGCCCTGGGCGACGGCGACCGCGTGATGGCCCAGTGGAGCGCTCACGGCACGGCTCAGACCGCGACGCTTCGCGCCACGCCACGCTGGCACCTTGAATTGGACCAGCCGGCGCGTCCCGTCGCGCCGGGCCAGACGCTCGTGTTCTATTCGAGTGACGAGCCCGAGATCGTTGAGGGTACGGCGACGATCTGCGCACCGTGACCACCCCCGCCGATCGCGCGGCGCAGTTGCGCGCCGAGATCGCCCAGCACAACGAGGCGTACTTCGTGAAGGACGCACCGGTCATACCCGACGGCGACTACGACGCGCTCGTTCGCGAGCTGCGCGCGATCGAAGAGGCGAACCCCGAGCTCGCGGTGTCGTCGTCGGTCTCCCAGTCCGTCGGCGCGACGCCTTCGATGGTCTTCACGCCGGTCACTCACGGCACGCCCATGCTCAGCCTGGACAACGTCTTCAGTCCCGAGGAGCTCGAGGAGTGGACCCAGCGAGTGGCGAAGGGGCTGGCACTCGCGCCGAGAGACCTCGTCTTCGTTGTCGAACCCAAGATCGACGGACTCGCGCTGTCGATCGCGTACGAGGACGGGGCGCTCATGCAGGCCGCCACGCGCGGCGACGGTCGCGTCGGTGAAGACGTCACCGACAACGTGCGCACCATCTCCAATGTGCCCTCGCAGCTGGGCGCACCCGCGCCAGGTCGCGTCGAAGTTCGCGGCGAGGTCTTCTTGGCCAAGGACGACTTCGCGAAGATGAACGAACGTCAGCGCGAGGCCCAGCTCAAGGAGTACGCCAACCCGCGCAATGCCGCCGCGGGCAGTCTGCGCCAGAAGGACCCGGCGGTCACGGCCCGCCGGCCGCTCTCATTCCTCGCGTACCAGCTCGAGGTCCTCGACGGTCCCCAGCGCTACGAGACGCACTGGGCGACCTTGGGGACACTGCGCACGTGGGGGTTCTTCGTCGCGCCGGAGGTTCGCGTCGAGCGCGGTGAAGAGGCGATGGCGTCGCGCACCGACTGGTTCCTCGAGCACCGCCACGACCTGACCTACGACATCGACGGCGTGGTCGTGAAGATCGACGACCTGGGTGAACGCCAGCGCTTGGGTTTCACCTCGCGAGCCCCTCGCTGGGCCATCGCGAGAAAGTTCCCGCCCGAGGAGCGCACGACGCGTTTGCTCGCGATCGAGGTGTCGATCGGGCGCACCGGACGCGCGACGCCCTTCGCGGTCTTGGAGCCGGTGGTCGTCGCCGGTTCGACCGTGGCCATGGCCACGCTGCACAACGAGGACCAGGTGCGCCTGAAGGACGTGCGACCCGGCGACCTGGTCTTCGTGCGAAAGGCCGGTGACGTGATCCCCGAGGTGGTGTCGGCCGTGCCCGAGCCCGGGCGTCGCCGCAAGCCACCGTGGCGTTTCCCGGCCAACTGTCCCGTGTGCGGTGAGCCTTTGCGTCGCGCTGACTCCCAGAGCGACACCTACTGCGTCAACCGTGCCTGCCCGGCCCAGTTGCTGGCTCAGGTCGTGCACTTCGCGTCGCGCAGCGCCATGGACATTGAGGGTCTGGGCGAGCAGCGCGTCGGCCAGCTCATCGACGAGGGACTCGTCGCCGACGTTGCGGACCTGTTCACTTTGCGCGCCGAGCAACTCTCGGTCCTGGAGGGTTTCGCCGACCTGTCGGCGCGCTCGCTGGTCGACGCCATCCAGAAGGCTCGCACCCAGCCGCTCAGCCGCGTACTCGTCGGACTCGGCGTGCGCCACGTCGGTCCGGTGGCCGCGCGCGAGCTGGCGCTCGCCTACCACACTTACGACGCACTGGCCGAGGCGCCGCTCGAGTCGCTCGAAGACGTCGAGGGCATCGGTCCCGTCATCGCCGGTTCGCTCTACGAGTACTTCCGCGAGCCCGAGAATCGTGAGCGTCGCGACCGCCTCGTCGCGGCCGGGCTGACGCTCAGGGAGCCCGATACCCGCGCGCGCGGCGTCGCCGCGACGCTCGAAGGTCGCGCGGTCGTCGTGACGGGAACGGTCGAGGGCTACACGCGCGACGAATCCGAAGCCGCGATCGTCGCGCGCGGCGGCTCCTCACCGGGTTCGGTGTCGAAGAAGACCTACTGCGTGGTGGTCGGCGATGCACCAGGACAGGCCAAGCTCACCAAGGCCCGTGATTTGGGCGTGCCCATGGTCGCCAGTGCCAACTTTGACCGACTCCTCGAGACCGGCGGGTGGACTTCGACGATTTCTTGAGGTCGTGAGTAAGTTGTTGCTGTGCCGTCGCCCACCTTCGCCCCTGGTCACGACCTGGTCGGGCGCTACCGGATCCTCCGGCCGCTGGGCGTGGGCCACGTCGCGGAGGTCTACTTGGCCGACGACCTGTCGCTGCGCCGCCAGATC
>Ga0307374_10007357_pt1 | contig 16812 bp, 13 predicted proteins | sample OX3MG_FD_202532 | JGI IMG/M metagenome (GOLD analysis project Ga0307374, IMG submission 202532) | Soil microbial communities from Risofladan, Vaasa, Finland - OX-3 | ecosystem: Environmental > Terrestrial > Soil > Coastal area > Acid sulfate soil | place: Finland: Risofladan, Vaasa | collected... | reverse complement strand
CGATGTCAGCCACTGTCATCCGCTACGATCGGGGTATGAGCCGGTGGGAGCCAGACGCGCGCGGCCGGCTGGAGCAGGCAGCCCTCGCTCTCTACGGCGAGCGCGGGTTCGAGCAGACCACGGTCGCGGAGATCGCCGCGCGTGCAGGATTGACGGAGCGGACGTTCTTCCGGCACTTCGCCGACAAGCGCGAGGTTCTGTTCGCGGGCGCGGGCACACTGCAGGAGTTCCTCGTGAGCACCCTCGCCAGCACTCCTGATTCCGCAGCGCCGATCGACGCGGTCGCCGCGGCCCTCGAGGCCGCCGGCGCCCTGCTCCAGGAGCGCAGCGAATACGCCAGGCAGCGCCAGGCCGTCATCGCCGCGAACGCAGAACTGCAAGAACGCGAGCTGATCAAGCTCGCATCACTCGCCTCGGCGCTCGCCGGCGCGCTGCGCCGCCGCGGCGTCACAGACCCAGCCGCGAGCCTGGCTGCCGAGGCAGGGATCGCTGTCTTCAGGATCGCGTTCGAACGCTGGATCAGCGAGACCAGCCAGGCAGACTTGCCGCAGCTCATCCGAGAGTCGCTCGACGAGCTCAAAGCCGTGACCGCGGGCAAATGATCAACGGCGGCAGGCGGGCGCGCGGCTGCACGCGGGTACCGGCGGCCCGGCTGCCGACAATACGCTGGCGACGATGAGAATGGACGCGAATGACCTCTGAATATCGTGGGTGACGACACCGTCGAGCAAGGCGTCTGAGCACGAGCGGATCGGGGCATTCGGGAGGAGCGCTCATGCGTGTCGGCCCTCGGCTGCGCTCCGCCGCGATGCTCGCGATCTTTGATATCGGCGGGCCGCTTATTACCTACGCGGTGCTGCGCTCCGCCGGGATGGGCACCGTGACCTCGCTTGTCGTGAGCGGCGTATTCCCGGCTATCGGAGTAGCCATCGGCATCATCGCGCACCGGCGGGCCGATGCCATCGGCATCCTTGTCCTGGCCGGGATCGCCGTCGGCACGGTGCTCGGGCTCATCGCCCATAGCGCCAGGCTGGTGCTTGTCGAAGGGTCGGTGCCCACTGGAGTGTTCGGCCTGATATGCCTGGGCTCACTTTGGGGGCGAAGGCCGCTGATGTTCCGCTTCGCCCTAGAGTTCATGGGCCCGGACACCCCGAAGGGCCGCGAGTTCGACGGCTTGTGGCAGTACGAAGGGTTCCGGCGCGCGTTCCGGAACCTCACAGCGGTCTGGGGTCTCGCGTATCTCATGGAGGCCGCAGCGCGGATCGTCATCGTGGAACACACGTCAACCGGCATCGCGCTGGCCGTCTCCAAGGTGATGCCGCTTGCCGTCACGGCCGTTCTGGCGGTGTGGACGGTCGCCTACAGCCTGTATCAGAAGAGGAAAGGCGAGCGCCTCGCCGCCGCGATGGAGAGCAGCGAAGTACCCGGCGCAGACCCAGACGACTAATACGGGTCGCACCGGCCACCAGCGGCCGACGGCGTGGGAAAAGGATTCCTGAGCCAGTGGTGGCCTGCGCCTTTCACTGCCGGCGACTTGGTGCATCCGACGGCGGAGGGCAGGGGCTCCCAGCGCTGGGTCAGGGTCACGTTGCCTCAGCAAGGCGGCCGAGTTGTTCCAGCGCTTCCTGCAGCCGGACGTAGGTGGCCGCAGCACCGGGACTGACGGCGGGGAGCTTGCCGATGCCGCGTGCGGCGCGGGCCAGAGTGACCAGTACCTCCGGGATGGCGGCCTCCGGAATGCTGGTCACGTGGGCACCCCGGTAATTAGACAAGATGGCCTGGATTGCCTTAGGCAGCCGGGCCAGGTCGGGCGCGCCGTCAGCGCGAAGATAGGGCAGGTGCCAGGTCTTCGGGTCCGCTGCGCTGCCGACATAGGCAAAGCATCTCGCTGGCAGGCGGTACTTAGGGTGAACCAGGTCCGCCGACCCGCAGGCATCATCCGCGGCGGCGCCATCAGGGGGCGAGGGGAGCAGGCGCAGGTGGCAGCCATCAGGGGCTTGCCGGCGGCGGTAGATCCCGTCGACGCTGAGGTACCACAGATCCGGCGGCGCCTGCGGCTCGTCCAGACGGACGAAGGCTCGGTCCCGGTATCCGCCCGGGATGTGGTCGCACGCGTACAGCATGATGCCGTCGCTCACCGCGATGGAACCGACCCGCTGCTCATCGGCGTAACGATGCGCCTGCGCCAGCGCGAGATCCACCGACCGCTCGTTCCAGGCCAGCGCGCCGGGTCTCTTGACCTCCACGATCAGGAGCTTGATGCCGAGCCGGGTCAGCACCAGGTCCGCATACCCGACCTGGTTGTTCATATCGGCCAAAGGCCAGTCCAAGACCATCGTGAACATGTCCTCGATGATGTTCTCGGCCACCTTCTCGGCGGCTGTCCCGAACCGCCGCTGCTGGGCCAGCCGTTCTTCGCGCCTCGCCTGAAAAGCCGGCCAGGTATCAGCCAGGCGCTCACAGCAGCGCCGGTACGAGGCCAGCGAGACCACGCCTGCGGTTGTCACGCTGCACAGCGTGGCAGGTCCGCGGCCGGCCCGCCACAAGTTCGGGTTGCCAAGTTTACTCATTCCCGTACTACCAGGACAACTCGCCCGGCCGACAGCCGAAGGGGCCACCAGCCCCGCGCAGAACGGCTCAGCGCGCTGGGCCCGGTCCCCTGCAGGCGGCTGCGTCAGGGAACGACCGGTGCCACAGCAGGAAGACCAGCAGCGCCCACTGCTGCTGGTGCCGGTTCGGATGGGAGCCGTCGGTCAGCAGCCGGCCTACCTCACGGCGGTCCAGCAGCGAACCGTCGCAGTCGGCGGCCAGCTCGCGCAGCCAGGCGCCGGGCCCTCCCTCGAGCCAGGCACGGAACGGCACGGGGAACCCGAGCTTAGGCCGGCGCGCCGTCTCTGCCGGAAGCAGCCGGGCGGCCGCCTCGCGCAGCGCCACCTTCGTCTGCCGGCCCGCCACGCGATGACGAAGCGGCAGCGACGCCGCCACGGCGTAGACCTCCGGGTCCAGGAACGGCACGCGCACCTCAAGCGAGTGTGCCATCGCCATCATGTCGGCCTTGGCCAGGATGCTGCTCGGCAGCCACGTCTGGAGCGCGATCTCCTGCATTCGCACCAGGTCAGGCTGCCCCGCCACGGCCGCATAGTGCGGCGCCACCAGATCGAAGGATGATCGCGGCTCGCCTCCCGCCGCGACAGCGGGCGCCAGCAGCCGGCGTTTCTGCTGGTCGTCGAACACTGGAGCGTTGCCGAGGAACCGCCGCTCCAGCCGTGTCGTACCGCGCTGGAGGTAGCCCTTGCCCTTGGTCCCGTCCGGCAGATGGTCAGCGAGGCATCGCAGTGCGGGACGCAGAGACGCCGGAACCCCATCGAATGGCCGGAGCGCCTGGGGCTGCCGGAAGATCGGGTAGCCGGCGAACAGCTCGTCAGCCCCCTCGCCGGACAGCACCGCCTTGACCTCCCGCGAGGCGCTGCGGGCGAGGAACCACAGGGCAGGCGCGCTGGGGTCCGCCAGCGGACTCTCCTGCGCCGCGACGATCTGCGGCAGCGCCTCAAGATAGTCGCGTTCGGTGATGACCTCGTCGACATGGTCGGTGCCGAGCCGTGCGGCCAGGTCGCGCGCCGCCGGCACCTCGTCGCCCGCGCCCGCGGCCATCTCGAAGCCGATACTGAACGTCTTCAGCGGGGCCAGCCGTGCCGCGGCCGCCGCGAGCACACTCGAGTCGACCCCGCTCGACAGGTAAGCACCGACCGGCACGTCGGCCATCATGTGCGCGGCCACCGAATCTCGCAGCGCGGCCTCGACGTCGTCGGCGCTCGCCTGCAGGCTCCGGTCAGACCCTGGCGTCAGACACGGCCGCCAGTAGCGGCTCATGCGGATCTCGCCACGGCGGATGGTCGCGTGGTGGCCCGGCGGAAGCTTGACCAGGTCGCACCACGGGGTGGCGGGATCAGGCACGTAGCCGAAGCTCAGGTAGTGCCAGAGCGATGCCGGGTCGAGGTCCAGCCGGCCCACGGCGGCCATCACCGTGCGCGCCTCGGACGCGAACAACACGTGCCGGGGCGTGCGCAGCACGAACAGCGGCTTTATCCCGAACGGGTCGCGAGCGAGAAACAGCTCGTCCGCGTGCCGGTCGTACACGGCCAGCGCGAACATGCCCCGCAGCCGCTCGACGAACGAGTCGCCCCATTGCTCGTAGAGATGCGGGATCAGCTCGGAGTCGCCGTGGCCGCGGATGTCATGACCGCGCGCCGTGAGCTCGCGGCGCAGCTCGGCATGGTTGTAGATCTCGCCGTTGAACACCGACCAAAACCGGCCACGCTCATCGGCCGCCGGCTGCTGGCCACCCCCGAGATCGAGCAGCGCCAGCCGCCGGCAAATCAGCTGCGTGCGATCAAGAGCGATCCCGCCTCCCCCATCGGGACCGCGATGGCGCAGAGTGGCGCCGAGGGCCTCCGCCGACGGGTCCCTGCCGCCCTCGGCGTAGCGCACCCAGCCCGCGATTCCGCACATCACGCACCGCCTTTCGCCCCGCAGCTGACACCTCCCCCCGCCGGGTCACCGGTGACCGCCTCTCTTGGTAAAGAAGCGGGAGTGCCCATGGCCCGCGACCTGCAGCGGCAGACCGCTGGTGGCCGCGGTCCCGAGCGGGGCGTGCCCAAGCCGTTCTGCCGTGGTATGCCGGGCAGGGCACGATGGAAGCCCTGTGGCATTTGGGTGGGAGGGCTTGATGAGGTTCACGCTCAATGGGCAGCGGTTCGAGCTGACGGCTGATGACGTCCGGCGCCGGCTGCGCGATGTCAGTCCTGAGGACGCCCGGCAGTACGAGATGCGGATCGGCTCGCGGCTGTACCCGGTGAAGCAGGTCTTCGAAACGGCCACCGGCATCCCCCGGTCGGAATTTACGACTCAGGCAGCGCGGCGGCACCTGGCCGCCCTCGGGTTCGAGCTCGCCGGTAGCAGCAGCCCGCCCGCGGCCCGGAAGAGGCCACGGCGGGAGCCGCGAGGCAGCGAGCACCCTGAGCCCGGCCCGGCTGCACCGCTGGCGAGCAGTAACGGCTGGCCCGCCGAGGCCCATGTGCAGGGGATGGTCGTCTCGCACCTGGTGCGGGACGGCTGGCGGATCATGCCGGTCACGGACACCGCCAAACGCGAGCGGGGGATCGGCATCGTGGCCGACCGGGCGGGAGAGACCCTCGCTATCGAGGTCAAGGGCTTCCCGGGCAGCAACTACGCCGGCCCTCGCCGAGCCGGAGAACAGAAGCGCGCCCAGCCCGGCACGCTAGCCGCAGGCTGGTACGGGCGGGCAGTGCTAGCGGCGATGCTGGCACGGTCCCGCATGCCGCATGCCCGGCCGGTGATCGCGCTGCCCGATCTCCTCCCGTACCGGAACCTGTTCCAGGAGACCTCGGCGTCGCTCAGGCTCTGCCGCATCGAACTGTGGTGGGTGAGCCAGGATGGCAACGTCGCACCAGCTACGTAGCCGCAGACGCCGATCCGCTTATCCAGCCGGGGCGGTGTCCATTTCCAGGTACCCGATTTAGCGTGCGAGGTGATCGTCCTGCGCGTCGAGCACCGCCGTGACGCCTACCGGCCCCTATAGCCAGGGCAACGCGCGAGCGCCTGCCAGGTTCCAAAGCCGGCCTGGTCCTGTCTGGCCAACATGGGGCCGCGGGGGTGCGCTAGCCTGGCACCGTCCCGGGCAGACGCCCGGGACGGTGCAATAGCAGCGAAGACCGGTGAGAACCCGGCGCTGTCCCGCAACGGTACTGCTCCCGCATCGGGGGCGAGCCCGGACGCCTGCCTTGCATCGGCGAAACCTGTCCTCGGAGGAAGGGCGGTTCGTTTCGGCGCCTTCCTCGGGGGCCGCAGCGGGCGCACTTCGTCCTCCGTGATCCCGATGGAGGATGATCGATGCTCAGCCACTCGTGGCGAATAGCCACAGCACTGACCGCGGCCGCCGCGTCGCTGTCGCTGATCACTGCCTGTGCCAGTTCCGGATCGACGACGGCGGCTGGCAGCATGCCGACGCCCGCCACGACACCCGGGACCAGCGCCGCGCAGTTCCCGGTGACGGTGCACGCGGCCAACGGCAGCGTCACGATCCCGGTCAGGCCGACGGCGATCGTCTCCCTGTCACCGACCGCGACCGAGATGCTCTACGCGATCGGAGCCGGCAGCCAGGTGAAAGCCGTCGACAAGTACTCGAACTACCCGAAGGGCACGCCGCTCACCAGCCTGGACGGCGACCAGGTCAACATCGAGGCGATCGCCTCCTACCAGCCCGACCTGGTCGTCGCCTCCCAGGTCAGCGCGGGGATGGGCAAACAACTGGGCGCCCTGGGCATCCCCGTGCTCAGCGAACCCGCCGCCGCGAACCTGGACCAGGCCTACCAGGAGATCGTGCAGCTGGGGCAGGCGACCGGACACACCACCGCCGCGCACGCCGAAGTCACCAAGATCACGGGGCAGGTCGCCGCGATCGTGAAGAGCATGCCGAAGCCGGCCTCGCCGGTGACCTACTACTACGAACTCGACCAGACCTACTACTCCGAAACCTCGGCGACCTTCATCGGCCAGGTGCTCGGGATGCTCGGCCTGACCAGCATCGCCGACTCGGCCCGGGGCGCCGCGTCCAGCGGCGGCTACCCGCAGCTTTCCGCCGAGTTCATCCTGAAGACGAACCCGGACTACATCTTCCTGGCCGACACGATTTGCTGTCAGCAGTCGCCTGCCACCGTCGCGGCCCGTCCAGGCTGGTCGACGCTCCGCGCGGTGCAAGACGGGCGGGTCATCGCGCTGAACGACGACATCGCCTCCCGCTGGGGGCCGCGGATCGTGAACCTGCTCCAGACCGTCACGCAGGCGCTGCGACGACACCCCGTCCGCGCCGGCTCATGACCGCCCGGCACCTGGCCAACGCCAGTACCGGCGCGCCAGCCGACGCCAGCGCCGGTGTCGGTTCTGTCGCGGAAGCGAGCGGGCCGCCGCCGGCGCGGGTGTCCGCACGGACCCCGATCGTGCTCTGCTCGCTCGCGCTCGCCGGCGCAGCCCTGCTGGGCGTCGCCGTCGGGCCAGTCGCCATCAGCCCGGGCGACCTGCTCGGCACGCTGCTGGCGCACATCCCCTTCCTGCGCTTCCACACCGACGCCTCGCCCGTCGACCAGGCCATCGTCTGGCAGCTTCGGCTGCCCCGCGTGGTGCTGGCCGGCCTCGTCGGAGCGATGCTCGCCGCGGGCGGCGCCTCCTACCAGGGCATCCTGCGCAACTCGCTGGCCGACCCGTACCTGCTCGGCGTCGCCGCCGGCGCGGGACTGGGCGCCACCAGCGTGATCGTGACCGGCGAGCACAGCACGATCATGCTGCCGGCCGCTGCCTTTGCCGGCGCGATGGTCGCGGTCACGCTCACCTACCTGGTCGCGGCGGCCGGCGGCGGCAGAGCCGGCGGGTACGCGATCATCCTCGCCGGGGTCGCCGTCGCCGCGATGCTGACCGCCGTCCAGACCTATTTGCAGCAGCAGCACACCCAGCAGATCCGCGAGATCTACACCTGGATCCTCGGCAGCTTCTCGGTCGCGTCCTGGTCAGATGTCCAGCTGATCTGTCCCTACGTCGCGGTCAGCGCCCTGGTGCTGTTCGCCCATCGGCGCATCCTCGACGTGCTGCGCGTCGGCGGCGACGAGGCCGGAACGCTGGGCATCCACCCTGAGCGCACCAGGCTGGTCATCGTCGCCGCGGCCACGCTGGGCACCGCCGCCGCGGTCTCGGTGAGCGGCCTGATCGGCTTCGTCGGGATCATCGTGCCGCACGCCGTCCGACTGGCCACCAGCGCTAGCTACCGGGTCGTCATGCCGGTCTCGATGATCGGCGGCGCGGCATTCCTGGTGCTGGCCGACGTGGCGGCCCGCACGATCGAGGCACCCGCCGAACTGCCGATCGGGGTGGTGACGGCATTCGTCGGGGCCCCGTTCTTCCTCGTCGTCCTGCGCTCACGCCGCACCAGCCAGGGTGTGCTGTGACCAGCCCGCCGATGGTCGCGCTCGATCAGGTCACCGTCCGCTACGGCGCACGCGTCGCCGTGCGGGAGGTGTGCCATTCGGTGGCGCCCGGCGCATGGGTGGGCGTGGTCGGCGCGAACGGGGCGGGCAAGTCGAGCCTGCTGCGGGCCATCGCGCACCTTGAGCGCCACGACGGCACCGTGCGGGTGAACGGCCAGCTGACCGGGAGGCTGTCCCGCCGGCATCGCGCCCGGCTGGTCGCCTACGTGCCGCAGCAGCCGGAACTGCCCGCCGGCATGTCCGTCATGGAGTACACGCTGCTCGGACGCACCCCGCACGTCGGCTACTTCGGCGTGGAGTCCCCGCAGGACCGCCAGCACTGCATGGACCTGCTCGGCCGACTCGGCCTCGGGGACATGGCCGACCGCCACCTGCCGACCCTCTCCGGCGGCGAGCTGCAGCGCGTCGTCTTGTCCCGCGCGCTCGCCCAGCAAGCACCCGTGCTGCTGCTGGACGAGCCGACCAGCTCGCTCGATCTCGGCCGCCGCGTCGAGGCCCTCGAACTGGTCGACAGCCTGCGGCGCGAACGCGGATTGACCGTGCTCAGCGCGATGCACGACCTGACGCTGGCGGCCCAGTTCGCGGACCGGCTGGTGCTGCTGTCGGCCGGCGCCGTCGTGGCGGCGGGAGCGCCAGCCAGCGTGCTCAGCGAGACACTGCTGTCACAGTGCTTCGGCGGCCGGATCCGCGTGCTGACCGCCGACGACGGCGGGCTGCTCGTCGTGCCGCAGCGGGCGCGGCATTTGCCACCGCATTCAGGAGGTCGCTAGGTGACCGGTAACGCCGACATGCTCGCCCGCGAGATCGCCCGAATCCGTCCCCTGGACGACGCTGCCGTGCGCGCCGCCCGCGAGCGGCAGGACCGGCTGACCAAGCCCCGCGGATCCCTCGGCCTGCTCGAAGACATCTCGGCGCAGCTGGCCGGGCTCGCCGGGACCTGCCCGCCGCCGCTGCCCGAGCCGGCGGCGATCGCGGTGTTCGCCGCCGATCACGGCGTGCACGCACAGAGCGTGACACCCTGGCCGCAGGAGGTTACGGGACAGATGGTCGCGAACTTCCTCGCTGGGGGCGCGGTCATCAACACGCTCGCCGCACAGTCCGGTGCCACCGTCATGGTGGTCGATGTCGGTGTCGCTACTGGGCTGGACCAGTCGCCGGGACTAGTCAGCCGCAACATCCGGCACGGCACCAGCGACATGACAGCGGGTCCGGCGATGAGCTACGACGAGGCGCTCGCGGCTCTTGCGGTCGGCATCGACGTCGCGCACGAACTGCTCGCCGGCGGTCACCGCTGCCTGCTCACCGGCGACATGGGCATCGCCAACACCACCGCCTCGGCCGCGCTCATCGCCGTCTTCACCGGCACCACGCCGGAACAGGTCACCGGCCGCGGCACCGGCATCGACGACGCGACACTGGCCCGCAAGGTCCAGGTCGTGCGCACCGCCCTGCGACGGCACCACCCCGATCCCGACGACCCGATCGCCACGCTGGCCAAGGTGGGCGGACTCGAGCACGCCGCGCTCACCGGATTCATCCTGTCCGCCGCGGCGGCCCGCGTGCCCGTCGTGCTCGACGGTGTGATCGCCGCGGCCGCCGCGCTGGCCGCCCGCGCGCTCGCCCCGGACAGCGTCGCCGCCATGATCGCCGGGCACCTGTCATGCGAGCCGGGCGCGGCGCACGCGCTGCGCGCGCTCGGGCTCACGCCGCTGGTCGATCTCGGGCTGCGGCTCGGCGAAGGCTCCGGCGCGGCGCTGGCCCTGCCGCTGGTGCACAGCGCCGCGCGGATCCTGCGCGATGTCGCCACCTTCGACGCCGCCGGCGTCGTGGACAAGAACGAGAACCAGGCGCACTGATGCCCGGCCGCGGGTCACTGGAACGGGACGAGATCAACGGGTGCATCGAGAATGGCGGCCCGGTCGGCCGCAGCCGGCGTAGCCAGCGCTACAACAGCGATCCACAGCGCGCTTGCCACGGCCAGGTGGAGGTCTTGCTCGACGGGCGGGGCGCCGGTGGTCGCGACGATTGCGCCGAAGGCCGCCGTTGCGGCGAGCAGCGCCAAGGCCCCGCCAGCGAGCATCCGGTCGGCCAGTTCCGCCGAGGCGGACCGCATGACCCGCAATGCTGCTGCCGTGATCATCACCGCGGCAAGGAGCGCGAAAGACCGGTGCACGTACTGCAGCACCACGAGAGCCGCGGGCCCGGTTCCCCGCCCGCAGACCGGCCAGTCCTGGCAGGCGTTGCTTGCCCCGTCGTGCAGCACGAGCATGCCGGTCACCGACAGGGCGAAGAGCGCGACCGCGGCGGCGAGGCCGAGGCGCCCGGCGGGGGCTGACCTGGCCGACGGGCGGCCCGGGTCCGGGACGGCCGGTGCGCGCCACACTCCCAGGACGGTGACCGTGAGTGCCCCGGCTAGCAGCCATGCGCCGGCCAAGTGCAGCGCCACCGTCCAGCCCGCGTTGTGCGTGAGCACGGTGATCGCACCGAGCACGATCTGCACGCCGATCAGCGCGAGCGCGGCGGCGGCGCTCCGGTACACGAGGCGGTCCTGCCGGGCCCGGTACCAGGCCGCGGCGAAGCTGGCGGCGGCGAAGACGGTCACCACCGCGGCGAGATAGCGGTGCGACTGCTCCAGCAGCGCATGGTAGGAGCCGGACAAGCCGAAGTGCCCGTTACAGAGCGGCCAGCTAGTGCATCCCATTCCCGATTCGGTGACCCGTACCGTGTCGCCAAGGATCACGAGCAGGTAGGCGAGCACCAGGCTGGCCGCAGTCACCGCGCGCAGCCCGGTACCGTACGGCGCCGATCCAGGGCCGGTCGTCAGCTGCGGCTGAGTACGGGAACGCTGCCTCACGCTGGGTGTCCCTTCGTGCGCCGCCGATACACATCAGGCATCCTGCTAAACGTCAAGTGATTCGATTATCGTAGAGCAGTTCATGCGCGCAGCACAGGAAAGTGGCGGCTGAGGGGAAGAAAGGGCGAAGAATCGAGCCTGCGCCGGCCCCAGCGGTCTGGGAAGACACAAGTAGCCGCAGGTCGGGCGGGTTGTTGGGGGCCTGGGTCCCAGAGCAGGCTGCGCACCTGGTTCGATCGGGCTGGGGAGCAACGCCGTTGGGCGCCCCAGAAGGTTCCGGTTCCTGGGCGAGGAGGCTCTTGACATGAGGGTGTGTGTGCCGATCACCGAGGGTGGCCAGGTCGACCCGCGCTGGGGGCGAGCCGACCGCGTCGCGGTCGCCGACGTGGCCGCCGGCGAGATCCACGAGTGGCAGGAGTTCACCGTCGCCTGGGGAACGCTGCACGACCAGGGGACCGAGGGCGCCCATCACGCCCGGGTGGCACGGTTCCTCCTGGACAACCAGGTGAAGGCGATCGCTGTCCACCATGTGGGTCCGGGCATGCAGCGCATGCTCGGCTCGATGGCGATTCGGGTCGTCGACGGTCTTGGCGGAGACGCCCGCAGCGCGGCGCGCGGCGCGGGCGGCGGATGACCCCGGCGGGTGATAGGAAGTCGGGCATCTCCCCTCATGCCCTCACCAGGGCACGGTGACCTACTCGACGGACGCTCTCGGCGCCGTCTCGTTCGAGGTCCGCCGGGCGAACTCGGTACCGAACGCCGCCGGGCCGAAGGCCCCCGCCCTCCCCCCAAGCTCTCGTGGCCCGAAGGCAGCCTGGGCGACGACGACCGCACCCTTTGCCTCAAGCGCCTGGCACATCGCTGGCAGCGCACCTTTCGGCGCGACGGCGAAGGTGCAGAACACCACGACGGGCCTGCCGCCGAGCCGGGGCAGGCCGGCCAGCCAGGTCCGCATCGCCTTGGCCGGACGGACTCCTGTGACCACGAAGCCCTCGACCCAGCTGCCGACCACCAAGAGGTCGGCAGCGGCAAGCTCGGCGAGACCGACCTTGGTGATCGGAAGCACCCGGACCTGGTCTCCTCGTGCCGAGAAGCCGCCCGCGATCGCCTCGGCGGCCCGTGCGGTCCTGCCGCCGCCACTCTCGTAACAGACGAGCACGCGCCGTTGTCCGTCCGACCGCACATCGCCCAGGCGGACCGGTCGTGCCGGGCGGAAATCGAGCACCGCGTCCGCGGCGCGCCTGCCCTGGGCCATGGCCTCGACCACGGTGGCCGGCCCGATCAGCGCGTCGCCGATGACCCACAGACGCTCGGTGACCGGGAAAGCGGCGCTCCAGAGCCCAGTCTCGCGCCTGAGGGCCATCGTGCCGACCGGGTTGTGGCCAGCGAAGGCCGAAGCTGTGCAACTGAGGATGCCGCTCGCGCTCCAGCTCCGGTCGGCCACGCCGGCGACCTCCCGGCGCACGGGCGTGCCCGGAAGGGAGCCGGCGAATGCCGGGTCAGCCCGGTAGCCCATCGCCATGATGACGAGGTCGACGCTGAGGATCTCGGGATCTCCGGTGACAACCGCGGGGCGGCGGTCGGCCCGGGCCTGGGTCGTGCGGGCAAGCTCGGCGTGAGTGACCCGCCCGGCCTCCCCGCGCAGTGCCGTCAGGGTGCGCAGGAAGCGGACCTCGACCCCCTCGTTGCGCGCCTCATCGAGCTCGTCGGGACGGGTGAGGGCGAAGCGCTCGTCGAGCCAGTCGACGCACGTGGCGGCGAGCCCGAGGCGTCGTGCCGTTCGGGCCACGTCCATCGCGGTGTTGCCGGCACCGAGCACGAGCACCCTAGGTAGCCCGCGTCCCCGTTCCGTGTCCTCGCTCGCCAGCCCGAGCGTGGCGCAAAAGCCGCCCGGATCGCCTCCCTCCTCGAGGGCCGCCTTCGCGCCTTGCAGGAACGCCGTGGCGTCAGTGACGCCGTCGAGCTCGGCACCGGGCACCGACAGACGCAGCGACACCGGCGCGCCATGGGCCACGATGACGGCGTCGTGGGTGCCAAGGAGCCAGTCGAGGTCCTCGGGGCGGATTTCAGTGCCACAGCGCAGGTCAACCCCGGCCTCGACGAGCTGGCGCCATGGCCGGGCGGCCACTGCGTCAGGGAGGGTGAAGTCGGGGATCCCCCAGTTACACAGGCCCCCCGGAGCGGTGTCCTTCTCGTAGACGGTGACCGTGGCACCTGCCTCGATGAGCTCCCAGGCCGCGCCTGCCGCGGCGGGACCGGAACCGGTGATCCCCACCGACAGCCCGCCGGTCACCGGAGCCAGAGCGGGAGGCGGCACCGGGTGCGTGTCGGCAACGAAGCGCTCGAGACGGCCGATGGCGACCGGGGTGCCGCCCGCGAGGGACCAGCTGCACGCCCCCTCACACTGGGCCGCCTGGTCGCACACCCGGGAGCAGATGTCGGGCAGCACCGAGGTGCGCCGCAGGATCTCGTGCGCGCCCTCCAGGTCGCGGTCGCGGATCGCGGCGATGAAGCCAGGGATGTCGTTGTGCGCCGGGCAGCCCCGCACGCAGGTCGGGTCGGGGCATTGCAGGCAGCGGTCGGCCTCGGCGAGCGCTTCTGGCCAGCTGGCAAAGCCGGCGCGGATCTCGCTGACATCACCAGGCAGGTAGGCCGGGTGGGCCGGCGCGGGCTCGACGCGGGGGGCGACCAACAGTGGCCCGCCGACGACGATGGCGGAGAACGGGCAGGTCCGCACGCACTGGCGACACCCGACGCAGAGATCGCCGTCGGCGAGCGCCACCCAGCGCTCGGTGTCCATCGACAGCGCCCCGGCCGGGCAACGGATGACACACTCCTGGCACCCCGCGCAGCGGTCGGTGAGGACTCGCACATAGGGCCGACCGCTACCGGCGGGAACCTCGTTTGTCACTGTCTGGATCACGGTGCCTCCTTCGTGCCGAGTCGGACCGGGCGTCTCGGTGCTGTGAAGATCGCCATCGCCGGTCAGTCCGCTGCCTGCATCGCCACGTAGAGCACCGCCGCGGCCACTCCGCAGACGGCCACCAGCCCGAGGGTGGTGACCCGCACGGCGAGGGGGCTGCGACTAATTGCCACCAGCTCGCGGTTGGCGATCCGCCATGTCGCCCACAGCGCGCCGAGTGTGCCGAGGGCCATCACCGCCACCTGGACGGCGACGATGCGCGGGTCGGCGAGGATCCGGGTGTTGTAGAGCGACGAGTGGACACCAGAGAAGCCGAACAGGTGCCCGACAGCGGGCACGACCCGCGGCGAGTGCTGGAAGAACTTCGGCAGCTGGCGGGCGAAATAATCCGCCCCGACGACGGGGATGAGCCCATACGCGACGGGGACGAAGAAGGCGCGGAAGCGGGAACTCTTGTCGGCGAAGCTGCCCGGGCGAGCAAACTCGACGTCGCGCCGGGCAAGGACGGCTCCAATGCCCCAGGCCGCCCCGGCGGTGGCAAGGGCCAGGAGGCCGATGCTCCCGAGGTAGCCGACCGGGTTCGGGTAGTGGGGGAAGTGGAGCTGGCTGTTCAGCCAGCTGTCGAGGCTGGCAAAGACGCTGGTGGCGTTGATCTGCTGGTAGAGGACGAGTCCCCACAGGAGCGCGATCGCCCACGCCACATCGGCACGCCGGCGCCGTGGTGCGACGACGGACGTGAGCGGCTTTTGCAGGAACAGCCCGACGTTGTCCTCCGGGCAGGACTTGTAGCACTCGCTGCACAGCCCGCAGTACAGGTTCGAGTCCGCGCTCCCCGGCCATGTGTACCAGGGGCACCCGAAGCCCTCCGCCCCACCGCGCATGCAGTCCTTCGTCGTGCAGCTGAGGCAGACCTCGCGGTCACGGGTGCGGAACCCGGCGACCGAGCCCATCGACCCGACGGTCCCGATGAGCGAGGTGAGCGGGCAGATGTAGCGGCAGAAGGCGCGCCGCTCGAAGACCAGGAAGAAGATGAGCGCCGAGGCAACGATGCCGATGACCATGAAGCTCGTCGCCGCCGGGTTGCCCGGCCCGGCGATGTTGAAGTACTCCTCGATCCAGGTGAGGAGGAGGAAGGACGCGACCGGGAGCACGAAGCCGAGGCGGGCTAGAGGTTCGGGGAACTTGAGGCCAAGGCCCAGGGTCTTCTGCGTCCGCCGCCAGAACGTTCGGCGCTGAACCCACTCGGCGAAGCCGCCGAACGGGCACATCGCGCACCACGCGCGGCCCACCACGACCATCATCACGAACACGAGGCAGAACCAGACGTACCAGGTGATCGCCGTGCCGAAGTTCAGGCCCGGGATCGCCGTGCCGAGTAGCCCGACAAAAATCACGGTCCAGAAGACGATCTGGTTCGGCAGGATCAGGAGGAACTGGAACTTCCGGTTGCGCACCAGGCGCGCGATGCGGGGATTACGGAGAACGTCGAGGCCCGGCGAGGGGTCCGAGGGGCCGAAACGCTCGGCGAGACCCTCGCGCTCCGGCGGGCGCAGCCGCAGCGCGATCGGCACCGGATCGGCGATGCGTGCTCCTCGGTCTTGCATCTCGGGCGCCATGCGCACCTCCGTACGTAAGTACAGCTACTGACTACACGTAAGACCGTATAACTACGCGTTCATGACGGTACTACTACTGGACCTCATGTCAAGTCCCTCGCTATACTTCAATGCGTGAACCTGACACTCTCCAAGCGGGGCGACTACGTCGTGCGCTCGGCGATCTGCCTCGCCTGTGCCTATGGGTCGGGTACGCCGAAGAAGCGGCACCAGGTCTCCGCCGAGATGGGGGTACCCCGAACCTTCGTCTCACAGATCCTCGGCGACCTCGTCCACGCCGGACTGGCCGTCTCCTCGTTCGGCAAGGACGGCGGCTACCGCCTCGCCCGCCCGCCGGCCGAGGTCAGCCTCCTCGAGGTCGTCGAGGCCGGCGAAGGCCCGCTCGCTCCCGCGCGGTGCGCCCTCGGGGACGGGCCGTGCCGCTGGGAAGCGGTCTGTCCGCTCCACGAGAGCTGGGGCGCGGCGAGCTCCGCTCTCCGGGCGGAACTCGCCGCAACGAGCCTCGCCGACGTCGCCGAGCGGTCCCGGGCGATCGAGGCCGGGACCTACCCCGTCCCCGCCGACGCGCACCGCCGGTCGGCACTTACGGTGGCCGTGGCCGACTCGGTCCAAGTCGAGCTCGCTGCCCCGGCGGTGGCGGCGAGGCTGCGAGCGGGCGGGTCATGGCTCGAATCTCACGTCGAGGCGGCCTCGGCCGATGGAGAGGCCACCCGCATTCGGGTCGGGCCAGGGGGGCCTGCCTGGCTCGGAAAGATTGTCGCGGTGCGCGTCGGTCAGCCGGGAGGGACCGACGAGGCGCTCGTCATCCCCCTCACCTGGGAGGCAACCGGGCCAACGGGGCTGTTCCCACGCCTCGAGGCCGAGCTGCGCCTTGCCGCACTTGACCCCGAACGGGCCGAACTGGCCCTCTCGGGCCGCTACCGGCCCCCGCTCGGCCGCGCCGGACATGTCCTCGACGAGACACTGCTCACCCATGTCGCCAACGCGACGGTGCGCTCGTTCCTTCGCCGGGTCGCCCGTGCCCTCGAGGAGGTGCCGGCGGCGCGCCAGCCCGCCTTGCGGGCCGCGCAGGCCGGATCAGCGCGGACGGGGCTAGAGGCCTTCGATGGCCAGGTCGTCGGTGAGAAGTGATCCTCGGACGCTTGCCGCCTCGCTCCTGCTCGGAGTGCTCAGCGGTGGCGCGCCAGCCGCGATCTGCGGGGCTTGGCCAGCCTTTCGGGCGCCCGCCACCCGAGGATCTCGGCGAGGACCTGGTCGAGCTCGTCGGCCGACCGGTCGCGCCGGACGGTGCCCAGCAGCGTCGAGGCCGCGACAGCCACGCTCACGAGTACGTAGACGGCGATGATGGCGAAGGAGGCCACCACC
>Ga0307374_10007355_pt1 | contig 16814 bp, 14 predicted proteins | sample OX3MG_FD_202532 | JGI IMG/M metagenome (GOLD analysis project Ga0307374, IMG submission 202532) | Soil microbial communities from Risofladan, Vaasa, Finland - OX-3 | ecosystem: Environmental > Terrestrial > Soil > Coastal area > Acid sulfate soil | place: Finland: Risofladan, Vaasa | collected... | reverse complement strand
ATTTCCGGCAAGCAGGACAGTGTCCTAACCGAGATCGCAAGCGACGAAGCCCTGCTCGAGATCGTGGCCAACGTATTCCTTACGCAATCGCGCGCCTGCCAGGCTCACCTTGACGCGCTCGCGGACGTGGTGAAGCAAGCGACCTGCTACCGGCTCGACACGGGGCGCGATTTCGACCGTATCCCCGCTATTTTTCGCGAGCTATTGAGTTGCGATCAGGAGAAAGTCTGTGTCTGAGACAGCCGGAGGCCCATTGACGTGGGAGCGGGGACCGGAGGCCGCCCTGCTTTTTTCAACGGCCCGAGCCCGGATGACGAGCGAACATGCGGATCGGATTCGGGTAGCCGCCCGGAAGGAAATGGACTGGATCCATTTGATCCAGCTCGCGCTGCAGCACGAAACGACGGCGCTGTTGTACCGGAATCTGCAGCTCGTTTGTCCGGAGTCGGTGCCGCCGGGCGTCCTGGAGCCACTGGCCGCGCGCTATGAGATGCAGGCGGCGGAGGCGCTCTACCGCGCCAAAGAGCTGGTTCGTATCCTGGGGGCGCTCGAAAATCAAAGAATTTTCGCCGTGGCATACAAAGGCCCGATTCTCTTGCAGAGGCTCTATGGCGACCTGTCCCTTCGAGAGTATTCCGAGCGCTCCGACCTGGACATTATGATCCGTGGGTGCGATCGAGCCAGGGCGCAAGAGGTCATTCTGAATCTGGGCTATCGATTCATATTTCTAAAGATGTCGGAGGTGGACGAATTTATCCGGACCCATCGCGAATTACATTTCTGCCGCGGGGGTGGCGACCAGCGGGTATTGGAGCTGCAATGGCGCTTTATGATCCGACCGGGGCGTATTCAGCAAGACCCGGATCGCTTCCTCCAGCGCCTCGAAACGATTCCGCTAGCCGGAACCAGCGTGCGCAGCCTGTCGCTCGAGACTTACTTCCTGGTTTTGTCCCTGCACGCGACCAAGCATAAGTGGAGAAAGTTGAAGTTGATCTGCGATATCGCCGAACTGCTTCGATCGCCCGACCTCGATTGGGAATATGTGCTGCGCGAAGCCGCCGATCTGGGCTTGCGGCGCATTCTGGCTATTGGCGTTCTATTGGCGGAAGACCCGCTTGGAGTCGCGGCCCCGGCGAGATTCGCGAATCGGCTGAAAATCGATCGGACGGCTCGCGTCCTGGCCATGGAATGTCGCCAGGCCCTGCTCGAAGAGCCGGATAAAAGCTGGCGCCTGGAGGCGAATTACGAGTTCCTGTTGAGGACCCGCGAGCGTCTGCGAGATCGAGCCACCATATTTCTCAAGGACGGGTTCCTGCCCCGAATCACACCGGATGAGCGCGACCGGCGGATCGTCCCCATTCCGGAATCCCTTTCCGCTCTGTATTATTTTGTGAGGCCGGTGCGCATGGTTTGGGAGAAAATCACGGAACGTCCGTAATCGCTCCCGAGCGCGTCCCCTTTCACCGGACAACCTAACAAGATGGAACCCGAGCCTCCGCCTGGCGGGCGTCAGGGGCACCCAACCATGCGTCGAAAATGGATTGCATCTGAGTAAAGCGAGGAAGGTTTGGATTGGCTCCCCGGCGGCGGGGGTTCAGGCGCGAAGGCCCAGCGCAGCCTTCACGCGCTCGGGCGTAAAGGGAACCTCACGGAGGCGGGCGCCGGTCGCATCGAAGACGGCATTGCCGATCGCTGCGGCCACCACGGTGATACCTACTTCGCCGGCGCCGGTGGCGTAGACATTCGCCCGGTTGAGCAGGACCACATCGACTTTCGGTACGTCGATACCCAGAAACAATGTGTGATAAGTGGCCCAATCAATCGAAGTCACCTTCCGATCGTCCCAGGTGACTTCCTCGCCGAGCGCGCGGCTCATGCCTTGCAAGGCGCCACCCTCTACCTGGTTCTTCAGACCGTTGGGGTTCGAAATCGGGCCGACGTCGATGGCGGCGACAAAGCGCCTTACGGTGATCCGGCCGCTATCCTGATCGACATCGACTTCGGCCACCATGGCCACATATCCGTTCGTCGCCGAGTAGGGCACACAGGCCATGCCGCGGCCGGAGACGATGCCGGTCTTGCTGATAGTGGGCTTTGGTGAGGGACGCCCGTCCCAGTTCGCCGCATGGGCGGCAGCGGTGACAACGTCGCGCAGGCGAGGAAAGCTCAGGTGGCGCAGCCGAAAGGCAACAGGGTCCGCCTTGACGTGCGCGGCCATCTCGTCCATGAAGCTCTCTTGCGCAAAAGTATTCTGGAGGCGTTCGGGAGAGCGCAGCGGGCCAGTGAAAAACGGCGAACGCACGTTGTGAACCAGGGCGCGCTCCGACTCGATCGTGCCGGTGCCTTCGGCTTTCTCACCAACGCGGCCCACGCAATAGGAGGGGACGAAGTTGTCGTAATTGTTGTAGCGGCTAGGCTCGGGCGCGGGGGAACGGGGCACGAACGGCATCGGATCGAAACCCAGCAGCATGCCGGTCGGCACATTCCCGGGCCGGTCGTAAAAGGGACGGGTCCCCAGCGTTGCGAGCCAGGCCTCGTGATCCCAGGCGACGATGTTTCCCTTGGCGTCCAGCCCGGCGCGCTCGTCGATCACAAACGGGTAGCCATAGTTTTCGCCCCAGGCCATCTCGTCCTTGCGCGAAAGCTGAATGCGAACCGGCTTGCCGGCCGCCTGCGACAAAACCGCCGCGTCATAGGTGACGGTATCGGCGCCATTCAATCCGTAGCATCCGGGGCCGCGGCGGAAAAGGACATTGATGTTTTTCGGGTCCAGGCCCAGAACCATCGCCACGGTGCTGCGCATCGGCCAAACACTTTGCGTCGCTGAATAGATCGTGGCGTGATCGCCCCGCACGTCGGCCACGGCGCACGAGGTCCCCATCGATCCATGCATCTGAAAGGGGTGGTAGTAGGTGGCCTTGAGGACCGTGGCCGCCCCGGCGAGTTTCTCCGGCACGTCGCGCGAGTTGACAACCATCGAGTCGCGGGACTTTTGACGGCGCAGGTGCTCGTAATAATTTGCCTGCGAAGGCAGTCCCGTTCCAGAACTCCAGCGAACCTTCAACCGTTTAGCCGCCTGAATCGCCTGCCAGGGCTTTTGGGCCACGACGCCGACGAAATTTTTACGCACCACGACCTTCACGACGCCAGCCATGCCGGTGACAGAGCCTTCGTCCACGCTGATGACAGTCGCGCCGACCTCGGGCGGCCGCACCACCTGGCCATGCAGCATTCCGGGCAGGCGCACATTGTGAACGAACTCGAACCGGCCGGTGACGATGGCGGGCAAATCGGGCCGCTTGGCCGATGTGCCGAGGATGGTCCACTCGCTCATCGGTTTCCGCTTGGCGTTGGGGTCGATGTGAAGGTTGAAACGCTTGCCAGCGATCAGCGGGCCGTAACCGATCTTTCTCGCAGCGTCATTCTGGACCTCAATTGCGCCATCCCGGGCCACGAGAGATGTGGCGGGCACGCCGAGGCGTCGCGCCCCGAGATGCAGCAACGCCTCGCGCGCCGTGGCGGCGGCTTGAGCCAGATTTTGATGATTGAAATTCGCAGGGGTGGATTGGCTGCCCGAGGTTATTCCTTCATCCGGGGTAATCGGGGTTTGGCAATAGATCAGGTGGACGCTATCGAAGCTCACGCAGAGCTCTTCGGCGACCAACTGGATTTGCGCCGTCTCCATACCTTGCCCGATTTCCGTCTTGCCGGTGTACGCCGTTACCCGGCCGTCCGGGCCAATGGCGATCCAGGAATCAACTTGATCGGGGGGAGGGGCTCCGAGGGTCACGTGGGCGCCGAACTTGTCCACCTCAATGTTAGCGGGTCCGGGGGTCTTGCGGGAGCCGGACAACTGTGCCCCGGCAGCGGCCGCCTTGCCCAGAGAAGAGAAGCTGACGATCAGGGCGCCGGTTCCCTGCAGGAAGGCGCGCCGGGAAAATCCCGCGCGTTCAAGCGCACTCTGTGCATCGGGCGTGAACCCGGACGGCGGTGAAGATTTGTCCACTTGACGCTTCATCCGGCCATTTCCTGTCTGGCGCGATGGATCGCACGAATCATCCGGACGTGCGTGAAGCAGCGGCACAAGACGTTCGACAGGGCATCGCGGACATCCTCATCCGTGGCTTTGGGATTCCTGTCGAGGAGGGCTTTTGCGGTCATGATCACTGCGTTGACGCAGAAGCCACACTGGGCCGCCTGTTCCTCGATGAAGGCCTTCTGGAGGGGATGAGGCTTTTCGATCGTTCCGATCCCTTCCAGCGTGGTGATTTCGGCGCCGTGCACCAGATTCAGGGGCGTGACGCAAGAGCGCGTGGCCTCTCCGTTGACGATAACCGTGCAGGCGCCGCACTCACCGAGGCCGCAACCGAACTTCGGACCGCGGAGCCCCAAATCATCGCTCAAGGCATAGAGCAGGGGCGTCGATGGATCCAGATCCAGGGTGTGCGTGGTTCCGTTGACCTTTAAGGTGATGGTGCTCATCTGACTCCGACGCGAACTTATCGCGAAAAGCAGAATAAGTCAAGAATACCTTTGACCTTAGTGGATACAGGGACTTTCGGGGCGCGGGATGCGCCGTGAGGCCGCCATCTCGCCGCAACCTAACTGTACAAGCCGCTCCTGGCACGATCCGCCGGTAATCATCTCACAACCGCGCCGCCAACTATTGTGGCGGCGACGGTACAGCCAACCGTGCAACCGAAAAAGAAGGGATCGAAGTCAAACTCGGCGGTGCGGGCGGTAACATACAGGTTGGGTAGGTTCGTCTGAAATTTCGGATCGAGAGCAGGAAAACCGTCGGCCTTTGCCAGGGAGCTGAGAATGGTCGAGCGATCCAGAAAGGCCGTGTTGTGTATGGCCGCCACGTAACCGGTGGTGAAAATGATGCGATGCACGTTGCATTTCCAGGCGTCGCTCAGTACAACGTCATACGTCCGGTCATCCACAAACCATTCCGAATTTGCTCCTTCTCTTTCGGGGATAGATTTCTCCACCAGGCGTCATCCACGAGGGTCCGTCGCGCCATTGGCTGCACCCAGGACCGGTCCGGCGTGGCATGGCGGCAGGCAATAAAAGGCCCGTGGGGCAAACTCGTCTGCCCCTTCCGGCTGAAGCGATTGTTGTAAGTTTGCCAGCCGTGATTCCGGCTCTGCATGTGCACGGGCCTATGTGCCTGAGGCTTCTCGATTTCCACGCGCTACCTTTGGAGTGCGCGTTGCTAGCGTCCGGCTCGATATGCTACGGTGGGGCGGCAAACCGGGACGCCGAGGTCGATGGTGTCGCCCAACCTCGGATAGCCGCTGCTACTACTGCAAAACGCATTCATTTTCTGAACGACCGTCTTGGCCGGGTTTAGGGCAAGGTTTTGAAATACATTCGATGCAATCATAAGGAGGGGAGAATGTCTGCAAAGAGTGATGATCGAGTTCTCCGCTATGCGGGAGAACCACACGAGTTGGACCGTCCCTCGCCGGGATCGCCGAATTCCAGAAGACAATTCTTGAAGTCGATGGGAACGCTCGGCGCGGCTGCCATGCTGCCCAGTGCGGCCGGTCTGGCTGCCCCATTGGATGCGGTCTCAGGCAGCACCGGACCGCAGCGTATCGATGTGCATACGCACATGTTTTCCCCGGCTTATCTGCATATAGCCAAAAGGCCGAAAACGTCCACAAGGCCTGGCGGAAGCCGGCGGGCGAGTCCCCTGCTGAACCACTGGACGCCCGAGGGGGCGCTCGAGGAAATGGAAAAGAACGGAACCGCCACAGCGGTGCTTTCCATTCCGGTCAGTGGTTATTCGTTCGCCGAGCTCAACCGGGAGGAGGCCCGCGTACTTACGCGCGGTAACAACGAGTATGGAGCGCAAGTGGCAAAGGACTATCCGGGCCGTTTCGGATTTTTCGCCTCGCTGCCCCTGCTGAACACGGAAGACAGCCTGAAGGAAATCGAATATTCCTACGACACCCTGGATGCCACCGGCATCGCCTTATTGACCAGTTACGGCACAAGGTATCCTGGAGATCCGACCTTCGATCCGGTCTATGCGGAGTTGAACCGCCGCAAAGCCGTGGTATTCATTCACCCGACAACCCCGGCCTGTTGCGGGGATCTGATTCCGGGCGTTACGCCGTTCTGGGTGGAGTTCGCCTTCGACACGACGCGTGCGGCTGTTAGTCTTTTGGTCAACCATACTTTCGAAAAGTTCCCCGACATCAAATTTATCCTCACCCACGCGGGAGGGGCTCTTCCGATGGAGGCGGCGCGCATCCAGGGGATTGTCGACCCCGGCGTAATCGGTGCGCAGCCAGGGACCGTGGAATGGTATTTCCGTCGTGTCTTTTACGACATCACTGCTTCCGCCAATCCCATGTGCCTGGCCGCACTGACCAAGCTGGTGCCCACGTCGCAGATTCTTTTCGGCACGGATTTTCCCTACGTGCGCATCGCCACGACGGTGGATGGTTACGTGAAGTGGGGATTTTCGGCGAAACAGATGCGAGAAATTAACCGGGAAAATGCGCTCCGCCTGCTTACGCGCCTGAAGGTTCACGCCTAAAGAATCCAGTCTTGTTGCGGCCGGCCATCCAGGCCGGCCGCATACCCAGGATTCCTGGAAGGCCTTTACCCAAACGCTCGCTAATTTCCGAAACGGGGCCCTCAGGCAGCCACTAGCGCCTACTTGCGCGATTTGAGCTCAAACTCATAGAAAACTGCAAACCTCCAGCGGCCATCCTGCTTGACCATCACCCAGGTGAACATGCCTTTCCGCACCGGGTTTACGGAGCCGTTTGGGGCCTTCGATCCGACCAGTTCCCATTCCGCATCTACGGCTGCAACGTCGGGTTTGATAAAACGTATATGTCTGACGGTTGCGGTGCGATGGGCGTCCTTTAGAGAACCGGCAAAAAGTTTTACAAAGTGTGCCTCTATCCCTTTTCTTCCGTGCACCGTGAGCCCAAAGATGTTGGTGAAGTCGCCGTCTTTCAGAAAAGGCGCCGCCCAACCTTGCGCGTCGTGTCTGTTGAACGCGTCAATAAACTGAGCGACAACCTGCCGGATTGCGGCTGAGTCCGCCTCGGCAGACTGCGACTGCGCATACGAGGCTCGTGGGATACCGAGCATTGCGACAACGACCAGGGCAACAGCCCCCACCCTAACCCAGCGCCAATTCATCCGTCCTCCTTTGAAGAATGCACCGATTCTCTGCTTTCCCATTCGCCCAAACTCCACGTTTGCAGACTTTCGCATGCCTGCCATGCCCTGCTCACGGCGGGTTGGCTCATCCCCAGTTTTTTTAAGCCACCTCGAAACGCTCCGCTGCTCAAACAGAACGCAGGCCACAGGCAGCAGGTTGAGGTCCAACTTGAGTCTGCGCCTATGTTATTCCCGAAACGGACAATCAAATATAACTCAACCCCACCTGAATTTCAGTGGGACTGCCATACGATCCGCCGCGCAAGGGGGAGAGGGTACTGTCTGAACCACCGCTTGCCTGGTGATGCTCTCGCCAGAACGAAATCTGCCTAACAATTGCTCGTCGTCTCGAACTCTTCAATCGTAGGGCAGGAGAGCAACAGGACGGCGGAGGTGCGCAAACGCTAGCCATGACAGCGCATATGATAAGCAAGTCCAACCACCATGATTAATCTAATTTTCACATAAATTGATGAAATTTTGCGATTTGACATCAACCTAAGCAAGCCATATATAGAACAACAGCCGGTTTTGTGAGGACAGGTGTGATGCATTTTAGCCTCAGCGTGTCTGACACCGACCACCCTAAGCGAACGAGTAACGTTCCGGAAGGCATTCGAATGGAGGTTTTGATGGAGCGATCGAGGTCTCTGACAAGGATTGTTTTATGTGGTTGCGTGTTGCTCCTGGCGCTTTTCGGATTCGATTCTCGACCCGCACTGGCGCAGGGAACTGGTGCAGCGCTTTCCGGGGTCGTATCGGACCCGTCAGGCGCGGCGGTCCCGAACGCCAAAGTCGCGATCGAGAACGTGGGAACGGGAATCACATCGATCGATACGACAGACGCGAAAGGCTTTTATAGCGTGCCCAACTTGCAGCCGGGGACGTATGAGGTCATCACCACGGCGGCTGGGTTTTCGACAAATGTTCGCTCGGGAATCGTCCTCACGGTAGGTGCGAAACAGCAGTTGAACATATCGCTGAAAGTTGGGCAGGTTTCGCAAAAGGTGGTGGTAACCGGCGCGCCTCCAGCCGTGGAGCTGACTTCTTCCTCGATCAGCGGCGTAGTGAACCAGTCCACGGTGGTCACGCTTCCGTTAAACGGCCGAGATTGGACGCTCCTGGCGGCCCTCCAACCGGGTGTCAATACGATCGCAACTCAACAAGCCGTCAGCTCGAACGCCCCGCGCGGAAATCGTGGTTATGGGAACGAGATAACCGTTGCCGGAACGCGTCCGCAAGAGAATAATTACTTGATCGATGGCATTAGTACGGTGGACTACGCTGGCAGCGGTCCGGGCAACGTCGGGGGGTACGCTCTCGGGGTCGACGCGATATCCGAATTCTCCGTGATCACCGGCAATGGCTCCGCGGAATATGGCCGCACTGCCGGCGGGATCATCAACGCGGTTACGCGCTCCGGAACGAATCAGTTTCACGGAGAAGCGTTCGGGTTTCTGCGTTCCGCCTCTCTCGATGCGCCGGGCTATTTCGACAAGGGAAAGGTGCCACCGTTTCACCGGGATCAGTTTGGCGGGTCCCTGGGTGGCCCGATTCTGAGGAAAAAGACGTTCTTCTTTGTCGATTATGAAGGGTTCCGTCAGGGTCAGGGAACCACCGATGTCAATGAGGTGCCCTCTCTTACCGCGCGTCAGGGTTTGCTGTTTTTCCCGAACGGCGTATTTCCGACCACGAGCAATCCGGCTACAAACTGCGTTCCGACGGGCGTTACGAACCAATGTCAGGTGCAGATTGATCCGATAGCCGCAGAATATTTGAATTTTTATCCGACGCCGCCCACCGGCACTTCGGGTAGCAACACGGCGCAGATCACGCAAGCGATCAACAACGTAGTTCATGAGAATTTCATCATCGGCAGAATCGATAACCGGTTTTCCGAAAAAGACAGCCTGTCGGGCACATTCCTGTACCAAGATGGATTGAATAATCAGCCCGATCCATTAAACCAAACGTTGTTTGGGAGCACCTCCACGGAAGATATGTTGTCCTTACAAGAGACACATATCTTTAGTCCCTCCCTTACGAACACCGTGCGACTCGGTTTCAACAGGGTGACAGCCCATTCCAGTGAGGGCCTTGCCGCGATCAATCCCTTGAGCGCGAAGCTGGGCTTGGGTGCGTTTGGCAGGTATGCCTCCAATGTTTATGTGGGCGGTTTAACTGACTTCGAAGGCGGCCTCGGCGCTCTATCCCAACTGTACGATGTCTGGAATGCGTACCAGATCTACGATGATGCCTTTGCCGTGAAAGGGAACCAGTCCCTGCGATTTGGGCTCAGCCTCGAGCGAGATCAGCACAACGATAACAATAGCAATAGGGCGAATGGGCAGTGGCACTTCGGTAATGTGTATGACTTCTTGACGAACCAGCCGACAAATTTTCTCGGCTCCCCGTCAGGATTCACGAAGCAAGACATGCAGGAGACCATCTTCGGCTTGTACGTCCAGGATGATTGGAGGGTCCGCCCTCGCCTGACGCTGAATCTAGGGCTGCGATATGAAATGTCGAGCGTTCCCACTGTTTCAAACAACCAAGAGGTGAACCTGCGAGTTCCGACGTCGCCGACGCCGTTCCTGGGAGGGTCGTTGTTCAACAACCCGACTTTTAAGAACTTTGAGCCTCGGCTCGGCTTTGCCTGGGACCCGCTCGGCAACGGCAAGACGGCCGTTCGCGGGGCGTTCGGCATATTTGATGTTCTCCCGCTCAGCAACGAATTTTTTGTCATGGAGGAGCAATCCGCCCCATACGTGCAGGTGATTACGGTAGGCGGCGGCTTGCCACAGGGTACGTTCCCCTACGGGCTCAACAATGCCGCCGCCAACCCCGCAAAACTGCAATCGGCGTGGATCCAGACAAATCCCAAGCGGGACTACGTGATGATCTGGAATCTGAACATTCAACGGCAGATCACTCAATCGATCTCCGCTACGATCGGCTACGTGGGGAACCACGATGTCCACGCGTACAACCGCGTAGACGATTACAACACGGTCATTCCGACCGTAACCCCCGCTGGGGTGCTCTTTCCTTCGCCAGCGGGCTCCGGCACACGGCTAAATCCCAATGTCGGCACTATTCGCGCCGGCTATTGGACCGGCAGCTCTATATACGACGCCCTTGAGGCAAGTCTGATGAAGAGATTCAGCCACGGGTTACAGGCACAAGCCTCGTACACGTTTGGCAAAGGCATTGATACGGGATCCGCCACTGACATCGGTGACCCGTTCAGGAACTCCATTTCCAGCCCGTACCCTTTCTGGCCCGGGCGACGCGGTCTGAGTGACTACAACATTGCTCAGACCTTTGTCCTGAATTTCATCTGGGATCTGCCCACTCCTAAAAGTTGGCAGCAAGGCATCCTCGGCCACGTAGTGGGCGGTTGGGAAATGGCAGGAATCTTCACCGCACAGACCGGGCAGCCATTTACTCCTGTCATCTCGGGCGATCCGGCCGGCGTGAACAGTGGAGACGTTTGGACCTATCCAGACGTCATCCCAGGATGCAAGACGACGAACCCGGGACATATTCAATATTTGAACCTCAGTTGTTTCACACTGCCGAGCGCTCCGACTTCCATGGCCGCGCAGTGCAGTCCCAACTCTTGGCCAGGTGCAACGGCGTCGGCCCCGACGGGTCAGGGGTACTGCCAGAACCTGCTCGGAAATGTGGGTCGAAACAGCATAATCGGCCCGGGCTTCTACAATCTCGACTTCTCGGTATTCAAGAACAACTACATCAAGCGAATTTCCGAGAACTTCAATATTCAGATGCGTGCGGAGTTCTTCAACGTGCTGAACCATGCATCTTTTCTGTCACCCATCGATAACAGCACGCTCTTCGATTCAACGGGCGCGCCGATTGGTGGCGCCGGCACCCTCGATCAGCTGCAGGTACCGGCCCGCGAAATACAGTTCGGTTTGAAGGTCATTTTCTAGTCCGGCCCCGAGCGATCTCACGCTCGTGCCGCGATGGAAGGGCATTGCTTTCGAGAGAATGCCCCGGTTCATCAGTGCAGTTGCGGGGCAAGAATGAAACGGCCGATGATGTACCGGCGACACTGTATGCCGGTATATCATCGGCCGCGAAACCCGCCGCAGCAGGGACGCTGGACGGAATACGCGTTGATGCCCGAACCTTACTCCGTCACGGGGGACGTTCGGGTCGACAACGCCACCACTCCGGTAACTGTGCGGTATCCGGATTTCACTCCAGGCCGAATCGTGCGCATTTAGCCTCTGAAGGGAACTGGTCGGGCCTTTTGCTGGTTGTCGAAGTGAGGGAATCCAGTAGTTGACTCAATCAGGAGGGGCATATGAAAGCCACGAGACTCAGCTGGAACGGTATCATTGCAGTTCTACTTGCGGCGAGCTTTGGTGTTTGCACATACGCGCAAGAAAAGGCTATGTCTAAGCCGCTCTATGAAGGTGGAGGCCTCCTACAAGCACGCCATGCCAATTCCGGATGTTGTTGACGGTGCGTCGGGAAACGCGAAATACCGGGTAAGAGCCAGCCGCCATGACGGGCCCAAAGAGGCGGAAATCCACATGCTGGACACGAACATCTTTTGCGTCACCTCCGGGGAGGCGACACTTGTGGTGGGCGGAAAAGTTGTCGGTGAGCATCGGATTGCGGAACCCTTTGAATGGAGAGGCAGATCAATCGTCGGCGGGACGCCGTACCTGCTGAAAAAGGGAGACATCATGCTCGTCCCACGAGGCATACCGCTCCAGTTCACCAGAGTCGAAGACACTCCCTTCCTCTTCTTCGAAGTAAAAGTTCAGTAGCGGCGGTTCTCGATTCATGGCTGGAGATCACCTTGGCTCGGTAGGATGACACATATTTTGCTGGTGGAGGACTCATGCGCAATCTCAATTCGTCGACGCGCCGGGAGCTCTTGCAGATTGCCGCAGGCGGGGCCATTACCGCTATAGCCGGTTCCGCCGTGCGGGCGTGGGCCATGCCACCCAATCCTTCCGAAACGACACCCGCCCAGGACGGACAAGAGGGTGGCCTCAGCCTTCTCACCAATCCGCGCTACGGGGTCGGCCCGAAGTATCGGCTGGGCCGATTCATCGTTCGCGGGGCCGACCCGGTCGAGGCAGAAAAAATCTTTAGAACTTTACCGAACTTGGACCCGGTTCCGTGGGTGGCTGCTTGGAGCCGCTTGGCCGGGCCTTGGGAGCAAAAGGCCAGCGACTTTGAAAAACGTGGCCGGACCCAGCAGGCCATGAAGGCGTATCAGATGGCTTCTCTGTATTACAGCATCGCCAAATTTCCGGTATTGAACCATCCGGCCAAGCAGGCGGCCTACCGGAAATGCGTCGAGTACTACTTGAAAGCGGCGAGATATTTCGACCCGCCGCTCGAGCGTATTGTCATTCCGTTCGAAGGAAAGGAAATCATCGGCTACTTAAGAAAGCCGAATGGCATTTCCAAGCCTCCCATTGTGATTCACACAGGCGGAATCGACGTTTACAGCGAGGACTGGGATCTCGCCGATTATCTGGATGATGGCTTGGCTACGTTTCGGACCGATATGCCCGGTTCGGGCCAGTGCCCTTTCTGGTACACCCCGGGTGCCGAGCGCATTTACACGCCGATCATCGACTACGTTCAGAGTCGAAACGATCTCGACGCAAAGCGCACTGGTTTCATTGGACACAGTGCCGGTGGAAACTGGGGTTCCATAATGGCGTATATGGCGCGCCAGCGGCTGAAGGCATCCGTCAATTGGGGCGGCCCCGTGCATTACTCGTTTCAGCCGGACTGGGCGGAAGAAATGCGCAAGGACAAGTGGTATTTCTGGCCCATTCTTGATTCCTTTGCGTATGCCAGCCATTCGAAGGACGCCGATGAGTGGGTGCGTAAAGCGCCGGCCATGTCGCTGAAGACGCAAGGCTGGCTCGAGAAGCCATGTTGTCCCACGCTGGTCGTCAATGGGGCCTTGGATGGCTGGGTCACGATCCGGGACACATACATCCTGTACGAAACCGGCGATCCCAAAGCGATTCGGGTTTACCCGCAGTGTCGTCACATGGCTCTCGAAGACCCTGGGTCAAGGCCGCTCATTGTGAATTGGCTGAAAGTGCAGCTGAGTTAGGGCTATGGAGACGTCGCGGAGCCGTACGCATCCCGCCGCTGCATCGAACGCGCCGGGCCTGTTGCCCGCTGGCAAAGTGCGGGAATCAAATCCAGTCGTTAACTCAATCAGGAGGGGCATATGAAGGCCGTGAAAATCATTGGGAACGGTATCCTTACAGTTCTGCTTGCGGCGAGCTTTGCCGTTTGCACATACGCGCAAGAGAAGCCTTGGTCGAAACCGCTGCTTATCCCCAGCCAGAAGGTGGAGGCCGCCTTCAAGCATGCATTGCCAATTCCCGATCTGACCAGCGGCATGTCGGGAAACGCGAAATACCGGGTAAGAGCCAGCCGCCACGACGGGCCCACGGACGTGGAAATCCACATTCTGGACACAAACATCTTCTACATCACCGCCGGGGAGGCGACCATGGTGGTGGGCGGAAAGGCGGTTGGTGTGCATAAGGTGGCTCCCTTTGAATGGAGAGGCAAGTCCATCGAAGGGGGGACAACCTACCATCTCAAAAAGGGAGACATCATGATCGTCCCGCGAGACACGCCGCAATGGTTCGAGAAAATCCCGTCGGCGCCTTTTCTCTTCATCTTAGTCAAGGTGCAATAGCGATCTCGTCTGCTGCATTCATGAGGGCGGAGGCTTAAGCCCTGAGCGGTCGAGTCTGGGATGTTTTGTCCTTTCGGTCATCGGGCGAAGTCTTGTGCAGGCGGTCCATAGCCATCGGCCTTACATCGATGACTTTGCCTCTCCGCTCGTGACCGTCATTATCTCGCTAGCGCAGGAAACGATGGATCGGAGAAGGGTGTCAGTTGCCGGGAGGGTCTCTAACAGCATGCTGAAAAACGGTCCCGATTGTCATTCCAAGCGAAGCGAGGAATCTGCTTTTCGCTAAATTCCGAGGAAAAAGCGGATTCCTCTGGCGAAAACCGCCCCCGGAATGACGGCTTGGCGGCTTTTTCAGCAGCCTGCTAAGGCAAGCGCTATCAGAGGAGAAGCACGATTATGAAGCGACTTCCATTCTTGTTTGTATTTTCGGTCATCGGCATTCTTGCTTTTACCTCTCAGGCCGTCAAAGGGACAACGACTGAGTCGAAGCTTAAAGCCGAGGTCCTGAAGGTAGATGCGCAGAGGGAGAAAGCCCTCCGGGATGGCGATGTGGCCGCATTGAGCCGCATCGATGCAGATGATATGGTCTACACAAACTGGCGCGGCGTGACGATGACAAAGGCGCAACATCTCTCGCTTATAAAGGCTAAAAAGCTGACTTTTCACACATTTAAGCATAGAGATGTTCAAGTGCGAATTTTCGGTCAGACGGCCGTATTAACCGGGACGAGTAGAACGCATGTGGTTTACAAGGGAGTTTCCCCGGAAGGGGCCAGAAAATTCGTAAACGTGTATGTTAAGGAGGGATCACGGTGGATTTGTGTCGTGCACTTCGAGGCCCCGGTCGCACGTTGAGGAGAGAGGAAGTCGCATTTTCCCGAGCCTATATGGAGGCTTGACCGGGAACCGGTTCGAGGAGGGGCTGGTCTATGGCGCAAATTGGGCATGGCGGAGTGGAGACTCCGGCGCCGGCGGACTTCAGATGGCCGGGTGGGCGCAGAGTTGGCGTTATCTTCCGAGCTACCTTGGAAGGCTGGTCGGACGGCAAGTGGCCGGGAGCGGGACCTATGGGCAATCCCCTCAAGCCGGGAGTTGTCGATCTCAATGCTATTTATTGGGCGGACTACGGCCCTCGCCGGGGAATTTATCGGCTGCTGGGCATTCTTGAGCGGCACCAGATACGGGCAACAGTGCTCGTGAACGGTGTCATCGCCGATCGGTACCCGGAGGTAGTCCGCCAAGTCGCCAAGGCGGGACACGAGATTGTGGCTCATTCCTACGCCATGGATATCATTCCGGCGTACTTGACCGCAGATGAAGAAAAAGAAAATATCGAGCGCACCACGGAAGCGATTCGGCGGGTTTGCGGTGTCACTCCGAAAGGCTGGATCAGCCCCCGCGCCACGCCCAGCATCAACACGGCCAGACTCCTGGCAGAGGCGGGATACGAATGGCATGGCGACTACCTGAATGACGATCTTCCGTATGAGATCCGCTTTGGTGATCGCGTGATTATCGCCGCACCTGGCAGCATGGAAGTGAACGACATGCCTATGTACGTTCGCTATGGGAATCCCCCGCGCGCCATGGTCGAAGTCTTCGAGGATACGCTCGCTGCGCTGATAAAGAGTGAACCTGGAGCGGGTAAAATCGACGTCACCGCACACGCCCACGTGTTTGGCCGGCCCTCCGGTGCCTGGGCATTCGAACGGATCATCGAAATCGCCAAATCGACCCCGGATGTTTGGATCGGTACCCGAGGGGATTTGGCGTCGCAGCTTAAAGCCCGTGCCCGGTAGGCGCGGCGCGGAGCGACACGACCCGAGCGCGGGAAACGGACGAATGACCAAGGTTGATCGCCTCATGGGGTTTTTGCGCTGGCCGGAGGGGGGTGTCCGATGAAGCTTTTGTCGTATGAACGGGCTGGCGCGCAAGGTTATGGTGCTTTGAGCGGCGAGGGGGTAGTCGACCTCAGCCACCATTTGGCCCGGCTCTTTCCGACACTGAAAGACCTGCTCGCGGGCGACGGACTGGAGCGCGCAAAGGAGATCGTTTCCAGCTCCAATGCCGATTCCGGGTTGGCCGACATACGGTTTCAATTGCCGATTCCGTCGCCGGAAAAAATCATTTGCGTCGGCGTAAATTATCCGCAACGCAACGCGGAATATAAGGACAACTCGTCCCTGCAGACAAGGCCCAGCCTATTTCTGCGCGTGACGCGTTCTTTTGTTCCCCACCGCGCCAATATCGTTCGTCCGCCGGAGTCAAACCAGCTCGACTATGAGGGAGAACTGGCCTTGGTCATCGGAAAGCCCGGGCGGCGCATTCCACCGGCGAAGGCAATGGAACATGTTGCCGGCTTCAGCATCATGAACGACGGAACCATACGCGACTGGATTCGCCACGCGAAGTTCAACAATACACAGGGCAAAAACTGGGAGAGTTCCGGCTCCATCGGTCCTTGGGTGGCCACGGCGGACGAGTTCCCCAACCTCGACGAGGTCCAGATCAGAACGCGCGTGAACGGTGAACTCCGGCAGCAGGACAAGGTCGGGAATATGCTGTTTCCGATTCCCTATCTGGTCAGCTACATTTCGACGTTTACCCAACTGTCCCCGGGGGACATTATCGCGACCGGAACCCCGACCGGGTCAGGTGCGAGGCTGGATCCGCCTCGTTATCTCGTTCCCGGCGACCTGGTGGAAGTGGAAATAGCCGGATTGGGGATTTTGTCGAACGTGGTGGCCGACGAAACCTGATTTTCAAGGACGTGTTGAGCGTATGCGGGTGCCGTCACATGGCGAGGAAGAGAGTGGCTTGTAATTGTGCCTCAGGCTAGCCCTCAGCCCGTTCAGAACGCAGAGAATCGCGTCGACCTTGACGGAAAAGAGCAGCACGTTGC
>Ga0307374_10007353_pt1 | contig 16817 bp, 14 predicted proteins | sample OX3MG_FD_202532 | JGI IMG/M metagenome (GOLD analysis project Ga0307374, IMG submission 202532) | Soil microbial communities from Risofladan, Vaasa, Finland - OX-3 | ecosystem: Environmental > Terrestrial > Soil > Coastal area > Acid sulfate soil | place: Finland: Risofladan, Vaasa | collected... | reverse complement strand
GTGGCCTATCTCGACCCGCCCTACAACCAGCACCGCTACGAGTCGAACTATCACGTATGGGAGACGCTGGTGGCCTGGGACTCCCCCGATTACTACGGCGTGGCCTGCAAGCGCACCGACCTCCGCAGCACGCCGCGCAGCGCCTTCAACTCCCGGCGCACCATGCCCGACGCCCTGGCTGCGGTGGTCCGTCAGGTGCGGGCCGGGCTGTTGGTGCTGTCGTACAACGACGAGTCGTTTCTCGGTCTGGGCGACCTCGTGGACATCTGCGCTGTGCGGGGCCACGTGGAGGTGCTCTCCTTCCCCTCCAACCGCTACGTAGGGGCCCGGATCGGCATCCACAATCCAGCCGGCGTACGAGTGGGGAAGGTGGGGAGGTTGCGCAACGTCGAGTACGTGCTGGTGGCCGGGGATCGCGCCGAGGTGACCAGGGCCGTGCGACCCCTTCTCTCCGCTTGACCCTCACCGGGCGCCCTGTCAGGGTTGGCCCGTCGATAGGGAGGGCAGACATGGGTGCGCTGCAAGGACGGGTGGCCATCATCACGGGCGCTGGCCGAGGCATCGGCCGCGAGCACGCCCTGCTGTTCGCCTCCGAGGGTGCCAAGGTGGTCGTGAACGACCTCGGCGGCGCCGTGGACGGCGGTGGGGACGACCGCACGGCGGCCGAGCAGGTGGTCGACGAGATCAGGGCCATGGGCGCCGAGGCCGTAGCCAACTCCGACGACATCGCCGACTGGGAGGGTGGCCGGCGCCTGGTTGAGGCAGCCGTCGAGGCGTTCGGCGATCTGCACGTCCTCGTCAACAATGCCGGAATCCTGCGCGACAAGATGCTGGTCAACATGGCCGAGGCTGAGTGGGACTCGGTGATCCACGTCCACCTGAAGGGCCACTTCGTGCCCACCCGCCACGCCGCCGCCTACTGGCGTGAGCAGGTCAAGGCTGGACGCGAGGTGAAGGCGTCGGTGATCAACACGTCCTCCACCTCGGGCTTGCTCGGCAATCCCGGCCAGACCAATTACGGAGCGGCCAAGGCCGGGATCGCCGCCTTCACCGTGATCGCCGCCGCCGAGCTCGGTCGCTACGGCGTGCGCGTGAACGCCATTGCGCCAGCAGCGCGCACCCGCATGACCGAGCAGACTCCGGGCCTCGGCGACATCGTCAAGGCCCCCAATGACCCCGGTTCCTTCGATGTCTGGAACCCGGCCAACATCTCGCCGCTCGTCGGCTACCTGGCCGCCGAACACTGCCCAGTCAACGGACAGGTGTTCTTCGTCCAGGGCGGCCAGGTCCGGCTGTTCCAACCGTGGACCATGACCGCCACCATCGACAAGAAGGATCGTTGGACCTTGTCCGAGCTGGCCGACGCCGTGCCGGGCATGGTCAAGGGCGATCCTGCACCATCGGAGGCCGGTCAGAGCCGACGGTAGCCTGGGCGGGCCATGCGCCCGCCCTTCGCCCGTGACGAGCCCGGCGGCACGCGGCGACGCTGGGCGTGGCACGTGGCGCTGGGGCAGCGGGCCCGGCGCAGTCCTCGGTACCAGTGGTGGGTTCTGTGGGTAGTGCTGTCGGGCCTGCTCGCCACCAACCTGCTCTTCACCGTCTTCGTGGTGGCGCTGCCCGAAGTGGCACGCGGGCTGCACACGAGCGTGGCCACAATCACGTGGGTGGTCACCGGTCCCATGCTGGCTTTCGGGGTGGTGGCCCCCCTGGTGGGCAAAGCCAGCGACCTCTTCGGGCACCGCCGCATCTTCCTGGTCGGGGTGGGCCTCGAGGTGGTGGTGGCCGCCTTGTCGGCCTTGTCGCCGAGCGCCGGGGTACTCATCCTGGCTCGCACCCTCGGGGGACTGGTGGGCGCCTCCATCGGCGCCGCCTCCATGGCGCTCGTGCTGTCGGTGTTCGACAAGGGCGACCGGGTGAAGGCACTCGGCTTCTGGTCCCTGGTGGGGGCCGGAGGGCCGGTGATCGGCGTGGCCTTGGGTGGGCCCGTCATTCAGCTCTTCGGATGGCGGTGGATCTTCGTCATGCAGATCCCCCTACTCGTGGCCTCGGCCCTGCTGGCCACCGCCGTGCTCCCGGAACGTGCCGCTGGACGGCGCCATGTGGCGCCGGGCGAGCTGCACCTGGACTGGGCCGGGGCGGCTGCCATCGCCACTTGCGTCGGCTCCTTCCTGCTGGCGCTCAACCGCGGCCCCATCTGGGGGTGGGCGAGCCCCGGGATCATGGTCGCTTTCGCCCTGTCGGTCGCGGGGGCCTTGGGATTCGTGGCCGCCGAGCGGCGGGCGGCCGAGCCCGTGTTCCCGCTGCACTACCTGCGACGGCGCAACTTCGTCTTCCCCATCGTGGCCCAGACGTTCGCCAACTTCGCCTATATCGGCGCCTTCTTCCTGGCACCGCTTCTGCTCGAGGAGGTCTTCGGCTACGCGCACGACCAGTCGGCCGTCGGGTTCCTGTCACTGCCTAGGCCCATCGTCTTCTCCCTCATCGCCCCGGTGGCTGGCTATGTGTCGGTGCGCATCGGCGAGCGGACCTCGGCCGTCATCGGCACCAGCGCCGTGGTGGCTTCCATGGCGGTGTTCGCCATGGCCGGCCACTCCACCGGCCTGGTCTTGGTCGAGGTGGCCTTCGTGCTGTCAGGTGTCGGGCTCGGCGTCGGCCAGCCGCCGCTTTCCGCGTCCGTGGCCAACGAGTTCGCCGCCGAGGACCTCGGCACGGCCAGTGCCTCGCAACAGCTCATGAACCAGGTGGGCACGGTGGCCGGTATCCAGGTCATGCAGACGGTGCAGGCCGCCGCCGAGCGCCGCAGCGGGCCGGCCGGGCTGCTGTCGTCGTTCCACCTGGCCTACCTGGTGGGTGGGGCGGTGGCCCTGGTGGGGGTGGCGGCCGCCTCCATGACGAGGTCGACAGAGCGCCGGCGGGCCGCCGTGGTCGATGCCACCGAGGCTCTCGACATGTCCGAGCGCCAGCCGGTGCTGTCCACCGGAACGCCCTAGTCGGTGATCTCCCGCAGGCGCGTTGCCACTTCCTGGGCGGTGGCGTCGGGCGGGGCGGCCTGCAGCGCCATGAGCTTGGCCATGTCCCCTTCGACCTTGATCTTGCCGGCCATGAAGGCCTGCATGCCGGCCTGCGGGTTGCCCTCGACCAGGATCGACTTGGCCGTGCCGTAGTCGAGCGTCACCTTGAGGTCGGCCGGGTCGATGTGGCAAAGGGGACGTCGGTGATGACGAGGTTCATACGCACCTGGTGGGCCACAGCTGACCCCTGGCCCTCGTACTGCTCGCGGATCTTGCGTGCCTCGCTGACCCATTCGTCGCTGAGGAACGGGTAAGTCGCCATGCGGGTGTGCTCCTTGTGTCGATCGGGGGGACCTGTCGGTGCGGGGGACACGATATCGGGTGCGCCCGGTGCCCGGCACCCGGGCGCACCCGGGCCTGCCGGTAGCATTCGCCCGTGACCACGCTCATCCCCGGTGCCGATCCCTACTCCCACCATGGCGGCGACGTCGGCGTGCTCGTGCTCCACGGCTTTACCGGGAACCCCCAATCCGTGCGGCCCCTGGCCGAAGCGCTGGCCGCCGATGGGCTCACTGTCGAACTGCCCCTGTTGCCCGGTCACGGCACGGTGGTGGAGGACATGATCCCGACGAGGTGGGCCGACTGGTCCGCCGCCGCCGAAGCGGCCTACGGCGAGCTGGCGGCGAGGTGCCGGCAGGTGGCGGTGGCTGCGTTGTCGATGGGGGGAGCCCTGGCCTGTCAACTGGCCGAGCGGCACCCGGAGATCGTCGGCCTGGCGTTGGTGAACCCGCTGGTCGAGCCCCCGGCCGAGAGCTTTCGCGACGTGCTGCGCGGCGTGCTCGAGTCAGGTACCGAGCTGGCCCCGGGCGTGGGGTCCGACATCGCCAAGGAGGGCATGACCGAGAACGCCTACCTGGGCACACCGGTGGCGGCCGCCCTGTCGCTGTTCGAGGGCCTCGACGGCGTTCACGCCGAGCTCGCGTCGGTGCGCTGTCCCGTGCTGCTGCTGTCGAGCCGTCAGGACCACGTGGTGCCGAGCTCGTCGGGCGATGTCCTCATGGAGGGGGTGTCCGGACCGATCGAGCGCGTGTGGCTCGAGCGCAGCTACCACGTGGCCACCCTCGACCACGACGCGCCCGAGATCGAGACCCGGGTGGTGGCCTTCTGCCGGCGCGTGCTCGGTGTCGACGCCGGCACCACGGGGGCTCGTGGCTGATGGATACGTCGCCTACGCGGCATGAGCCGGCTCGCCTGACCCGCCAGGACGCCGCCTACGTGGCCCGACTGGCCCGCATCGACCTGTCCGACGACGAGCTCGACCAGTACGCCGAGCAGTTGGCCACCGTGCTCGAGCACGTGGCGGCCATGTCCGCCCTCGACACGTCCGGGGTGGAGCCCACCGCTCATCCTCTGCCGCTGCGCAACGTGTTGCGGGCCGACGACGTGCGGCCCTCGCTAGGGCGCGACGAGGTCCTGGCTCAGGCGCCGGCGGCCGAATCGGGGCGGTTCAGGGTGCCGAGGATCCTCGGCGAGGCGCTCTGACGTGGCCGACGACGCACGATCGGCGGCCAGGCCGGCACCGGCGTGCGAGGTGGCGGCGCAGGTCAGGTCGGGCGCCCTCACGGCCCGCCATGTCGTGGAGCGACACCTGTCGGCCATCGCCGAGCTCGACGTCGAACTGCACGCCTTTGTGACCGTGGTTGGCGAGGAGGCACTGGCCGACGCCGACGCCGTGGACCGCCGCGTCCAGGCCGGGGTGGACCCGGGCCCGCTGGCCGGCGTGCCGGTGGCCCTGAAGGACAACATGTGCACGCGTGGCATCGCCACCACGTGCTCGTCCCGCATCCTCGACGGGTGGAAGCCACCCTACGACGCCACCGTCGTCGAGCGCCTACGCGCCGCGGGCGCCGTGGTGGTGGGCAAGACCAACCTCGACGAATTCGCCATGGGCTCGTCGACGGAGAACTCGGCCTTCGGGCCGTCTCGCAATCCGTACGACCTTGAGCGGGTGCCGGGCGGCTCGAGCGGCGGTTCGGCGGCGGCGGTGGCTGCCGGCCTCGCCCCCCTGGCCCTGGGCTCGGACACGGGAGGGTCCATCCGCCAGCCAGCCGCCCTGTGCGGCGTGGTGGGGATGAAGCCCACCTACGGCACGGTCTCGCGCTACGGCCTGGTGGCGTTCGCCAGCTCCCTCGACCAGATCGGGCCCTTCGCCCGGACGGTGGCCGATGCCGCCGCCCTGTTCGACGCCATCGGTGGCCATGACCCCATGGACTCCACGTCGCTGGAGCGCCCGGCCCCGCGATGTGTGGCCGCCGTGGGCGACGGTGTGACCGGGCTGCGGGTGGGTTTGGTGCAGGAGCTGCTCGAGGGGGCCGAGCCGGCCGTGGTGGCCGCCGTGCGGGCGGCCGCTGAGACCCTGGAGGCGGCCGGAGCCTCAATCGAGGAGTGCTCGATCCCCGAGGTGCGCCACGCCTTGCCCGCGTACTACCTCCTCGCCCCGGCCGAGGCCTCGTCCAACCTGGCCCGCTACGACGGCGTGCGCTACGGCCTGCGCGTCGACGCCCCCGACGTGGCCGCCATGCAGGGTGCCACCCGGTCGGCCGGCTTCGGGCCGGAGGTGAAGCGGCGCATCATGCTGGGCACCTACGCCCTGTCGGCGGGGTACTACGACGCCTACTACGCGCAGGCCCAGAAGGTCCGCACCCTGATCATCGACGCCTTCGACCGCGCCTACCAGCACGTGGACGTGCTGCTCGGGGCCACCACCCCCACCACCGCCTTCGCCATCGGCTCCAAGGTCCAAGACCCGTGGTCGATGTACCTGTCGGACGTGTTCTCGGTCCCGTCGAACCTGGCTGGACATCCGGCGGTGAGCGTGCCCTTCGGCGCCGACTGGTCGGGCCTGCCTATCGGGGTGCAGGTGTTGGCTCCCGCACTCGGTGAGGCGGCCATGCTCCAGGCGGCGGCCGTCATCGAGGATGGCGCGCCGCCGCTTGCCCCTCCCGGGGTATGGGCCGAGCCGCTCGGCACGGCCGGGTGGTCGTCCGGGGGTCGAGCGTGAGCGCGCCCTCGCCCGGCGCCTGGGAGCCGGTCATCGGCCTCGAGGTGCACTGCGAGCTGCGGACGGCCACGAAGCTCTTCTGCGGTTGCCGGAACGCGTTCGGGGACGAGCCCAACACCAATGTGTGCCCCGTCTGTCTCGGGCTCCCGGGTTCGCTGCCGGTGTTGAACGTCGGTGCGGTGGAGATGGCCATGCGCATAGGCCTCGCCCTGCACTGCGACATCAGGCCCTCGACCTTCCATCGCAAGAACTACTTCTATCCCGACATGCCTAAGGATTATCAAGTAAGCCAGTACGACGAGCCGATCAACGTGGACGGCCACCTCGAGCTGTCCGACGGGAGCACGGTCGGCGTCGTGAGGGCTCACATGGAGGAGGACACCGGCAAGACCACCCATATGGGTGGAGGAGGCCGAATCCACGACGCCGAGTACGCCTTGGTGGACTACAACCGCGCCGGTGTCCCCCTGGTCGAGATCGTCTCGGCGCCCGACATCCGTTCGGCGGCCCAGGCGCGGATGTATGCCGGCGAGCTGCGATCGATCCTCATGGCTACCGAAGCATCCGACGGCCGAATGGAGGAGGGATCGATGCGGGTCGATGCCAACGTGTCGATTCGCCGGGCCGGGGAGCACACGCTAGGGACCCGGTGCGAGATCAAGAACTTGAACTCGCTCCGGTCGCTGTCTCGGGCCATCGAGCATGAGATCGAGCGTCAGATCGCCGTGATCGAGTCGGGGGGAGCCGTCGAACAGCAGACGCGGCACTGGGATGAAGAGGGCGGTCGCACGGTGCCGCTTCGCTCCAAGGAGGAGGCATTCGACTACCGGTACTTCCCCGAGCCCGACCTGGTGCCTATCGCCCCGGACCCGAGGTGGCAGAAGGACGTGGCCTCCGCCCTGCCTTCGATGCCGGCCGAGCGGCGCCAACGCCTGCGTGACCTTCTCGGGTCGGCCGGTGAGCCGGTCACCGACGCCCGCGTGGACCAGATCGCCACGGTGGTGGAGCTCGATCTCGACTCGCTCGTGCTCGGATCCGTGAACGCCGGGATCGGTGCTCCGCTCGCCATCGCCCGCACCGCCAACGAAGCTGCCGCCTCACCCGAGGCCGCTCGTGCGGTGGATCACGGGGCCTACGGAGCACTCCTCCGCATGGAGCAGGACGGCAAGTTGTCGGCCACCCAGGCCAAGACCGTCCTGGGCGACTTGTTGGTGGCCGGTGGTGACCCGGCCGACATCGCCCGGCGCCATGGCTTCGAGGTCCTCGAGGCATCCTCGCTTGCCCTGGTGGTCGGCGAGGTCGTACAAGCCAGCCCCGAGGAGTGGGCTCGCTTCCGCGACGGCGAGGACAAGCTGGCCCAGTTCTTCATCGGCCAGGTAATGAAGGCCACGTCGGGCAAGGCCAACGGCAAGGCCGTCATCGCCGAGCTCCACCGCCTCAAGGGGTAGGTCGGCTCCGGGGTTGTCACACCCCCATGCGAGGCTGGCGGGCATGCCAGACGCTATGGCCACCATGGACACCGCCGAGCTTTCAGGCGATCGCCCCACGGAGTACCCGGGCGAGCGCCCCACGGAGTACCCGGGCGAGCGCCCCACGGAGTACCCGGGCGAGCGCCCAGGAGCACTTGACGTCCTCGACGACGTCCTTGCACTGGTTCGCCGAGTCGTCGGCGAGGTCGACCCCGACCGCGTGACGGGCCACCAGGCCGCCCTGTTGCTCGAGCGCCTGGTGAAGATCGACCGTGCCGTCGCCGCCGGTCGCCTGGGATTCGCCCGCCGGGCGGCCCAGTGCATGACGTGGCGGGAGGAGGGCCACAGGTCAGCGGCCAGCTGGCTGGCCCAGAAGACCAAGACGTCGATCGGGGAGGCCATCACGACGTTGGAGACCGCCGCCTGCCTGCCGACGCTGCCCGCCACTCGAGCCGCTTTGTGCGACGGCTCGCTGTCGCTGCCCCAGGTCCGGGAGATCACAGCGGCGGCGTCGGCCGATCCCGCCGCTGAGGCGGAGTTGATCGATGTGGCCGGCCACCTGAGTCTGAAGGCATTGCAGCATCGGGCCAGGAGCGTGCGGGCCGTAGCCGGCAGGGACGACGCCGCCAGATACGCCGCCATCCGCAGAGAGCGGTTTCTCCGGCACTGGCTCGATCCCGAAGGTGCCTTCCACATCCACACCCGCCTGACCCCCGATGCCGGGGCTGAACTCCTGGCTGCGGTGAAGTCCCTCGCCACGTTCGTAGCCGACGAGGTCAGGCAGGCCAACCTCGAGCCCGAGCCGCGCCAGGCCTATGAGGCCGACGCCCTGGTGGCTCTGGCTACCGGTGACTGCCGACGGGCCACGTTCGAAGGCACCGTGGGGGGACGCGTGCGGTCGGCCACCATGTACTTCCATGTGAGCCTCGAGGCTCTGCGGCGTGGCCACCTCCAACATGGAGAGGTATGCGAGATCGCCGGCGTGGGGCCGGTTCCGCTTGCCACCGTCGAGAATCTGGTGGGGGAGTCGGCCGTCAAGCTCATCGTGCGAGACGGTGTCGATGTGACGACGGTGTGCCATCTCGGTCGCTCGGTCCCGGCCCACGTCGAGAGCGCCCTCGAGGCGCGGGACCGGTCCTGTGTGGTTCCCGGTTGCGACGTCGACCTGGGCCTCGAGATCGATCACTGGAAGGTGCCGTACGCCCAAGGCGGCCCGACGGCGCTGTGGAACCTTGCCCGCCTGTGCCGGTTCCATCACCAACAGAAGACTTACGACGGCTACCGGCTGACCGGCGGCCCCGGTGACTGGCGGTGGTCGGGGCCCAAGGGGCCGGCGGTGGAGGAGGACGACGTGGGCGCCGGGGGCGGTTGGCCGTAGTCTTGGCTGATGAAGTCCCTGAAGATCCGGAGCCAGGAGGTCACCGACGGCCCGACCCGGGCACCGGCGCGGGCGATGCTGCGCGCCATCGGCATGACCGATGACGATTGGGACAAGCCGCAAGTCGGCGTGGCCTCCTCGTGGAATGAAGTGACGCCCTGTAACTTGCCTCTCGACCATTTGGCCAAGCAGGCCAAGATCGGAGTCCGGGAGGCCGGGGGGTTCCCGATCGAGTTCGTCACCATCGCAGTGTCGGACGGTATCTCGATGGGCCACGAGGGAATGAGGGCGTCGCTGGTATCGCGCGAGGTCATCGCCGACTCGGTGGAGACGGTCATGCATGCCGAGCGGTTCGACGCCTTGGTCACCTTCGCCGGATGTGACAAGTCCCTCCCCGGCATGTTGATGGCCGCGGCGCGCGTCAACCTTCCATCGGTGTTCCTCTACGGCGGAAGCATCCTGCCCGGGCACGCCGGAGGCCAGGTGCTCGACATCGTGAGTGTCTTCGAGGCGGTCGGCGCCCATGCCACCGGAGCCCTCACCGATGCCGAGCTCTCACTGATTGAGCGCAACGCCTGTCCGACAGCCGGCTCCTGTGCCGGCATGTTCACGGCCAACACCATGGCCTCGGTTGGTGAAGCCATCGGCATGTCGTTGCCCGGCTCGGCCAGCCCGCCGGCCGTGGACTCCCGGCGATCGGCTTTCGCCGTGGAATCAGGCCGGGCCGTCGTCAATCTGCTGGCCCTGGGCCTGCGGCCCCGCCAGATCATGACCAAGCAGGCCTTCGAGAATGCCATTGCCGTGGTCATGGCCCTCGGCGGCTCCACCAACGCCGTGCTGCACTTGTTGGCCATAGCCAACGAAGCCCGGGTCGAGCTCGAATTGGACGACTTCAACCGCATCGGGGCCCGTGTCCCCCACATCGCCGACACCAAGCCGCATGGCAAATACCACATGACCGACATCGATGCCGTCGGGGGCATCCCGGTGGTCATGCGGGAGTTGCTCGAGGCCGGGCTCCTCCATGGGGACTGCCTCACCGTCACCGGGCGGACCGTGGCCGAGAACCTCGAGGCGGTGGCCCCGCCGGTACCCGACGGCAAGGTCGTGCACCGGCTCTCGGAACCGATCCACACCACCGGCGGCATCGCCGTGCTCCGAGGTTCGCTTGCTCCCGATGGTGCCGTCGTCAAGGTGGCCGGCATCGATGTCCCTCATTTCGAGGGCACCGCTCGGGTGTTCGACGGCGAGCAGAGTGCGCTCGAGGCCATTCTGGCCGGGTCCATCGAACCGGGGACGGTGCTGGTGATCCGCTACGAAGGGCCCAAGGGGGGCCCTGGAATGCGCGAGATGCTGGCCGTGACCGGGGCGCTCAAGGGAGCGGGCCGGGGAGCCGACTGCGCCCTGGTGACCGACGGGCGGTTCTCGGGGGGCACCCACGGCTTCTGCGTCGGCCACGTGGCGCCCGAGGCCGTCCAAGGCGGCCCGGTGGCCTTCGTGGCTGACGGGGACCGCATCGTCATCGACGTGCCGACCTTCAGCATCGACCTGGACGTGGCGCCGGCTGAGATCGAGCGCCGCCGCCGGCACTGGAAAGCGCCCGAGCCCCGCTACACCACCGGGGTCCTGGCCAAGTTCGCCCGGCTGGTCACAGGCGCCGAGCGGGGGGCCGTCACCGAGCCCTGACACCGGGGCTTGCCCAGCCGTGGCGGCCGTGCCACACTGATGCGACCATGTGCGAGTACCGCGCCGACACCCTCGTAGTCCTGACCTAGCGCACGTTGCCGCATCGCGGCTCCGTGCGCCTCACGACCTCCCGGACGGGAGGTCGTTTTATTTCCGGCCCCAAGCCCCACCTCCAGCCCTGCCCCAGTCCCACCCGATCGTTCGACCATCGAGGAGCACCATGCGATTGACAGGAGCCCAGGCGCTCATAAAGAGCCTCGAGATGCAAGGGGTCGAGGTCATCTTCGGCCTCCCCGGAGGGGCCATCCTGCCGGTCTACGACCCGATCCTCGACTCGTCGATCCGCCACATCCTGGTGCGGCACGAACAGGGTGCGGGCCATGCTGCCGAGGGCTACGCCCACGTCACAGGGCGCCCCGGTGTGGCCATGGTCACGAGTGGGCCCGGCGCCACCAACATCGTGACGCCTCTGGCCGACGCGGCCATGGACTCGATCCCGATGGTCGTGATCACGGGGCAGGTCCCCACGACCGCTATCGGGACCGACGCCTTTCAGGAATGTCCGATCACCGGCGTCACCATGGACATCACCAAGCACAACTGGTTGGTGACCGATGCCCAGGACCTCCCGAGAGTGGTGGCCGAGGCGTTCCATGTTGCTACGACGGGTCGCCCTGGGCCCGTGCTCGTCGACGTGCCGAAGGACGTGTCGAACAACCAGATGGATTGGTACTGGCCCTCGTCGCTCGACGAGCTCGACCTCCCCGGCTACCGGCCCCAGACCGAAGGCGACCCGATCGAGGTGGCCAAAGCAGCCCGGTTGATCCTCCAGGCCGAGCGCCCGGTGATCTACGCCGGAGGTGGCATCTTGAAGGCCCGAGCCGCCGACGTGCTTCGCCAGCTGGCCGAGCGCACCGGGATCCCGGTGGTGACCACCCTCATGGCCCGCGGGGCGTTTCCTGATTCCCACGCGCTGTGCCTGGGGATGCCGGGCATGCACGGGAACTACACGGCGGTCACCGCCATGCAGCGGTCTGACCTGCTCATCGCCCTGGGAAGTCGATTCGATGACAGAGTCACGGGCAAGGTCAGCGCCTTCGCCCCCGATGCCAAGGTCATCCACGTGGACATCGACCCGGCCGAGCTCGGCAAGGTCCGGCGCGCTGACGTGGCCATTGGGGGCGACTGCCGCGTCGTCATCGAGGAGCTGCTTTCGGCGCTCACCGATCTGGGCCTCGACACCGGCGGCACGACATCAGCCGGCACCAGAGCGGCGTCCAAACCCGATCTCGGTCCGTGGAGGGCGCAGATCCACGAGTGGCAGGAGCGCTTCCCCCTCGCCTATCACCAGGAGGACGGCGGCGCCTTGAAGCCTCAGTTCGTGGTGGAGACACTTCGTGACTCGACACCCGATGACACCATCGTCGTGTCCGGAGTGGGCCAGCACCAGATGTGGGCATCGCAGTACTGGAAGTTCGAATACCCCTATACCTGGGTCAACTCGGGTGGTGCGGGCACCATGGGGTTCGCTGTCCCCGCCGCCATCGGGGCGAAGGTCGGCCGACCGGACAAGATGGTCTGGGCGATCGACGGAGACGGCTGCTTCCAGATGACGGCGCAGGAGCTGGTGACCGCATCGGCCGAGCGCATTCCGGTGAAGGTGGCGATCCTCAACAATGCCTACCTCGGCATGGTCCGCCAATGGCAGGAGCTGTTCTACGAGGAGCGGTATTCCGAGGTCTACCTCTCTCCCGACCTTCCCGACTACGTGAAATGGGCCGAGGCCATGGGCTGTGTCGGGCTCAAGGTCGAGTCGGCCGAAGAGGTGCTCCCAGCCATCGAGAAGGCCAACAGCATCGACGACCGGCCCGTTGTCATCGACTTCCGGACCGACGCCTTCGAGAAGGTGTACCCGATGGTTCCTGCCGGCTCGTCCAACGACGACATCATCGTCGGCCCCGGCCAGGGTGAAGGGGGCCGGTGATGACCTCCATGTCGACGTACGGTGGTCCGCTTCGTCATCACATCGTCACCGTTACCGTGGAGAACAAGTCCGGGGTGCTGGCCAGGGTGGCGAGCCTCTTCTCCCGGCGAGGCTTCAATATCTTCTCCTTGGCCGTGGCTCCCACAGATGACGAGCGGTTCAGCCGCATCACTATCGTGGTGGACGTCGAGTCGGCACCGCTCGAGCAGATCATCCGCCAGCTCGACAAGCTGGTCAACGTGGTCTCCATCACTGAACTAGCTCCCGAGGCGGCCACCGAAAGGGAGTTGTTGCTGGCTACGGTGCAAGCAGGGCCCGCCGAGCGGGGGCAGGTCATCCAGCTCGTCGGCGTATTCGAGGGCAAGATCATCGACGTGGGTACCGATGCCATGACCATCATGCTGGCCGGGGCCCCGAACAAGATCGACGACTTTGAGAGCCTCCTTCGCCCATTCGGGATCGTGGAGCTCCAGAGGACGGGCCGGGTGGCGTTGCCTAAGCTGGCCCGGCGCACGACCCGGCTCCGTAGCATCGCCGGGGGAACCGAAGACGACGCGGTCCAGGGCCGCACGAGCGACGAGGCAGGATGACCATGGCCAAGCTGTACTACGAATCCGACGCCGACGCGAGCCTGATCCAGGGTCGCAAGGTTGCCGTCATCGGCTATGGGTCACAAGGCCACGCCCACGCCCTGAACCTGGCTGAGTCCGGGGTCGATGTGCGCGTCGGCCTTCGGCAAGGTTCCGCCTCGCGACAGAAGGCAGAGGAAGCCGGGTTGCGGGTCATGAGCGTGGCCGAGGCGTCGGCCGAGGCCGACCTGGTCATGATCCTGTTGCCCGACACGGAGCAGGCGTCGGTCTACGAGGCCGAGATCGCCCCCCACCTTCGCCAAGGCGATGCCATCTTCTTCGCCCATGGGTTCAACATCCGCTTCGGGCAGATCGTGCCGCCCGAGGGCGTCGACGTGGCCATGGTGGCACCGAAGGGCCCGGGCCATCTGGTGCGCCGTACCTACACCGAAGGGGGCGGCGTCCCGTCCCTGGTGGCGGTGGCACAGGACGCGTCGGGAAAGGCCCACGAGCTGGCCCTGTCCTACGCCTACGCCATCGGAGCCACACGGGCCGGGGTGCTCGACACCACCTTCGAGGAGGAGACCGAGACCGACCTCTTCGGGGAGCAGGTGGTGTTGTGCGGCGGGCTCACGTCGCTCGTCCAGGCCGGTTTCGAGACCCTGGTCAATGCCGGGTACCAGCCTGAATCGGCCTACTTCGAATGCCTGCACGAGCTCAAGCTCATCGTCGACCTCATGTACGAGCAGGGAATCGCCGGCATGCGCTATTCGATTTCCGACACGGCTGAATACGGGGACCTCACGCGGGGGCCCAAGGTCATCGACGACCACGTCCGTGCCACCATGCAACAGATCCTCGACGACATCCGATCGGGAGCCTTCGCCGAGGAGTGGATAGCCGAGAACCGGGCCGGGAGGCAGCGCTTCGAAGAGCTCAGGTCGAAGGGGGCCACCCATCCGATCGAGAAGGTCGGCGCCGAGCTCCGCTCCATGATGCCCTTCATCAGCGCCGGGAAACAGAGGGTCCAAGACGTCTCGGGGGGTTGACACCAATGCTGTCGACCCTCCCCCTCGACTCGCTGACATCCGCCGCTCTCGGCCGGGCGTCCGAGCTCGGGGTCTCGCACGCCGAGTTTAGGATCGAGCACATCCGATCGCAAACGGTCGTTCTACGCGACGGCCAGCTCGAGACGGCGGTCGATGACACCGAAGTCGGCATGGGCCTGCGTGTCGTGCACCGGGGGTCGGTCGGTTTCGCGGCGACGGCCGAGATGGAAAGCTCCGCCGCCGCCGAGCTCGCCGATCGGGCGGTGGCTCTGGCCGTGGCGGCCTTGGCCACCCTGGCCGTGCCGGCGCGCCTGGCCGATGAGCCACCGGCCGGTACGGCGCAATGGTCCTCTTCCTATGACATCGACCCCACCGACGTCACCTTGGCCGACAAGGTGGCCCATCTCGCCACCTGGAGCGAGCAGCTGCTGGGTGGCACCGGCATCGACCATGTGTCGGCTCACGTCGTGTGCGTGGTGGAGGACAAATTCTTCGCCGACCTGGGCGGGTCACGCCTCACCCAGCGCCGGGTTCGTGTCCATCCGGTGGTGGAGGCGTTTTCCGTAGACCCGGTGAGCGGGGCATTCGAATCGATGAGAACTCTGGCGCCGCCGGCCGGACGAGGATGGGAGTACCTCACGGCATCGCCGGGCGCTGCCGAGCCGGCCCGGTGGGACTGGGCGTCAGAGCTCGAAGCGCTGCCCGCCCTGTTGGCGGCCAAAGTGCGGGCCCCGTCAGTCGATCCCGGCACCTACGACCTCGTGATCGAGCCGAGCAATCTGTGGCTGACCATCCATGAGTCCATCGGCCACGCCACCGAGCTCGATCGGGCTCTGGGATACGAGGCCGCCTATGCCGGAACGTCGTTCGCCACCTTCGACCAGCTGGGCTCGCTTCGCTACGGATCCGACGTGATGCAGGTCACCGGCGACCGGACCACGCCACATGGCCTGGCCACCGTGGCGTGGGACGACGAAGGGGTGGAGGCGCAGTCCTTCGATCTTGTCCGTGACGGTACCCTCGTCGGTTACCAGCTCGACCGGCGGATGGCGGCCGAGAACGGTTTCGGGCGATCCAATGGGTGCGCATTCGCCGATTCGCCTATGCACATCCCGATCCAGCGGATGGCGAACGTGTCCCTCGGGCCGGCTCCGCACGGTGGGCCGACGACGGACGAACTGGTGGCCGGCGTGGACAGCGGCATCCTGGTGGCGGGGGACAAGAGTTGGTCCATCGACATGCAACGGCACAACTTCCAGTTCACTGGCCAGAGGTTCTTCCGTATCCGTCACGGGCGCCTGGAAGGGCAGGTGAAGGACGTCGCCTACCAATCGAGCACCACCGACTTCTGGGAATCGCTCGAGGCCGTGGGGAACAGGTCGACCTATGTCCTCGGCGGGGCGTTCAACTGTGGCAAAGGCCAGCCCGGGCAGGTGGCGCCGGTGAGCCACGGGTGCCCGTCGGCCCTGTTCCGGCGCGTGCGGGTCTTGAATGCCCGTTCCGAATCGACAGGCACATCCTGACGATGGCGCAGCGGCGGTTCCCATCTCCATCCGACGTGGTCGACCAGGCACTGTCGACGTCCACCAGCGACGAGTGCGTCGTCATCGTCGAGGAGTCGAGCGAAGTGGACGCTCGGTTCGCCAACAACACCACCACGACCAACGGATCCCGACGTAATCGGCGGGTGGTGGTTGTCTCCATGCGCGCCGGCGCCGGTGGCACCTCCGTCGGGGTCGCCAGCCGGAGTGGGGACCCCGACATCGCGGAGCTGGTGCGGGCGAGCGAGGCCGATGCCGCCGGCGGTGAGCCGGTCGACGGCGCCTTTGCCCTGGTGGGCCCGGGCGAAGCAGGTGGCACCGACGACCCCGCCTTCGCCACCGCGGCCCGGTCCACCGACTTGTCGGTGATCAGCAAGGTCTTCGACGCGCTCGGCGACGCCTTTGGCCGGGCCAAGGCAGCGGGCCAAGTGCTGGCCGGATTCGCCAGCCACCGCGTCGAGACCGTGTATCTCGGCTCGAGCTCAGGACTTCGCCGCCGTCACGAGCAACCCACCGGCTCGCTCGAGCTCGTTGCCCGGAGCGCCGACGGGTCGAAGTCGGCCTGGGTGGCGGCCGGCACGCCGTGGTTCGACGACGTCGATCTCGGGGCCATGCACCAACGACTCGAGGAGCGCCTCGACTGGGCCGAGCGTCGCGTCGACCTGCCTCCTGGTCGTTACGAGACGATCCTGCCCCCGGATGCCACCGCCGATCTCATGGTCTCGCTGTACGAAGCAATGTCGGGCCGCGATGCGGAGGACGGCCGCAACGCCTTCTCGGCTCCCGGTGGCACGACCAAGGTGGGCGAGCTCATCGCCTCGCTCCCCTTCGAGCTGCGCAGTGACCCCGCCGCCGCCGGGCTCGAATGCTCACCGTTCCTGGTCACGGGGGCCTCGGGCACCGACGTCTCGGTATTCGACAACGGCCTTCCTCTCGGGCCCACCGCCTGGGTCGACAGCGGCCGGCTCGAACGCCTGCGCTACCACCGAGCCGGCGCCGCCCGTTCCGGCGTGCCGCCGTCCGCTCCCGTCGACAACCTCGTGCTCGAGCTGCCCGGCTCTTCGGGGAC